>MDTD01175917.1_pt1 | contig 186938 bp, 173 predicted proteins | sample 811221 | NCBI WGS metagenome assembly MDTD01 (sample SAMN05326646, study PRJNA326480) | marine metagenome | isolation source: seawater | place: Pacific Ocean: South West | collected 2011
CATAGCCTCTTTGGAGGTGGTTTCAGTTGTGTTATCAAAAGAGAAGTCATAGAACGTGGGCATGTAGGAGCAGTTCTCTTATATGACCCAATACTTGACCTTTTTGTTTTAACTGAGCAGTTTCGGCCGGCTGCTTTTGCTGCAAGTTACTCGTCATTGTGGGAGGAAAACTTTTCACCTTGGATAATAGAGTGCGTTGCAGGTGTTATCGATACAGGAGAAAATCCCGAAGAATTATGTGCAAGGGAGAGTATGGAAGAGGCTAACTGCCAAATAAGTAAACTTCATTTTTTATACAAGTACTTTTCCTCTCCAGGCTGCCTTACTGAGACTGTTTTCCTATATTGTGGTTGCGTGGATGCCTCAAATGCTGGAGGACATTTTGGTTTAAAAGATGAAGGAGAAGATATTCGTGTCTTTACCGCAACACCAGAAGAAACATACCAAATGCTTGAAGATGGCCGTATTATGAATTCAATGACAATGCTTGCTGTTCAGTGGTTCCAATTGAATGGTAAAAGATTACGGGATCTTTGGTTAGAAGAAGGTGCTTAAAGCACATATGAATATACGTGCTAATCATATAAGAATAGGAAACACATCGAATGAATATATCTGACGGATTTATCGGTGCAATTGGCAACACCCCCTTGGTTCGCTTAAATGGTCCCTCTGAAGAAACAGGTTGCAATATTCTTGGTAAAGCTGAATACGCAAATCCGGGTGGATCTGTTAAAGATCGCGCCGCACTTTACATGGTGCGTGATGCAGAACAACGCGGATTACTTGAACCAGGCGGTGTTATTGTTGAGGGTACTGCAGGTAACACGGGTATAGGCTTAGCTATGGTAGCTAACGCATTGGGTTACCGTAGCGTTATTGTTATTCCTGACACACAAAGCCAAGAAAAAAAAGATATGCTGAGTTTATGTGGTGCTGAATTGCACGAAGTTCCGGCAGCGCCATATAGGGATAAAGGTAATTATGTTCATGTATCTGAACGTTTAGCCTCGCAATTAAATAAAAGTGAGCCCAACGGTGCAGTTTGGGCTAATCAATTTGACAATACAGCCAACCGACAAGCCCATATTGAAACGACAGGGCCAGAGATTTGGCAACAAACTAGTGGTAAGGTTGATGGGTTTATTTGCGCTGTTGGTACTGGTGGAACACTTGCAGGAACTGCAAGTACATTGCGGAGCCTTAACAAAGATATCAAAATAGGCTTGGCGGATCCAATGGGTGCAGCACTTTACAATTTTTACGTAAACGGTGAATTGAAGTCCGAGGGATCTTCCATAACCGAAGGTATTGGACAAGGGAGAATTACAAAAAATCTTGAAGGGCTTGAAATTGACATGCCCTATCAAATTAAAGATGCAGAGTTGCTTGATGTAACATTCAGTTTGCTAAAAAATGAAGGTTTTTGTTTGGGTAGCTCAAGCGGCATAAACGTTGCCGGTGCTATGCGCATGGCACGTGAAATGGGACCCGGCCATACTATTGTAACAATACTTTGTGACTCTGGTACTCGTTACATGAGCAAACTTTACAATCCGACATTTTTGAAAAACTTGGGCCTACCTGTACCAGACTGGCTGAACTAATTATACAGTAACACTTGCTGAAAGTGTCTGTTTCCCGATTGAAAACACTAACAGCACTTGTGCCTTAAATAGGATTACTATGAATTATATGAACAAAGATGCTTTGGTAAGTACACAATGGTTAGAGCAACATATGAATTCATCTAATTTAAAGATAATTGATGCAACATATTTTCTACCAAGTGATAATCGTAATTCTATTGATAGTTACTCACAGTGTCACATACCAGGAGCTGTTTTTTTTAACATTGATAAAATTTGTGATACTGCAACTCAATTACCACATATGTTGCCAAGTCAGGAAGTCTTCTCTTCATTGGTTGGAAAATTAGGTATTAGCAATAATAATCTCATAATAGTCTATGACAGATCTGGCGGTTACATGGCAGCTTGTCGGGTGTGGTGGATGTTTAAAATATTTGGCAGTAAAAATGTCGCTGTTCTTAATGGCGGATTACCAAAGTGGATCGATGAAAAGAGGTCTACAACAAATTTTAAAACTGAACCTGAAGAACAAATTTTTTATTCAAATTTCAACCATAATTTAGTTAAAAACCTATCCCAAGTGTATGAAAATATTGATAAAGATGAATTTCAAGTCATAGACGCTCGGAGTGAAGGACGTTTTTGTGGCTTTGATACAGAACCACGCCCTACTAAAAAAGTTGGGCATATCCCTGGAAGCTTCAATTTGCCCTTCATTAATCTATTGAAACCTGAGGAACACTTTACCTTCAAATCGGCAAGTGAGATACAAGCTACATTTGAACAAATAGGTGTAAATTTTAATAAACCAATCACGACTACTTGCGGTTCTGGGGTTACAGCAGCAGTTTTAACTTTCGCACTATATCTAATTGGTTATAGGGAAACTGCTATATATGATGGGTCGTGGGCTGAATGGGGAGATCATCAAGCCACAAAAGTTGAGTCCTAACTATTGGTTTTTTGGCGCGTTTAAAATTCAAGACTTTCGAATCATAGTACTTACGTTAAACAAACGAGATTTCTAATCTTAGTTTATACATCTGATGTTCATAGTACATGTCTGTAAATTTAGGGCTCTAATGAGCTAAAATTTGGCTAAGAAACAATTTAGTTCTCTCGTTTTGTGGGTTATTAAAAAACTCCACAGGCTCTTTTTCTTCTACAATACGCCCTTCATCCATAAAGATAACCCTATTTGCAACTGTCTTTGCAAAACCCATTTCATGTGTAACGACGAGCATAGTCATGCCTTCATGTGCTAACTCAATCATTGCGTCTAGCACTTCCTTGATCATTTCAGGATCAAGGGCAGAGGTTGGTTCATCAAACAGCATTATCTTTGGGTTCATACAGAGTGATCGTGCAATTGCAACTCGTTGTTGTTGACCACCTGAGAGTTGACCGGGGTATTTGTGAGCTTGTTCGGGGATTTTCACACGCTCAAGGTATTTCATGGCTAGGTCTTGTGCTTCATTTTTGGGCAATTTACGTACCCAAATTGGTGCGAGTGTGAGGTTATCCAAAATCGTTAAATGAGGGAACAAATTAAATTGTTGAAAAACCATACCAACTTCACGACGGATTTGCTCGACATGCTTTAGATCACCTGTTAGTTCAGTTCCTTCAACAAAAATCTGGCCTTGCTGATGTTCTTCAAGGTGATTGATGCAGCGTATCAATGTTGATTTACCTGATCCAGATGGACCACAAATAACAATTCTTTCCCCCTTGTTGACCGTTAAATTTATATCCTTCAAAACTTGAAAGTCCCCAAACCACTTATCAACACCCGAAAGTTGTATCATTGGGCGGTCAGAGATTGTCTTTTCAATAGGTTCTTCAAGGTCAGTATAATTTGACATTTTTTTCTCCGTGACTCAACAACTCAAAGCTAATGTCCTGTGTGAAGTTTTTTTTCTAAATGAAGGCTATAACGTGACATACCAAAACAGAAAATCCAAAAAATGAAAGCTGTAAAAACATAACCCTCAATATGGAACCCAAGCCATTCAGCATTAGTACCAATGATCTGAATTGTGCCAAGAAGGTCGAACAAACCGATAGTTAAAACTAGAGTAGTGTCTTTGAATAATGCGATGAATGAGTTTACAATTCCGGGTATAACCATTTTTAGTGCTTGTGGCATTACAATAAGACTCATGGTATTCCAATAGTTCATTCCTAGTGCCTCTGCAGCCTCTATTTGTCCTTTTGGTATAGCCTGCAAACCACCACGAACCACCTCGGCCATATAAGCAGCTGAAAAAAACATAACGCCAACAAGTGCCCGGAGTAGTTTATCGAAATTCATCCCCTCAGGTAAAAAAAGTGGAAACATTACAGACGACATAAACAAAACTGTAATTAGTGGCACACCTCGCCAAATTTCTATAAAGCCAATAGATAAAGCCTTAACAATTGGCATGCTCGAACGGCGACCTAAGGCAAGTAAAATACCTATGGGGAGAGAAGCAACTATACCCACCAAAGAAATGACTAAAGTTAAAAACAAACCACCCCACAATGGGGTCTCTACTAAAAGAAGCCCAAAACTATCACCATAAAAAAGAAAATAGGAAATAGTGGGGTAAACAAAAAGTAAGAAAATAGTTATGAGCCCTTTATATTTAAAACCTGGTATTAGCAACGGCACCAATGATCCCACTAAAAGGATATAAGACACATTTATGCGCCAAACTTCTGTTTCTGGATAGCGACCATACATAATTTGCTTAAACCAAAACCCAATATACACCCAGCAGGCACCATCTTTAGTGCAATCATCCCGTGAGCTTCCTACCCAGTCAGCTTCAAGAAAAGCCCATTGAATAACAGGTGGTACAGAAATGTATATAATCCAGATACTAAGAAACGTGAGTGTTGTATTTAACTTAGAAGCAAACAAGTTAATTTGTAGCCATCGGAAAAAACCCACGGTCGTGTTAATTGGCTGAGTAAACTGATGCTCTCCTGATTTACTGGATTCTTTTTCAAACAAATCAGCTCTCCACCAATGCCATTTTTTTATTATACCAGTTCATAAAAGCAGAAATCAAAAGGCTAATAGCTAAGTAAACCCCCATTGTTATTGCAATAATTTCAACAGCTTGACCAGTCTGCATTAAAACGGTTCCGGCGAATACTAATACAAGATCAGGATATGCTATGGCTGCAGCAAGTGAGGAATTTTTTGTTAGATTTAAATACTGATTAGTTAAGGGTGGAATAATGACACGCAAAGCTTGTGGGATGATAACAAGTCTCAAAGTTAGCCTAGTTTGCAAGCCAAGGGCATATGAAGCTTCAGTCTGACCTTTACTGATGGCTAAAATTCCCCCACGCACAATTTCAGCAATAAAAGAAGCGGTATATAGTGAAAGGGCAAGACTTAGTGCAACTAATTCAGGTATGATAACAAGGCCACCTGTAAAGTTAAAACCTTCAAGGACTGGATACTCCCAAGAAAGTGGAAAACCAGTAATTATTGCCGCCATGGAAGGTAAAACTATCAATACGCCCAGAGAGACAGAAAAGACTGGGAATTGTTCACCTGTTTCGTCCTGTCTTTTTCGAGCCCAACTGGATATAAAAAATATTGAGACAAAAGCTACAAATAGCGCCAATAAAATTAGGCTGAATCCTTCTTCAAAAATCGGAGATGGTGAATAAAGACCACGAATATTGAGGAAATATGTGTCGAGTATATTCACGCTATTGGCTGGTGAAGGCAAACCCCGTAACACCCCAAAATACCAGAAGAATATCTGAAGAAGCAGTGGTATATTTCTTATCGTCTCTATGTAAACAGCTGCAATTTTTGACACTAGCCAGTTGCTTGAGAGCCTGCATACACCGATAAAAAAACCAAGTATGGTTGCAAAAAAAATACCTATACCAGCAACAAGCAATGTATTAAGCAAGGAGACAATAAAAGCCCAAAAGTAACTGTCTTCCTCAGAGTAATCAACTAGCGTCATCAGAATTGAAAATCCGGCTGTTCCTTTCAAGAAACCAAAACCAGAGGCAATTCCCTGTCTTTCAAGGTTCACTAATGTATTAGAAACTAAAAAATACCCAAGTGAGATTACTCCACCCAACACCAGTACTTGGAAAAACAGTGCTCGATATGTGGGGTCATTCCAAATGAGTGGTTTTGAAGGTTTTTGTGATTGGATTATTTCCTCAGCCACGAAAAATCTCCATATACTCAAGTAATGATTTTATAATCTTTCATGAGAAATCTATGTAGGTTGTGCCCGACCTTTAAGGTCGGGCACATACAAGGTTAGAAATTACCGGGTTAGCGTCCAGGCATTCCGTACATCAAACCACCTTTTTTCCAATTGGCGTTTACTCCACGAGTAAGCTTGATTGGTGTGTTAGGACCAATATTTCGGTCAAAACTCTCACCATAATTGCCAACTTGTTTAATGATATTGGCAGACCAATCAGGACTCAAACCAAGATTTTTTCCAACATCACCTTCTTTTCCAACAAAACGCAATATGCCAGGATTATCACTTGTCATCATAGAGTCTATGTTTGCTTGTGTAATACCCATTTCTTCCGCATTTAGCATGGCGTATAGGGACCATTTAACAACATCAAGCCATTGATCATCACCGTGGCGCACAACTGGACCAAGAGGCTCTTTTGAAATCACCTCAGGCAACACTACATGATCATCAGGTGAGCTCAATTTAATTCGTTGTGCAGCCAGAGCAGATTGGTCAGTCGTATAGACATCGCATCGCCCGGCATCATAGGCAGCTATGACTTCATCAGCTTTCTCAAATGCAACCAATTTGTATTTCATGTTGTTTGCACGAAAAAAGTCAGCAACATTTAGCTCAGTCGTTGTACCAAGGTTAGTGCAAACAGCTGCACCAGCAAGTTTCATGGCGCTATCCACACCGAGTGATTTTCGGACCATAAAACCTTGACCATCATAATAATTTACACCCGCGAAATTAACACCAAGCGCAGAGTCACGAGTAGCAGTCCATGTTGTATTTCTGGAGAGAATATCAATTTCCCCAGATGTTAGGGCTGTGAAACGCTCTTTGGCGGTGAGTGGTGAAAATTTAACTTTTGTGGCATCTCCAAGAACAGCTGCAGCAACTGCACGGCACACATCAACATCAATACCAGTCCAGTTATCATTGGCATCTGGATTAGAAAACCCAGGTACGCCTTGGCTTACTCCACATTGGATAAAACCTTTTTTCTTCACGTTTTCAATAGTTTGTCCTCCAGCTTTTGCTGGAGCTGAGGAACTTGCTGCTAGCTGAGATTTTAGCCCTGCATTTTCTTCCTCAAGACTAGCAACCTGATTGCCTTTATCGTTCATCATGTAACCGGCTGCTACACCAATTGCCAGTGCTACGATGCCTACTATTAGGTCCTTCATTTCAATCTCCCAAAGGTATGTTTTAATTATTAACTATGAGTGGTTATATTTTAAACACAGTTTTTAATTTAACCTAGGCAAAAATACGTAAAGGAAAAAAACCTTCAATTATTTGGCCTAAATTATATTTTAATCAATTAGTCCGTAACATGAAAGCCTAAGTTATCTCAAGCGCTAAGGACAAGCTTGTGTCACTTTTTTTTAGGGCTGATATAAATAAAACAATAAATGTAAAGTCACAAACATCTAAAAGTGTTAATTATATATATGTTATAAGTATCATCATAACCAATGTTTCCGTTTGTGGAGCCAGACAAAAACGTGAAAAAACAAACAAAACTGATAAATGCTGGGCGTGACCCAAAAGCAAATTATGGTATTATCAATCCACCCGTCTATCACGCTTCAACTGTTCTTTTTCCAACGGTCGCAGCCCTCGATAATGCAACAAAAAATCGCTACGATGGCGTCTATTATGGCCTCACTGGAACGCCAACCACATTTGCACTACAAGATGCCGTAGCTGAACTTGAGGGTTACCCTCAAGCAATTATTTTACCTTCTGGGCTGGCCTCAATTGCTGCATCATTGTTAACTTTCCTAAAAAAAGGGGATCACTTGTTAATGGTTGATAGTGTTTATGGCCCTACCCGTCGCTTGTGTGATGGAATGCTTAAACGATTTGGCATTGAGACAACTTATTATGATCCAACGATAGGTGCGGCTATTGAGGAACTTATGTGTCCTAGAACCAAAGTTATTTTTGCAGAGTCACCGGGTTCACTCACTTTTGAAGTTCAAGATATGCCGGCTATTGTAGGTGCAGCTCACTCAGCTGGCGTTAAGGTGATATTTGACAATACTTGGGGTGGAGGAGTTTTTTTCTCAGCCTCAAATTTAGATATTGATGTATCCATACAGGCTGCAACGAAATACATTAGTGGGCACTCTGACGTCATGCTAGGGACTATAGCCATGAATGATGTTGATAATATAAAAATAAGAAATACTGTGCGTGACTTGGGGTATGGAGCTGCACCAGATGATTGTTACCTTGCTCTGAGAGGTTTGCGCACCATAAATGCACGTCTTCCTATACATCAGTACAATGCACTTGAGTTAGCTCATTGGTTAAGGAAGCGTCCAGAAGTTGAGTGTGTCTTACACCCTGCCCTCTCAACTTGTACGGGCCATGAAATATGGAAACGAGACTTCACAGGTTCTTCCGGTCTTTTTAGCTTTGTTCTTAAAAAGAATTTTAGAGAAAAGCATGTTTCCTCAATGATTGATGAAATGGAATTATTTAAAATAGGTTATAGCTGGGGAGGATTTGAAAGCCTTATTGTTCCGTATGGCACATGTCCACCCAGAACAATTAGGCCTTGGTCACTTGGCCAACTAATCCGCATACATGCTGGATTAGAATCCATTGATGATTTGATTAGTGATCTTGAGTCTGGCTTTGTTAGACTGAACAAAGATAATTAAATAAAAAATATATATTACAATATATTATAATAAATTATTAAAGCATTATATTAATTAAGAACCCTGACAATTTGGGCATTTGCCCTCAACCTCAATTGAACGGTTATTCACCGAAAAATTTGCAGCCTTGGCAAGTGCATTAATTGCATTATCAATTCGGATGTCCGTTATCTCTGCAGCTGCTCCACAATCAATACATATCAAAAATTGTGAATTGTGACTCGTATCTGAAGCATAACAACCAATGTAGGCATTCAAACTTTTGACTTTGTGAACTAGACCTAGATCGAGTAAAAAATTTAAGGCCCGATATATAGTTGGTGGTTGAGCATTCTGCCGTTCGTTCCTCAACAAATTAAGCAAATCATAGGCCCCAACAGGATGATGGCTCTGCAAAATTAATTCAAGAACACGACTACGCAAAGCTGTCAATCTGACACCACGGGAAGCACAAAGATTTACGGCTCTCTTCATCGAATTTTTAATGCACTGGTCGTGATTATGACCATTATTCACAAACATGGATTTTTAAATCCTTAAATATAACTGCGAGCAACTATAAATTTGTAGAGTATTTATTTAAAATATTTTTAATACTTCGGCGTTTATAAAAAAAAACTTAGTTCGTTAATATTTATGCTCAGTTAAACCTCGATGCAAAACTCAAATAAGTTTCTTGGTGTATGCCCTAAGATAAATTGTCAACTTAACTTTTACATAATTAGCTATATGTTTATATACAAATTATTTTAATAGCAAAAAGAACTGTTTCGGCCGTGTCAAAGATTTCGGGAGTTAAAAAGGTACTGCATGAATTGTTACGTGCGGCATGAAATTAAAGGAATGTATTATAATGTTGGAAACAAATAAAACAGACAATCTAATTTGTGCCCTGAAATTCAATGCTGATGGTCTAATTCCAGCAATTGCTCAACAGCACGACAGCGGGGAAGTTCTCATGATGGCATGGATGAACCAAGATGCGATTTCCGAGACGTTATCAACCGGGAAGGTTTGTTACTATTCACGCTCAAGACAAAAATTGTGGCGCAAAGGAGAGAGCTCTGGTCAAGAACAAACACTAAAGGAGGTACGCTGGGACTGTGATGCTGACACTCTTTTAATCCTCGTAGATCAAAAAGGTGTTGCTTGTCACACAGGAAGGCGCAGTTGCTTTTTCAATGCAATTAGAGATGGGCATCCATCCATGATAACAGAGCCAGAAATAGATCCAAAAGATCTCTATAAATAAAGGAATTTTAATTGCAAAGTTTCAATCTAAGACCAAACAACTGATAGACAATTAAGCAAATCAAATATATGGATTGTGTATGAATAATATATATCGCTCCCTCATAAGTGAATGGCTTGGCACATTGTTTTTACTTGCTACTGTAATTGGGTCTGGAATTATGGCCGAAAATTTAGCTGGTGGAAATATAGCACTAGCATTACTTGGTAATACGATCCCCACGGGTGCTATTCTTGTTGTTTTAATAACTATCTTTGGCCCAATTTCAGGTGCACATTTTAATCCTGCAGTTACATTAGCTTTTTTAATTCGTGGTGAGATACTGCCATGGCAAGCCCTTGCCTATGTGGTAGTTCAAACAGTTGGAGCCATTTGTGGTGCATTACTTGCACATTTTATGTTTGAACTTTCAATTTTTCAGGAATCAGAAAAGCTTAGAACAGGCATAGCACAATGGGGTTCGGAATTTGTTGCTACATTTGGTTTATTAGCAACAATATTTGGTACGATACGTTGGCAAGAAAAAGCCGTTCCAATGATGGTGGGCCTCTATATAACCGCCGCTTATTGGTTTACTGCTTCAACCAGCTTTGCCAATCCAGCTGTGACAATTGCAAGGTCATTCACAAACACCTTTTCAGGTATATTTCCTGAACATGCAATTGGTTTTATTATTGCTCAGCTTTTGGCTGCAGTAATAGGTGCCTATACCTTGAGTTGGTTATTTTCGAGAGGCCGTTCATAACTAATTTAATCTAACTATTGTGCCTAATAAAACATGTCAAAAGAATCTTTTAACAGTTTTCATCAAATTATAGAGTTTTTATTCAGAGTTTATTTTTTACGTGTTCATTGTTTTAAGTGTCACTCATAATAATTATTGATATGATATAAATTTTTCTGATATTGTTAGGGAAATTTTAATTTTTTTTTGATATAAAATTGCATAATCTCAGACATTTAAAATACATAACTGAAGCAGCAAGACTTGGCAGCATAACAGAGGCATCAAGACGTTTGAGAGTATCTCAACCAGCCATTAGCGCTGCTATTCGTAGTTTTGAGGATGAGTTCAATATTAGGTTATTCGTTCGCAACCCATCTCAGGGTCTTGCCCTAACACCACCCGGTCGAAATTTTGTAACTCGCGCTAGAGAACTTCTAGGGAATGCTCAAGATTTTGAAAATTTGTTTAATGAAACTGACGATGACCAGCTAACCGGCCGACTAGAGATAAGTTGTTATGCTGCACCGGCACCCCTGTTACTTCCAGATTTAATCAAAAATTTTTGCAATGAGTATCCAGATGTAGAAATTGGTCTGCAGGAAGGAAATATGGAACAGGTGGCAAACTATCTTAAGGAAGGTGCAGCTGACCTCGGTCTGACCTACGACTTGCACCCTGATAGTGATATTGATCATGAATTAATTACAAATCTATCACCTTTCGTTGTGGTTTCTTCCAAAAACCCTTTAGCAAAAAGAAATAAAATTTCAATAAAGGAACTTAAAAATGAACCTTTAATATTGATGGACTCTCCTGGTTATAGTGAATACTTATTTAATTATTTTAGCATGTATGATCTTAGACCGCTAATACAACACCGTTCGACCACTAATGAGATGGTTCGGGGAATGGTTGCAATGGGAAATGGCTATTCAATAAGTTTGGTAAAGATTAAAAATGTTTACTCTTATGATGGAAGTTCACTAGTTAATGTAGAACTTGAAGAAACCCCTCCAAGCGTCAACTTGGTCATTGCCTCTCTAAAAGGATTTCGGCGTAGTAAATTGGCTGATGCGTTCGTCCAAACCTGTAAAACAAAGCTTAAAAAAGTCGCAACTGGCACCAGTTAAGGAAAATTGATAGATTATTAACAATAAAGAAAGAGCCAATTTGTGATTGGCTCCTTCAAATTCAACTATTTTGTCTAACACTAATGCAAGCAAAGTCTCAAACTAGGTTTAGCTTAGAAACTAATCATGGATTAGCATTATCAAGTTTGTCTGCAACAATACCTTTACAGATTGTAACGGCCTCAGCAGCATTATCTGCATATCCAAAGGCACCTATTTCCTCAGCAAAATCTCTAGTTACAGGTGCGCCACCGCAAATAATCGGAAAGTCTTTACCCTCTTCCCTAAATGCATTAACAGTTTTTCTCATGAATGGCATTGACGTTGTAAGGAGAGCAGACAAACCGACCACATCAGCTCCAACGTCTTCAGCCTGTTTAATTATGTCTTTAGGGTCAGTATTGACACCAAGATCTACAATATCAAAACCCGCACCCTCAAGCATCATGCAAACCAGGTTTTTCCCAATGTCATGCAAGTCACCTTGAACAGTTGCCATTAATACTGTACCTTTAGAGGGTTCATCATTAGCTGTCATAATTGGACGTAAGACTTCAAGTCCTGCTTTCATCGCCCTCGCTGAAATGAGCATTTCTGGAACAAAAATCTCTCCACTTGCAAATAGATCACCAATCGTATCCATTGCTGCTATAAGTCCTTCATCAAGAATATCAGCACATGTCTCGCCAGCATCTAGTGCTTCTTGGCATAGAGCGGCACAATCATCATCACGATACTCCATGACAGACTCATAAATATTTGTAAAAATTTCTTTTTTACCTTCTTTGGCTTCAGCCTCTAAAGTGGCTCTATCGGCAACTGCTTCACCAATTCCCATCCAACGTCCTTTTTCGCCAGAACGAGCAAGAGAGTCATACTCGCCCCCACTACGAATTTCTCCTTCGTAAGGGCGGTCACCAGCACGCCAACTACGTATGGCATCAAGTGCCATTTTTGCATGCATAAAAGGAGTTTCAGAACTTAAGTTACACAAATATAAAGCAAATTTATCACCTGCTGTTCCCGAAGTTCCGACTTCAAAGTATTCATGAATTCGCCTGGTAATCTCTTCCTCAGGACCCTCTTGCAAGACATGGTTATCCACACCAAAAACAAGGGGACTATCATTTTCTGTTGCCCACTCTCGAGCCTTAACTGCACCAACTTGATAAAGGTCGGGGTCCTGTACTTTTAGATATCTTGGAGTAACTCTCTTTTTCTTTTCCCAGAATTTTTCTGTATTCTCTGAGAATGAGTCTCCCCACCAATTATCAACCTGTAGTTTAGGGTTTTGTCCTGTAAGTTCCCTCAACCTCAAAATGTTAGGAATTGAAAACTCATCGAGAATTTCCTCACTTATAAATGGAAGTGAGCCAATGGCATCTGAGCCATTTGTGCCAGCATCAGGAAAAGCTTTAAACAGCATATTAACATAAGGTGCCTGAACTTCTTCAACAACATATTTAAATACTTTGTGAACAAATTCTGGATTTTCGTTCATTTGCAGGATCATCTGCTCAAACTGCATATACTGAGAAACACAGGTGAGTGGTCCACAAAAGCGAATTGTTGGCTGGCGACCCGTTTTTTCATGAAATAATTGTAAAACATCTCTAACGAAAGGCATCCGCCCGTCTTTTTCTGGATCTGGTGGTGTAAGTTTTGCCAGATCTTTTTCAGTTTTAATTAGAGGGCGAGTATTGTTAATAGCAGGCGACAATTCGTCAAACCATGACATGTCACCACCATTAGCTTCACATTCTATATCATATACGTCCCATATTAAATCTGGGGTATCAAATCCAAGTTCTGCACTAGCATGAAGACAACCATTAACGAATAATTCCGGGTTTGTGAAAAAGTGTTTTGCATTCACACCCATATAACCCATTGCAAATTCTGACATTTGGGCATTGAAGGGTGCAAAACTTGAACTAGTTCCACCAAGGACATTTGCCCATGCATCAAAACCCTTGTTAAAGCAGTTCTTGTAATCGTACTCTGCATCATAAGTGGGCGTTGACCCTTCCATGGCAGGATAATGCTGCTTTAAGGGAACTTCGGAAAAATCTGGAATAATTGAATAAGCCATTAATTATCCTTCTTAGTGAAAATAATAAATCTTATCTTTAAAGATTAACTTGTAGGGACATTATTAGCAAAATAAAATATTCTTAAACTCCACATCAGAAAATATGATGAATAAATTTTAAACTCGTGTACTGTTCATTAGCCTTATTCTCCAAAGGGTTATTCAATAATTAGGATGATTATTCTAATTATTTTTTCAATTCCAAATTAGAACATCAACAAAAAAACCTAGTTAATAACAGTAATTTAGGCTTCAAAAAACATATAGAACTAGACTAAAAAAAACATATATATTGAAGCAAACTTGATATTAAATATTTAAAATGTTAAAGAGTTATTAAGAAACGTACTTTGTGTTTGGTCTCTGTATTGGCCAAAAAAAAACAAACACATTGATAACTTGGGGGGTAATTTTGAATGGCCAGTGTTACAATTGACAAAATTGATAAGTCTTTCGGAACTACTGAAGTACTTAAGAGTGTATCCATTGACATTAAAGATGGTGAATTCATAGTTCTTGTCGGCCCTTCAGGTTGTGGTAAATCTACTCTTTTAAGAATAATTGCTGGGTTAGAAAAACAAACTAACGGAAACATTGTTATAGGTGATCGTGTTGTAAATGAATTGCATGCTAGTCGTCGAGACACTGCAATGGTTTTTCAATCTTATGCTCTCTATCCTCATTTAACAGTTTCGGAAAATATTAGCGTCCCCTTGCGTATGAGGCAATTGAGCTTTCTACAAAGATTCCCTCTCATTAATCATTTCATGCCAGGCACTAAGGAAGCAAAAGCTAAAATTGCCAGAGAAGTTATTGATGTCACCGAAACACTCGGAATTTCTGATCTTTTACATCGCAAACCAGGACAACTATCAGGAGGTCAACGTCAACGAGTAGCTGTTGGCCGCGCAATGGTGCGACACCCTCAAGCTTTCTTAATGGATGAGCCCCTCTCAAACCTTGATGCTGAACGACGTGTGCAAATGAGAGCTGAAATAGCAGAGTTACACAGACGTCTGGAATCAACTTTTATTTATGTTACGCACGATCAATCTGAAGCTATGACAATGGCAGATCGCGTCGCAGTAATGATGGATGGTGAATTGCTTCAAGTAGACAGTCCAAAAAATGTTTACGCAAACCCTTCGGACATCCGGGTCGCTGAATTTATTGGCAGTCCAAAAATAAATATTCTTCCTGCAAAAGCTGATGGTAATGGAAAAATATCCATATCAGACTTCACATTGAAAGGCGTCACGTCTGATCTCAAAGGAACAACAATACAGGCTGGAATTCGCCCTGAAGCGCTAAGCATGGTTTCTAGAGACTCAGCGGGCCTTGACTGTAAAATTGTCCACCATGAAAATTTGGGTTCAGATGCCTATTTTCACGCTGAATTAAGTACAGGTGAAAGAGTTGTATGTAGAATGGATGCCTCTGCTCTTGATAATTTTTCTACTGGAATAGAGGCTAAAGTGGATATCGATCCAAAAAATGCACTTTTATTTGAAAATGAGGGTCGTCGCATTTCTGCTAAATTTGAGGTGGTAAAGTGACTTCTAAAACCGACACATTAGAGACTAAATCATATAAAAGTGTTGAAAATAAAGATAGGTGGTTGAGTTACCTATTCTGTGCTCCTGCAATTTTTTTGATGTTTGTTATTCTCATAGTTCCGATATTTATCGCTGCAATATTATCTTTCACGGATTATAGTCTTGGAAACCCCGATTTAAATTGGATCGGTGATAAAAATTATGATGTTATTTTTGGACGAAGTGCCTATCAAAAAATGTTATGGGCCTCAGTTACTTATGTTGTGATAGTGGTTCCAGTCTCTATTTTTTTAGGGCTAGGCGCAGCTATGTTGATAAATTCTCTGAACAGATTTGGTGAAGTTTACAAAGCAATATATTTCTTACCAGTTATGGCTGCTCTTCTTGCTATGGCACTAGTTTGGGACCTTGTTTTACACCCTACTGTTGGTATGGTTAACGATACTCTGGCACTAGGTTGTGGTTCTTGGGTTGAGACATTACTGAGCTTCGGTTGGCTACCTTGGGTGGATGGCTCACAAAGTTGGTACGCAACAAGCTGTGCTGATGAATTTCCGAACTGGATAAATGACAGAGACTACGCAATGCCAACCATTTGTTTTATTGGCATATGGCAGGCATTCGGGTTTAATATGGTCCTTTATCTTGCGGGTCTTACTGGTGTCCCTAGAGAACTTTATCACGCTGCTGCCATTGATGGAGTTACAAGTGGCTGGGATAAGTTTAGATTAGTTACTTGGCCTATGCTTGGCCCAACGACTGTCTTTGTAGTTACCATAACTTCAATTAATTCTTTTAAGGTTTTTGATACAGTTGAAGCATTAACCATGGGTGGTCCAGCGAAGGCAACCTATGTCATGATGTATGCAATTTTTGAGAAAGCTGTCAGGGAAAATCTCATTGGATTTGGTTCAGCCATAACAATGATATTCCTTGCATTTGTTCTTGTCATAACTTTTACTCAACGTTATTTAGTAGAAAAGCGAGTACACTATTCATGATTGGAGAATCATCATATTCTCAAGCTTTAAGGCACGCAGTTTTAATACTGGGCGCTCTCATTGTTATTTTGCCTTTTTATGCAATGGTTAGTTATTCTCTAAAATCACCAGCTGAAATAGAACAAAATGCAGGAGGTTTTTTTGGTTCGCAGGAACCTATGCTTGATGAATGGTGTGTTAAGGCAAGAGGTGAAATTGGCAAATCAAGAACACCAGAACTCATCCAAAAGTGCACAAAAAATCCGACTGTTTTCAATTACACACAAGCTTTCACGAAAGCGCCACTCCTGCGTTACCTTCTTAATGGAGTCATTGTAACAGTATCAATTTTTCTCATACAAATAGTAGTCGCTCTTCCTTGTGCCTATGCATTAGCCAAATTGAAATTCTGGGGAAGAGACGCAGTTTTTGCATTAGTCCTATTTTGTCTTCTGATCCCAGTTCATGCAATCGCGTTACCGCTATATATCATGCTTGCAGAATTTGGTCTGCTAAACAGTTATGCGGCCCTGATCATTCCCTGGACAATTTCTGTGTTTGGAATCTTTCTGATGCGTCAATTTTTTATGACAGTGCCTGACGATCTTATAGATGCGGCAAGAATAGATGGTTTAAGTGAATTCGCAATTGTCTGGAAAGTCATGCTACCTTGTGCAATTCCAGCTTTGCTAGCTTTTGGTATTTTTTCTGTTGTTGCACACTGGAATGATTATTTCTGGCCACGTATAGCCATCTCCTCTAATCAAGATTATTTCACACCGCCTCTGGGCTTACGTATGTTTAAAGGTGACGCTGACGGAGATCTTCATGGGCCAATGATGGCAACAGCTACTATCATAGTATTGCCATTAATTGTTGCATTTTTGTTGGCGCAAAAAAGATTTATCGAAGGAATTACATTATCAGGAATGAAATAACCGCGGCCGTGCGGGGGGTTAACAGCAAAATACTGTTGATTAACTTCAATAAGAAAAGACAAAAATTGTTGGAGCGGCCTCTAGCAATTTATAAAACTTTAACCTAAGGAGCTATTTATGAAACGTTTATTTACTGCAATAGCTGCTGCTTCGATGTTCACAGCTACTGCATCGCAGGCAGTTGAAATCGAGTTTGGATATCCGTATCCACACTTATTCGATACAACCTACACAAAAATAATGAAAGACTTTGAGAAGGATCATCCCAATATCAAAGTTAAGTTCCGTGCTACATACGATGACTATGAGGACGCAACTCAGGTTGTTTTACGTGAGGCTGTTTCAAACACCCTACCCGATGTTACCATGCAGGGTCTTAATCGTCAGGCAATCTTTGTAGAAAAGGGAATTGCTCAGTCTCTTGAGCCATTCATTGCAAAGGAATCAGATTTTGCAAAAGACGGTTATCACAAAGCTATGCTTGATCTCGGAACTTTTGATGGAAAAGTTTATGGTCTTCCATTTTCTGTCTCTCTTCCAGTTGGTTACTACAACATGGACATGATGAAAAAGGCTGGAATTAGTAAATTACCATCAAACTGGGGTGAAGTTATTGGTGCTTGCAAAAAGCTTCGTGCCGCTGGAATTAAAAACCCAATTTTCTGGGGTTGGAACATTACTGGTAACTGGTTCCTTCAAGCACTTCTGTGGTCTCAAGAAACACCAATCGTTAAAGATGGCAAGATTAACCTCGGTGGCCCAGCAGGTCTGAAGGCCCTTGAGCAAATGAAAGCTATTTTTGATGGTTGCAAAATGAAAAACCTACAATGGAAAGCTGCACTAAAATCTTTCTCAGCTGGTGAAATTGCCATGATGTACTGGTCAACTTCAGCACTTGGTGCAGTTGAGCGTTCAATGGGTAACAACTTTGAGCTTAAAACCAATGAATTCCCAGGTTTCGATAAAGGACCTTTGGGGCTTCCTGCAGGTGGAAACTCTGCTATGATGGTTTCAACATCAAAGGATCCAGAGCGTCGTCAAGCTGCTTGGACTTTTTTGAAGTATCTTACTTCAGGTAAAGGTGCCGCAGCTGTTGCAGAAACAACCGGCTACATGCCGCCAAATAAAGCAGCAAACGACATAATGCTTAAGGACTTCTATGCAAAACATCCAAATAAGCAAACTGCAGTTCGTCAAGCTGGACTGTTGCGTGAGTGGATTGCATATCCTGGTGATAAAGGCTTGGCTGTTACACAAGTTCTTTATGATGCTATGGAAGGTATCCTCTTGGGTGACCATACGGATATGAAGAAACTTCAAGCTGAGTTGCAGGAAGAAATCGGAGACATGCTTCCTAAATAAGGCTTGTCCTTAAAATTGCTTCCTTGGAGGCTTTGCTAATGCTAACGCTCCAGCAAAGCCTCCATAGGAGGTTTTTTTTTAAAATTTGAACAGTCTAGAGTTAGATTAATAAGTTAAAGCAGTTAACTTAAAAAATAAGAAACCTAAATTAATTAAGCTCTCTTGTTTGAATTCTTAAATTCTTTATTTCTTTCCAACACAAAGTGCTCTCATCAAAACTCCTTCAAAACTCCACAAATAAAGTTAAAACTGGGAGCACGCCTCATTATAAAATTTGCCATTATCGATTTAACGAAATTTAATCAACTAAAGATGTTGTTACCATGTTATTAAAAAAAAATGGTCAGCATTGATCCAAATTTTATGATTTCATATAGTTTTCAACGATTTCTATTTATTAAGGATCTAAAATGCTGATTGCTCAAATAACTGATCTACACTGTAAAGCTGTTGGTAGGGGAGCTAATTTAGGGTGCGACAATAATAAAAATATTGCGCAAGCAATTTCCCGCTTAAATAACCTTTCGTCGCGTCCGGACGTCGTTTTGGCAACAGGTGATTTAACAACATCTGGCACTCCTGAGCAGTATGAAGTACTTGCGGATCTTCTTGAACCGCTTGAAGTGCCACTTTATATGATACCAGGCAATCATGATGAACTTGGACCGCTACTTGATGCGTTTTCTGGTAAATATGGTCTTGTGGATCAAGGACATGATTTTGTTCGCATTGTTATTGAGGAATACGAACTTCGGCTAGTCTCCCTTGATACCACAGTTCCCGAACACCACAACGGTGCAATACCACAAGAAAGAGCTTTATGGTTGGATCAAGTTCTTTCTGAAAAACCCAATAAACCAACCCTAATTTTTATGCATCACCCTCCTTTTGATACAGGTATCTGGTGGATGGACAGAATTGGCGTTCTCGATGGTCTTGATCGTTTTGCAGAAGTGCTAAGCAAGCACAGTCAGGTTGTTGGAATTACAGCAGGACATTTACACAGGACTATACACGCTACGTTTGCGGGCGTTCCTGTTACTGTCGCCCCAACGACTTGCTATTCAGTTGAGTTAAATGTTGATGTTGAAAGTCCTGCAATGGTAACTGATGAACCTCCAGGATTAATGATGCACTTGTGGCGTTCTAATACGCTAGTTTCTCACAACCTTTACCTCAAAAAGCACAACACTTACAATGTTGCCCCGCTAGTGAAGGATTGGCCTGATCGTTGGAAGCTAATGCAGAATAAAGAGCAAGTACCAAAAGTTTTAGGAGCGATTGGTGACATTAGTGATGATATATAAAGCTGGGATTAGGCAGAAAAAATACATCTACTTTAGTAAAAAAATAGTTTTCCTAAATCTTAGTTCATGCAATACATGAGTTTAAAATTCCACAGCTTGTGGAAATACAAGAAAAGCCGATATAGCTCAGTTGGTAGAGCACCTGATTTGTAATCAGGGGGTCCCGGGTTCAAATCCTGGTGTCGGCACCATATTTATCAAGGGCTTAGCAGATAATTGCTAGGCCCTTGTTTCTTTTAAAGCTGTTAAAGGGATAAAAAGAGAACTGAAATGTGGCGTTTCCCCCTCTCTTTCCAGCATTTTTTTATTAATGTTGAAGAATGAAATACTACTCACCCTTTTTTTGCTCCTCTGTTTCTCCAATTCCACAGCAAATACTTAATAACAGCAATTACTGTAATTAGTATTGCTACAGGAATACATGCTGCCAAAATAAGTGCACCTGGTTCCATTTGAACTAAAATCCGATTTTAAATTTTGCCACATCTAGGATGTAATTTGAGCTAAATAGTTACCTTTTTAGTGCCTGCTGAATGGAAGAAAATTTTTTTATGACCCCCCTTCTATCTGGAGGAGCACTCTCAAATTTATCAATTATTTCATCTGCAAGTTCTTCCGCTTTCTTAGTGTTTGTAACTTTAAAGCTTATCTCAGCATTTTGTCCTTCCCTATTGGACAACAAATTAAAACTTCCGCAAACAGCATAGTTATTATCGACAATAAGTAATTTTGCATGATTGGGGTATTTCATTTTTATCAACTGTCCTTTTGTATCTTTTTCAGCGCACCATGCTTGATAAATTAATGCGAATGATTTGCAGTTGCATATGACAGAATTTGCATATATGATGATAATAATAATTATTCGCAATATAGTTAAATAGTTTACTAGTTTTAAATTAAATCATGAACAATTTAGAAAAAGTTCCCCAAGCACAACCAGAAGATACTTTCTTAGAATTAAAATTTGGAGAACAAATGCTCTTATGGGGATTTCGTATCTGGGTATGCGGCTATAAAAAAGACTTAAATACTAACAATCTGATTCACTTAGCATATGCACAAGCTGGTATCCCCAGTGCTCAGATAGCTCTAGACTCTATAATGACATTGATAACAGCCAATGGTTCTGGGGTTATGGATGTTCGCTGCCCAAGCTGTACTGAAATTAGTGCTGATGAAATGCGTTTAATGGGTACAATTTCAGCTTTACAAAGTGCCTCCAGCTCCAATGCTGGAGATATTTATCTAGAATGCTGGGCAAAACCAGCAACCCTACGAATGTTACGTCCTGTTACCCAAATGCTTGCTAACGTTTTAAAAGAAGGTGGGATGTTTATCCGGCCTCGCCCCTGGTCACTTGCTCTACATTTACCTAGCAGAAATCTCACAAGCACCATAATGCACCCTATCACTATCCATTGACTGACATAATTACCCTAAAAACTTAATGCTAAAAAGGAAAACTAATATGCGCAACCCAATTCACAAAAAAATAGGTGATCTTGTACCAGAAGCTTTTTTCCCCATACGTCAAGAAGACGAATGGCATACATTAACCACATCTGATGTCTTTAAAGGAAAGAGGGTTGTCTTATTTGCACTACCAGGCGCATTTACCCCCACATGCTCGAAAAGTCACCTACCAGGTTTCTCGAGTCATGCGGAACAACTAGTAAACGCTGGGGTGGATACAATCTGTTGCCTTTCAGTGAACGACTGGTTCACAATGGAAGCTTGGAGAAAAGACCTAGAAATTGGCGAAGAAGTTTTGATGCTGCCTGATGGGAATGCTGATTTCACAACTGCAATGGGCATGCTGGTGGATAAACGACACCTAGGTTTTGGTGCACGCTCTTGGCGTTATTCAATGATAGTTGACAACTGCGTTATAGAAAATATGTTCGTCGAAGACTTTAATGATGATGGCGATCCTTTTAAGGTTAGTGGCGCACCATCAATGTTAGAGGCAATCCAAAAATAAATGCTAATGCACTACGTTACAACATGAATGATGCACAGGTTTTAAAAAGATATTTAAGATCAACTAAAAAACTTGTTAAGGCGCTTTTCACTTTTCACTAGGAATTATATTAATCGGATCGTGATACGGCAAGATGGGGTAGAATATACATTGCGGGTGGTTGTGGGCTAGTGTTCACGCGTAAGTCACACTCGTAGGCAAGCGAGAGCCACTCATCGGTCATAACATCTTGTGGTATTCCCTGGCAGAGTTTTCTCCCTTTATGAAGAACTGCAATATTGTCTGCATACATTGATGTCAGATTTAAGTCATGCATGATTGCTATGACCCCTCCACCAGAATGGGCAAAGTTTTTGGCAATATTCATCACTTCTATTTGATGAGCTATATCAAGACTTGAAACAGGCTCATCAAGGAAAACCCATCGTGTTTGACCAGCCTCGTGTGGTTTCCAAACCTGAGCAATCACTCTGGCTAATTGCACGCGTTGTTGCTCACCTCCGGAAAGTTCTGAATATTGACGCTGGGCAAATCCCAAAAGGCCAACACAGCTTAAGGCTTCATATATGATTTCATTGGACTCAGCGCCTATACCATTTCGAAGACCAATATGGACAACTTCTGAGACGGTAAAAGAAAATGCAAGTGTTGATTTTTGAGGGAGGACCGCACGTATGGATGCTAACTCCCATGGTTGAAGAGTATCAATATTAATGCCATTTAACAGTATTTTACCCTCATATGGAATATCGCCACTCATGGCACGCAATAGTGTCGATTTTCCTGATCCGTTTGGTCCAATAATAGCAGTTATCCCGCCTGGTAGTGCCTGAAATACGACCCTGTCAAGGATGGTGGTGTTTGCGAGTGACACAGAGACCTGATCGACAAATAACATCTTACCAAATTCTCGTATCGCGCTGGCGTAGCAAAATCCAAAGAAAAACTGGGGCACCTAGTATTGCAGTTACAATCCCAATTGGAAGTTCAGATGGTGCTATGATTACACGACTTATCATATCTGAAAAAATCAATGTTATTGCGCCTAAGAATCCAGAATTGAGTATTAATGTCCGATGATCAGGACCTAGTGTCTTCCTGAGCAAATGGGGCACAATTATACCTATAAATCCAATGCTACCAGATACTGAAACAGCTGCACCTGTCGCAGCTGCGACTGTGCAAATAGATATATTTTTTAATTTTTGTGTGGAAATTCCGATGTGAGCTGCTGTTGCCTCACCCAAAGCGAGACCGTTCAAGCCTCTTCCCAAGGTTGAAGCAATCACTATCGATATCAACATTAAAGGACCGGCACCAATTACTTTTGCCCACGTTGCGCCAGCTAAGGAACCTAGGCCCCAAAAAGTCAAATCTCGAAGTTGTTTGTCATCTGCCAAATAGACCAGTAAGCCAGATACTGCTCCTGAAAGCGCTCCAATTGCAATTCCAGCTAAAAGCATTGTTGCGACAGACGTTTGGCCATGGTGAGTAGCTATCCGATAGAGTATCATAGCTGATATCCAACCACCCAAGAAGGCAGAAAAGACAACCAGATAATCGCCAAAAATATTATTAATAAAAACGGGAAGGACACCCCCAAGAACAATGGCAATGATGGCCCCAACGCCTGCTCCTGCACTCACACCAACCAATCCTGGATCAGCAAGCGGATTTCGAAACAAACCTTGCATGACCGCCCCTGAAACAGCGAGGGCCGAACCGACGCAAATTCCCATAGCTAATCGCGGCAAGCGAATATCCCATAATATTATATGTTCAAGAGTGGTAAGCGATTGGCCCATTACCAGCTTTTGGAAAACTAACGATAGAGAGACATCTACTGGTCCAATTGAAATGCTAAGTAGGCATGTCAATAAAAGTGCGAGAAGCAGAATTTTATGAGCACGACGTCCACGCGTTGATCTACCATTGATACTGTTATTTAGTATGTAGCCACTCAAAGTATTCATAATTTATTTGGGGTATAATGCAGTGTGAAGATCACTTACAGCGGAAGCTGTTCGTGGTCCAAAGCCCAACAAATAAAGACCGTTCATCCAAATAACTGAATTGGTTTTTGCAGCTGGTGTTGTGGAAATGGCAGGTTTAGCAAAGAGTTTTTCATTTTCTATTACGTGATTGCCACCTCGATCCATCATCATTATCACGTCAGGTGCCGCAACAGTTATAGATTCATCACTAAGGGGTTTGTAGCCATTAAATTTAGAAATCGCATTAATGCCGCCAGCCATTTTGATTATACTATCTGCTGCAGTATTCAATCCTGAGGCTAAAATTTTTCCACCTCTTGTACTTAAAATAAACAGTACTTTCTTTCGGACACCGTTGTACGAGTTCGATTTTTTTTCCGCTGCGATGAGCTCTGTGTTCAGCTTGTCAATGAGACCTTTAGCCCGAGTCTGAGCTCCAAGTGCTTCGCCAACGGCAACTATCTTTGCAATAATACCCTCACGGGAATAAATATCTGGTATGGTGATAAATGGGATCGATGCTTCTTTGAGAAGATCAATCGTTTCCTTGGGCCCAGAACCCTCTTCTGCGATTATGAGCTCTGGTCCAACAGATAATACTCCCTCAGCAGAAAGAGCTCGCATATATCCCACATCAGGTAATTCAGCTGCCTCAACAGGGAAAGTCGAAGTGCTATCCCGAGCCACGAGCCTTTCTTGCTGTCCCAATGCATACACAATTTCCGTCACTGATCCACCTATGGAGACGACCCGTCTAGGATCGTTGTTAGCAGAATTTGCAAATGCGTCACTTAACGATAAAAGAAAAAGGTTGAAAGTTAATACATGGATTGTGCCCCTCAATGATACTTTTTCATAGAAATATAACATTTTTAACTTTCTTCTTTTTTGAAAACTTAATTAGAGCTGTCTGTTTACTGTTACTAGCTTTTGCACTTTAATTGCAAATAATTATTATTATCAGTATTATAATAAGTTTTTATAAAAGGCAATCCTGGCAAAAAAAAATCTATTATTTTATTGAAATCAACTTGGGTTCAAGTGGGGTGATTATCTGGGTTATTCGCTTAAATCTAGGGTGAAAGTAGTCTGGAAGCCCCTGTTGAAAGTGAACGAGAATATTCGCATAGTAAAAAATACCTGATTGCCTAGTTCACAGTATGTACGGGCTTTTTTTATATAATAGCCTGAAATTCAATAACGATTAGTGAATTACACGAAGGCCAAATGAACCAGGCAAGCTGGCGTCGTTCGTAAAAACACTATCCTAGAGCACCTAACGATCCTAAATATGGAGCTTAGCATTGCTAATTGTCTTGTCGGTAAGTATCTATGTTGACATATTAATCTCTGAGCTAACAGAAGACTTAGTTAGTAAATGTTAGCCTAGATTATAGAGAGTACAGGAAAATAGCCGAACAAAATTAGGTTTATCAAGATTTTGATACATATAATGTTAGTTTGTGAGTTGCGTAGTTATTGACTAGCTCCCTACTTGTAACCAGGGAGCTTAGGATTCAAATCCTAATTACGGCACCATATTCTTAAAGGGCTTAGCAAATGAATGCTAGGCCTTTTTTAAAGCTGTGAAGGCTATTTTCAAAGTATGAAAAAGCGGTTTTAAATATTTTTTACTACTCATACCAAAATTTTTTTATTAACATTACCAAATCCATTATCTATTTCAATTTTATATTTCTAGGTTTGATCAGAGGTTTTATATAAAAAGGGTTAATGTAATGGAGAAGGTTTTTGGTGTGGATACACTTGTATCTAGATCCGAACTAAAGGAATTTGTTCGTCGAAATGATATTGCAGGATTAACAAATCTGGGATTTCACTTTTTAGCGTTAGGTGGTTCTGGAACACTAATATACCTATCTTTGGGAAAGTTTTGGCTGGTTCCTGCCATGTTCATTCATGGCGTTATTATAGCATTCCTGTTTGCCCCAATGCATGAGACCAGTCATGGCACAGCATTCAGAACCCGATGGTTGAATGAATTGGTTTTCCGTTTCATTTCAGTCATTTACATAAGTCCGCCGATCTTCTTTCGTTATTTTCACGCAGCACACCACACGTACACCCAGATACCGGGTAAGGATCCTGACGTCGTGATGCCCAACCCCGGCACATGGACACGGTATCTATCCTACATTTCCTCGCTCCCGTTTTGGAAACGCAATTTTACGTGGTTTTTCAGCCACGCATGCGGCCAAGTAAGTAAACGTGATAGTTGGTATATTCCAAAAGACGAGTTACCAAGAATTTATCGTGAGGTCCGCGTTATGCTCTCGGTCTATGCGGTCCTTGCAACCGTGTCTATCGTAACATCATCGACCATTTTGCTCTACTATTGGTTAATACCTCGCGTCATGGGTGAACCTATCATGCGCTGGATTCGCGTGACTGAACACTGTGGCTGCGAAGAATCAGCTAATCTGCTAAAAAACACGAGGACAACTCGAGCTGCTAGTTGGTTCCATCTTTTGTTCTGGAACATGTCATATCATGCAGAACATCACCTTTCCCCAGCAGTACCGTTTCACGCTCTCCCGCACCTTCATAAACGAATCGGAAATAATCTTCATCCAGTCGGCAAAGGGTATTTAGCCGTTCACAGTGAGGTTCTCAGTAATATCCGAAATAGACTTTACCCTCCCAGTAAAATATCACACAACCAGTCTGGAACGGATAGGATATAAGACATGTCAGTGCTAAATGACCCGGAATGGCATCTAGTCGCAACTATTGATGACGTACCTGAAGAGGACGTTATACCGGTTACAATTGGCGATCAGTTCATTGCACTCTACAACGTGGATGGTACATTTTTCGCTACTGACGACCTATGCACTCATGAACAAGCACGCCTCTCAGATGGTTTTGTGATCGATGATATTATCGAATGCCCATTGCATCAGGGGCGTTTTCATATTCCAACTGGAGAAGCTAAAGGTGCACCAGTAACTTGTAATCTCCAAACACACATGGTTAAGATCGAAGGCGATAATGTATATATTGGGCTCAGTCAACTGGTGACTACATAATTATGTCAGGTACCAAGGACATGATGGCAAATGTATGTATCAGTAACAGGGATTAAGCCAAGGGGTTTAGTTGGCTGGATACGATTTTGGATGTTAAAAATTCCTGCGTCAAAAAATGCCCAAAAGGCAAAAGAGATAATGCATTGTGCATTCATTTCACGCCAAGGATACCAACATACATTAACCGTGTGGAAATCAAAAAATACATGTTGGATTATTTAACATCTAAAGCACATTTAAAAGCTATGAAAAAATTTTCAAAGATTGGTGATGGAAAAGTATATGGCTATGAAGCAGATGTTATCCCAAATTGGGAAGATGCATTGGCTGAGTGGGATAAAAATGGACGAATGCATTAAGAACAGAGACGCGATCTGACATTCTGGATACAAGTCGACAGGCAGTTGGAGTGTTCTCGTTCAAGAGCTCTCAGAGGCCACAATAAAGAACATCTTCAATGGCCCTTTTTTTGTTGTAACAATTTCCCCTCTCTCTTCAAATTTATATTCTGATTTTACGCGTAAATACGTAGATTCAGAAATATTCACCCTCCCAGGAATTGAGTTTTGTTCCATGAGCGCAGCTGTGTTTACAGTGTCTCCCCAGATATCAAAAGTAAATTTATCATCACCAACCACGCCACAAATTATTGGCCCCGTATGAATTCCTAATCTCATCTCCCAAGTTGGCATTTTTAATTTTGCCCTTTGTGCATTAGCCTTTTTTAAATAATCAACCATTTCACTCGCGGCCATACATAGACGAATGGTGTGGTCTTTTTTATTTTTAGTAATTCCCGATGCGCACATGTAGGAATCACCTATAGTTTTGATTTTATCAACACTATATTTTTTACATATTTTATCAAACTGACAGAAAACCTGATGAAGGAGATCTATCAAAGTTTTGGGTGCTAATGTCTCAGTAAGTTTTGTAAATCCAACAAAGTCTGTAAATAAGATGCTGCATTCATCAATATATTTTGGTTCCACACGATCATTTTCTTGTAGCTCCCGTGATACTTCAGGTGGGAGAATACGAGACAGCAAATTATCAGCTTTTTCTTTTTCTTTATTGATGCTCAGGGATAGTTTTTTTTGTTCGTGAATAAGTCGGTTTACGTCAATTAAGGTGCGTCTCAGTTCAAGCTGCGTCATAACTTGCTTAGAAAGCTTTCTCAGTGCTTCTCTCTGATTAATTGATAATTCTCTCTTTTCAAAATCAACTGTACAAATTGTTCCAATAGCTTGTCCATTTGGAGTAATTAGAGGCGCGCCTGCATAAAACCGTATATTAGGAGCTGACTGAACCAAAGGGTTATTCCTAAAACGCACATCATCAGTTAAATCTGGAACACAAAGTAAGTCACCCTGACAAATGACGGTGTTACAAATTGAAAGATCGCGAGGAGTTTCTATGTAATCTTCTGGCAGACCATATTTTGATTTAAACCATTGTCTATCAGCATCCATAAATTCAATAAAAGATACTGGACATTGTAAAATTTCTGCAGCTAGCTCTGTTATTTCATCGAAAGAAACCTCAGGAGCAGTATCTAGCACGTCATAAGATAACAGAGCTTCTAATCGCATATTTTCATTTTCAGGAATTGAAAACTCGTTCATTTAATAATTTCCTGTCAGTTGGCAGTTCTATGATTAGGGCAATGTTTTTATACAATAATTTTCTGAAGTCAAAAAAAGATTCACCCATATGCCATGTCATCGCTAGCTAGTATCACGTGCTACTATTGTATCCATGTATTGGCACCATATTTATCAAGGGCTTAGCAGATAATTGCTGGGCCCCTGTTTCTTTTTAAAGCTTCTAGGGGGACACCAGGGGGACAAAAAGAGCACTGAAATGAGGTGTTTCCCCTACTCTTTCCAGCATTTTCTTATTAATGTTATAGAATGGAAACACTACTTACAATATTCACACTTAATTTCTGGCTGATTTTCTTATCCAAAATTAAGTTTCGTTGTTTGATTGTGATGTTCTTTTTAAATCCCCTAATTTCATCCTGTAAAACAGCCACAATACCACCTGAAATTCAGGCAGCATCCTATGTGCTAAGGGGAATTCAGTTTTATTTTGCCTATATGACACCTGACGAAATTACTGTTCAAAGTAAGGGCTCAGGAAAAGATGAAAATGAAGCGATTGACAAGGCAATAATAGCTGCCGTTCAACAGGCCATGGGGGTCTTAGTGGTCTCAGAGATAACTACGTCAGATGAGAAGGTCTTGAGCGAACTTGCTGGCATGTACTCATCAGGAATTGTAAAAAGTTATAAGAAAATAAATTGCACAAACACAAGTGTGGTGGAATGTACAATTGAGGCAAAGGTCAAACCATTTGGTATACGCGACAAAATTTTCTCAAATAAATCTACTCAAATTGTGGATGGAGCTTCTTTACATGGTCAATATTCATCTGCCAAAGCAAACCTTGTACAACGCAAAAAATTAACCGAATATTATTTATCACGCATAAGATCTATAGGCCTGCAAGCACAATTAGAGAGTATAGAAATAATACCTAGTATGGGGAAAAAGGCGAAGGTTGAACTTTCTTATTCTATTGGATGGAATAAGAATTTCAGATCTGAAATAATCTCTTTTTTCAAACACATCTCAGACAGTGCAAACAGAAAAGCTAATCTGTTTGGACTAATTAACAAGCAACCGGGGCATATATCATCTGTAGACCCTAACGATGTCCAAATCAGGTGGGGGAACATGCGTGGTATACTTAATCAAGCAGTCACCGTCAAAACGTACGACAAGTCATTCGCTGCAATGATACGCCAAAAATTAAATGAACCAATTCAATACAAGTTTTCCCCATTTGGCTTATGCGACTCTTTTACGCCATATGGATATTCTGGTATCTTATACTTTGCATCTTGGCGACCTGTCGTAAGAACACTACGTTTTAAAATCTCCCCTGACATCTTACGAAAGACCCAACAAATCCAAATATCAGCAGGATGTATATAAGTTAAATAATATAATCATCAGATTCTTTTAAAAAAATTCCTATAGAATTGAAAAGCTATTTTGACATTAACTTCTTTAGTTTGTTAGATGTACCAAGGGAGTCAACTCCAGTTACGACAACCACAATTACCTGCTTTTTTTTAGTATCATGCTTTTCACTCTTAACAAAAGTTCCCTTTAAAATCTGGCTAGATTTTTGGGTGATATTTTCACGTACCTTTAATGCAATAGTATTCAAATTATCTGATTTATTATCAGCATCAAATGTATCAGACTCTTGAAGGGAGTCTGATACTGATGAAGTAAACCTGTCTGATTTAATCTCCGTCTCAATAAATTCCGCAATCTGCCGACGTGCTTTTAATGTTGCAATTTTGAACGCTTCTTCAACTGCAGAGGGTAATGTGCTGGTAACTTTTGAGGTAGAAGTGGATATCAAAGATTTAAAATTACCAGACACATCGTAAGTAACAGTGATACCACCCCCAAAAAACTCTGTTTTAATTGGAGCTTTAGCTTTTTCTAACTCTTTTTCAGCAATATTTGTGCAAGCACCTACAAGCAAAGACAGAAAAAAAATAATTGGGAGGGTTTTCATATTAATGTCCTTTTTAAAAAAAAACAATTTTATGATCAAAGAATGATTATCACTAAATTAATGTAGCAGTGAAATTCTGTGAAGTCGAGGTGGTGAGCTTAAAATTACTGTTCACTCTTATACGTTCCTTGTTTACGCAGCCGGATCAAGAGCTATAGACTCCACCTGAGCATCTTCATTCCGCCACCCAACAATAACTTGAAAGAAAGAACTAGAAAGATACGTTTTTCCCTGCCCCACACCCCCTAGACTGAACGGGGTTTGGTTGAACTTCCGTACATCTAAATTAGTTACTTATCGTTTATGGTGTTAGGACCCACCGATATTAGTAGAGTTGGTAAAGTAGGGCGAGGGTCCTTTGATTTTTAATGGTTTATAAAATACCATGATAAAAATCAATTTTTAGAATACTTTTAATAACTTTATCTATTGTCGTTATTTTATTGTTTATATGCATCAAAGGTGACTTTCTCACCTTTATAGATGGTTTGATATTTTAAATTACCGTCACTACCTAAAAATATAGATAATATAATGCTAGCGTTATCATTCTTAATACAATCAGTATTAATAGAAAAATACCACTCATTTGTATTCTTGCCAAATTTATCTACAAAAAAAATCTTTTTTCCGAATTTAATTGGAGCTGAGTCGTAAGTTTGCCAATTTCCTCCTCCCGGCAATCTATAGTCTAATTTAAATTCTTCATAACAAGTTTCAGCATTTTCACTAAAGTGAATTTTTGAGTCATGAAAAAGAAATGTCTCTGAGTCAAATTTTACCGTGGTAGATAATTTCCATGAAGTCTTAGAAAGATGATTTTTAGCCTGCTCTACAGTTTCAATAGTTACCTGAGAACAACCCAACAACACAGGCAATAGAATTAAACTTAAAATTGAAGATAATTTCATTTTTTCCATTTGAGGATAAAACCTAAAATAATAATTTCGTTTAAATGATTAATTACAGAAAATAAAAATATAATAATTGACGCCAAAGAATTTTATAATTGCTATAATTTTATGTGTCTACAAGTAAAGGGATACCCAAAGTTGGGGGTGTGCTGGTAGTTGCCAATTATAATTTTATAGAGATAGAGCGCCTCGAAAGTCCATGGAAATCAGTATAACTATTTTGGTCATAGTTTCCGCTATCCTTCACCCACTTTGGAATGCCATGATCAAGCGGGATGCTTGTCCAGAGGGTGCTTTTGTTGGAAATAGCATAATGCTGGTTCTTTTTGCTGGATCACATTCACTTATTGCCGGTCACGATCTTTTAACAATAACAAAAATTTGGGACCTTTTATTTATTACCGTTTGCGCAAAAATAGTTTACACAATATCTCTTGTGACGATGTTGCGACGTGGGGACCTTTCTGCATATTATCCCATTGCACGTTCTTCACCGGCATTCATCGTTATAATAAGCTCACTATTTCTTGGTGTTTTGTATACCCCTACGATCCTTGTAGGTATGAGTATGGTTCTAATAGGAGCATTTTGGCTACAATACAAGCGTGGTATTCGCTTCTTTGATAATCCGTCAACCCTGGCACTTGCTTTACTTGCAATGGCCGGAACAAGTTTCAACTCAATAGCTGATGCTCACGCTGTTCAAGCTGTAGCACCGTCTGTGATTTTTTTTTGGACTTTCATTTTTACTCTTCCTGGCTTTACTCTTTTTTTTATTTTTTTTGGTGGGAAAAAAGTAAGCATAGTCAGTTTGTTTCCTTGGCTTAAAAATCCATTTCCTTATGTTAAGATTGGATTAATTTGCTATGCCTCTTATCTATTAATCCTTCTTGCCTACCAAGGTGGTGGGGAAGTTGCGGTAGTGAACTCAGTACGCCAAGCATCAATACCAATCTCAGTATTTCTTGGAGGCATGTGGTTGAAAGAGCTAGATATGAAACAGCGTGTTTTAGCATCGCTGCTACTTTCTTCAGGAATAGTAGTTATAGTACTCTCGTAATAACTTACATCTATATTTTATCACAAAATAAAACGGTCCCTTTTATAAAAAAGGCGCCTGAAACAAGTGCTAGGCTCTTAGTTCATTTATAACTGTCAAAAAAATAACAAAGAGATAAGATTATTGTGTTCATTGTTTATTTCGATCGATCAAACAAGCGTTCGCCATTTTGGTGAGCAATCTGGTCAGCCACATATTTGGGTAAATGTCCAAGCCACATGCGGTTCTCATTAATAATACCTGGTAGCCCGAGCCAGCGGCCAACGTTATAAGTGTCCGACCCAATCATAAAACGGTCAGCGTGACGTATGAGCAAGGACTTCCATTTAAGATTAATACCATCAACATCGATAATCCCATCATCATCAAGGGTTCCAAACTCTCGCAAAGAGAGATCGGCCCAAAGGTTCTCTTGCTTGTCCATCATATGACCAACCACATCGGGAGGGTCGAAACCGGCATGCGCCCAAATTATCTTGGAGTTGGGAGAAATTTCGAAGATCCGGTCGATCACACCATGACCCGCATGCACATGAAAGAAGAGATCCCTATCGGCTATGTTACGAATCAAACCTACCACTTGCTCATCGGCGATATTAATTGGTGAATGGATATGTACTTCGCCAAAACCTTTATGTACTCCAGACACAAGTGCTTCCTCTGTGTTCCTCAATCGATCTGGATTCTTGAACCAACTGACACGATCTTTATACTCTTTATAAGGTCGGTAGAACGGCACGACATGGATACGTGGGTGTTTTTTTTGCATCAATTTTAACGTCCCCTCATCAGGCGTAGAAGACGTCAATACGGTAGTAATACCGACTTCATCCAAAAGACGAAGTGCAGCCTCAGTATCGATTACGCCCCAGGTCTGATGCGAGTAATGCACGTGAGCGTCAAATATTCGCCCTTGGTAAGGTTCGTCAGCGAATGCCGATGATGCCACAGAAACAACGGCTATAAACACCCAGATTCTCGAGATCTTATAAATATCCAACATGGATGTATTATAATCAAAAAGTAACAAAAAAATGTACTGAAATGATGTGTTTACCCTACTCCCTCTGACAATTTCTTATTAATGTTAAAGGACGAAGAGCCTACTCACTATAGAAGACTAGAACACTACATTTAATAGGATAATAAAGACAATGATACAGACACTAAGTCATATGACGTTTGTCGTTCAGAGCCTTGATAAAATGGAAAACCTTCTTGTTAATATTTTTGATGCCCAAAAGGTATATGATAGCGGTGATAAAATGTTTTCATTATCAAAAGAACGTTTTTTTCTAATTGGTGATATTTGGGTTGCTATTATGGAAGGAGAGTCACTCTCATCTAAGACATACAATCATATTGCATTTAAAATTGATGAAGATGATTTTCACAGTTACCTTGAACGAATTCAATCTTTGGGACTTGAGGTGTCACAAGGTCGGCCACGTGTTCAAGGTGAAGGCCTTTCAATTTATTTTTATGATTATGATAATCATATGTTTGAGTTACACACAGGAAACTTACAAGAACGACTGCAACGCTACGAGAGAGATCGATAAATTAAACTCAATTGAAGTTTCTTAATCGATAAAACCATAAGTATAAAAAAACAAATTATACTATATAATTTTGGGTAAAACTTTAATGATTGATTATCTCAACAATCTCGTTTGACTCAAAAATCGTTTGTTGAGAATCATTTTGAATAACTGATATCATCGCTTTTGCAACTATTTCCGAATGAATTGGCACCATCTTCTTAAAAGAACCCAAAAGTAATGGAGAAAATAGATTAAACACATAGATACCTATTTTTTCACTTACTCGTGTTTCTTTTCTATCTCCCATTAAAAAAGAAGGTCTCATAATTGCTAATTTGGAAAAATTAAATTTTTTTAATTCTTCTTCAACCAATCCTTTAAATCTCAGGTAGTTACTGGAACTCCTAGGATTTGCATATATTGCAGAAACAAAAATAAATGAATTGATCGAATTTAACTTTGCAAGTTTTGCAACTTCTAAAGGAATATCCAGCTCAATTCTTTGATAATCTAGATTATTGGGTGTTTTTTTCTTAGTTGTGCCAACACAAAAAAAACAGTCGTTTCCTGTGACATCTTCTTTGTGATTTTGTAAATTATTAAAGTCAGTATTAATGATTTCTAATTTTGGATCACTTAGTTTTGGTTGTGCACGAACAAATAATTTTATCTTAGAGTAATTACCATCTTTAATTAATTGGTTAAGAAGATGACCTCCGATTAAGCCTGATGAACCAAATAATAATGCTATTTTCATTAAATTGCTGTGTCTCGCCGAACTTCGTTGAAGTTTGGAGCTTAAGTTTTAAAAACTTACATTCAATAAATATAATATTGTTTTGACAAAATTGTAATGTGAAAAAAATTGTAATTAACAAAAAAATTATATGAAAGATCCAAATGTATTTTCTTTATCAATTAGCCTTAGTAGCTTCTACAAAAAAACACGTTCTTACAAACTTATTAAGGTTCAAATCCATATTGAAAAATTACTGTACCAATCTGGTGTCAGCACCATATTTTTAGTGGCCTTAGCAGATAATTATCGGGTTCTTATTTCTTTTTAGAATTATCAGAGCATATTGGAGTAATAAAAAGCACATAGAAGAAATGTGTTTTTTCTACTCTATCAAATAATTTATTAGTATTATCTTTAAATTAAGCTTCTACTCACCATGACCCCTATATTTATTATGTTTTTATAATTCACTGGCTATGTTTTTTCTTCCTTTATTTGATGATAATCCAACTTCATCTCGTCCTGTCGTAAACTGGCTTCTTATTGGTTTTATGATTTGTTGGTATTTCGGCTATCAGCTGAGTTACCCACCTAATTTTGTTTATGCCATTGGCTTTATTCCTGCACGGTTTTTTTTGGGTGCTAGTCTCACTCCCTCACTTGATATATATTCGCCCACAATGACACTACTCACTGCTATGTTTAGTCACGGTGGTATTATGCATATTGTTGGCAATTTATGGATCACGTATCTTTTGGGTGATAATCTTGAAGATAAGATCGGAAAAACTAAATTTCTATTTTTTGTTGTATTGTGTGGTGTGGCAGGAAATCTGGCTCATGGTTTAACAGATACGTCATCAGAAGTCCCTTTAGTTGGCTTTTCCGGTGCCGCTAGTGGTATGATCTTGGCATATGTAATGTTATTCCCCCATGCTAACTTCAGATGCCTTGTTGTTATAATTTTTTTCTTCAGGACAGTAAATATTCCAGCATTTATTGTCTTTGGGCTTTGGGCATTTGGACAGGTTTCGGGATTGCTAAGTTCTCCTGATGGAGTTGCATATTGGGCTCATGCAGGGGGTGCGTTAGCTGGTGCCCTACTAATACCTTTTTTTAAAAAACAGCATGTTTCTTTTAATGCACCAAAAAAATCGGTATCAGGATTAAGTACAACAGAGAAAATCTCGCTCCGCAGACGCTCTGGATCTGTACCTTCAATCAGACGAAAACGTGGACCTTGGGGCTAATCTGATTGTGTCTATACTTTTACATTTGAGGCTGTTTATCTTAACGGGGTCTCATCAAAAGTATTACCAAATTACGGAATCAACAAATAAAAAAACTCAACTGCGTTGTTAAATGCAAAAAGTTTGAAATTTTGGAAATCAGAAGACTATTAAACGATATTTTACTATAAATGAATAGTCGTATGTGTGCGTATAGAAACTTAATTAGCTGTCGCGCAAGAATTAATAAAAGTCTAGTAGAGGATACTATAAACAATAGCTGGTAAATAGGCGATAGGCCAACAAGTGAAAACTTAACCAGAGAGGTTCCAGTTTGAACGACAGTATACTATCATACAAAACATTTTCTTTTAAAAAAACAATTCTGAAATCGCCAACCCCTCTCAAACTGAAAAATCTATTTCTTATCTCATATTGGTGTTTCTTGATTACAGCTAATCAGAGTTAGAAAGCAACTTTATGGAACGGGCTGACTCCAGTATAGCCTGATCCATAGGCATTGGTTCCCAGCCAAATATCTCTCGGGTAATTGAGTTATCTGCACTTGCGTTCATACCGAGTAGTGCTACTAACCCCTTGGCCTCTGGATCAAAATAACCCATGAATTTGAGCAACCAACCGGGTGCTTTTTTAGTGCTTGGTCCTATGTGGCCAGCATTTAAAAGAATTTCAGCAACATCAGAAAAACTTATTGGATCCTCGCCTGCTGCAATAAATCGCTTGCCTGATGCCTCAGGCTTAAGCATTGCCTTTACATGTAATTTTGCAACATCTCTGACATCTATCATAGGAACAGCGGCATCTGGGACCATTGGTATTTTACCGTTTAGCATTTTAGTTAATATACAAAGCGACTCACCGGATATATCTCTCCCCAAGGGAGGACCAAACACCGCCCCTGGTGCAATCACAACTAATTCCGGTATATTCAAATCAACATTTTCAGGCTTTTGTTGGCTTCTAATCCAATCCCAAGCTGCTTTTTCAGCTAATGTCTTACTTTTAATATAGGTATTCAAGTTTGGATACGTGACGTCCGTCCAATTGTGTGGACCAAAACGGCCACGTCTTAGACTTGCCATCATCGAGACAATTGAACTGGTAACGATTACACGTTTAACACCAGCATTCTGCGCAGCATATAAAACTCTTTTAGTTCCATCTACTGCAGGTCCAATCATCTCTATTTCTTTTTTTGGATTAGCAATCCTAAAAGGTGAAGCAACGTGCATAATAAAATCGCATCCCTCTACAGCCCTATTCCAACCAGTGTCTGAAGTTAGGTCAAGCAATTCAAATGTAAGATTTTTTGAAATTTTTTTACTTAGCGCCAGAGTATTGAGTACAGTTGCCTCTTTCTTTCTGCTACGAATAGTTCCTCGAACCTTGAAACCAGTTTCCAAAAGCTCTTTAGCACAATATAAACCAATATAACCGGAAATACCTGTAAGTAATACTGTTTTTTTCATTATAGTTCTATTCAATAATTATTAAGGAATATGTCTGGTTAAATAAAATTTTCAAATACTGTTATTTTTTTATTTACTATGGCAGGTATGCCAAAATTAATAGTTTTTTGTTTCAACCTTTACCAGGAAGATCCACATAACCTCTTTCAATTGCGGTCATAAATGCATCAAAGCCATTTCGTGATTCTTCATATTCGAGTCTTAATTCTCTCAGCTCATTGCCAGTTGGTTGATGAACACCATGTTGACCTAGTTTCAACGTTGCCTCAACATATGCCGCTCTTCGTTTAGCTACCTCAACAGCAATGTAAACAACTTTATCCTCTGAAAGTTGACCAACAATTGGGTTCATTACTTCTTTGTTTGCAATCCTTATACTTTGTTCTGCATTCATAATGAATTGCCTGTGCTGTTTTAAATCTGCATTCGTCGTATTAATCTCCCTATATTATCTAAACATTAGCAGTAAAAAAATCTTTGGACTAACTAGCGGTCTTAGCGGTTAATAGCCAGGTACTTATTTTTACTGCCATCAAGAGCTATAGGTTGATAATCTTACCACTCTATTATCGTTTTAAATTCTTTTCTCTTATGATGAAATTCATTTCGCAGGATAAAAAATTGCCCCTGGTAAATAAGAACTGGGGATTTCCATCCCAATTGGAAGAGGTCGTCCAGTTTCTAATTCGTTAGGTAAAAGATGAGTGTGCGGACCCAACGGTGAACTAGCTTCAGGAGGGGGGATCTTTCCTTGCACTTCAATACGTCCAATTGCGGTATCAATAACTCTAGTCGGGCTTTCTTGAATCAATGCTTCAGCTATGAAGGGAAAAGCCTTTTTAAAATTTTGCCCAAGAGTATTTTTAAGTGCCTTGCTAGCAGAACCGGATGCCACCCTTACACTAAACCTGGCCTCTTTTCGACCTAGGCCTAAGTCAAATAATCTTTGGTTATCGCTTTTGAAAAGCGGTTTTACGTCTTTACCTAAGTCTGTGATCACATTGGCCGTTGGTATATTCCCGGATTTCTTTTTAACAACCAGAAGGATAAGTGAAGCTTTAGTTAGGTCTGATTGTTCAAAAGTTAATGCACGTACTTCATCATTAATCTTAATTTGCATCGCACCATTCTTTGTATGGGCTAAGATAACATCATCTTCATAAATTAAAGAGACTCTTTCACCCGGTGCAGCTGTAAACTCCCCAACGGCACCTACTACACCAAACACCCAAGTACCTTTTACGTCTTCTAAAGAAGATATAACGAACTCTTTGATGTCTTCTTTTGTCCATGGCAATCGGCGACAAATCACACCCATCTGATGAAGACGTTGGGGAATTTTCTTCCAAACTTTCTGGCGCCATGCTTCTGTTCGCATACCCCACCCATCCATCTCATCCCTGCTGCGACCACACCCAAGACACCAGCCTGTGTTAGAATTAATTTTGCAAACGCCAGTGCAGGGGCTCGTGATTGACAAACTATTAGCCTCCTAAATGAAGAGATTTGTTTGCTAGTATGGAATTATTCCCGAACTTATTTAATATCCTTTTAGTTTGTCAATTCTTAATAACTACAATTGGTATAGCATACAAAGATAATGATAAAACGTCTGGAATTATTGTTTAAAAGATCGAACAATATATTTGCTCAATTTGACTGAGTGGTTGTTATGTGCTGGACATCTTGATTGAGCATAACGGAAGGTGCTTTGGCAATTAATTACAGCAAGCCATCTTTGTGCATCTAGCCTGCAACCATTTTCAGAAATACTCTTCATCACTTCCATTTTTGAAATTTATTTCGTGTGAGATTGAAGGTACTGGGAAAACTGATGTCAGAAAAAAAGGACCAGACACGTATTATATTTTTTTAAGTCATTTAATTAGTTTCACTAGTCATCACGTACGAAAAAGAAATAACACATATCCAAATGATCACCGGAAGTGGATAAAGTAGTGAAGTCTTATAAATTTTATTGTGGTTTTCATGTATTGATTTATTTAATGACCATTCCTTCCAACAGAGGATTATCCATAAACCCCATATAATAAAAGCCATAGGTCCAATAATCATTATAAGTATCTCCAATAACATTCAGGCTATTGTAGCCTGCTATATTTCAATCAAAATTCGTAGAAATATCAATTATTTTTGTTTTCTTCGAACGTTTTAAATTTGTATTGAATTATGAATTTCCCCAATCCCTGTTTTCCACTCAGTTTCTCCAATCCAACAGCTAATAGCTGATGATAATAATCACTTTAACTATTGCTACTAATAGTAAATATACTTTCAAGATCGAAAGGCAGACCCATCTTTTGCTACTGCTCTAAAAACGAGTTTATCAGACCAAGAGCTGACACCTACCACACCTTCTTTCGAGGAAATACTCTTGGTAAACTTTTGAATGCCTTGCACCCGCTCATGAGCATCAGAGCTGATATAAAGAACCGTTGTCATTGCGTTAGCACCATTTAAAGTTGCAGCCTTGGATAAAATTTTTGATATATCTCCGTCTAGTCGCACAGCATCAGCATGGATCAAACGGTCATTGCGATAAACACGCCAGAAATCTGAAAAATAACCCTGTTCAATAACCTCCCCCATTGCAGTTCGACCAAAAACAACTGATTCATGAGCTAACAATGACGCCCCGTCAGAAAGCTTTATATCAAGCGAGCGTTTTAACCTAGAGCCATTAAACAAAATCGTTTCTTGTGGGAGCCACTCTAAACGACTATGCGCATTTGCTACTAGTTTTGTGTCGACAAGTGCCTCAGCTGCCAATGATCGGTATGCCCTCTCACTAGCCTGAGTAGTAAAAACAGCAGACGTCGATTCGTTAAGCCTACCCTCAAAAGACAAAGTGTCCCCACCCGTTAATCCACCGGCTGTATTGATGAGGACTGCCTCAGGAAAAAATTTTTGGTTGTTTTAGGAAGACGCACTTTGAATGATCCAGATTGCATAAGCTCATCAAGAACTGTTCGGTGCTTTCTTGCTTTAAAAGTACAACGTGCATTACCTTTTGTACGTTGATGTACAATCTTACCCACAGTTTCTTGAGTCTTAAAAAGTGTGTGCATTGCCACACATTTATCTCTTTAAAAACTGCTTTAAAGCCATTTATAACTTCATAGCAATTACTTATCGTTTTTATAAAATTAAATTTACAAATAACTTAAATTAAAGTCAGGAATGCAAATTACCAATTTAATAATAGCTTCTAAAAACCTCTGTTTCACCGTTCCTTTTAACAAGGTAAGTATCATAAGGGTCCTTTTGTTCACCCATTTCCATTCCAGGCGAACCAAGTGGCATATTTGGAACGCTAAGGCCCAAAGCCTTCGGTTTTTCGGTAAGAAGAGCTTTTATGTCTTCAGCATGGACATGACCCTCAATAAAGTAACTGTTAATAAAGGCTGTATGACAAGAAGTCATTTTTAGAGGAATATCATGTTGTCTTTTTATCTCTACTAGCTCCACATGGGTAACATTTTTTGCTTTCACAAAAAAACCTGCATTTCTGATATGCTCTATCCAACTGTTACAACATCCGCAAGTTATAGTTTTGTAAACTACTATCTTTGGTAAACCCGCAAAAGCAGGTTTTATGAAACATGCAAAGGAAAAGAACCCAAATATAAAATTACGTCGTTTCAATTTAGTCTGCTCTATTGTTGAAAAGTAATTACCTTTTTGATTATTCCACAAAGCACTTAAGGAAGATTTTAATCTATTTTAGTTACATTTCTCAATCTTTTGAAGGGGCTCCTGAGCAATACTGTTCAACATTAAACCCACATTTTGCACACTAACCGTGGCCATGAACCCATATTACTTGTAAAACTTTTGCAAACATGGGGCATCTATCCTCGTGGTTCTTATTATTTTTCGTAATGTGTATCCTGAGTGCTTATTATATAAACTCTCAAATGTAACAGTTATTTCACTTATTAACTGTAGCTGTCTCGTGAATTTCAATAGTTGATTAGGATAAAATTTTTATTTTTGCTAGACAAGAATAATGTATTGATAAAAATGAGTCTATATACAGAAAATAGAGTCTAGGTTTCGACACAAAAAATATGCATAGCATTCTTGTTAAACAAAAAAATTTGAGAGAATATAATGAGTAAAACTCTAGTAAAATTTTTGACCTCCTCTATATCAGCTCTGACAAACATACAAAGTCCTGAACGTGCAGAGAGAAATCGACTCATTTTACGTGAAAAGCTCACAGAACGTCATTCAATTAAAACCAAGAGAGGTTCAATTATACTAGTCTGCAATAATCGCAGAGAGGTTCATTATGCACACCATTTCTTGGAGCATGAACCATCTACGATTAATTGGATAGACAACTTTAAAGGGCCTTGCACATTTTGGGATATTGGAGCTAACACAGGAATATACTCGCTTTATGCAGCATTAAGAGGAGATGTAAGTGTCTATGCCTATGAACCGGGTGCATCGTCTCATTCTGCTCTATACACCAACATTCACGCTAATTCTCTTGATAAAAAAATTGTCGGCTTATGTATGGGTTTCTTCAACAAAAGCAAACTAGAGAAACTTTATCTGAGTTCAACAGAGGCCGGCGCTGCCATGCATAATTTTGGTGATTTGGGATCAACGCCTAGTAAAGAAAATGTCTACAGAAATTTGGAGACTGTTCTTAGCTTTTCAATCGATGATTTTCGCAAAATTTTTCAATTACCTGCTCCAACGTATTTAAAAATAGATGTGGATGGAGCCGAAGAAGAAATATTGTACGGAGCCACAGAAACACTTAAAGACAAAAACGTTCATTCAATTCTAGTAGAAATGATAGACCGTGATGCTGCAAATAGCCAGCGTATGAGTGGTTTTTTAAAAAATTATGGTTTAGTAGAGCAAAAGAAACTTAGCGCTGACGGTAACGTAATCTTCAGTCGTTGTTAACACCAACTAGCGAAATCCAGAAAATGATAGCATTTAAGTCCTCATTCACATAAGTGAGAATATTGAGCGAATGTGGAAAAAAGAACATATGGAAGAAGTTTTTCTCTACTCCTTAAAACATTTTCTCATTATAATTTGAGAAGAGATGGGAAAGTACATGCACAAACCTGAATCACATAAAAGAAACAAGGTATTTATTTACTGGGTTGAAATCGTGGGCACATGCAACTTGCGTTGCCCTACATGTGCAACTGGAAATTTTCTTGATACAGAATTCAACTCAGGTCCCAATCCGACTGGGTTTATGAAACTCTCCCTATTCAAGCAAATATTAGAAAAAATTAAATCTGATGACGTTTCCGACCGTACTGAAGTCCATCTTCATACTTGGGGTGAGCCTTTGCTGAACCCAAAAGTAGCTGAATTTATTACTTTGACAAAGGAAGCTGGATATGTTTGTGGCGTTTCTAGTAACCTTAATTTAGATAAAAATCTTAAAGAAGTTATTAAGGCTGATCCACAAATGTTCCGTGTCTCCGTTTCAGGATATTATCAGGAAAACTATTCTAAAACCCACAAACGTGGAGACATCAAGGTAGTCAAAGCCAACATGTATCGTCTTCGACACTTGATTGATCAGTATAAAAGTAAAACTGAAGTACAAGTTCTCTATCACGTTTACAAACACAATGCCGGTGATGACTTGTTGATGATGATGAAGCTATGCGACGAGTTAAAGTTTACTCTGGATCCAGTCTGGGCCTTTTATACCCCTCTTGAAAAATCTCTGGCATACATTAATGGAAAAGCAACTGACGCAGATTTAGAAACAATCAGCATGCTAGCTGTTGACCCATTCAAAGCAACCCAAGCAGCACTTCCTTTTAAGGATCAGGACTGTGATTTGCGCAAAACACATATGACTATAAACATCGACGGCTCAGTACAACTTTGTAATTACACTTATGATAATGCCTACGTTGTTGCTCCAAGTTTTGTTGATATACCACACATGGATTTACAGCACATGCGATATTCTAATGACATGTGCAGCATCTGTATGGAAAATGCACAACATGTTTATCCAACATATCTTGTTGGTGAAGGAATGGATAAGATTGGCGAAGCAGCCCTTTTCGAGAATAATGCTAAATTTGTTTTTAAACAGCATTCCGAGCCTCGTTTAGCTCTAAGAAAAGGCAATATGATTGAGGCAATTGAACTTCCCCGTTATCCTGGTCCTAAGGTTAAGCAAAACAGGGGACTGCGCAAGATTAAAAATTTGTTTCTTGGCAAAACGTAGAAAAACTCGGTGTTTTTGATCATGCCTTAAATCTAACTCGTTGAATCTGTTTAAAAAATAAAGGTCTATCTAGCTTCAAACCAACAATATGGCTTCCAATAAAACACCCTCAGGGCAAATAATAGTCTTGATTAAAGAAAGTTTCGATTGACTGCGCCTGAATTAAACATTCTGATTTTTCAAAGGCGAGTAGAGTCTTAAATACATCAAACCATGACTTTCCAATGAACTTATAGCAATGACTGGATCGAGACGCCCACCTGTAGGCCAATATTGATGAGGGTCTCGGCGTTTGACATCTTCAAACTCTGGAGATTTAACCCATGCATGAACAGAACGCTTACTTACACCATACAAATCAGCAATCTTCTTTACTGGCTCTTGGTCCTTAATAAGCCCATGCTCAACGCAATAAATGTAAAATACTGCATCCTCAATTAGTTTTTTTTGATGAGCTGTTTTCTTCAGTCTTTGTCGATTGGTTGTTTGTGGTTCTAGAAACTTGCTTCTACTGCCACTTAGCACATCTTTAAACGCATATTGCAGCCAGTCCAGCATGTCAGGATCGATTTGCCTCCCTTCAGTGTCAGACCCAAGCCAAGCATTATGATCATCAACCGCCTCACAAAAACCTTCTTGCACTTTTTGGATTAGATGAGGGTCATCATATTCCAATGTGTCTCGCATTATACCCATTGCCCAATTCCATTTCTTAGTTCCTCGAAAATATGGGTTATCATCAGGTTTATTTGTCATTACGACCTCATTATATATTAAATTGACACTCGAATAGTTATACTTTTTGGTATGCCTCAAAAAATAATTGGATGTAGTCATTTAGTCTTTTTATTTGTGTTTTCAACTATAGCTAATATTAATTACAAATTCTTGATTGGTCGGAACTGGTAAATTAGTTACTGATAAATGCAAAACTGCAATTTGCATCTGTATACTCAGGGTTGATTTTCCAAGTTAAGTACGCATATCATCTAATGTAGATAATATAAAATTCTTGATGATAAAATTAAAAGTCGGCATTGGAAGCGGAAACTAGTACAACTCAATTAGAACGTTTTAGGAATAGAAAAACTCGCAAAAATAGCATCTCGCAAAAAAAGAAAAGCTGTGGTTGCTGCTAATTCAAAATCCTTTAACTAAAATCTGAAGGGTGTAGTTATGGAAACAACTATTGCTAAGCTCATTAAAGTCACAGAAAAATGTCTCCTCGTAATTATTGCCATCCTTACACTATTGGCTACCTGTGAGGAGGTTGCAGAGATTTACAGAAAAATGTCTGTACAGCTTGCTGATCTTCTATTGCTATTCATTTATACTGAGGTACTTGGAATGATTGGCATATTTTTTGTTAGCAATAAGATTCCAATCACACTACCAATTTTCATTGCAATGACAGCTATTGCACGTTTGATAATTCTACAAGGCAAAGATATGGACATGTCTTTTCTACTTTTTGAAGCTGGAGCTATCTTAATACTCGCAATTGCGGTTTTGACAGTTCGATATAAACCAATAAAAACTTATAGTTACCAAACTGACGACAGTGATAAAACTAAGTATGCAGAAGTGAAAAAAAATTAGGGTGTGCTTTCTGTTCAAAATCTAACTTAAAATTAAATTCAAAACACACTCAGAGGCAACGAGTTTAGACATTAAGCCCTCTTACAACTTCAACATATTCTTATTTTTGTAAAGTCACGGATGCTTACTTATGACTAAATCTCAGCATAATAGATGGATGACTATCATTAATGGAAATCACCTAATCTTCCGTAAAAGTAATGATCTGGAAGGATTAGCAGGAAAATATGATGTACTGGAGTTTGAGAGACACCAATATACACCTTACCAGATAAATAAAGTATCAAAGCTAATCAGATTAAATTTAACTCACGATCTCCTCTCTGAAGAGATAAAAAATAAATATCCTAATAATCACCCTCGTTGGAAAAACCCTTTCTTTGGTTTTTGTGTACCGGCTACTTTTGTCTTGTTGTATTTGATAGATACAAACAACCTAGAGCCAATGAGAGGAGTGGATTCAGAAGGTGAAGGCCACTGGTGGTTAAGAGATAAACTCTCACAAAAAATATATGACCTTACTTTTGATCAGTTTGAGAATTGCAAAAAACGACAGAGTGTTTATAAAACTGGAATACCAAGCGGGTATTTCGGATCGGGTGAGATGCCAGACTCAAAGTTTTTTTCCTTAATCCAAAAAATCCAACCAAATTCAAAACGATGGACTACAGATTTACTTTCTATATATAGAGATTTTGGCTTTAAGACCAAACTCAAGGTAATGGAAAGACAAAATAAAAATGCCTGATTTTAGAATAATTTAAAACCCCTTTAATGAATGCCTGTCTTACTGAAAAAAAAACTATGACTTGGAATTGTAAAAAAACATGGATAGTCGCTTCAAAAAATACATTGTGGTGTCTTTTAGGTTGCTCAATTGGCGACTTTGGGACAATCGCTTACTTTCAATTTATGGGAATTATTTGGCCAGTCTTTGCAATAATGATACTCGCAATGGCAAATGGCTTAATTACTTCAATTCTTTTGGAAACTTTTATATTAAGCAAACAAATGGGTTTAAGGAACGCTTTTAAAACAGCAACTGGGATGTCCTTCATTTCAATGGTTGCAATGGAAACTGCCATGAATTTGACAGACGTAATTTTTACTGGTGGGGCAGTTTTGACGTGGTGGGTCATTCCAATCATGTTGATTGTTGGTTTTGTAACTCCTCTTCCATACAATTATTGGCGACTCCAAGTCCTTGGGAAAAGTTGCCATTAATTAATAGAAAGGGTTTGTCATCAAGTGACTTTGAACAAAACGAGAAAAAGTCTTAACATAATATAGAAAGAACTCGAAGATTTTTGATGAACATTGAAAGATAAAACTTAATTCGGTGCACTTGCAATGTTACAACCAATGAATGCAAATCACTCCGAATATCATTACAAACAATATTTTTAGATACCAATCTATATAAATGCAAAGAAACAACGTGCGATATATATTCTATATAATGTTCATTATTGTTTGGGCACTTTGGCTAATAAATTGAAGAGCGGTTAAAAGATAGAGCGCATTTTGCGCCTCTCATACTCTTAACCTTTGATCAATGAACAAGTGCTTTACGATGTAAAAATTGTAATCTAGTCTTTCCATCTGAGTTAGGCAAGTTGAGTCATGTCATTAGCATCTCAAAATCAAAAGAGGGATTTGTCAGTTTTGTTCAATTTGAAAATAGATTTGTTCAAAAAACTGCTCAATTGTTAACTATTTAATATGCGTTCAGGATTCAGCCATGAGTAATGACCGAGGGAAAAAAAAGTTTAGACGAGCTATGACTAGGCTAAACTCATTACAAAAACACGACCCTAAACTAATTAGAGAATTGCAGGAGGGATTTGTAGAAGCTGTTAATGAACATGTGACTTGGCTACGGGCTAAAAGCGTTCCGCAATTATGGCGTTCGGACGAGCCAAAAGGTGAGCCGATTGATTTGGATTTATTGCTTTGGCTACAAAATGCGTTCACTGATGTGCTTGCTGGTCATAAAAATGATTTTTTAGAACCGACTACTTCCGAAACTACTAGCACCATTGAGAAAAGATCCCTACAAAGAAAATTAATAGAGGATGCGGTGTTCTACAGACATTGTGTTGAACTTAGTCTTATTAAAGATCCTGCTCCATTGGAAACGATTGCCTTGTCCTATGGGGTAGGTGTTTCTTCTGTGCAGAGTTGGGTTCGAGACCCCGAGTTTCAACACGTTAAATCCGCTGACCCAGAAGAATGTTTTGACCCATACAGTATCAGGTCTCTATTGGAAATTCATGGGGAAATGTACAGAAAACTCTCCTCAACATTGAAGGAGCATTAGAAGAATGAGGCTTGAAGGGTTAAAACCTGAGTATCTTCTGTATTTATTTAACTACTCAAAAAATACGACAACCACCAAAACACAAGGAACAATACAGCACCACAAAACCAAGGAAATGAGGCAAGAAAGGTTATAACACAGATCTCTATAATATGATCTAAACTTTTATCATCTGGCCCTTTGGGAAAAAAAATCCCAAACTATTTTGATTGCAGCAATGCTCCAAAAAAGTATAAAAATCCAGCCGATAATCAAAAACATTTTGTTTACTCGCGTATTAGCTTAGTTTGATCAAAACTAATGGTTAAAAATAATACATAAACACTATAGTTAGAGCGTGGTGCAAATTTTTTCTTTATCCAACATGAAACAAGTTATTTTTTGAGTGATAACAAATAAGCAAAACCATTACTAATTACTCAGTTCCACAAATAAAACTTTCAAAAGGTTATGCTCCTATTTTTTTGTCTTCATAGAGCTCCATCCTGAGGTACCTCAAAAAAAGAACATTACTATTTACCATGAGGCCCACTTATTTTTTAAAAACTCTACAAGAGTTAAACTTACAGACTGATGAGCAATTCATCGAGCTCATCAGTCTGTAAGTTTAAGAACAAACAAAATGACGCTATCACTATTAAAAGCAATTATGAAGCCTAATATACCTGAAGCAACTGTAAGGCCAGCTGATATCAAAATTCCATCAAATAATTATGAAAGATATTCCCCCGAACGGTACACTTCAAAGAATCTCAATTCAAACATTTAAAACCTATGTGCAGTAAGCCTGTTAAAATTACATAAAAAAAATCAAATTCTTAATATTCTATCAGCAATAACCTTTTTAAGCGTCTTCAATATTAAGCTCTTTTGAAGTTTCAATATTCAGATAAAAAAAACGGAAATAGAAATTTACTTTGCACACTTTGAGCATTCAAGAAGGGGGAGACGCCAGAAATAAAAAACTTATATGATGTTATTGAACAAATATACTCCCTCTAGCACACCCTTTTTACCTCTTTGGTGTCCCTTCTAGCATATTTAAAAAGGACCTCGCAAAAACAACAGCTACGTATATGGTTTCTTTGGTGGTCCCTGAGGGACTCGAACCCCCAACCCTCTGATTCGAAGTCAGATACTCTATCCAATTGAGCTAAGGGACCTTGCCATAAGAAAAAAAATAAATTTATATTATCAATAACATATCTTACAGCTCTTAAAAAATCATCATATTTAAAACATAAAATAGAATAAAAAATTTTAGGGAATTTCGAATGGCAAAATATAGCTATTACTTGACGGCAGGACCTTATGGCGGAGAACACACTATAGGAACTATACCAGAAAAAGTGGCAAAATATTGGTTAGGTAAAGGTGCTGATGCATTTGGTGATTACATGCTTAGTAACGATCACAAAAAAATTAATGAAACTATGGGTGTCCCAAAAAAATACCAACTACCTAATTGGCAAGAGTTGAACAATATTTCTCACATTTCTTCAGTTGTGTTCTGTAACTCAAATACTCTTTCTGTATTGGATGTAACAAAATTGAGTAAAGAAGATTTTTTTGAAAAAGGGCAAAAAATTGCAAATATTGCTCTGACAGATGTTGCAATAGGTGAAACAGAATTAAATACCGAAAAACTTCTAAATTTGAATAACGAATATGTTGTTTACGGCGCAACTAACGATACTGGCTTATGCAGATTTGAATTGCTGGAAACAGATGAGATTTTTGATGTGGAAAAACTAAAGTTTCATTTAACGTTTTGGAATAAATTTAAATTATTGGCGGATATCAAATACCATGAAGTTAGTTTGGGTAACTTAGGCATGGAAATTCTAACTAAACAGTCCAAAGAATGTTGGATTGATGTACATAAGGATAAACTTCATAAATAATTGAATTGAATATCCCAACATAGTTCAAGACTCTACTATAAACTTGAGTATGTTGGGAAAGTAAGATCGCAACATTATAAACCCACTCCCTAAACCTCAGTAATAAGAACAAAAAAAGTAAAATGAATATTCACAATTACACAAGTGATCAAGCACCTTGTTGTCAATGTTCTTTCTTATTTTAATAATGCACTCGCACCCCAAGGTTGGGTAGCACTAAGCATCTATTTTTCTCCCTGCCATAATAGTTTATATCCTAGTTCTTTGGTATCATTGCAGTACAACATTAAATTTGAGAAAGCTGTTTTGAACTTTTCATTTTTGTGGCTCTTTTCATGCGACTCAAATGATTTCCAATAAGTGACGATCGCAATATGGTTGCCTTCAATCCCATGTTCACCAACTGTTCCTTCCTCTGAAATAAATCCCTCATACTGAAAGACTTGGCCGGCAATAAAGTCTGAATAACTTTCTTTAACGTGGGAACACATTTCAGCAATTGCGAGTTCAACTTCATCAAAATCCACACCATCCTTCAATTTTGCAACATTATACAACATAACAGACTCAAAAGGGATCGTTATAGAATCGAACATTTTTTCTCTCCATATTTTATACTTAATTTTTTATCAAACTTCTTAAGCAAGATTATTTCAAACTCAAATAAATTTACCCACATAAAATGTATATTGCCAAAAATAATTGATTTTTATTTAAGTATCCAAATGCTTGTAGTAATTTTAGAAATATGTGCAGGTATTACTTGACAAAATGAAAGACTGAATGCCCTATTGGTACAATTTTAAAATTGAACCCAGGTGTTAAAATTGAAAAAGATATTAATTTCTCTTCTCTATATAATTGCTTTATTTTCATACAATTTGACAAGTCCGGCAAAAGCAGCAGATAAGTTAAAAGTTGTATACCATGTCTCCGAAATAGAAAAAGTACCGTTTGTTTTAGGTAATATGCGAAATCACATAAATGGAGTCGGAGGTCCAGGTAAAGTAGACTTAATACTGGTTGTACACGGACCAGCAGGTAAGGCTTTCCATAAATCCAAGACAAACCCAAAAATAGAACAACGAGTTGATAACCTCAGTATTGATGGGGTTAAATTTAATATGTGCGGAAATACAATGAGAGCACAAAAAGTTGGGATTGCAGACCTCTTGTCAGGTTTTTCGCGTCATGATGAAGGTGGGGTTGTGAGGATCGCAGAATTACAATCGAAGGGATACATTTACATTAGACCATAGGCTCTTTTAACGCCAAACCATAAGAAGATAACCCATGGTTCACGAAATAAACTAGGATAATATTGCAATACAAATAATGCTTGTTCGCTGCTTTCTTTCTCAAACACAAATGTCTTTATTAACTTATGATTAAATCGTTTGAAAGTAGTTGATAAAGAAGTTTAAACCTCACCCATAACCATAAAAAGTTCATTGCTCTGTTAATGAACTGTAAAAACCCTATTCCTTTTAAAAATAGTAAGAAAAAAAATGAAACAAAATTTGTTTATCGATTTTTTAAAGAGCAGACGTTCTGTTACAGCAAAAAAAATGGCTCAAGGTAAAGTTGCTAAAAAACACCTTAAACTAATTTTGGAAGCCGGGTTGAGGGTACCTGACCATGGAGCCCTTAAACCTTGGCGCCTTGTTGTAATTACAGGGGCAAAACGGAAAGAGATAGATGAAAAAGTAATTTTTTCGGAATACAAAAATATTAATCCAAATGCGAGTGCTGAGTTGCAAGAAATTGAGAGAACTCGTCTTCAAAGGGCGGATGTTGTGATTGCTGTAATTTCAACACCAGTAGAGCATAAGAAAATTACTCGTTGGGAGATGCAATTGTCAGCAGGTGCCGTATGCACCACTTTGCTCTATGCTGCTCAATCATTAGATTATGCCGCACAGTGGTTGACAGAGTGGTACTCTTACAATGATCAGATGTTGATAACTCTTGGTGGTGTTCCAGGTAAAGACCAAATAGCTGGATTTATATATATTGGTGAAAGAGTAACGATACCATTTGAACGAACAAGACCAGAACTAGAGACGACTGTCTCATATTTCTAAAGGAAAATCTTTTAAACTCACCACATACAAATTTAAAAGCGTTGTAAACTCAACAATATCAAACTGCCCTCAACAAGCTATATCCTCAAGCGCAATTTAAGAATTCTTAGTCTGCCGACACCACACCTAAATAAAAGACTTCCATTTAAATTCTTTATTTTTTGCACGGGACAATTGAGTAAATTCAATATACATAGTTAGTAAGCTATCGCAATGGACGTATCTCTTTTATAAGCCTAAGATAGCCTTCTCCATATCTTTTCTTTGAGCACAAGTATTACCACCTTAAAACTGAGCATCAAAATTCAAAATTTTTGTTAATAATGTTGCCTTATCAATATTTATGCTTTTTATCAGGGTGTTACTATGGATTATTCAACTAAATAATCAAATACCAAAAGGGTTAAAAAAACACTAAAAGAGTATTGCAAACCCTCGTTTAGTATGAGTAGATTTAAGTATTTCTTATTCTAAAATCCTTTGTAAGTTATTAAAAAGGTGGAGTTTTAGTTTGAATGAATACCTTGACCGGGCTGGATTGAAGGTAGCACAGGTGTTGGTTCATTTTATTGAGCAGGAAGCACTACCGGGAACAGAAATTTCAGCAAACGTCTTTTGGACAGGGTTTGCCAGCTTGCTGAGGGAACTTTGCCCACAAGACCGTGAACTTCTTAACAAAAGAAAAAAATTACAACGCGAAATTGACATGTGGCACAAAAGCCGATTTAACAAGCCACACGATCATGAGGCTTACAAAGAATTTTTGATTGAAATTGGATATCTCATTGAGGAAGGCCCAAACTTTAAAATAAAAACCAAAAATATTGACCCCGAAATTGCATTGATACCAGGCCCGCAGCTCGTAGTACCAGCTACCAACGCAAGGTATGCATTAAATGCAGCAAATGCGAGATGGGGTAGTCTTTATGATTGCCTCTATGGCACTGATGCAATGGGAGGCCCTCCAACAAGTGACGGTTATGACCGTGGACACGGTGCACGTGTCGTTGCACGCGCGAGAGTATTTCTGGATACAGCCTTTCCCATTGAGGGCCTTAGCCATGCTGAAGCAAATCGTTATCACATTCAAGAAGGCAAGCTTATGGTAAATGATAAGCCATTAGTAGAGCCTAAAAAATTCGTTGGCTACAAAGGCGTTATGAAATGGTAAATTCTTTAATAATGGCTGATCTAGAGCGAGCTTTACAACTCTTAAAACAAGTAGATGAGAGTAATTTAGACCTATTACCGGACCCCGAGGTCTCTCATGATATCAGGGAATTAACTGACGTTACAGAATACCCCACAAATTCCCACTTAGAAAACTTGGAGGCACGAATTGTTGCAGTTGCTAAGGCTGGAGACAGATTAGAGTCACGTGATGCATCAAGCTATGTCTCAGCTTTAATCGTAGCTTGTGCTAAACTTGCCCCTCCAGATGACTGAAAAGGCCTGTCTTAAACCAGCAAAAAAACCAATATATAATCGTGTGTCGTGAGTTTAATATCTTAAAAATTGATATATTTTCACTTTAGACGGATACAATAAAAAAACATTACAAGGAACAAGATTTTTTTTAATAATAACTGGTTGATATTATAGAGTTATAATTAAGCAGAGAGCAGAAATTTTAATAATAAACAAATTTTATTATCTAATTACAAGACCTTGTTTTATTTACTGTGAATTTGTTTATAAATAGTAGCTATTTTATGAAAATTTTGCCAAACTAGTTCTCTGAAGTTAAGTCTACAATCCTTAGAGAAACATAATTCAATTAAAGGCCATCAGAAAACTTATTCTTTCTATGTAAGAAAAAATATACACTTAAAATTCAAAATCCAAACTAAGTGAGTATTATGTCAAAAAAAATATCAGTATCATTTGAGATATACGATGAAGCACATGAAATGCTTAAAGAAATTGTCGAAAAATATAATCTTCCAGATACATCAAAGGCTATAAGGTGTTTACTTGATTACGCTGCTCAAGATGGAGATTTAGATGAAATTTTTAAGGTTATTCGCTGCAGACATTGTTAAAAATGAAATAAAAATTGGTTATCAAATTATAACTTAAGTTTAACCAAGAGGTAATGAGCCACAACAAGTTGAATAATTTTATAAAGAGAGTAGCTTTTATGAATACGAGTATATCCAAATCATTCATTCTTAGCTTATCAGGGAGGCGACCTCCACCTCCACCAGTCAAGAAACTAATTTTAATACTTTAACTTCCCTGTCCAGCATTTTTGGGCGATTGATCTGAAAAAATCTAATTAGACAACAGCTTTTAATGATTTCAGTTTATTTACATTAGCTGAATGTTTTCATACTTTAGACACCAATATTTTTTTCATTTAACCTAAAGTATTCACCGTTCCAAACATAAAATGCTACGCAACCTAATGAGTTTTGCTAATAGCGAAACTCATAAGTCAGCAACCTTATCACTTTTTGTCAGAACTGATATTAGGAAGAGTCTCCTCAATCATTATGGAAGCCCACAGACCTGACAAAAACATTGCACCAGCAGTCAACATAAAACCAGCCTCAATATTTCCTACTATTTCAGCAGTAAAACCAATAGCCAAGGCGCCAACACCATAGCCCGTATCTCTCCAAAAACGGTATGTTCCAAGACTAGAACCTCGCCAATTGGGGTGAGAGATATCACCAACTGCAGCTATAAGCGTTGGATACAACATAGCCATCCCAATCCCCATCAGAGCAGCAGTAACTGACCACAGAAAAATCCCTTTTACAAGTAACGTCGCTATGACCCCTAAACTACATAACCACATTCCAGAGACTATCAACCACTTTCGGCCGATGACGTCTGAAAGTGGACCAGTCCAAAGCTGGTTTGCACCCCATACCATACCGTAAATCCCAACAATCCAACCAATCTCGATGACCGTCAACCCTTGTTTAATAAAATAAATAGGAAAAAATGCCCAGACGAGGCAGTCGGCAAACTTCTCCACAAGACCAGCTTGAGAAAGTGCTGAAAAAGTACGGTGTTTGAACGATACAAACTTGAATACTTCTGTGGCTGATGGTTGTTCACTTAAGTTTGCAAAGCGTGGTGTCGGCCCCTCATATGTACCATCCTTGTGCGCAGCAGCTTCAGCTTGAGCCCATGGTAGCGTCTCTTTAATGAAGAGGAATGCAACTAATAGTGCCAACAAAATGACAATTAAACTAAAAGAGAAAAGGCTCCATCGGGGATCATAATCGTTTGCAAGGTAACCAATAACAACTCCAGCAATTGCAACACCACCATACCCAAAAAACTCATTAATTCCTGTTGCAAAACCTCTTTGTTCCGCCCGCGTAATATCCACTTTACTAGTGACCGTCATTGACCAAGTAAATCCTTGGTTTAATCCAAGTAATATATTTGCAGCTACAATCCAATTCCAGGATGGTGCAAACAGGAAAATAAAAGGGATTGGCAGTGCCAAAAGCCAACCCCAAAGTAAAACATTTCGCCGACCTACATAATCTGAAAGTCGACCAGCAACAAAATTCATCAGTCCCTTAACAAAACCAAAGCTTATGATAAACGCCATAAAAAATATAAAAGCTCCAGCAGGAACCCCAAATTCTATTTCAGCTAAAATAGGAACTACGTTGCGTTGCAAACCAATGGTAAGACCAACAAAAAAGACCTGCAATAATTGCTGACAAAATTGACCTATATTTGTTTTGATACCCAGCGCATATCTTGAATTTTGGCTTTTATTTTTCATGTGATCTATTCTTTGACTTATCATATACCTATTGTAGCACGATAACAATTTAATAATCTATTGATTGTTACATTGTTATCGTGCCAAATTGATATAATTTTAAGGGAATTCAATTCAAATCTATTCTTAGTCTGCCTGAATAGTAAGTGATCTACACAATGTAGTACCGCCATATAATGTACTTGACTGTAATTATTTTTGTTGGAATACTATTTTTATTGCGTCTTATTAGTGTGGCTTGTCATTCATATATAAAGCCACTAAAAACAAGTTGAGTGGGCTCTCTTAAGCATTTATTTCGCACCAGCCCTCAGACTGTCTGAGAAATTATTTTACAAATTCAATTATCAACTTCAGACAGTAAATATTAAATTTTAAAAAATCAGTAGAATTGGCATGAAATCATACCCATGTATGTTACATGTTTCTTTTTAGTTTTATATTAGCATAGACTAATCTATGCTGATCATTTTATTTATAGAGGCGTTTTAAGAAGTGAATACTCAACATACAGAAAAAGCAAATATTGGTTGGTCCATTGAAATAACACCTAAACAAGGATTAAAAATCGAGAATTTTGCAAAACATTTACCGATTAACACAACGGTGAATGTTACTTGTTTGCCCGGAACTAGCCCAAACGATACCATACAAACTGCAGAGAAACTCAAAAATAGTGGAATGAATCCAGTTCCTCACATAGCTGCTCGATCACTTGCTGATCTAGAAGAATTAGATTATCTACTACAGAAACTTGTTAAGAAAGCGTCTGTGAGCGAAGTTCTAGTAATAGGGGGAGGAGGCAAAAAGCAATTAGGCCAATTCTCTGACAGTTTATCTGTACTAAAGAGTGGACTTTTGCAAAAACATGGCATTACTAAAATAGGTGTTGCTGGACACCCAGAAGGTAGTGCTGACATAAGTGAAGAACAATTAAAGACCGCCCTTCTTGAAAAGAACGAACTTGCTAAAGTTGAAGGTCTCAACATGTATGTTGAGACACAATTTTGCTTCGATCATGAAGTTATTTTAAAATGGGAATCGCTAATCCGTGATGAAGGGAATAAGTTACCAATACATGTTGGTATTCCCGGACCTGCAACAATAAAGGAACTGTTCAGATTTGCTCGACTATCTGGCATTGGTAACTCCATGAGTTTTCTAACTAAGCAAGCACGAAATGTTACTAAACTTCTCACTATACAGTCACCGGATGATTTACTTTTGGGGCTGACCAAAGGAATAGAAAATGACAGGGGTTGTTTAATAGATAACTTTCATTTCTATCCTTTCGGGGGCTTTGTTGAAACTGCAACTTATGTACAGTCGTTTTTTAGTAAATACAATTCAAGCAATTTTTACGAGCAAGATAAGAATAATAAATTGGTAAGTTGATTAATGAACTAATTAACTCATTTATCGCCTCAAATGAGTAGTTAATCTAACGTAATAAGCAATGCAGTAATGGCCTTTAGTTGATTAAACATTTAAGGATTAATTTCAGTTTTTGAACAGAAAATGTTAAAACTTTAAGCAACCTGTTGTTTTTTACAAAAATAAAAGATTTTATTTCTTTTTATCTTTAATCCTACCATAGAAGAAAATATCTTCAAATTTTTCATAATTATTATAAAAAGAACAAAAAAAACTCCTGCACCTAGTCGACCTGTACACTCAGGGGATAGACCAAACCAACTAACTTCGTTTGCTCTAATATTTGTGGAACACCATAATCCACCAAAAAAAATTAACAAAGTAACTGCCGTACCAATAACTCTTGCCATAGTTACCCTGTGTCTCATTTGAACTCAGTCCTAGAATTGATTAATAAAAGTCATTTTGTATATTATTTAAATTTGTGAAAGTCTCACTGAACAAAAGATGTAAACGAACCCTATTTTTAACACAATTTGTTTTTTAGATGGGTGGATAGTTGTTTTCCTATTTCTGAGCTCTACTATTAATAACTTCAAAAATAGTTGACCCAAAAGTCAAAGAAAACGATTACACCCCTTGATAAATTTATTCTACCAACACATTTATATCATTGATGATGCCTAAAATGGATCATTACATTTTACAACTTAAATTTAGCCTAATTGGTAAATTTTAAATTCATATCGCTTGATGGAGGATATATAATGAGCACTTTCGATTTTGCACCAATGTTGAGATATTCTGTTGGCTTTGACCGTATGCAACGTCAACTTAACTTAGCATCAACAAGAACAGAAGCAACATACCCGCCTTACAACATCGAAACTGATGGAGACGATTCATATAGAGTGACTGTTGCTGTCGCAGGTTTTGACAAAAAAGAGATAAGTATTACGCTCGAAGATGATAAATTAAAGATAATTGGTGAAAAAGATGCTTCACCAGAGACCGTAACATATTTACACCGTGGTATTGCTAGTCGATCATTCAACTTAAATTTCAATTTGGCAGATCATATAAAAGTAATTGACGCTAGCCTAATAAATGGTGTTTTAACAGTAGATCTTGAAAGAGTGGTCCCTGAAGCATTAAAGCCACGTCAAATTTCTATCAATACACACAAAGTCAAACCTCTAACTAACAAGTCAAATAAAACAATCAACGCTCAAGGTAAAGCTGCCTAACATACTTGAACATAAATAAAAGGAGCGCATCTTTGATGCGCTCCTTTTACTTCTTAAAGATTTGTTTGTAAAATTGTCAAATTTTTCGAGAATTTTTCCCCACAGTCCCTAATTCTTAAAAAATTGCAATTTAGTTTTTTCTACAATCAAACTTATTTACAACTTTCCTGATTTCCATTTATTTGAATTATCTTGAATTCTTAAAATTACGTGGCCCTGGATACATATCCTTTTTGCATCCACCTGCTTTGACATAAGCCTTACAAAAAAAAATCTGTAATGGTCCAGCTTTCAAAAAAAAATTCACTATTCCAAATGGTGTGTAAAATTAAAGATGTGATATTTAATCGCCAGAACTCGCAGTAGTCGAGCTTCAACAAACTCGGGTATTACGATGAGGTGATTGTCTCGTTCAACTTAAAAAACGTCAATACGGTGAATTCTCGCTTTTAATTTTGCTAAAGCGAACCATTAGAATGAACAATTCTATTTTTCCCAAATAAAGAATAATTTTTCTGCAATAACAACAATAAAACAACGCTAAATTGTTAGCCTTAATAAATTAAAAACTATCAATTGCTCATGAGCTAAGAAATTTAGATTCAGTCGTACTCATAATAAATTATATTGGAAATGCAACTTTGTGATCACATTTTTTTGGAGTTGAGAAAATATTCCTCAATTTCTGGCACACATTTACCGCAGCGTTTTTCAACTTTATAAAAAGCAAAAACTTCTCCTGGTTTGGTGACCCCGCTTGAACAAGCTTTTATAATGTCGGTAACTGTCAATCCATTGCAATTACATAAATACATCAGTTCTCATCATCTCTACTTTTTGTAAATAGTGTAATTAATAATCATTATCAAGCTCAAACGATTTCAACTAATTTTTTTATTGATAAAAATCTTGTTTGCAAATGATAATTACTATCAACTCATTGATTTATAACGATTATTTTTCTGAATTTACTTGACTAAATCTATTAAAAAAGTTCTTCTTAATTAATATTTACTATAAATGAGGTTAAGATGGTCGGTAATAAAGAAGTTATTTTGAAACTTAATGCAATTCTCAAAAATGAATTAACAGCTATTAATCAATATTTTTTGCATGCACGGATGTTAAAGAATTGGGGTTTACTAAGATTAGCTGACAAAGTTTATAATGAATCTATCGGCGAAATGAAACACGCAGATTTATTAATTGAACGTATCCTGATGCTTGATGCACTGCCAAATCTCCAAGATCTTGGCAAATTAAGAATAGGCGAAGACGTACCGGAAATTTTATCATCTGATTTAAAGTCAGAGGTAACAAATCAAACTGATCTCAAAGTTGCAATTGGCATATGCGAAGAAAATAAAGACTTTGTTTCAAGAGAAATTTTTCAAAGTATAATAGAGGATACTGAGGAACATATAGATTGGATTGAAACACAACAATCACTAATAGATAAAACTGGTCTACAAAACTATTTACAAGAACAAATGTTTGAAAACCAGGTCTCCTAACAAAATGCTGCGAAATTACTTCTCAAGTTTGAAATTGGTGTGGTAATTCGTTAACCATTTATCACTACTTTCGCCTAGAAGCTTAAGTTATTTAAAAAATCTACATGAAGTGATTATGTTTCTTTGAAAAATATTTGTGTTTGCTTCTCCGCGCTAAATGCAAAATAATCGAACTAATGCCGAAAAAGAGTAAAATAAAAAACTCTGATTTTTCAACTTTAGCCTGATAGAAAATAACCATTCCAACTAGGGTAAGTACCTTTAAGTATATTTCTAAAAATTGTATAGGAAAATACTCCTTGCTCCCTCTAAACAAATGCAGAGTGGTAAAGTATGCCATTGTTATGAAAACAGCTATCCTAATAGTTTGCAAACGATGGTAAGGAATTGTACCTTCATCAGAAATCGTAAATGGAAAATAGACAGTCATACCAAAAAATGTGAGGATAGAAACACCAACTGCCCACATAGCTATGAATGCAACTACGAGATTCATTAAGGTATGCAACATTCGATACATTGGTGTCTCCATAAAAAAAGAAAGCTTTTTTGGATGGATATAATGTATTTTGATTAATTATAACTTCAAAAGTATAAAAAATCCACCTTACTGATCTATCTATTTGTAAGTGACGATGTTAAGAGTAAAAACCAAACTATACTTAAAGAAATTTTGTAACTTTTCTTACTATTTTATCAACCTATCATCGCAAAAGATTTTTGGTCCTGTTAATTGGAATGATAGGCTAAAAAATAACCATATATTATTTAAAAAAATAGAGTTCTCTTTTACTTACTGTCAATTGATTGATAATTTTATTCAAAATAAAAAAAATTAAAAATAGTATCAAAATTCAAATCTTTGAAAATTTTTTCAGTTATAAAAATTAAAGAGCTCAATCACTATAAAAACAATTTAAACAATGCTCCTATGCAATTAGATGATAATAATCTACGTATGTAGATTATTCTCAAAATAGTTGACCCATATTTACATTTGAGTCGAGATCACACTTTGAAAATTACTGTGCCATGGCTGACCAAAAATAATGAAATTATTCGCTAATATAACAAGAACCCGCTTTTATAATATCATTCATGATTTTCGTTGTCGGGGACCCGGAATATTGATTTGCGTGACAATAGCTACTGCAGCTCAATTTCTTGCTCAACATTATGGGGCGCCCCAAATGCTATTTGCTCTACTACTTGGCATGGCCTTCCATTTTCTTTCAGAAGAAGGGCAGTGTAAGATTGGTATTTATTATTCAGCCAATACACTGTTACGTTTCGGTATCGCGTTACTGGGCCTACGAATCACATTTGAACAGGTAATTAACTTAGGGATTGATACAGTAGCCCTACTCATTGGAGGACTAGTGTTAACTATTATAGCTGGCATTGGGGCATCCAAAATAACCGGGCGAGGAATACGCTTTGGCATACTAACAGGGAGCTCAGTAGCAATCTGTGGCGCCTCAGCAGCCCTGGCAATTTCAGCAATTTTACCTAAATCAGCGAATGGAGAACGTGATACAATTTTTACTGTTATTGCTGTTACTTCATTCAGCACTATCGCTATGGTGCTCTACCCCATTATTGCAACCTTTATGGGGTTAGAAGATGAACTATCTGGTATTTTTCTTGGTGGTACCATCCACGATGTAGCTCAGGTAGTTGGTGCAGGCTACACAGTTTCTGATGAGGCAGGTGATATTGCCACAATTACCAAATTGTTTAGAGTCGCCATGCTAGTTCCTGTAGCTATAGTACTTTCAATTGTTTTTCACGGTGAGAATAAAAGTACTGGCAGAGCTCCCCTGCCATTTTTTATTGTAGGTTTTTGCGCAATGGTGGCACTTAATAGCAGCGGAATTGTACCAAACTTTATACACAAACTATTAATAGATGTATCTCAATGGTGTTTAGTTACGGCAATAGCTGCGCTGGGAATCAAAACCTCATTAAAAGCAATGTTAACTATAGGATATCAACCAGTAGCAGTTCTTTTAATGGAAACACTCTTTATTGCTACTTGGATGCTGGCAGGTATAAGTTTACTCAATTAGGAGTTTAATTACTGACTTTTTACAAAATTGTAATTTACTTAAAACGACTAATTAATTGCAGATAAATCATATATGGTTTGCAATTTATACCACTTTCAGATGTCTTTTTAAAAACCCATCAACTAATATCATATGCGGAACAGTAAGTGCAGCAAGCCCGATAAAAATCACCCGTAATAATGCAGTCTCTACCGGCACTTGTTCATATAAGCACCAGTATACAAACCCACCAAAAAACCAACTAGCTATCGTGAAAGATATGGCCTGAATATAAAAATAGTTACTCTGGGTTGTTTCCTGCAAAAAACGCCTCAGGCAAAGCAAATGACGTACTGAATGTATACAGCAAAAATATAAGGCAAATCCAACTAGCGGTGAAAAAAGAAAAAGAGTAAATAGTAATAAGTTTAGTTCCATGAACCCAAGTCGCCAACGTTGGTCCCAAAGTGCCTGACATCCATAAATCACAAAACAAGTGACCACAAATATCGTGGTTATATCCATGGCTAACCACACAACAGATGTATCCTGACCAGTTATATAATTAAAAATTTTGTCAACTTCCAACTTATGAAATTGACTAATACCTGCCACTACCCCGCCACCATGGGCAATAACTTGCACCCACCTAAACCAGCCACGTTCAGATCGAGCATCACCAAATCCAAAATGGAGTGCGCTAATTAAAAGGAAAACAATTAATGATATTATGGGAAACAAAAACCACAAAACTACAACCAATAACGTCATCAAGACGTAGTAAAGTAAAAACCTGCACAAAAAATATGGTCGATTCGAAAAACCAAGTTGAACCGCAATTGCGCCATCAAAAGCACCATGAGGTAAACCAATCACAACCACAGCTAATAGTGCTAATATGTTGAAAAGGCCAAGGCTGGCGGTCAGATTTTCAAAAACCATCAATTATCCTACGCATATTATGATGTTTTGAGGTCATTGCATCACCTCTATGCAGATCGTTTAATGATCAACAAAACTAAAGCATATATAAAAATAAATTTTGGCATAGCTAGTACCACTTTCAAGCGAACCAACCAACCTGCTTCACCACTAAGAAATTGTGCAAATGCATCTCCATCTAAGGCTTTTGCCATCTTAAGAAATAGCTCTGGCGCAATATCAGGTCTCAACTTTAAAACATTCACAAACACCTCATCCATCCATAGATCAACAAGTTTATGTGGACACTTGATAACTAGTGGATTTGTTGAATTTTTATTTTTACCTTTGGCATTTTGGATGGTTGCCAAGATTTGTTTTTGTATAAAAGCAAAAGCATAGCCACTAGATGGTCGAATAGCGTTGCCATTACCACCAATGCCTATGTTTTCACTTTTTACAGAAGGTAGACGGCCAAGTGGTATACCACCTTTTTCAACCCGCTCTATAGTAAAATCATCTACTCCAAAATGCCGGTTGACGTAGGTTTTAATAGCTGTTTCAAAAAAAGAATCCGGTTCTCTTTTTTTAGAGAACATTGTTGACTCAACAAGCGCTTTACTGCTTGAAAATGGGAGAGTGTAAATAAAATGAATTCCTCTGGATTGATCACATCTAAAATCCATTAGAATTGCATTCTCTGCATTAAAACTGCCAGGTTTTGCTTTTATTTCCCATCCAATAAAATACTGAAACATTTGATTTACTGAAACAATTGGAGGTCTACTATCTAGAATTTGGGCATCAGGAGAGACAACCAAGTTAGCCTGATTTATAAACTTTACTCCATTTTCCCTTGCAAGCTGAATACAATTTTTTTCCCACTTTTTTCTACTCAAAGCATAGTAAGTGTGTGTGTCTGATGACAATACAACTTTTCCCTTGGCTGAGATTATACTCCAGAAATTCCAACCTTTTCTTGCTAATTCTGCAGCATTATCAAGACCATCAACTCTCCAGAAACCCCATACATGTTCTTTTTGGGCTGGGGCCCCATCGGGTTGAATGATAGTTAATTGATGTAGAGGTAATTCACCAGCCCGTGCTGCAAAAGATAGAGCAGCACAGCCATCTCCAATAATATGGACTTCCCTTTTAGGGATGAGGGTCCTAGGGCTATTTAACATAAGGCAATCCTTTGAGAGAGTCATGAAGTGAAGAGTCATGACAACTTTCCTGAAAAAAATGCAACCGTCCACAGAGACTGCCTAGAGCAAATAGTGATTGCTTAAGCTTAGTACTTTTACTTGTAACTTGACGTCCCTGATGCCAAGCACATCCCCTAGATTTAAGTTGCACTCCAATCTGACGATAGACCTGCGCAGCTATGGCTATGCCAAGATGAGCCCTCCAAGGAAGAAAGGTATAACCCTTTGCACCGCTATGGTAAAACCTATCAGCTAGTGCCAACAAGCGTTCTAGGGCAGCTTTGATCATTTTTGATTCTTTTCCCGCAGGATCTTCTGAAGCCATGCAGATAGCTTTTGGAGATAATCCATTGACCCAGTTGGCAGGAATGTAACGGCGTCCCATACGGGCATCCTCCAGTACATCACGTGCGATATTGGTCAGCTGCATCCCGATACCAAGATCAATGGCAAACGCATCTGCCGCCGAGTTTTTTGATTCTAGAACTTTACACATCAGTAATCCAACAGTTCCTGCAACCCGATATGAATAACGCAGCAAATCTTCCTCAGTATTGAGGCATACTTGGTCATCTAGGTCTTGAATCAAACCCTTTAAAAGCTCTAGCAAGACTGTCTTGGGAAAGCCCATTTCTGTAATTAAAGGCTGAAAACTAGCATAAACTGGATCATTACAATGTATACCAGATCGCAAGCTTGCATAAATACTTTTAAGTCGTGAGGGGCCATCAGCTATTTCACCATCAGCCATGTCATCAAGGAGTCGACAAAAAGTATAGAGACGAGCTGCTTTGTGAGCCACATTTGCACTAAGAAAATGACTTGCCCAGTAAAAACTCTTTCCGTTTAAAGCTAAAGATTCATGCGACTTTATTAATTCATTTCGAACCATATCTGTATCGTATAAAAAATATTTTACTTCTTTAGCAGTACTTTCTTAACTTGCTCGGTGAACCTGCTCCTCTTTTTCAATGAGGGCCTCTACCACTTTGGCTGAACAAAGCACTCCCGGCATACCAGCGCCGGGATGAGCGCCAGCACTTGAAAAATAGAGATTTGGGATATGTGGGTCACGATTATGATAACGGAACCAGGCTGATTGAGAGAAGATTGGAGCGATGGAGAAACCTGCACCATGCATAGATCTATAATCGGATTTAAAGTCTTCAGGCGTCATCCAAAAGTCGTCTCTTATAGTAGTTTCAAGTTCTGGCATGATGGTATTACTCAAGGCAGTGACGATGCGATCACGAAGACGTGGCCCCTCTTCCTTCCAATTGATATTTCCAAGCAAATTAGGAACAGGACACAAAACATAAAAGCTATCACAGCCTGTAGGTGCAAAACTTGAGTCCGTTGCTGTCGGTCGATGTATATAAAGTGAAAAGTCTTCAGCTAGGATCTTTTTATCAAAGATATCTGAAAGTAATTCTTTATAACGCATACCCATCCATATCGTGTGGTGGGCCATATCTGTATAAATTTTGTTGGCTCCAAAAAAAAGTACATAAAGACCCATTGAATACTGATTAGAGGACTCAGGAAGAGCACGTTTTCGACGCCTATGACCAAGTCCAAGCATTTGGCTGTATACTGTTGGAGGATCACAATTACAAATTACTCTATCTGCTGTAAACACCTGACCACTAACAGCACGTGCGCCAGTTGCTTTACCACTATTAATAGTAATTTCCTCAATATCAGTATCCAAAATGATTTGAATTCCAACCCTTTCAGCCAAATTATGCAGTTCCTCCACTAATTTTCCCGTGCCACCCATGCAAAAGAAAACTCCCCAACGACGTTCTAAATAGTGAATCAAGCTGTAAATTGACGTAGTTTTGAAAGGATTACCACCAACCAAGAGTGGATGAATGGAGAACGCTTGGCGTAATAGCGGATGTTTTATGTAACTATTAACTAATTGAGCAACCGTTTTATAACTGCGCAATCTCATTAATGAAGGCACTTGCGCTATCATTGTCCAGAAATTATTAAAAGGCTTATCAGCCAATTTTTCATAACCTATTTTAAAAATTGCTTTTGATGCCTGCAGAAGATTAGCATAACCCTCAACGTCTTCAGAGCAGAAACGCCTTATTTCTTCATAAGTATGTTCAATTGAAGGACGATAATTAAATTCCTCCCCTCCTTGAAAGTAAAACCTATACCATGGGTCTAGTGGTTTAAATTCAAGATAGTCATCAAGGCTTTCTCCAAATAGTTCAAAGAGTTCATAAAAAAGAAAAGGAGCCGTTATAAGTGTAGGACCTGCGTCATGACGGAATCCACCTTTCTCAAATACTTGAGCCCTCCCACCAATAGCATGCAGTCTGTCTACAAGAGTGACCGAGTAACCTTTTGCTTTCAAACGTAGTGCAGCAGCAATTCCACCAAATCCAGCACCAATTACTAAAATATTGCTGTTAAGGTGAAATTGTGAGGTCTCGGAATTGTCTATACGTGTTGAAGACCGATTGCACATTCTGCTTGTAGTTCTGCAGCTATAATCATCATAAACTCTTTAGCATACCAGTAGATTTCTGGCATTGATGTTGTAACATTTGTTGAATAGGAATAACTACTTCAATGAGTTCAGCAGGTAATTTTTCAGCAAGGCGTTCACTATCATCTATCAAGGATTGCATCCTGACCCCCGCAATCCCGATAGCAGTTGAATTATTAATTTCACTTTGCCACTGCAAATGACCGTTCTTGCTGCCAGATGCGTACCAACTATCAAAACGAGCTTTTGTAAAGTCGTCTAATCCTTCACGAAAAATTACAATTACTGCGTTTGGAGCTCTACGAATGAGGTCTGAACCACTTGATAATGCTCCATCATCTCCCTTAAAATTCAAAATATCATTGGCTACCTGATACGCATTTCCAAGACAACGAAAATAAGAACCAATAACTTTAGCCGTTACATCATGAAGGGCCATTGCAGCAGCTCCTTCAAGAGGGGCGATAAGAAGTGGAGCTGTTTTGTCAGCAGAAATATCCAAATAACTCTTCCAACTGCAAGTACCCTGAACATTGAACTCACGGGCTTCACCCGTGGTTGTAGTTTTCATATGCCTTGCTAGGAGTTTCAATAAAATTAGCGTGTTAGATCTCTGAGCAGCTTCTGCTGCTAGTTCAAATGATAATGCAATCAACCAATCTCCAAGTGCAAGTGCTATATCTCGTCCATATTTAGACCAAACTGCAGGCTGACCACGCCGCAAATGATCACCATCACAAATATCATCGTGTATCAACGACGCATTGTGTAAAACCTCTATAGCAATAGCCCAATGAAGGGCTGCCGCTTTGTCAACATTTAGAATATGAGAAGCACGCAGTGCCATTTTAGCCCGAAGCATTTTTCCCGGATTTCTAAAGTGATGGGCAGCGGCTGCTTCCAAGGGTTGATTAACTTTTGGAAGACGGGACTCAATAAAGTCAATAAGGTTATTAGTATTTAATTGATTAGTAAGCTGAGTATCAGCGTCATCTGTGATAAAGGCGTTTACCAATGTCGACATATTTTTCATTGGTTGATCCCTTATTACCAATTAGCACATTCGGTTCTATGTTTTTTTGCAAACAGTTTTTCTTAATAATTTAAGAAAATAGGGGTGACCTTGAGAGCCACCCCTATCAAATTTAGCTATTTGCTTCACTTTCTCTTACTGCAACAGCCCAAATAATCACACCGAATGCGATTTTATTGAGTACGTCAGCAATATTGTAGATTATATTCAAAGCATCTGCGGCGCTCGCAGGATCTCCGCCTGCAAGATATCCGTAGAAATACCCAATCGGATAGATCGCCCAACCGATTGTAACAATTAAGCGCATTGTGCTAAACGCTGATTTGACCGACTCTGGTGCTTTTTCTGCAGAAGCCTTACCTGCTTCTCCTGCAAAGATCTCCCACAAAATGAACAACCAGCCAGCCATTCCAATTATAAACGCAGGCCAAACTGCGAGGGCACCTACTTCACCAGCGTAGCCACCAAGTAGCATAACTAGTGAGCCAATCAAAAGGCGCCAGAAAATACCAGCCGAAGCTGCACCTACAGCTGCAAGTATTAGGTAAAACTCTACCATTTGAAGTGGAACGGTAATTAGCCAATCAATGTAGCGGTAAACGACAGGAGTCTCGCCTGTCGATACCCAAACATCCCTCATATAAAAGTAGTGAACTGCAGCAACTAAGGTCACAAGACCAATTACAGTTAGGGATGTCTTCCATTTTCCAGAAACTCTCTGGGTTTCTAAGAAGAAAAAGGCTGTGGCAGCGACCATAGCTATTGAGATCAACCAGAAGGTGATCCCAACAGGATCATCTGCGCGCAAGTTACCACCGTGACCTGCAGCAGACGCTATTGTTGGAGAGGCGACAAGCGCCGCTGTAGTCAGCGCCGCTAGCGACTTTTTTGAATTTACTCTCATGTTTTTTACTCCATTAAAAATAAATACACATTTTTCTTAAGCTTTAGTGGAATCTCTTAATTGTACACTATTATAAAGTTCTGGGACCACTAATATATGATAATGATAATGACTATCATATATCAGCAAGTAAAAATTAAGTCCTAGAATGGTTTCTATTCAAGAATTTACATAACCTAAGGCCTTAATTAGTTACGTTACTTCACTTTCAAACTTAGCAAATTTTTTCAAGGATTAAATTATCAAACAGTCCCAAAAATTAGAATCCAAGATACTTATTAGCTATGTGTCATAAGTTTGCATGGGTCGGTTTCAATTGTAAAGGTGCTGCTTTGGACAATAAATATCAAGATAGCAAAAATTTTGGGTTATAATTGTCAATAAACATCTTTAAAGTGCCATTCGACAAATTTTAAAGAAATGAATCTAAACGTGCTTAAGCATATGAAAAAAATAATAAAAGTCATAATCAACGGTACAAAAAAACAAAAAAATTAGCTATTATTTTAATTTACACATGCCCTGAAATTGCAGAAAAAAATGATTTAAAATAATTTAAATAATTTCGAAAGAACAACTTCTAAAATGTAAAAAATTGCTAGAATTTTTAAATTTAGAGTATCCAAAATTTTAAGATTCGAAATGGTTTAATACAAATAGAAAGACCCCATTAATGTAACTGAAAATTTGAAAAATTATAAATAATAAAGTGTCACACTTTTTCACCAACTGGATTTGTAAAGACAATTATTTTTAGAAACATTACTTTACGATTATTTTTGAAGTCAGAACTTTACGATGAGAAAAAGCATAAAACTCATGAATCTTACTACTTATAAAAGCAATAAATTTAAATTTGCCAACAGAAAATCCTTACGTGCGTATATAAAATCAAGAATTGATGGCGATGATTTCAAAATTAAAAAATAACGTCGTTATCATCACAATGTACCATTTTGTACAACTCGATGATTTTCAGGAATTGAAGCCATTATTTTCAAAGATATGCAGTAAAAATAGACTTGTAGGAACTATATTACTTGCCAACGAAGGGTTAAACGGGACAGTTGCTGGTCCACGAGCAGGTATTGAAAATCTGCTTACTTTTTTATTTTCTGATCCTCGCTTTAAAGCTTTACAATACAAAGAATCATTTGCAGCCACCTTGCCATTTCGCCGTTTGAAAATAAGAATTAAAAAAGAAATAGTAACTATGGGCGTACCGGGGACAGATCCTAGAAAAGCTTCCGGCAAAAGAATAGATGCAAAGGAGTGGAATAAATTAATTAAGGACCCAGATGTGTTAATGTTAGACACACGAAATGAATATGAACACGAAATCGGTACTTTTAAAAATGCTATTTCTCCAGAAACAAAAAGATTTCGTGATTTTCCTAAATTTGTTGATGAATGCCTAAGCCCACACAAACATAAAAAAATAGCAATGTTCTGTACGGGTGGAATACGTTGTGAAAAAGCATCTAACTACATGATAAACCAAGGCTTTAAGGAGGTATATCATTTAGATGGTGGAATACTTAAATATCTTGAGACCATTGATGAAAAAGACAATCTTTGGCAAGGTGAATGCTTCGTATTTGATGAGCGAGTGGCGGTGAATAAGGACCTCAAGCCCGGTTCATATGTTCAGTGTTACGCTTGTCGTAGGCCACTTCAAGTTACTGACTTAGACTCCCAACTTTATGAAGTTGGTGTTTCTTGTCCTTACTGCTATGGAAAACATAAAGACGAGAAGATTAAGGGGCTCAGAGAACGTCAAAGACAGTGCGAATTAAATAATCAGCGAAAAAAAACTACTCATAATACTAATTTTTGAAGCAAAAAAAATGAAGACAATAGTTTCTCGCCCAATTCTATACTCATTTAGGCGTTGCCCATATGCTATGCGCAGCAGAATGGCTATTAAAAAATCTGGTGTCATTTGTGAATTGCGGGAGGTTTCATTGAATAACAAACCAGACGCTATGATTGCTATATCGCCAAAAGGGACTGTGCCAATATTACAATTAAGCGATGGAACTATTCTGGATGAAAGCCTTGATATAATGCATTGGGCATTAAGCATCAAAGACCCAGATTACTGGTTGGAAGAGATTGATGAGGCAAAGATACTCATTACAGAACTCGATAATAACTTTAAAAAGGCTCTTGATAAATATAAGTATTGTGTGAGATACCCCGAACATTCCCAAATACACTACAGAGAACTGGGTGAAAAGTTTCTTAGAAAGCTAGAGGATAATCTAATTAAGAATCACGGTAAGGGGCTTTGCAACACTCGAATAACTTTGATAGATATCGCTGTTTTCCCCTTTATAAGGCAATTTGCATTTGTTGATAAATCTTGGTTTGATAAAACTCCCTACACACTCCTAAAAAAGTGGCTGATAAATCATTTAGATAGTCACCTTTTTTTATCCATCATGGTCAAAAACCCTCCTTGGAAGCCATATGATAAAATTATTTATTTTTAAAAGCAAAATGACTAAATTTAAATATGGCCTTTTGTATTGGTTATTGGTACACACAAAAAAAATATGTGTTAAACTTGCTTGATTTCGCAATATCAACTAATCACAATAAAACTTTGAATAGTGACCAAAATAAAAATGGTCCTCAAGGAGCAACTACTGCATGAATTCGGAAATAGAAAGCAATAAATCACAACAAGGCCCAATCCTAGTCGCTGCAGATTTTTCTGAAAATTCTATGACTGCAGTATTATGGGCTGTAGATCTGGCTAATGCTCTGAACACTAATCTTGTTCTGATTCATATTGTCCATGATCGCGCGGAAGGACCTGGTTACTACAAACATGATAGTATCGATGCTATGCGTCCAATGGAAGATGTAGCAGAGAAAATGATGCAACAATTTATTCAAAAACTTAATCAAAAAAGTTCTTCTTTTAAGTCTTTCAGTAACCTTGAAACTAGAATAGTAACTGGATTACCTGTTTCAAGAATCCTTGAGACAGCGGATAACTTAGGCGCTAAAATGATTGTTATGGGCAGTCAAGGTCTTACTGGCCTTAAGCACCTACTCATTGGATCCAAAGCAGAACAAGTGGTACGTCTAGCAAAGATACCAGTAACAATAGTAAAAAATTAATACTTTTTTAATATGTTTCCTTGGGCTTTCACTAGTCCTTCGAATGCATAATTCTTAATCATGAATACTATGAGGAGGCGTGAGTTGAACCCTGACTCTTAAGCAATTATTGTATTGATGGTTCAAATAATAAGAGAATTGTACTAAATTCCTATCGGGGGGAGCTAAATCTAACATGTATAAATCTGACATTGCACTTATAAAAAAATCACATGTTTCCACTGTTCTTGCAACAGCTGCCATAATTTGCGTTGCTGCCACCCCTGTTTTTGCAGCTGTATTAGATTCTGATAAAAGCATAGCTTGGGGATTTATGGGAATGAAGGTCCTCGGTGGTTTAGCAATTTTCCTATTTGGCATGGACCAAATGGCTGATTCGCTGAAAGCTGTAGCTGGTGATCGTATGAGAGACATACTTGGTGCACTAACCAACAACCGAATTACCGGTCTTTTCACCGGTGCCGTTGTCACAGCAGTTATTCAGTCCTCTTCAGTTACAACAGTAATGCTAGTGGGTTTTGTTACTGCAGGAATGATGTCATTATCTCAGGCTATAGGAGTAATATTGGGTGCAGATATTGGAACAACAATTACTGCTCAAATAGTGGCATTTCCCGTAAAAAAATATGCTCTTGCATTAGTCACAATCGGTTTCTCAATCCTTTTTGTCAGTCGTAATGAGAAAACAAGACAATATGGTACTCTAATAATGGGCCTGGGAATGATTTTCTTTGGTCTATCAATAATGAGTGATGCAATGAAACCTCTGAGATCTTTTGAGCCCTTCATTTCTCTAATGCAAGACGTCGAAAATCCCCTAGTCGGAATTATAGTTGCAACAATTTTCACGGCCCTTATTCAATCATCCTCAGCGACTATGGGTGTAGTTATCGTACTGGCACAGGGAGGGTTAATTACTTTAGAGGGTGGAATCGCTCTTGCACTTGGTGCAAACATTGGCACCTGTGCTACTGCAGGACTTGCCTCTATTGGTAAACCCCGAGAAGCAGTACGTGTGGCTGTTGCCCACGTTACTTTCAAGATCGCTGGTGTCATTATTATCTTTTTCTTTATTCCACAATTGGCAGAACTTTGCCGCTCTGTCTCACCAACCTATCCAGAGTTAAACGGCGTTGATAGATTAGCTGCCGAGACACCACGCCAAATAGCAAATGCTCATACATTTTTCAACGTTGGGCTAGCCATCCTTTTTTTGCCTGTCACTCCCCTATTTGCACGTTTCTGTGAATGGGTAGTTCCAGATCGGCCACAAGGAATAAAAGACCGACCCGAGACTTTTATGCCCAAATACCTTGATAATTCTCTAATCTCCACACCTCAGCTAGGTCTTGCTCGTAGCAGACTTGAAATAGCTCGACTAGGAGCAAAAGTACAAGAAATGTTTGAGAAAATCACTCCTGCTGTGTTGACAGGAAGCAAAGATGATCTCCAAGAAATAGCTGAAATTGATAATAAAGTAGACGATCTTTATCGCGAAATTGTCCTTTATCTTGGAAAGCTGAGCAAAACAAATCTCTCAGACCAGCAGGCTGAGGAGTTATTCTTTCTATTTCAATCAGTTGACCGCCTTGAAAACATGGGAGACATAATGGAGAAGAACATGGTTCGAGTGGGCGTCAAAAGACTTGAGGACAACATAATAATTAGTGACGCTACCTTAGAGATCATCAACAGATACCATAACCAAATTAAAACTGTCATTGAGGACACTATTAGCGTAATCACTAATGACAATGTTGATGCTATCAGACGAGTGCTGGATCTGAGGGATGAAATTGCAGCCATGACTCTGGAAACTGAGAAGCACGGTATTCAACGTTTGACTGCAGATGCGCCAAAACGTGTTGATAATTATGCCCGGGTGCGTGAAACCATCGAATATATGAATAGCATTTACAGAATTTGCCGGCGGATAGCAGAGTCTGCTCCATCTGCACAACAAGATAAAGAAGAAGCAAATAAATAACCCCACTACCCACTTCTTAACTTGTACTTTGATTTTGTTATAACACCAGTCAACAAAATTGTTTTTGAAACTTATTTATAGTTTCACCAAACCGGAGCCGCATCATCAACAAGCAATTGAACCGTTGAACGTCCATTCCAGGAATTAACACGAATCTTTCCCGACACATGAAATGGCGCACCTCCATGGTTAATAAGTGCTTGGCCCATATTAGTATCAACAGCCCTAAATGCAATAGCGTTCAAGCGTCTTCCTGTTTCATCAGACAAGGTCATTCTCAGGTGGCTCTGATCTTTTCCGACTAGATCAGCATGATTTATTAGTGCATTAGTAATAACAAATCGTGGCTCTGGATTTCCAGAACCATAGGGTCCTACTTTTTCTAGAGCTTTAACAAGATTCAGATTAGCTCCAGCTACTTTCAGAGCGCCATCCATTAAATGAGCAGGGACGATGGGACGATCTGCAAAGTCATCAGCAAAACGGTCATTTAGGAATAATCTCAGGTCTCCTATACGATCAATATCAATGCTCAAACCCGCAGCCATAGCATGGCCACCTCCCTTTGAAATAATACCCATTTGGCGGGCAGAAATTATAGCGCTACCCAAATCAACGCCACTTACCGAACGTCCAGAGCCTATGCCATTATCTTCATTTAGTGTAATAACAATTGATGGTTTATCAAAACGTTCCTTCAGACGACTGGCAACAATACCAATCACTCCTGGATGCCAACCTTCACCAACAACCATAACAAAGGACGCAGTTTTACTTTCTGAATTATTAATTTGCTCTATTGCTTGATCTAAAACCTTAGCCTCAATTTCTTGACGCTCTGAGTTATAATCATTCAATGCGGTGGCTATTTCCGCAACTTCAGTTTTATCCTTGCTACTGAGCAGTCGTGATCCAAGATCAGATTTACCAACCCTTCCCCCAGCATTTATTCGAGGGCCTAGTACATAGCCTGCATGATAGGCACTAGGTGGTTCATCAATTCCAGCTAAATCAGCAAGAGCAACTATTCCAAGATTATTTCGCTTAGACATTACCTTCAAACCCTGTTTCACAAACGCTCTATTTATGCCTTTTAGAGGAACAACATCACAAACAGTTCCTAGTGCTACAAGATCCAGCCATTGAATCAGATCAGGTTCTTTATGATCAACGTACCATTTAGATCCGCGTAAAGCACGATTAACAGCTACAATCAAAAGAAAGGTTACACCAACAGCAGCCAAATGCCCATGAGGGCTATCATCATCCATTCGATTAGGATTAACAATAGCAGTTGCATTAGGTAAGGTTGCTTCAGATTCGTGGTGATCAACTACGATGACATCAAGCCCTGCATTCATTGCAGCTTCTATTGGCTCAAACGAAGTAGTACCGCAATCAACGGTCACAACAACTGAGAATTTTTCCTCACGTAATTTGAGTAGTGCTTTTGTATTGGGCCCATATCCATCTCTAATTCGATCAGGAATTATCACTTTAACTTTAGTACCCACATGAGTAAAAAATTGTTTCAATAAGGCAGAGGAAGTGGCGCCATCAACATCATAGTCCCCAAAAATAGCTATTTTTTCACCTTCAATCACTGCCCTGGACAATCGTTGAGCAGCAATATTCATATCCTTTAAGTGGGCTGGGTCAGGCAATTGATCTTTCAGGGTAGGATTGAGAAAATTTGTTGAGTTTTCAATAGTGATACCACGTGAGTCCAGAACCCTACCAACAACCTCAGAAACAGCAAGACGTTGAGCAATAGTCAAAGCCAAACGTTTATTATAATTACGAGCAAGCCAAAGCCGTCCCATCAGTGATCTCTCAACTCCGAGAAAAGCCTCAGCCATGAGAACTGGCAAATTGATGATAAGCTTCTACATAACGAAGGGTTCCAGTTTGCGAGCGTACAACCAGAGACTGGGTAAGTGCCTTGTTATTGACCTTAGTTACACCATTTAAAAGTGCACCAGAGGTGACCCCAGTAGCAGCAAAGGTGACGTTACCCGAGGCAAGGTCAGAAATACAATATTTTTTTGCAGTATCTGTAATACCAGAATCAGAAACTTTTTGTTTATCTGACTTGTCACGAATAACAAGACGGCCCTGCATTTGACCACCTACACAAGCTAAGGCGGCAGCTGAAAGAACACCTTGTGGGGCGCCACCAATCCCACAATACAAATCTATACCGCTTTTCGGCCAGGCAGTAGCAACTACTCCAGAAACATCACCATCTACAATCAACATAATGCGTGCCCCTGCCTCCCGGGTTTTGGCTATGATTTCTGCATGACGTGGCCTGTCTAGAATACAGACGACAAGATCACTTATTGATACACCCTTGGCTTTGCTTAGTGCATTAAGATTTTCTGCAGGCTCATTATCCAAATCTACCAAGTCAGCTGGAAAACCGCCCCCAATTGCAAGCTTTTCCATGTATAGTTCAGGTAGGTTTAAAAATTGACCACCTTCAGTCATAGCCATGACAGAAAGTCCATTTGGTTCGCCCTTTGCAACGATAGTTGGCCCTTCAACAGGCATCAAGGCAACGTCAACTCTTGAACCAACTCCGGTTCCAACATTTTCGCCAACAAAAAGTTTGGAGGCTCCATTAGCTTTATTTTCACCTATGCGAATTTTTCCATCAACTGGTAACTCTTTAAAAGCCTCATACATCGCATCTACAGCTGCTTGATCAGCTGATTTTTCATCGCCAAGGCCCATCCAGGAATTAGCTGCACGCGCAGCCGCCTCTGTCACAAAAACTGCTTCCATGGCAAGATTGCGTTTGAAGGACATTGGCTTAACCATGATCTCCTCCTTGAGGGTTTTCTATCCGGATCATAATTGGCTTCTCAAGAATGCCATTCAGCTTGGACAGGGTATCTATAACACTTGAAGCACGAAACTCTTCTGTTTCATGTAATGTCAGAACAACGGTTACCGCCTCACCTGGTTGTCGCCCATGCTGAAGGATAGATTCCATGGAAACTTCATTATCACGAAGAACCGTTGCAACGTCAGCAAAAATTCCAGGCTGATCAATAACCATCAAACGAACATAGTAAGCCCCTTTGTGAAGGCCCATTGGGATAGTTTTCGCAGCTTTTAAGGTTTTGGCGGATACACCAAAGGTTAAAAAATTTACGTTACGCGCAATGTCTATCAAATCAGCGCATACCGCTGAGGCTGTTGGACCTTCTCCCGCTCCACGCCCTTCCATCATTAGGGTATCGACAAAGTCACCTTGAACCACGATAGCATTAAATACATTTTCTACACTTGCAATAGAGGCAGCATGTGGGACTAGGCAAGGATGCACACGTTGCTCAATACCCTTCTCACTCTCTGAAGCTATACCTAACAACTTGATGCGATAACCAAGTTCCTCTGCAAGATAAATATCTGTTTTTGAAATGTGGCGAATTCCCTCAACATAGATGTTATCAAAATCAACCTGTCTTCCAAAAGCAAGTGAGGCCAAAATAGCTAACTTGTGTGCTGCATCAATTCCATCTATATCAAAGCTAGGATCAGCTTCAGCACATCCCATGCGCTGGGCATCTTTCAAAGCCTCATCAAATTCTAACCCTTCATCACGCATGCGACTAAGAATATAATTGCAAGTACCATTTACAATGCCACAGATTGAATTTATTTTGTTTGCGGCAAGACCTTCACGCAGTGTCTTGATTATTGGGATACCACCCGCAACGGCGGCCTCGAAAGCCAAAATTACTCCAGCGGCTTCAGCCTTCAAGGCTAATTTGGTTCCGTGAGTCGCAATAAGGGCCTTATTGGCAGTTACAACGTGTCGTGATGCGCCAAGGGCAGCCTCAACAGTAGCTCTAGCAATTCCCTCAGATCCCCCTATCAACTCGACTACAACATCGCAGTCAGCCTTAGCTGCCATTTCAGTTGCATCCGCAAAAAAATCTAGGCCGTCAAGGGAGATGCCCCTGTCCTTATCTTCATCACGGACAGAAAAAGAAGTAACTTCTAGTCTGCGACCACAACGACTCTCTAAAAGATCACTCTGTTCAGCAAGCATCCTTATGGTTCCGACTCCGACTGTACCAAGTCCTGCTACTGCAATTTTGAGAGGATTACTCATTAAATTGGGTCCAAAGTGACACTAAAGTGTGGAGGCACGCTCTTTCTCCCCCTTAGCTTCATGGGTTAAAAAAAAGGATTTAATATTTCTAATAGCTTGACGAGTACGATGTAGGTTCTCAACAAAACCAATTCTTACGTGTTGATCACCATGCTCGCCAAATCCTATACCCGGTGCGACTGCTACTTTTGCTTCACTCAACAATTTTTTTGAGAATTCCATTGATCCCAAATGTTTAAAGACTGAGGGAATTGGCGACCAAGCAAACATTGTGGCAGGTGGCGATGGAATTTTCCATCCAGCAGCCGCAAGGCCATTAATTAAAACATCACGACGCTCTTTGTAGAGCATACGCATATCATCTACGCAATCCTGCGGTCCATTTAATGCTGCTGTGGCAGCAACCTGAACCGGTGTAAAAGCTCCATAATCAAGATAAGATTTGATCCTTGCCAATGCAGCAATTAATGTCTTATTGCCACTAGCAAAACCAATACGCCAGCCAGGCATATTATATGTTTTACTCATTGAGGTAAATTCTACGGCTATATCGCGGGCCCCTGGTATCTGTAATATTGAGGGGGGAGGCTTATTATCAAAATAGACCTCAGCATATGCTAGATCCGACAAAATCCAAATTTTATGATGGCGGCAAAAGTCAACTACCTGGCCATAAAATTCAAGATCTGCCAATTCTGCCGTTGGGTTATTTGGAAAATTCAGAACGAGTGCGGTTGGCTTTGGAACACTATAGGCAATTGCTTGTTCCAGAGCCTCTAAAAAGGTGATATCTGGTGTAACAGGAATATTTTTAACAGCTGCTCCTGCAATTATGAATCCAAAGGGATGAATCGGGTAGCTTGGGTTGGGCACTAGTATTACGTCGCCCGGAGAGGTAATTGCTGAGGCTAAATTTGCCAGGCCTTCTTTTGAACCAAGGGTAACAATAGTTTCAGTATCCGGATCAATTTGAACACCAAAACGTCGGTCATAGTATGAAGTAACAGCTTTTCGAAGTCCTGTTATACCTCGAGAATTTGAGTAGCGATGGGTGCGGGGATCCTTAACAGCTTCGCAGAGTTTTTCAACAATATGCTGTGGCGTCGGTTGGTCAGGATTACCCATGCCAAAATCGATAATATCCTCTCCTGCAGCTCGAGCAGAGGCTTTCATTGCATTTACCTCAGCAAACACATAGGGTGGCAACCGCTTAACCCGATAAAATTCCTGTTCCATAAAATAGTTAAATCCGTCGTCTTATCTTTTATTTATGCTTGGTAACAGAATTCTTTACTCATTGTTTTACTAGGTAGACCGAAAGTTTTCCTGTAAATCAACCCTCACTACCATTACCAAACTTTCGTAAGGATCAGTTATTGAAATAAATTTCTGCGCGACGATTCCCGGCTTCTCCAGAAGGCATTATCTCGTAGTAAAGAGGCATGCTATCTGAACGAGCATCAACAAAAATTGACTCAGGTGCTAGTCCCATTTTTTTTAGTTCACTAGCTATTCGATTTGCGCGATCAACAGACACACCATAATTTACCATTTTATGGGTCACAGGATCTAAATTACGTGTACGACTTGAAGCATGGCCAACTATAGTTATTGTGCCACCTTGTTGTTTGTGCAACTTGACAACTTGCCCAATAATTTTACGGTCGCCTTCATTTAAAACTGAAGAGCCTGTTTTAAAGAGTATTGTGGCAACTTTTGTCCCGCTTATTTGCGGAGATTGTTGAGAGCCAGATGCAAGATTTGGTGAGCTATCGTCTAAATTTTGGACTCGGGCAGGTGATGTGGAAACAGCACTTGTGCTTTTCAAATTTACACCGTCAGCAGATACAACGACGGTTGTAAATGGATCATCCACAATCGAATTTAAGGGGTTGGGCCGCATTGGAGGAGCCGAGGGCTCTTGTGGTGTCAAACTAAATTTTTTGGGCTTAATTGAAGAATAAGTCGAAGTAGGATCCACTTTTTTTGGCTGCACCATTGGTTCTGAGGTGACCGGCGAAGCAGGCATTGCTGGTGGCGCTTTTTGTGTTTCAATTTTGACAGGGGTTTGTTGTTGATTAATTGATGGACGTGGGGTCTGTTGGGCCATCATTTGCGAAACCTCCCCTTGACGAGCAATTGGCTCTGCATATTTACGCTTTCTTTGATCAGAGACAAGACCCTGAGCAAGAGGCTTTTTAGGACGTTTAGGAACAGAAGAAAGCTTTGGCATTGCACTTTTTCTACTAAGAATAGTTTTGGCCTTGTTTGTTTGTGTTCCGCGCTCATAAATCTTATTTTTGTCAGTTTGAGAACCACTCTCTGTCTTCTGAACATCTTCGCCAGCAATAAGATTAACAGTATTTTTGTACCATTCAGCAGGATTAATGGTATTTGGAACAGAAGAGCATGCTGTCAAACTAATGATAGCAATTAAAAGCCCCCCCATAGTTATATGGTGAAAAAAACCACCAAACCTATCAGCTAAAGCTAAGAAAATTATAGAACGACTATTTAATTTGCTCATCAAAAACCCTAGTTCTTTGGCCATAGTAAAATATTTTGCACCCACAAATGACCTTACATTTTAATTTGGGTTACTAGACCTGTGTTAAAGCAGAGGATTATATCCTAACTGTCATTACTACCAGTAATTTAGCAACTTTCAACAACATACATATTAAACATGCCATATTAAGCGAAATTTTCATAACTTTTTTAATCAAAATTTGCAGTTGAATGTCTTAAACTAGACTTAATTTGCTTGTGGGCAACTAAATTAAACTCTATGAACAAATTCTATATTTTTTTTATCCTCTGAAAAGTGTTCCAATCCTCGTTACCAAGTAAGCGTATTTATTAATGTAGTTCTTTTCGATATTGCTGTGCTAACTCGACATACCTCGGTACTGTATAATTAAACATTTCAATGTCAGACTCACGAATGTCCCTGAGATAGCGCGCTGGTGTCCCCCCCCATACTTGACCAGCCAACACCCGCCTACCGGGTGCGACTAGGGCACCTGCAGCAACCATAGCACCAGTTTCAACAATACAATCATCCATCACAGTAGCATTCATGCCAATAAAACATCCATCTTGAAGAGAGCAAGCGTGAACAAGAGCCATATGTCCAATAGTTACATTGTTGCCAATATGTGTTCCATTTCCAATACCGGAAACATGCACCACTGATCCATCCTGAATGTTGGTTCGCTCACCAATAACAATTTTGTTTACATCACCACGGAGCACACAGTTGAACCATATGCCACTTTCAGAACCAACCACGACGTCCCCAATTATTGTCGCACTTGGCGCAATAAAAGCACTATCAGAAATTGTTGGTACTTTATTTTTATAAGACAGGATAACACCAGTCATTAAATCATCACCTATAAAACTTTTTAGAGCTAGATTGTCTATGATCGGTTAAACTTGCACACTTCTTATCATAGAATCTATTGTCATTCAAAAAAACCAACAAAATAAACGCCCTTTTTGTTTTAACTTGTGACTTTTTTAGTTTTTGCCAGTAAATTGATGTGTTTGGGGACCACAAATAAAGAATTTCCTCAATAAAATAATCGAACAAAATAAGCAGTTTGGCCCCATTAACAAAAATGATAACTTTTCATCTAAAATATTACTAAGACAACTTTTTTAGAACCAAAAAAGCACGGCTCCAATCAGTATTTACTTGAACAAAACGACGAAAAACATTCGTAAATCAACTACGATCATTGACTTAAATCTCTTAATGCCTAAGATCTTTCTTTCTCAACTAAATAACGGGAAAAAAAATGGCAAACATACATGATGATTTGCCGGTACCAAACATATGAATTTTTCAGAACTTGGACTTGGTGACAGTGTCCTTAAAGCAGTCGAAGACGCTGGTTACAACACACCCACGCCTATTCAAAAAAAAGCCATACCTATTGTGCTAATGGGCCGAGATATTCTTGGTTGTGCCCAAACTGGTACAGGCAAAACAGCAAGCTTCACCTTACCAATGATCGATATTCTTGCCTCAGGCCGAGCTAAGGCAAGAATGCCACGCTCTCTTATACTTGAACCAACTCGTGAACTTGCAGCCCAGGTCGCAGAGAATTTTGATACATACGGCAAATATCACAAATTATCTAAAGCACTTCTAATTGGTGGCTCATCCATGAATGAACAAATGAAAGTTATTGATCGTGGTCCTGATGTACTCATTGCGACACCGGGACGCTTACTTGATCTGTTCGAACGTGGACGTCTTCTTATGACAGATATTAGAACCCTTGTAATTGATGAAGCAGATCGCATGCTCGACATGGGCTTCATTCCAGAAGTAGAGAAAATTGTTTCTTTAATTTCACCAATGCGTCAAACACTATTTTTCTCAGCCACACTAGCACCTGAGATTAAAAAGCTTGCTGACAAATTTCTTATGAATCCTAAAGAAATCACAGTTGCGCCTCCAGCTACTAGTGCTGAAACTATCACCCAAGGTCTAGTTATGGTCTCCCACGATGATGGAAAACGCCCGGGTGGAGGTCAGAAAGAAAAAAGAATTGCCCTTCGAAAAATAATAGCAAATGAAGATGTAAAGGATGCGCTTATATTCTGCAACCGCAAGCGTGATATAGGTACCCTTTACCGTTCAATGAAAAAGCACGGCTATTCAGTTGGTCAGTTACACGGAGACATGACGCAACCTGCCCGAATGGAAATGCTAGCACGTTTCAAAAACAATGAATTTACCTTCATGATCTGTAGTGACGTTGCCGCACGAGGACTGGACATACCTGCCCTGAGCCATGTTTTCAATTTCGATGTGCCAAGCCATGCTGAAGATTATGTTCATCGAATAGGAAGAACTGGACGAGCTGGTATTGAAGGCTACGCATACACTATTGCCGTTCCCGAGGACCAAAAATACATTGAAGCAATCGCAAGATTGATAGGCAAACAGATCCCCTTAATTATGGCACCAAAGGCAACTAACTCAAAAAACACGACACAGTCAAAAAAACCAAGTATCGGCGAGAGGAAACGAGGACGTGGCCGAAATCGCTTTCGTAAAAAAGAACTTTTGGGTAAAAAAGGTTTTAAGTCTAGAACAGAGCAGTCTCAGCATGAAACAATTATCTCGACACAGCAAAACGATAATGATGACTTCGTAAAATTTGGTGACTCGGATCACGTACCTGCTTTTATGCAGAAACCCAAGGACAAATAGCAAACGTAAGCAATTATTATATCAGTCCTGCCAAAGGAGATGAGGGATCGGCGTACTTTTTTTTCGGCATACGACCGGAAAGATAAGCATCACGACCAGCAATCACAGCGTGTTTCATAGCCCTAGCCATTAAAATTGGGTTTTTCGCACTAGCGATGGCAGTATTCATTAAAACACCGTCACAGCCAAGCTCCATAGCAAAGGCTGCGTCCGTCGCTGTTCCAACACCTGCATCGACTATTACAGGCACCTGAGATTGTTCAACAATCATACGAATATTTACTGGATTTTGGATCCCAAGTCCTGAGCCAATAGGCGCACCAAGTGGCATTATGGCAACACAGCCCATATCCTCGAGTTCCTTACAAAGCATAGGATCATCAGAGCAATAAACCATAACTTTAAATCCGTCATCTATTAGTGCCTCTGCGGCTTCAAGGGTTTGAATCATTCGTGGATAAAGGCTTCTCTCATCACCAAGAACCTCAAGCTTAACTAGTGTCCAACCTCCTGCCTCACGAGCTAAACGCAGGGTTCGAAGCGCATCTTCTTTTGTAAAACAACCTGCTGTGTTGGGCAGGTATATGTATTTCTTAGGGTCAATGTAATCAATTAACATAGGCTCATTCGAATTTGTAAGATTAACCCTTCTGACTGCAACCGTGACCATCTCTGCTCCTGAAGCCTCAAGTGCTAGGCGATTTTGATCGTAACTTTCATATTTACCGGTGCCAATAATCAAACGTGAGGCCAGTTTACGACCATCAATAACTAGAGGGTCGTCAACATTGGAGGCGCCACCACCAATAAAATGAACAATTTCATATTTATCTCCTTCTTTTATTATAGTACTAGTGTAGCTCGATTTAGGTACAATTTCGAGATTACGCTCGACTGCAACCTTATTTTGATCAAAGCCTATTTCAACAAGAAGCTGCTCAACATTTAGGACGGCATCAAAGTGCATCACTTCGCCATTTATGGTAATCTTCATCGGTATCCAGTTCTTAAATAGTAGATTTCAGTTACATTAGTTAATCACAGTTATCGCTTGCTTAAATTTTTTTTTAAAGTTTTTTTAAGCAAAATTTTGCCACATAATATAAATTAATTTTATTATCAACGATTCTAAGGGCATTAAATGGCATCAAGAATATTAATAATAAATGGACCTAACCTAAATTTGCTGGGCACACGAGAACCTGAAATCTATGGTAAAGAAACCCTAACAGATATTGAAGCCAAGTCTCGAAAATGTGCCGAGAGTCTTGGTTTGGACATTGAATTTGTCCAGTCAAACACAGAGGGACAACTTGTTGATTGGGTGCAACAGGCCCATGAAAATGTTGATCTTTTGGTTGTTAATGCTGGTGGCTATTCTCATACCTCAGTAGCCTTACTTGATGCACTAAAATCCTGTAAACTTCCCGTGGTTGAGGTTCATTTATCAAATATTTACCAGCGGGAAGAATTTCGCCAGCACTCATATATTTCAAAAATAGCCACCGGTACAATTTGTGGATTTGGTGGACATGGATATGAATTGGCACTTGCAGCCGCAGCAAAGATACTCAATAAATAAGGTTGAAACTAAACAGCTGGTAATTTTAAAATGGCAAATAAAAAACCCAAAAAATCCAAGATTGATGCAAATATTGTTCGCCAACTCGCCGATTTACTTGACGAGACAGGTTTAAATGAAATCGAATATGGAACCGACGAGTGGCACTTACGTGTCGCAAAGGCTGGAACCAGCATTCCTATCTCCTCTCAATCAGCCCATTCAGATATGCCACAAATTTTGCCCCAAACAACTGTAGCTGAACCCGTCACCGTAGCTACTGACAATGACAGTCATGCTGATCACCCAGGGGTTATCGTTTCACCAATGGTTGGTACAGCTTATGTCTCCCCAGACCCCGAAAGCCCCCCATTCGTCAAGGTTGGTGATAATATATCTGAGGGAGACACACTAATTTTAATAGAGGCAATGAAAGTCTATAACCCCATAAAAGCTACTCGCAGTGGTTCAGTTACAAGGATCTTTATCAAAAATGGTACGCCCATTGAATTTGGCGAACCACTAATGATTATTGAATAGGAAAACTGAGCAAAAATGTTCGAAAAAGTTCTAATTGCAAACCGTGGAGAAATCGCCCTTCGCATCCAGCGAGCCTGTCGCGAAATGGGCATCCGTACTGTGGCTGTCCATTCTACAGCAGATGAATTGGCTATGCATGTACGCTTAGCGGATGAAAGTATTTGCATTGGCCCACCTGCAGCTCAGGAAAGCTATCTCAATATATCAGCTGTCTTAACGGCAGCCACCATCTCTAATGCAGATGCCATACATCCAGGCTACGGTTTCCTGTCTGAAAATGCAAATTTTGCTAACATGGTTGAAGAACACGGATTTACTTTCATTGGGCCCAAACCCGATCATATCACTCTTATGGGCGATAAAATTGCTGCAAAAAAAGCAGTAATGGATGCTGGTATCCCGGTTGTTCCAGGTTCTGATGGTGCAATTGATAGCCTTGATGAAGCAGCTCTAATAGCAGAAGAGATTGGCTATCCAGTTTTAATAAAAGCTACGGCAGGCGGCGGTGGTCGAGGCATGAAAGTAGCTAACTCTGCGGAAGAACTTTCACAAGCAATAAAATTGGCGCAGGTTGAGTCTGCGGCAGCTTTTGGTAATGGAGAGGTCTATTTAGAGAAATTTCTTGGCAAGCCACGACACATCGAAATTCAGGTACTTGCAGACAACTTCAACAATGTTGTTCATCTGGGTGAACGTGACTGCTCACTGCAACGTCGCCATCAAAAAATTCTGGAAGAAGCACCCTCTCCTGCTTTAAATGATGACACTCGTGAAAAAATTGGCAATCTTGCAGCTGAAGCTGTAAAAAAAATAAACTATCGCAGTGCAGGAACCATAGAATTTCTATATGAAAATAATGAATTTTATTTTATTGAAATGAATACACGTCTGCAAGTTGAACACCCCATAACTGAGATGATTACAGGACTTGATATTGTCCGTGATATGATTCGCATTGCTGCAGGTGCGCCATTAGGTTATAGCCAGGAAGATATTCGTTTTACTGGTCACGCTATTGAATGCCGAATCAATGCAGAAAATCCAGAGACCTTTGTTCCTTCTCCGGGTAATATCGGGGTATACCATGCACCCGGTGGTCTTGGAGTTCGTGTCGACTCTGGCCTATACTCTGGATATAATGTGCCGCCAAATTATGACTCCATGATCGCAAAATTAATTGTTCACGGCACAAATCGCAATGAATGCTTAATGCGCCTAAGAAGAGCTCTTTCAGAGTATGTCATTGACGGTATTGATACCTCAATTCCTTTACACCAAAACTTAATGTCAGAAGTTGACTTTATTAACGGTGACTATGATATCCACTCGCTCGAAAACTTTGTCAAAACAAAAGAATAAACAGGCCAAAAATAATGAGTGGCGTCAGCTCAAAAAATCAATTACTGACACCTGAATTATTAATAAGAGCATATTCAGTGGGAATTTTTCCCATGTCCCACTCACGCAACGATCCGTCAATATTCTGGGTTGACCCAAAGATGCGTGGCATTTTGCCTTTGAATAGTTTTCATATTTCGCACTCTCTTAAGAAAACAGTTCGTAAAGGTAAATTCAAAGTCAGCTTCAATACAGATTTTCACGAAGTTATTGTCGCGTGCGCTGAAACTCCAAGAGCTGATACAGGAACGTGGATTAACGATCAAATAATCAACGCCTTCACAGAACTTCATCAACTCGGATTAGCACATAGTGTAGAATGCCGATTGAATGGTATGTTAGTGGGTGGACTATATGGTATCTCAATAAATGGTTTGTTTTGTGGAGAAAGTATGTTTTCAGTTGCCACAGACGCATCAAAGGTCGCCCTTGTTCATTTGGTTGCACGCTTAAAGCAATGCCAGTTATGCTTACTGGACATCCAGTTCGTTACTGATCATCTAAAAGTTTTTGGGGCTGTAGAAATCCCAACTCAGAACTACATGGAACACTTGCAGCAAGCTCTTCAAAGCAAAGCAAAATTTGAAGGTAATTTACCGGAAAATGAGTCTAGACTAGCACTAGAACAATTATTAATTGCGTGATTTTTGCACACAATAGATTGAAATTTCAAAAGATTTTTTGCAGTTAGAAACTTTTCTTATTTAAATTCTAAACACACAAATACAAAAAAGTTACACTAATTATAGTGTTTATTTACTTTACGTTATTTTGGATGTTTTTACAATCGAGTACCCATACATCATACACCGGATGCTCAAGTGCTGATAGCGCAGGTGAAGATGCAAACATCCAGCCCCTAAAAATATTGCTTGCTGGCTCACCTGGTCGAACCTCCCAAACATCAACAAAAGCGGCGCTTTCCGGTGTCTCCTCAGGAGGTCGCTTGTCACAAGCACGAACGATGATTTCTAACGAACCAATTTTTTTCGTATCACCAAGATGCGCCTCAATTGTCAAAACTCTCGCAGTCACCTTATCCAAACCCTGTAAGATCGCTGTGTCATAAGATACAGCAAAGGCGTTGTAGCAGCACAGATTTATTGAAACCAAAAATACAAAGAAGAACTTTTTCATTTCAAGGAGCTTAGAAGGGTCAACAACATTCTAAATTTTCTGCTTGTGTTAGAGTTTTCAATAAAAACCACTTAATCATCGGGAGACCAAGATTGATAATCACCAGTCGCAGATGCTCTGCGTCCGCCCATATACTCGTGACCTTCTGGAAGATAAGCTTTGGTAGTTCCACTAAGGTTAGGTTGATGTTCTTTTTGCCAGAAATATGAATTAGCAGCTCTTTCGCTAAGTGGAGCATCACTAGTATGATGCAACCAAGCATGCCATTCTGCAGGAATTGCCGACGCTTCTGATTTTCCTTTATACAAAACCCAACGCCGTTTACGACCAGATAATGTGGACCTTTTAGAACGATAGTAACGATTTAAAAAGATATCAGTTCCGACAAAGTCTGCATTAAACCAAGTATTCAAGATAGTCCCGATTATCATAATGACCTCAGTTTTGTTTAATCTTGTGCATGTTTTGAAATTGTACGATATTAATTGCACAAATATGTGATTTTCTCAAGAATGTACACCAATAAGGGCCAAAAAAAATTTAAGATTCTTCAATTTAATCCAAGATTCCCTATCCCTTGCCTACTGAATAAAAATAAACCTAAATCATGAGCGACATTCCATAACTACTTACTTTTTATGAGTTTTCTCTAGTCAAGCCATAAAAAAGTTATACACAGGCTTAAATAATGGCAAAAGACAAAAAAGTTTATTTTTTTTCAAGTCAAACAACACCAGAATGTCATAACTTATTGTTTGAAAACAAATTATGCCTGTTTCAAAAATAAAACTACAGAATATCACCTAAATTTTTCTTGTTGCGCGGGTTGCTACTATCAACTAAATATTGTGCTCATAGCTTGTTTGTACGCGTCATGTTGTTACAGACTCAATGTGTAGAGACTATATTACAGTATAAACACTACATATAGTTTCTGACGTCTACTCAGTTAAAGCACAAGCTAAAACCCTGCGGAAAAATCCTTGGGGAAATGAGCGGTAATACTCTGCGTTGAGCAATTACCATATTGTTTTGATTAAACTACTGGGGTTTCTATGCGCGTTTCACGTCTTTTTACTGATGAAAACGAATCACCGTACGATTCTATCGAATTCCGTTATACAAGTAGTGAGATCCGTAACCCGGACGGATCTGTCGTTTTCCAATTAGAGAACGTTGAAATCCCTGCAAATTGGTCACAAGTTGCTTGCGATGTGTTAGCACAGAAGTATTTCCGCAAAGCTGGCATTCCAGCCAAACTTAAAGCAGTAAGGGAGAAGGGAATACCCTCGTGGCTGTGGCGACACATTCCAGACGAGGAGGCCTTGCGTGACTCACCTGATAGCGAACGCAGTACTGGAGAAAACTCTGCCAAACAAGTATTTGATCGGCTTGCTGGTACCTGGACTTACTGGGGCTGGAAAGGTGGTTTCTTCAACGGTGAATCTGATGCTAGAGCTTATTTTGACGAAATGCGTCATATGCTGGCAAGTCAAGTCGGTGCGCCGAACTCTCCACAATGGTTTAACACAGGACTTCACTGGGCTTATGGCATTGACAGCCCTGCACAAGGTCACTCTTTCGTAGATTATCGCACAGGCAAGCTTGTTAAATCAAAATCCGCTTATGAACACCCACAACCACATGCTTGTTTTATTCAAGGGATTAATGATGATCTAGTTAATGAAGGAGGGATCATGGACTTGTGGGTCCGCGAGGCTCGCCTCTTCAAATACGGGTCAGGTACAGGGACAAATTTCTCGCGCTTACGAGCAGAAAACGAAGACCTTTCAGGTGGCGGCAAATCCTCCGGACTAATGAGTTTCCTAAAAATTGGAGACCGGTCTGCCGGCGCTATAAAATCTGGTGGAACAACACGCCGTGCTGCAAAAATGGTTGTTGTGGACGTTGATCACCCGGATGTTGAACAATTTATAAACTGGAAAGTTATAGAAGAACAGAAAGTCGCAGCTCTTGTTTCTGGCTCTAAAATGACTGAAGCTCACATGAATCTTATCATGCAAGCTTGCACGAAAGATTGCGATGAAAATGAGCAAAATAATTATGAAAACAGTAACTATGATCCAGTTAAAAATTCAAATTTAAAAGCTGCTATTTTAGCTGCTCGCAGTGCCATGATTCCTGAGAGCTATATTCAGCGTGTCATACAATTTGCAAAACAGGGTTATACTGAAATATCTTTTCCCGTTTACAATGCAGATTGGGACTCAGAAGCATATCTGACTGTTTCTGGACAAAATTCCAACAACACGGTTCGCGTCACCAATGATTTTCTTAATAAAGTGCTTGAAGATGGTGATTGGGAACTAATAAGACGTACTGATGGAGCAGTATCTAAACGTATTAAAGCTCGTGAACTTTGGGAGCAAATAAGCCATGCCGCTTGGGCCTGTGCAGATCCCGGCTTACAATTCGATACCACCATAAATGAATGGCACACTTGCCCGGAAAGCGGGCGAATTAATGCATCCAACCCATGCTCAGAGTATATGTTTTTAGATAATACTGCCTGCAATTTAGCTTCGTTAAATTTAATGACATTCATGACCGAAAGTAACAGTGGCGAGGCAATTTTTGATGTCGAAGCATTTGAGCACGCTGTCAGGCTGTGGACGATGACTCTGGAGGTTTCTGTGTTGATGGCACAATTTCCTTCTGATCAAATTGCCCAACTATCCTATAAATTTCGTACACTAGGTCTTGGCTTTGCCAATATAGGTGGTTATTTGATGGCCGCTGGCATCCCATATGACTCCGAAGAGGGTCGAAATATTTGTGCTTCAATTTCAGCGCTCCTGACAGGTACTGCTTATACAACTTCTGCTGAGATGGCATCAGAAATGGGAGCCTTTCCGGGATACCAAGAGAATAGCGCTTCGATGCTTAGAGTTATTCGCAATCACCGTCGTGCTGCTTATGGCGAAGCTGTTGACTACGAAGGGTTAAATGTTAACCCTGTACCTCTGATAATTGAAGGATCTCCAGATCCTGCCCTTGCTGTTGCTGCACGTTCATCTTGGGACAGAGCGCTAAAACTTGGCGAAGAACATGGATACCGTAATGCTCAAGTCAGCGTTATTGCACCGACTGGAACAATTGGACTCATCATGGATTGTGACACTACTGGTATTGAACCAGATTTTGCTCTTGTCAAATTTAAAAAACTAGCTGGTGGTGGGTATTTCAAAATAATTAATCGTATGGTGCCAATAGCACTATCAAAACTTGGATACTCTGAACGCCAAATCAGAGATATCAAGTTATATGCAGAAGGACACGGCAGTCTCAAAGATGCCCCAAATATTAACCATGAAACCTTACGCAAAAAAGGTTTCACAAATGAGGCTTTAGAGGCAATAGAAAAAGAATTAGCGGAAGCTTTTGACATTAAGTTTGCTTTTAACAAGTGGACTTTAGGTGAGAGGTTCTGTACCGAAACCCTGGGATTGAAGCCCGAACAACTGGACGATGTATCTTTTGACATGCTGACTGCTTTGGGCTTTCCTAGGGACCAAATCGATGAAACAAATATATTTGTTTGCGGCTCTATGACCATTGAAGGGGCACCACATGTAAAAGAGGAACATTTACCAGTATTTGATTGTGCTAACCCTTGTGGTCAAACTGGTAAACGGTACTTATCTGTTGAGAGTCATATCCGTATGATGGCAGCCTCACAGCCATTTATTTCTGGTGCAATTTCAAAGACTATTAACATGCCAGCGAAAGCTACTATTGACGATTGTGCTGAAGCTTACATGCTCTCTTGGCGGCTAGGCCTAAAAGCAAATGCTCTTTATCGAGATGGCTCAAAGCTCTCACAACCACTACAAGCACAAATATTTGATAGTGATAACGACACCATAGATCAAGTTACAAATGCGTCAGGTGCATTACGCACAGAAATAATCGCTGAACGCATCGTAGAGCGTTTCGTTACACAAAGACGCAAATTACCACACCGGCGCAAAGGCTACACACAAAAAGCTGTCGTTGGCGGACACAAAGTTTATTTAAGAACTGGTGAATATGAAGATGGCCCTTTAGGTGAAATTTTTATTGATATGCATAAAGAGGGTGCCGCTTTTCGATCTTTGATGAATAACTTTGCCATCGCCATTTCCATTGGCCTTCAATACGGTGTCCCTTTGGAAGAATACGTTGAGGCTTTCACCTTCACTCGCTTTGACCCCTCAGGTATCGTAGAGGGAAATGATACGATAAAAATGGCTACATCTATTCTTGACTATATTTTCCGTGAATTAGCCGTTTCGTACCTTGACCGCAGTGATCTGGCGCATGTTGTGCCAGAAGACCTTGCACCTGATAGCCTAGGTAGCGGGGATAATGAAAGAAATTTCAAACAAAGCTTTCAGGAAGAAGCGCAAGAAGCAGTTGAGCGTATAGCTTCAAAAGGTTATGTGCGATCAAAATTTTTAGTCATCAAAGGTGCTAAAGGCTATGTAGAGGAAGACACAACTGCCTCAGAATCTACTTTGAAAACGACAGCTTCAGGAGGTCTAGGTGGGAACCAAATTCTAACAAACACAGAAACAAATAACGCAGTAGATGTGGAAGCATCGGTGATGGCAACTACTGATGATCAATTAGACCAAGTTCGTGTTGCCCGAATGAAAGGCTATGAGGGAGATCCTTGTGGTGAGTGTGGAAATTTCACATTAGTCCGGAATGGCACCTGCATGAAGTGCCTGACGTGTGGCAGCACTAGTGGTTGCTCATAACGAATAGCAAGACTGAAGAAATCCTCCCTGGGAAACTTGGGGCGGCTTCGGAACAAAAAACCGAAACTGCCCCGTTTTTTTTATTTTATTACCGGCCTTAAAATTAGGCAAGCCACTGTAATTACTACTTAAATTAGATAATTATAGAGGAGTAAAAATAAGACTCAAATGCAGCGTTCTGTATGAATTATAATTATAGTAACAGAGGTAAAATTATGGCTTACACTATTGAACAACGCTTGAATGAAATAGGCATCTGTTTACCCGAACCTGCAACCCCTGCTGCTAACTATGTCCCATTTGTTACTGTAGGAAAAATGGTTTTTATATCAGGTCAAATAACTTTTTTAGATGGAGAATTACAATATATTGGAAAAGTTGGTGACACTTTAAGCACTGAAGATGGATACAAAGCCGCCCGAATTTGCGCAATCAATTTGATCGCCCAGGTCAAGTCAGCTTGTGCTGGCAATCTCGAACGAGTGAAGCAAGTAGTCAAGTTAGGCGGATTTGTGAATTGTACCTCTGACTTTATAGATCAACCCTTGGTTATCAACGGAGCCTCAGACCTGATAGCTGAAGTATTTGAGAAAAATGGCAAGCACGCTCGCTTTGCGGTGGGAGTACCATCTTTACCAATGGGTGTTGCTGTTGAAGTGGATGGAATTTTTGAAATTATTTAACATTAAACAACTCTCTCAAGGATTCAATTTTATGTATGTCATTTGATTTATTCTTAAAAATAGAGTTAATTATTTTAACTGGTTTAAAAAAGATAGTGCTATCTTGAAACCTCTTGAATATCATCAACAACCTGCAATTATGCCAGACGATAGTGAATTTAAGCACATCAAAGTGTTAAGTAACATCAGAGAAGTTGACCCCATTGATTGGAACACTTGTGCTGGTACTGATGATCCGTTTGTCTGTCACGCCTTTCTAAACGCCCTGGAGGAAAGTGGTTCAGTAAGTGCTGATTCTGGTTGGATACCCCAACATCTGATATTAGAAGACAAGAATGCACATACCGTAGGTGTTACCCCACTTTATCTTAAGAACCATTCCTACGGAGAATACGTTTTCGACTCAGGCTGGGCGGAAGCTCTTTATCGAGCGGGCGGAGAGTATTATCCAAAGTTACAAGTTTCTGTACCATTTACCCCTGTCACCGGCAGGCGTCTTCTGGTGCAGCAAGATTTAACATCAAATGAACAGATTATTATAAAGAAAGCTCTGATTTCTAATCTCATACGAATAGCGGAAAAATCAAAAGTCTCTTCATTTCATATAACGTTTCCGAATAAACAAGAATGGCAATTATGTGGTGAATTGGGCCTTTTGCAACGAAAAGGAACACAATTTCATTGGACAAATAATGGCTTTGATAGTTTTGATGATTTTCTTTTTGCCTTATCATCACGTAAACGTAAAAGTATTCGAAAGGAACGACGCTCAGTTCACGACAAAAATATAGTTATTCGAACACTAATCGGGGATCAAATAAAGGAGCACCATTGGGATACATTTTATACTTTCTATTTAAATACCTCCGATAGAAAGTGGGGACAGGCCTACCTTAACCGTAAGTTTTTTTCTCTATTAGGAGCAAATATGGGAAAGAAGTTACTTCTTATCATGGCTGAATTGGATGGGTTATTTGTCGGTGGAGCTTTAAATATGATCGGTGGTGACACGCTCTATGGACGCTACTGGGGATGTCTCGAAAACTTTAAGTTCCTGCATTTTGAGGTTTGTTACTACCAAGCAATAGATTTTGCTATCAAACATGGTTTGCGAAAGGTCGAGGCCGGCGCTCAGGGCAATCATAAATTACAACGAGGTTACTTGCCTACTGCCACCTATAGTGCTCACTGGATTGCCAATTTAAGTTTTAGGCAGGCTATCGAGCGTTTTCTCATTCAAGAAACAGATGAAATGAATGATGTAATCAACTACCTTGGTGATCATTCACCTTTTAAAAGAAATTAAGTAACAAACTTATCAAATACCTTATGTCAAAAAAAAATTATATTTTATTTTTACTTACTATTTTTTTAGTCTGCCAGACCCAAACCTTCGACGTGCATGCTACGGTAAAATGCTCCAAACTTTTTAAAAAAGCTACTGGAGAACAACTAATCAACTCCTGTAATTCATGCCGCATAGTAAAGGTTCAACGTAAAAGGCCTGGTGCTAATGCCCCCATAAACCGAACCTATACAGTACCACCAAATACCACCACAGACCTATCCTTCCGTGGACCAGGACGGTCCAGAGTTTTGTCGGACACCTCATGTCATCCAAATTCTAGTAAAATTAAAAAAAATGAGAATTATTCGCCAAAAAAAATTGATAAGCGTTGCATATTTATGCAACGTACCAAAAAAGCGGGTAATACCGGCATAGCCCTTGCTAATGCATGTGACGAATGTCGGATAGCAGTAGTCGAACGCATTGATGCAAGTGGCTCAAGACGTTCACAAAATGTCGTTGTAAATGGTAAACTAATTATTACATTGCCACCCAAGGGTGCTACCAAGGCAGGAATACTTAGTGAAAAAGCTTGTAGATAATAATAAATAACAGAAATACTTAGCTAAAATTATGGATAATTCGTTAAATAGAACAAATATTAAAACATTATTAGACTATTTTATACAAGCTGGTTTTTTCTTGGATTTGCCTATTCTCTTGGGGGATGCATCAGGGTAATTGAAAACAATTGTCCCATCGTCAACGTCTACGCATACTATACCACCATTTTTTAACCTACCAAACAACAATTCCTCTGCAAGGGGTTTTTTGATGTGTTCCTGAATGATACGGGTCAAAGGACGAGCCCCAAACAACTTATTATAGCCCTTTTTTGCTAACCAGTTGCGAGCGGAGTCCGTTAGTTCAATTAGTACATCACGATCTTCCAATTGAGTTTCAAGTTCTATTATAAATTTGTCAACAACCCTTGGTACAACCTGAGGCGACAAGCTTGAAAACGTAATAATGGAGTCTAAACGATTTCGAAACTCAGGTGCAAATAACCTTTCAATAGCTTCCATATCATCTCCACTACGTTCTGAACGCTCAAAACCAATTGCAGGCTTTGCTAGTTCTGCAGCACCAGCATTGGTAGTCATTATAAGTATGACATTTCGAAAGCTGACGCTTTTTCCATTGTGATCAGTTAGTTTTCCGTGGTCCATAACCTGAAGCAATATGTTAAACAAATCCGGGTGAGCTTTTTCTATCTCATCCAATAAAAGAACCGTATGTGGTTGCTTATCAATAGCATCAGTTAGCAATCCACCTTGGTCAAAGCCAACATATCCTGGAGGGGCACCAATCAGGCGGGAAATGCTGTGTCTTTCCATATATTCAGACATGTCGAACCGTACCAACTCAACACCTAAGATTAATGAGAGTTGACGGGCAACTTCGGTTTTACCGACCCCGGTAGGACCAGAAAACAAATAAGATCCAATAGGTTTTGCTGAGTCTCTTAAACCAGCACGGGACATCTTAATGGCACTAGATAAAGCAGTAATTGCTTTATCCTGGCCAAAAACCATATTTTTCAGGTCCATTTCTAGAGTTTTCAATGCCTCACGATCGTCTGTTGAGACACTTTTTGGAGGAATACGTGCAATCAAAGCAACAGTCTCCTCTACATCCTTAACTGTCACCTTTTTTCGTCGCTTGTTCTTTGGTAGTAGCATTCTCGATGCCCCAACCTCATCTATGACGTCAATAGCTTTGTCAGGTAATTTTCGATCATTAATATATCTAGAAGATAGGTCAACTGCTGTGCGCAAAGCCTCGTTGGTATAACTGACACTATGATGAGCCTCAAAATAGGACTTCAAACCTATGAGTATTTTTACTGTATCCTCAACAGAAGGTTCATGAACGTCGATTTTTTGAAAACGCCGAACCAAAGCACGATCTTTTTCAAAATGGGAGCGATATTCCTTATAAGTTGTGGAGCCCATACATCTCAGTTTACCATTTGCCAATGAGGGCTTAAGAATATTGGAGGCGTCCATTGAACCACCACTTGTCGCACCAGCACCAATTACTGTGTGAATTTCATCTATGAACATTATGGCTCCTGGTGTTGCTTCAATTTCCTTGATAACAGCTTTCAAGCGTTCTTCAAAATCTCCACGGTATCTAGTTCCAGCAAGCAAAGACCCCATATCCAAAGAAAATATTGTGGAATCTATTAATACATCTGGAACATCTTTTTTTACAATTCTTCTTGCAAGTCCTTCAGCAATAGCTGTTTTTCCAACGCCTGGGTCACCAACATAAAGAGGGTTATTTTTAGAACGACGACATAATATTTGAATAGTGCGTTCAACTTCATTATTACGTCCAATCAGGGGGTCAATATCATTATCAATTGCTCTTTGATTAAGGTTGATACAATAAGAGTCGAGCACCTCAGCACTGGTTTTAACAATATCTTCACCATCTAAATCTTTATCAGTCCCTCTAATTGCAGTTGAATTTTGTTGCCCAGAAACTTTGGTAACACCGTGTGAAATATAATTAACTGCATCCAGACGGGACATCTCGTGCAATTGGAGGAAATATACGGCATTGGACTCACGCTCAGAAAACATAGAGACTAAAATATTAGCCCCAGTAACTTCTTCACGCCCAGAGGATTGAACATGGATAATTGCCCTTTGAACAACACGTTGGAAACCAGCGGTAGGTTTAGGATCCTCTGTTGAAGACACTTTCGTATCAAATTTTATGTCGTCTAAATCATTGTTAATAAAAATGGCTAAGTTTTGTCGTAATTGAAATAATTCAACACCACAGGCTCTAAGAACTGCAACTGCGTCTTGGTCTTCTGTCAATGCTAATAGTAAATGTTCCAGCGTAGCAAATTCATGACGGTTTTCAGTTGCCAGCGCCAAGGCCCTATGAAGCGTTTGTTCAAGATTTTTTGATAACATTGGTTCAGTCGTCTCCATCTAATTCAATGGTGCATTGTAGTGGGTGATCATTTTGACGTGCAAAATCCATTACCTGTGTTGCTTTTGTCTCAGCTAGCTCATGTGTAAAAACTCCACAAACTCCAATACCACGTTGATGAACGTGCAACATGATATGAGTTGCTTCGTCTTGGCTCTTGCCAAAAAATCGTTCGAGAGTGTAAACAACAAATTCCATTGGAGTATAATCGTCGTTGAGCATCAAGACCTTATACATTGACGGTTTCTTTGTTTTTGGACGCTCTTTTGTAGCAATTCCGGTTCCGACGTTGTTAGCGTCATCTATTTTACCGGGTGCTCTTGCGCCGTGTTCTGTGTATACAAGCGTTCTCAATAAACTTCTCACCAGTTGTCAAAAATAATTAGTTTTATCCATTGTTATTTATTACTTCTAATTATATGTGCTTTTACGGCTCACAGAAAAGGGGGTGGGAGTGAAAAAAACTCTCAAAACTGCAACCTTTTCCTTTTTTTAAGTTATAAGTTAATTGAATCAATATTGAATTTATGTCTGTTGCACTACCCAAACTGAAATTATCAAATTTGGCCATTAGGGAGAAAATAACAGATTATGTTTTTAATTTAACAAAGATAAAAATATTGTTATTGTCTAATTACAGGGAATTATCTCAATCATGGGTTATTTAAGTAAAGCTATTCTTATACCAGCATTTTCTGTAAATGATATTAATCATCACTATTGCATTTTAACATTTACTTTGAAACTTAGAAACTGCATATAGGGGTAATTAGTTATTAAGTTGCAAAAAACACAACACTAAAAAAAACTTGCTCGAGATAAAATATTAATGTCTTTATGAAAATCTGCTATTTTTGAAAGTTTTGTGAAAAGCATAACGTTTACTCAAAAAAAATATTTTTGTACCCTAACAATAGCTTTTTAGTCCTCAGACAGAAATCAAAAATTAAGTGCGCCAAATAGGATAAAAAAAAATCAAGCTTCCTCCTTTAGAAAAATGAAATAATCTGACTTTTCGAAAACCCAAGGATAAACTTACATGCCAAGAACACCAGATATCGAGAGAAAAACATCCATATCATATAAAACTGAAGAGAAAACCGTTTTACGCGGTTATGATCTTAGTGAATTAGCCGAGGCGGGTTACTCCTTCACTGATGCAATGTTCGTATTGTTTCAAAATAGGATCCCCACTCAAAAAGAAGAAAAAATGCTTCGTTACGAGATGGGAGTTTTTCTTGAACATTCTATGTCACCTTCAGCAGCAGGAGCAATTGGTGTGAGCGTTGGCCGGCCTAACCTTACGAGTGCTATTGCTGCCTCCATTTCTACATTTGGAGGAGTACATGGGCCAGGTGCAGCTCATGGCTATATGATGAAAAAATACCTAAGACGTGCTCATGATGAAGGTAAAACTGTTGAGGAAATCGCAAAAGTCCTCGTGGATGATTACATGGATAATGGAACACCTGTAATGGGCATGGGCCAGCCTCAGCATACCGATAGTGACCCGCGTGCAGAGCCCATACACCTGAAGCAAGAAGAGTTAGGTCTCAAAGGGGTGTACCTAAGACTACAACGAGCACTTGAGAAATATTTTCATGCTCGTCGCAAAGCTGAGGGTAGACGCTATGTAGGTGTAAACGTTGTTGGGGCAGGTAATACTGCTTTATGCGATATTGGATTTGCTCCCAATGCCGCTTGGTGTATTGGTAGTGTGTGCCGTGGTTTCAGTTGTGCCGCCCACGCACTTTACAATATGAAGCGAGGTCGAGCTTGGGCAGCCTCTAAGGGGGAGCCTATGGTTCAAATGCTTGACCTTAGCATGATTAAATATGTGGGCCCTGCGGATCGTAAAGTGCCGAAACAGTCTGAACGCCAAGAATACGCAAAAGCTCAAAAAGAGGAAGGGGAATACAAAAAATGGGTGATCTAAAACCAGAGGACAAAAAGGGTATTGGTAACCTTGACGATCCAGGTTTGCCTTTCAATTACAGCGAACGTGAGTATGGCACAGTAAAGATGGATGAAAGCAGAGCCCGTTTTCAATGGGTTTCTGAGGTTGCTTACAAGAACGTCCATCGTATTGTTTCACGCGGCTACGATACAACCGAACTGATGGAAGAAGGCTATGGCATGACTGACGTGTTGTTTGTCGACTTTCAGGCTCGAATACCAACTATCGAAGAAGACCAAATGCTCAACTATGTTATGATAATGGCACTTGAGGATGGATTATCAGCACCTGCTGCAATGTCTCGTTTGGTTGCGCAGAGTAAAACCTTTCTTACTCAAGCCTGTGGCGCTTCAATTCATGCCTTTGGACACGCATATGGCGCATACTCCGCTTTTGGCAACAGATTAGTTGATGAAATCAAAATTGGCAGAGAGAATGGCCTCGACCAAGACGCCGTAGCTCAGAATATTGTTGATAGTTGTCTTCACGATGACTCCCTTGGTGTATCTAACCTTATGCTCAAAGATCCAGCCGCAAAACGCATGATTGCTCGGGCTGAAAAGCTTGGCGTTGCTGGTGAACATATTGCAATTATGAAGCTAATCGTTGAGAAAGCTCAAAAAGCATCAACCGAACCTGTTGATATTGATATGCTTGGTGCAATGGGTTCAGTCATGATGGACCTCGGATTCACAGCAGAAGCTACTTGGGCCATCCTTGCAGTTACTCGCTCGTTTGCAGCGGGTGCCCATTTTATTGAGGAAATAGAGAGAAATGAATACCGAAAATTAGGACAAGTTTTAACCCCAAAAGAAATGTATGATGGCGAACCTGACCGTCCAGTCCCGCCAATTGAAGAGCGCGATGCAAATACAAAACCTGCTTTAAGCACAACACTAGACGAGTGGGCCAAGGCTGAGGAAGATCTTAAAAGTGTATGGGGAAGTGGAGCTTCTATTCACGAAGAAATTGAGGATCCAAGCAAGAAAACCGGCATAAAATCTGTCGGGAAAAAAATTTAAACCAGACAGGTCTCAATCGTTTAATGATAAAGGGTAGATTAAAAATTAAAAGGATTAAATATGTCTGACAATATACAAGAAATGTACAAAAAAGCACGTAAAGCTTTTAGAGAGATCGAATTTGAAACACAAGAAAGAGTTGATGAAATTTGTGCAGCGGTTGGCTGGGAACTACAGAAAGAAGACACAGCTAAAGAACTAGCCCACTTGGCAGTTAGTGAGTCAGGAATTGGGGTATATGAAGACAAAGTTCACAAAGTACAAAATAAAACTCGTGGTATGATGAGGGACATGATTGGAAAGAAAACCTGTGGTTTAGTCCGAGAGGACAAAGAAAAAGGCTTACGAATTTACGCTAAACCCATGGGCGTTATCGCCAATGTAGTCCCCTGCACAAACCCAGAGTCAACTGTTTGTTGCATTGGCGTAAGCCTGCTCAAAACTCGTAATGCTATGATCTGTTCCCCTCATCCACGAACAGCCAAAGCAACCTTTGCAACTGTAGAACATATTAGAAAGGGTTTACGTAGGGTTGGCGCACCAGAAGATCTCGCTCAGTGCCTAACTAAGGCCTCTCATGAAGGTACCCGCGAACTTATGGCAAACTGTGACTTTGCTGTTGCTACTGGTGGTGCTGCTCTGGTTCGAGTCGTCTACGAAGCAGGAAAACCGGCCCACACAGTTGGTGCAGGCAATGTCATCTCTATAATTGACTCCTCCGTAGACCCAAAAGAAACAGCTGCAAAGATCGTTAAGTCAAAATGCGCTAACAACTCAGCATCTTGTTCATCTGAGAATGCTGTTGCAATTGAAGAGCCTTTTTTTGATGACATGATAACAGCATTCCAAAATGAGGGTGGTTATCTATGCTCAACTGAGGAGCGTGAAAAGCTTAGATCATATTATTGGCCTGATGGCGAGCATCTTAACCGAGATGTTGTAGCAAAATCTGCTAGTTACATTGCTGAACAAGCTGGCATTACTATTCCCGAAGGTACACGGTTTATCATGGTTATGGGAACAAAAGCAGGTCCTGAAGACCGTTTTTCAGGAGAGAAGATATCGCCAGTTTTGACAGTTTGGAAATGGACTGACTTTAGCGAAATGGTCGAACGTATGGGAGAAATGTTACGTTTTTCTGGTGAGGGTCATTCTGCCTCCATACATTCAACCAACGACGAACGGTTAGTAGAGCTCGCACTAAAAGCAAATGTCGGCAGAGTAAATTGTCGAATGCCCCACGCAGCTGCTAATTCTGGAAGCTGGTTTAATGGAAATCCAACAACAGATACTTTAGGTAGCGGAAGCTGGGCTGGAAACATGACTAGTGATAATATTAATTTTGAACATTTTCTTAACTACACTTGGCTGTCAGAGCCAATTCCAGAGTATGTTCCAACTGACGAGGAACTCTTTGGGGACTACCTTAAAAAATATGGTCGAGATTAAGGATTTCCAGAGTTGAGAGTTTTACTCACCTCGCGAGGGGTAACTTTCCAAATATGTTATGATCAAAGCTATCATTTTTGATTTTGGACAAACACTTGTAGATAGCTCAGATGGTTTCCGAAGTGCAGAAAGTGAAGCCCAAAAAGCTATCTTCAAGAACCTTGCCATAACTGACTACGATCATTTCAAAAAGACCTACAGAAAAATTCGAAGTGAGTTTCATCAAGATGGGAACTTGTCAAGGATTAATATTTGGAGAGCGCTCTTCGAAGAATTCTCTCAAGAGGCCTCAAATGACAATTTACTTAAATGGGAAACATCTTACTGGAAGATAGTTGAGAGAAAAACGACAGTCTTTCCTGAAGTCATTGATACTCTCAAATCCCTCTCTAGCCATTATGAGCATCTAGCGTTGGTAACAAACACTCAAGGACAAACTTCTTCTCAAGCGCACAGATTTGAAAATCATCCTGATTTAGCAACCTTCTTCTCAATCATTGTAGTTGCAGGTCAAAATGACATACCAGCAAAACCAAATACTCTTGCTTTTGAAATGTGCCTCAAACAATTGGGCATCACCTCAGACGAGGCGGTCTACATAGGCGACGATTGGCAAAATGACATTATAGCTTCCAAAGAAGCTGGCTTGTTCCCAATTTGGCTTAAACATCACAGCGTCAAGCGAAACTATCCCGAAGTAAAAGAGAATATAACCACTATCACTGAACTTACTGAGTTAATTCCTTTACTGGAAGCGTTAGATAGGTGAAAAGAAACCCTATTAACCAAGTTGTTTTTGACGCAAAACTTGTTAAAAATTTTAAAAATAAATCTCAGTAGTGGCAGCATAAAGTCAACAAACCTCGCATATAGATGCCTAAGATTATTATTATTCTTCAATGTATATAGTCCTATCGGGATATAACTGTCTCAGTAGCTTGGCAGCAATACTTTTATCACACGTCCCAAATTCTTCACTTTGCCCGTATATTACGACAATACCATCTTCATTAAACCGAACCCAAGCACCACCCGCCTCTTGGACGCGTGACTTCTTTACCCCGCTATTACTAATTTCAATCTCCGTAGCACGAAGAATTTCACTATGCCAAATATCTCCTGAACGCAGAACAACTGAATCCTCAATCCCTTCACCACCAATCGTTAGCAATAATATCTTTCCGTGATATCCCTCAGGAATTATTGCTGCCGGAAAGTAATTATTCATATGATTGAACTCCTACCCATAATTAAAAAAGATTTTCTTCACTAATAATTAGTGTATTTTTAGGCTTGGAATCATTTTATAACACCCAACAATTGATCTGATTTTATAATTTAATGGGTCACCTTTTTGAAATTATTTATTTCTGCAATTTATCTGTCTGTCGTCAGAATTCCTTGAGAATAATACCACAAAACAACCACAATTATAATACAAGCAGCTACTCAGAAACGCTAATGTAACTTCTGGTCTGTCATAGATTTTCGGTCTCAGCAAAAAGGAAACAAATATTGAAAATTAAATTTATTTATTTAGACACACCTTTTTGGAGGGCTGAGGTCGGAAGATTAGCACTTTTCATAGGAGGCATAGAATTCCAAGATGTTAGAATTACCCGTGATGAGTTTCTGCGATCTCGAAAAACAGGCAAACTTGATGATGGAACAATCATCCCCTTCAGACAAATACCTTGCCTGAATGTCGATGGAACGAGCATAAACCAAACAGCGGGCATATCAAGATTTTGTGGAAAATTAAGTGGCCTATACCCTCTCAAAAACGCAATAAATGCTGCATTAATTGACCAAATCATTGACATGGCTACAGATATAAATGTTTTACTTGGCCCATCTTTGAGAGAAAGAAATGAGGAAAACAAGAGATCAATGCGTAAAAAATTAGCTTGTGGATTGCTCATTAAAAAAATTAGCTACCTGGAAGAATTACTAGAGAAAGAAAATGAAACGTGGTTTGTCAGCAAAAAAATTACAATCGCAGATATAGCTATATGGAGATTATTAGGATGGCTAACATCAGGAATGATTGACTATATCCCCACAACACTAATCGAGCCATTTCCATATCTAAAAAGAAATTTCTTAAATGTTAAGACACATCCAAAAGTAGCTGAATGGACAAAAAAAACTTATCCTTCTGATTATGCCGATGGTAATATTATATAACGGTCTATTTTTCCGTTGTATTAATCAATAGACATAAAATAATTTTTTGTCTTTTCTTGCTAAAAAGAACCATAAACCACCTTGCACTGTTCAGGAAAAGAAAAGCAAACTATAGCTTTAGTTTTTGGATTTACACAAGTTGAAAAAAAGATCAACAAATCACATTTTCCGGCAATTATAAAAACAAAGCTTTGAACCCCTCCAGTAATCAATTTTTTCAAAAAACCATAGTAGATCTCGATAATAGGCGATCTAAAAGTGCTATATTATCTCAATGGGAGTTATTTTTCTTCTTTTATGGTGGGACTAATTTAGACTTAATATACTAATTTGTATTTGGTCTAAAAATTGACTTATCCAATAATGCAGAAACAGAGGTGAGAAGAATCCTGTCTTCACCGATTCTTTTTTATCCTGACGTGTGGTGGTAAATGTGGATTATTAATTAAGCCCATACTTTCCAGACTGCATTTAATATTTTACTCAGCTCAACAAATTGATCACCCGTTTTTACTTCTTTAGTTTCTTTATTAAACATCAAATACCCTCAGTTATAAAATATTATCAGTTCTTAATACCAATAATTAAAAAAAGCAGGCCTATAAAGGGAGCAATTCTAAAACTTGAAAAACCGACTTTGTTTAAAAACATTTTTTATATTTATTGCTGTAATTTAAAATTAATGCTTGTTGAATATGGCATTATTAAAATTTTCTATTTTTACAAAATCAAGAAAAGTTAAATTGAGTCATTAAATTTTTGAGATATTTGTGTTGAGGGTCTAAAAACACAAAAAGTTTGATATCACCTGTATATCAAAAATTAATGGGAGTTGCCACTTTGACAAGAAGTCAGGCTAATTTTGTTCTACTCATAGCTGCAATTATCTGGGGTACAACTTTTGTTGTCCAAAAATTAGTTTTTATTAATGAGAGTCAACTAGGGTTATTCACTTTTACTGCATTACGGTTTGGGCTAGGAGCATTAGTAGTGCTTCCATTTGCGTTATACGAGAAAACCAAGTCCTATGATCCAATAAATTTCAAAATTTATATTATCTTTTTTTGCATTGGAGCTATTCTTTTTGTAGCTCTGGTTCTGCAGCAGAAAGGAATTAACCTAACAACTGTAACAAACGCTGGTTTTCTGACTGGTCTTTACGTTGTGATTGTGCCAGGTCTGGCACTTATTATATTTCGCAAGCAACCGCATTGGTCTGTCTGGCCATCATCATGTGGCTGTATTTGTGGGCTATTTCTACTAAATGGCGGTACATTAAGTGAAATAGCCTCAGGCGACTTATGGGTGATCCTAAGTTCTTTTTTCTGGGCTTTACATGTAATTTTAGTTGGAGTGATCGCTGCAAGTAGTGGACGCCCGCTGACTTTAGCCTGCGTGCAATTTAGCGCGGGAGCTTTGCTCAGTATGGTCTGCACACTAATATATGAAACCCCTAGTATAGATGTAATTTTAACATTCTGGCCTGAAATCTTGTTTGCGGGAGCGATATCTGTTGGCATTGCGTTTACACTTCAAGTTGTTGGCCAGCGCTATACTCATCCAGCCGACGCTGCACTAATACTTGTGTTGGAAATGCCTTTTGCAGCACTTGCTGCTGCTTTATTTTTAGAAGAACGACTCAGCTTCATGAGTTTATTGGGCTGCGGCATCATACTAGCTTCTGTTATTGGTGCCGAAATACTTCCTATACTAAAAAATACTGTTAAGGATAAGCGTACTTGAAACGCTAATGAAAGGAGAAGACTATGAGCACCCTAGACCCAAAAGATGTTCATGTTTGGACTCTTTCAGTAACAGAGAATGACCAAAAAAAAATTGATAAATTTTCCCATATACTTGGTCCTGTTGAATTAGCCCGTCTTAACCAAATCACCCAGAACCAAAAAAAACTAGAATATCAGGCAGCTCATATTTTGTGTCGTATTATGCTTTCATGTTTTTCTAATGTGGCACCTGCAGATTGGCTTTTCAAAATCGGTGAACATGGCAGGCCGGAAATACACAAAAAAATGAATCATGAAAATATACGTTTTAACATATCCCACACTAATGGCATGGTAGCTTGCGCACTAACAAAAAAAAATAATGTTGGTGTTGATTTGGAATGGCCATCTCGTCCTAACATTATTAATGAGATTGCAAAGAAAAAATTTTCAAATGAGGAATATAATTATTTTAAAGCTAGCCCACCAACTGAGCAACGCAAAGTATTCTTTTCACTATGGACCCTCAAGGAGTCTTATTTGAAAGCTACTGGTAAAGGGTTAAGCATACCATTGGATACTTTTGCCTTTAATCTTGATTCTCTTAAAATTTCTTTTTCCAAAGAATGCTTACTTCATAACAGTAGTAGCTGGAACTTCGCCCTGTTTATGCCTTCAGATGATCACCTATGTGCCCTTTGCGTTGCCCACCCCAACAGTTCTCCACAAGAAATAAAACACCAAAAAGTTCACTGGCTTGATCTTGACATGAAATATGACACAAGTTTTACAACAAAGCTTGAATAGAACTTGGTATTTATATCAATAACTCTGTATTTTAAATTTGTTGTTTTCGTTGATCTGCTTGACTAAAATATCACAGTTGCAAGAGTTCTTCTTCCAAGTAATAACATCAAGAAACCACACATGTATAGAACACCATGTAATACAACTATTGAACCCTTTAATAACTACTAAAAAAAAATTTGTGGAGAAATAATATTTCCGAGCTTTTATTCGAGTCTATGACTAATGTTGAAGTCAATGCAGCACAGTGCACTTGGGCAAAACACGTTACCGAACAAAACGTGGACCAGCTTTTAGATCTGTATGATTTTGGGGTGCCTAATCAGCCACTTCTTTTCAAGCCAACCTTATCTAAGATCATCCGGTGCGATCGTGTGAGCGTACGCGCATACTTTGTAGGCGGTGATCCTAACTATCCAGACGATAAAGGTTTTCTCAATTGTGGTTGGAAACAAGTCGATTTTCAAAGCGCAGTCGGTCCACTTCCAAATCCAGATGGGCTTTGCTATCGCGACATGGGGCAGTACTTTTTTATGGATGGGAATGGCGACATAACATGTGCCGACTATACGTTTATCTATCATAAACGTGACGGACGCATTCTTATTTCGCTACACCACTCATCACTCACATGGTTTCCCTCTACGGACGGATAAACAGCCTGCAGACTTATATAATCACGTGATCGATATTCTCTAGTAAAACAACTTTTTCTTACCTTTTACGGTATTCGCGAAGAAAGCATCATCACCGTCTATCTAGCGTCTATAATTACCTCACACCCGTTTTAAAAAAGAAGCCGTTTTTCTAGAAAAAATATTTCTTTTTGTGGGTATCCTTATTGTGCTCTAAAGTACAGACTGGATAATTTAAAGTGTAATTAAGACAACACAGTAGCAGTCTTCACTTGGCTACTCATAGAGGGCGACAGAGGGGTGTCCAGATTTTGTTCTAGTATTACTCAATCATGAGGCTGAAAATAAGTTCATGCTTCAGCGTTTGCTGGTTTTTGCGTTTGTGTTCATAGGCGAAACTTTCAACTACATATGATGGGTGGCCACCTTCAGATACAATACGGATTTCACGCTGGTAGACCTCAAACGCTATCTAAACAATAACGTAGCAACAACTTCACAGATTTAACGAATTGTACGGTCTTGTTAAATTCTTAAAAGGCTGCGTGAAATCACTTAAGTATGTGCTTGATTTATGTGGCTCTTAAAATCCATGTCAGTAGTAATAAGATCATCCATAAGCAAATATATTAACTCTCTCTTTAGGCTTATGCGAGACATTTCATTAGTTTCGACTGTTGTAGAAAATTCCTGAATATGTTCCATTTTAGCAATGAGTGTTTGGTGATGTTTATGGTGCTTGGCTACTTCTGGGTACCCATTTTTTTCCAAGAACTGCTCTTCTCGGTAAAAATGCTTTTTGGAAAAAGTTACAAAGTCATGAACCATCTTACTACAATTTTTAGTATTACCTTTGTCGATATTTTCAATAATATCGTTTACCATTTCAACAAGGCGCTTGTGATCCTTATCTAACTCCTCGCACTCCAATACGAAAGTTTCAGTTAGCTCCATCATTCAACTATGCACCTCCTTCTTTATCTCTGAAGTTCATCAATAGCATATACAAAGGCATATTCAGGATCTATTTTAGCAGATAAATTTTCTTTAAACTCAACCTCAAATGTGTGGTGAACTCGAACGTAAACTTCACCCCCCTTACCATTGTCTAATCGAGCCCGAACTATACTATCATGTCCGAGTAAGTGACTTGAGGTGACTTCTACCCTTGGTAACGAGCTATTTCCATTCTGTAATATCACACCTTCAGGGCGAACCAAAACTTGTACAGCTAGGCCATTTTCAAGTTTAGTCTTAACTGGTCCTAGCGGTGTTTGCACCAAACCATTTTCAACTAACCCCTCAAACCTATTCATCTTTCCAAACATCTTAGCGACGAATTCATGACTGGGATGATAATATATATCATGCGGGCGTCCAGCTTGAAGAATGCAACCATTAGAACCGATAATTTTTATTCGATCTGCCATAAACATTGCCTCCTCAGGGTCATGGGTGACCATTAAGGTGGCAACGCCGCTTCGTTTAAGGACTGTCAAAGTTTCTTCACGTATCGTCTGCCGCAAATTAGCGTCCAGTCCCGAGAAAGGCTCATCCAGTAGTAGCAGTTTTGGCTTTGGCGCTAGGGCTCTAGCTAAGGCAATGCGTTGCTGTTGTCCACCAGATAGAATATGTGGGTAAGTATCCTTATAAGAACTCATGTCAACCTGATCCAGCAAATCCAATGCACGCAGTCTAACTTCTTCTGCGGCCATTCCTGAGAGGCCATAAGTGATATTGTCTAAAATACTTAAATGCGGGAAGAGAGCGTAATCCTGGAACATAAAGCCTACCTGGCGTCGTTCTGGATTAACGTGCAATTTTGGACCAGCTACAGTAATATCATCTATGGTAATCGTTCCCTGTTGTACTTCCTCCAAACCCGCAGCTAGTCGTAAAAGTGTCGTTTTACCACATCCTGAAGGGCCTAACAGACACACTAACTCACCAGCTGGGATCATGATGGAGACATTGTTTAAAACCGAATTATTTCCATATGAGTGGCTCAAGCCAACAACATGAAGTCCTTTCATATACTTTCATCCTCACTCTGGCCAGAGTTGAACCCTATAACAAAGCCAATTTGGAAAAACTCTATGAGAAAAGCAGAAATTTTATTATTCATGTTACGTAATCATCAAAAAAACTGAAAAACAATGTTAAGTCTTGGCAATTAATTCTGCAAGAGGACGAATCATTGTAAGAATGATCTTGTAGAACCGTTAAAAAGGGACTGTAATATTATTTTTTTCTAGTTAATGAACCAGCATATAATGATAGTTTATATAACTACTATAGAACACAAGAATTTTTATATTTGGGTTATATTTAATTAAGTGTCTCAAGCTCTTTTACCAAACTTGGACCTAATACTGAGGGAAAAAACACTAATGTATAAAAAACATACAAAGTTTCGAGTAGTTACCGCCAATATCTTTGCACTTGACGACAACAAGCTTGTGCTATCTTTCCTTACTAATATTTAGTCAAATTACAAATAAAACTTAAGCAGACTAACAATAAACACAAGTTTTTCGAATTATTAATAAATACATATATCCTAAAAATGTATTTAAGGACGTTATTCGTTGCGTTAAAAAGTTAAGGATTACGGACGAGAAACTATCGTTAATATTTTTTTTAAAGTTCAAACTGAGAGTTTAAAGGTCAATCTCCAATAAGAGATAAATAAACGGATAAATATAATTCGAAAAAGGGAGCATTAAGTTGCTTAAAGCTGTTGTTATAAACATTAAAGAAATTTATGTACCAATAGGCCTACGCAAGGAACTTGACACCTCAAAGGTTGAATTAGTAGCAGAAAAAATAATGGACGACTCTCAAGAACTTCCAATAAAGGTGCGCCGAGGGAAAGGTCGGTACGTATTAGTTAGGGGCATTCATCGCTTGGAAGCCCACAAGGCACTGGGAGATGATACCATTGAGGCATTCATTGTAGCTGCGCCACAGCATTAAAAAATGGCGATAACACTCAATTTTATTTTTTGTCTGTATCAAAATATTATAACGTAAAACTTCAAGCTGGGTAAAAAAACCAAAAAATGGGATTTATAATTTGGAATACTTGATAGTAACACTTCAGAGCTTTTGGCAACTAACTCTTGATGTATGGAAGACTGGCTTTTTGGGCATAGATATAGGCCGTCTGGTCATAGCTTTTGCTATTTTTATTACGTTTCTCATTTTAAGACGCCTATTTACTCACTTTGTTTTATCATTCTTAAAACGCTTAGCCAGACGGACTGGGAGTGATTTTGATGATCAAGCAATAGAAGTGCTTGAACATCCAATTCGTTTTATTCCAATTGTTATGGGTTCCTTTTTTGTAATTGAGTATCTTAAATTACCAACGACACTCGCTAATCTAGGCGACTACTTTGTAAGATCTCTAATCACCTTTACTATTTTCTGGGCTCTTTTTAGGATCATTGATCCTTTAAGTAAGTTCCTCAATAACCTGGAAAAGGTGTTTACCCAAGCCATGATTCAATGGCTTGTTAAAGCTATAAAGGCAGCATTCATTTTTGTTGGTGCTGCAACCATTCTACAAATTTGGGGGATTGAGGTTGGTCCTATTCTAGCAGGCCTTGGTTTGTTTGGCGTTGCTGTTGCTTTAGGTGCACAAGATCTATTTAAGAACCTTATTTCAGGTATTCTAATTATCGCCGAAAAACGCTTTAACACCGGCGATTTCATTAAAGTAGAGGGTACTGTTGAGGGCATTGTTGAAACCATCGGCTTTCGCTCTACAGTTGTGCGCCGCTTAGATAGTGCACCTGTTTTTGTCCCTAATGCACAATTATCTGACACAGCTGTGACTAATTTCTCATCGAGGAGGCACCGACGCATAAATTGGACAATTGGACTAGAGTATCGCACCTCGGTGGATCAATTACGATCCATTCGCGATGGCATTGAGTCTTACATAACCAAAAACGATGCCTTTGTTAAACCTCCAGAAAACATACTATTTGTGAGGGTAAACAAATTTTCAGATAGTTCGATAGATATAATGCTCTATTGCTACACCAAGACAACTGACTGGGGTGAGTGGCTGAAAGTCAAAGAGAGTCTTGCCTATGCAATCAAAGAAATAGTAGAGACAGCAGGGAGCGGGTTTGCTTTCCCCAGCCAATCACTCTACATTGAAACTAATGGTAAAAACTCTGAGCCATTTATCCTGCCAGATGCTGTAAAACAAGAAAAAAAAACATAATTACCAATTACACACATGTTGCTTAACCTAAAATCAGACATAGAGATTTTCGATCACTACGCAAACATTAGATTGATTGCAAGTAAAGATTGATTTTGAATATTTTTGTTTACTGGCTTAAATAGTTTTTGTAGTGACTTTTAATAATGAGGAATTATCAAGAGGAGTTCCTTGTTTGTTTTCTAAATTTAAAAAGGACTCCATAAAAATGTTCGAAATTGAACCACTACAAGTCAAAGAATGGCTCGATAATGATTTAGCTATTCTCATAGATGTAAGAGAGCAACGAGAACTAACTACGTTTTCTATTCCAGGAGCTATTCACAACCCAATGTCATCTTTTGATTTTGATGCAATACCAATTAAAACAGATAAACGATTGGTGTTTGTTTGCGCTCACGGAATTCGTTCAAGACAAATTGGGGAGTTCCTACTTCAGTCAAAGATGGTTCAGGTAGCCTATAACATGGTGGGTGGTGTAACTGCTTGGAAACAAGCTGGATTACCTAGTGAAGACAAAATTAAACAATAATAAAAGCGAGAACCGGACAAACTGATATTCTTATTAAGATAGCTAATTTGAGCAGAAATAAACAATACGATTATTATTTGAGGGGTGTTAATTAGCGTGGTTTTGACTTGTTCCAATCAATTTCAATTCGATAATACCTATTCAAAGTTGCCAGAGCATTTTTATGCACGTCTGAGTCCAACACCAGTTCAAAAACCTGATCTAATTAAAGTAAATAAAAAATTAGCCAGTCACCTTGGCCTGAATCCAGACTTACTCAAAACACCAACTGGCACTAATATACTTGTTGGAAATCAATTACCGAACGGTGCAGAGCCCCTCGCTATGGTATATTCTGGCCACCAATTTGGAGGGTGGGTGCCTCAACTTGGAGATGGTCGAGCTATTCTGCTTGGCGAAATCATCAGCCGTGACGGACAACGTCACGATATTCATCTCAAAGGTGCAGGTCGAACCCCCTTCTCACGAAATGGAGATGGACGTGCTTGGATAGGCCCAGTTCTTCGAGAATATATTTTGAGTGAAGCAATGGCAGCACTGTCTATTCCAACAACACGTGCACTCGCCATTGCAACCACCGGAGAGATGGTAATGCGCGAGAGCATGCTACCAGGTGCTGTTTTAACACGTACTGCAAGTAGTCACATTAGGGTAGGCACCTTTCAATATTTTTCTTCAAACCAAGATATAGATGCACTTAAACTACTATCAAAACACGTAATTGATAGACATTATCCTGAAGCTTGGGATTCACCAAATCCATATGTAGCTCTTCTCGAAGGAGTAATTTCACGGCAAGCTGAGTTAATAGCCAAATGGATGGCTGTCGGATTCATTCACGGTGTAATGAATACTGACAACATGGCTATTTCTGGCGAAACAATTGACTATGGCCCATGTGCATTCATGGACGCCTACCATCCAAATAAGGTTTTCAGTTCCATTGATCACTGGGGACGATACGCATATTCAAAACAGCCAACTATAGCACATTGGAACCTATCATGTTTTGCTTCTTGCATACTAACCCTTATAAATGAAGACACTGACATTGCGGTCAAGGTTGCTACAGAAAAGCTAAACTGTTTTTATGAAATATATGACAGAGCTTGGATCTCTAATTTTGGTTCAAAAATTGGTTTAAAAAATCATCAAAAAGGTGACGCTAATCTAATACAAAACCTGCTTGACTGTATGGCGGTAAATAAAGCTGATTTCTCGCTCACATTCAGGCGTCTCTCTGATATTCCAGCAACTAAAAATCTCCAAAACCAAACTTTGGATAAACCTTTTACCAACCTATTTAAAGACCCTTTGGCAGCAGATAATTGGCTGGAGAAATGGCGAGCAAGGCTTCATCTTGAGGTATTAGATGATACAGAACGGCAGAGGATAATGCGCACTTCAAATCCGGCCTACATTCCACGTAATCATCGGGTAGAAGAGGTGATTGTTGCTGCACTTAAGCAGAACCTGGAACCTTTTGAAAATTTACTTAAAATATTATCATCTCCCTTCGATGATCAGCCTAAAAACGTTAATTTTCAGAACGCACCTCAAGCTAATGAGGAAATCCATGAGACTTTCTGTGGAACTTGATTTAACTGCGAAAAATGACTATCCAGCAATTAAGCAGCTTATGATTATGGTTGCCTTATTTTAAAAATAATACCGTTTGTGTTTGCGAGTTTTATTGATGAAAAAAAATCAAAACAAAAGTGAAATTCCCTTTCATCAGCTTATCATCAAATTTGAAAGAGCCATTCTTGATGGCTTAATTGCTCCCCAAGATATTGCAAGTCATTTAAACTCAAGTGGCATCACTACCCTCAAGGGCAAACGCTGGAACAGCAAACTTGTAAATGAATATTTAAATATTACTGCGCTGGGAAATTCTTTTTCAGCAAATGAGTGTAAAGAAAAATTACTGACAGAAGTCATAAATAAAAAAACATTCTCAACTCTGAATAATAATAGACTGCAAGGAATATCTGAAGCGACTATAGGACATTATGATCGATTAGCTGAAGACTTTTGGGAAAATACACAAAATCATGATGTCAGCCAAAATTACCAATCATTCTTGGGGGCTATTAAAAGCAACCCGCCTCACAAAATTCTCGATTTTGGGTGTGGACCAGGACGTGATTTACTTTTTTTTCAAAACTCGGGCCATTCAGTTACAGGCCTAGACGGATCAAAAAAATTCGTAGATATGGCAAGATCCAATTGTAATTGCGAAATACTTCATCAAAATTTTTTAAACTTGGATTTGCCAAATAACTGTTATGATGGTGTTTTCGCTAATGCGTCATTGTTTCACGTACCAAGCAGTGAATTACCACGAGTGTTGCTCGAACTTTTCAAGACAATTAAACCACTTGGCGTTTTATTTTGTTCAAATCCCCGAGGAAATAATGATGAAGGTTATAGCGACGACCGTTATGGATGCTTCTTCAATCCAAAAACCTGGCGAGAATATGTTTCTAATGCCGGCTTTAGTGAAGTTCAAAGTTACTATAGACCATCAGGTCTTCCACGCCGAAAACAGCCGTGGTTTGTAACAGTTTGGCGCAAATAGGAATTTTTATAAGAAAAAATCAGTTGTGACTTGTTATTTCAGAATTAGTTTGCTGTGCTCTGATGTAAGTGCAAATTAAGTGTTTCATCTTTAAGACCAGTAATAAGTGAACCAATTCCTGACGTTCTAAGTGTAATAAATGGCTTTAAGTTCTGTTGGCAGAGTCGCTTAACTTTATTAGCAGCACCATGGCTTATACAGTCAACTGGAAAAACGACAGCATCAGCACGCGTCACAGCACTCGCTAATTCTTTCATAGATCTTTCTACTCCACCATCATGATAAATAAACCTACCATTAAGATCTTCCACAAGTTTACGCAGCCTACATACAGTTTTCTGTCTCCCACCAACATAAAGAAGGCATTTGCCATTCAAATTCAATGTCTCTATCTCATCTGCAAACGGCCCCCCCTGGGAGCAAGCCAATTCCAGACTTGTATTTTCATCCTTTAGCTCATCAACCAATGCCTCTAAGTAGCGGACCTTGTCTTGGTTTTGGCGTATAATCATATTTTTAGATTTAATTTTTGCAGAAAGTTGCAAAATATCATGGTTTAGTTGGTAAATACGGTCACGATTTGGAGATAATATGGTCTCCTGCTCTGTAGTTGTTATTTTTTTTACTTGAATTCGTTTTAATTCAGAACGTAATTCAGTAACTATTTTATCACGTGCTTTTAGGTTTTTTAAATGTTGGCGTTGTTTGCGAACAGCCTTCTCTTCCATTTTTGAGAGATTTTCCTCTAACAATTGAAGTTTTCTTATATCAGCCTGGTTTGAAGCGCCAACCATATGAGAAAGCATGTGAATGTCAGCAAACATTCTTTCAGCCAGTTTAACAGTCAAAGAAGGATGACTAAGAATTGACCAATAAGGTCCCGGTATGTCCCCTTTGCTCAATGAGTCAAACCAATAATCAAAGAGCTCAGCCTCTGTGCTCATAGAGCGGGCTTTACGTATTGAGGAAGCATGACGCTTGTCTAAAAGTTTGTTTATCAGTTTTGATGCTATATTAGACTCACCAACCTCTTTTACAAATAGACCATGTAATTGATAATCCACAGAGCACTGCAATGTTTTTACAGTCTGAACTTTCAGTTTTCGACCAAGGTTACGAAGATCAGAAAGCTTTAAACAAGTACCAATAATTGAGCAATGCCACCCTTTAGATAATTCCCATATTCGCTTTCGAACAGTTGATGATCTTGTGGATACATCAGCATCGCAAAGATCACACATTTTTAGACTCAATGATCTTAAACAAAGAATGGAAAATATTTAAAGACGCATCTGGTTGTTCAAAACCGAGGGCCAAGTCTGGATTTTCCCACTGCTTTTTTGTGCCAGAAGCATTCATAGTAGTCGAGATATCTTTTTTACAATGCCATTGTTCTATCAAGAAAGTAGTATCACAGAGTGGGCATTCTAACCGGCTAATCATAAAGATGATTACTCCCGTATTTTGTGAGTTGAAGTTCGTCATCAATCTCTTGGCAAATTAGATTGAGGCTCTTAAGTGAATTTTCGAGTCTATCAGTTTCTATCGTAAGCCATAGATTGGTAAAACGACCAGTATGTGGGCATTTTTCAGAACGTTGACGAAAGTTTGATAGTCTTTGCTGAAGTCTTGATCGAGCACGAAATAAAACAGTTCTTGCAGCATTACAATCAATAAAATCGAGAAAACAAAACTGCAAGAACTCCCAAGCTGGTAATCTTGACGATATCTCTTCGCCGGGATCTTTCAAAACTAAGCTACGTAGTCTTTTTTTCCCAAATTCAGTTATTTGAACAAATTTTGAAAAAGATTGGTTATTTTCTTTTAAACTCAAATAACCCACATCTACGCAACGATCAATAGAAGCGTCTACCACTTCTGCTGTTGGAGACCATTGTTCAGGCATAAGATTTTTTGCAGCAGATACAATTTGTTCAAAATGAAGAGGATTATTGTAACAAATACCTAGAACTGAAAATTCACCAATGTCGTTTGCTGTATATATCATTCTAAAATCTCGTCATTTTTTATTGAGAATGATTATTATTATCATATAAAAATTTTTTTTAAGCAAGCATTAATAAGAACTATTTTTAGCACTAAAAAAAAATAGATTTTTAACTTCTTCATTTCATTATTGTAGAAAACTCAAACATCGGGCATAAGCCAATAGATCAATAATTTCAGTCAAGGAGTCATCGATGATTAGAATCATTGCAAGTTGTTGGGCTCTTTTTCTTGGAATGGCCTTGATTATGCTTGGTAATGGATTGTCAAATTCATTGCTTGGCCTGCATGCTTCGTATCAAGGATTTAGCATTTCAGCAACCGGCTGGGTAATGTCAGGTTATTACGTAGGAATGATTATTGGCGCTAAGTTAGTCCCAGTAATGGTTCAGCGTGTTGGACATATAAGAGCTTTTGGAGCACTAGCATCACTCGCATCTACTGCTATTCTTGTTCATTATATTTTTGTTGAACCTTGGGTTTGGTGGGCCCTGCGTTTTATCACAGGCATTGCTTATGCTGGCCTCTACGTTGTTGCAGAAAGCTGGCTTAATGACACAGCTGAAAATGAAACGCGTGGACAACTATTGGGATTTTACATGTTAATTACTTTTGGCTGTATAGCAGGTGGTCAATTCATGTTAAACATAGCAAGTCCTGAAGGATTTCAGTTATTTATTTTAATTTCAATTCTCATAAGTGTCGCTGTAATACCTATTCTTATTTCTATAAACCGTGCTCCTCCCTTCGAGACAAATGAGTCAGTAAGTATCATTCAGCTAATCAAAGTGTCACCCCTCGGAGTTTTGGGAACATTTGCTAGTGGTACTGGTGCTGGAGCCATAATGGGAATGGGTGCTGTATACGCATTTTCGATTGGACTAAATACAAAAGAAATTTCAATTTTTATGGGCAGCCTAATCATTGGTGGAGGACTTATGCAATATCCAATTGGACGTTTATCAGACAATTTTGGAAGGCGACAAGTCATAATTGCGACCTGTTTTATTGGCGCTGTTTCTTCATTAGGTGCTTCACTCTTTGATGCCTCAGGTTTGCTGATTTTCCTACAAATTGCCATTATTGGTGGACTGAGCTTGCCTCTTTATCCACTTTGTACTACTCACACTAATGATTATCTCACACCAAGCCAAAGGGTAGCTGCAGGTGGCACACTTGTAATGGCATATGGCTCCGGGGCAGCTATTGGGGCGCCTTTTGCTGCCTTTTACATGGCTTGGTTGGGTCCACAAGGCTTTTTTCTCGCCCTCGGTATTTCTTTTGCACTGGTCAGCATTTTTGCTGTTATCCGATCTAAACAACGCGAAGCCACCGCGATAGAGGATCTCGGTGAGTTCAAGCCCCTAGCCCCAGTACCTGTTAATGTCTCGATTAATCCAATTCTTGAAATAGAAGAAATTGAGGTGGCATCCAGCGCAACTAAAGCAGATATTCAAACAAGTTTTGAAGAACTTGTTAAAGAACTTAACTCAGAATCGACAAAAAAGAGTACTAAAAATGATTAAATGCTTCTCTGATTAACCCGCTTTGAAAGCTCTTCAACAGACTCCTTTCGCTCACTATAACGTTCCAGAAAGTAGGCCTTGTTATCGCGTGTTAGTAACGTAAACTTTACCAACTCTTCCATGACATCTACCATTCGATCATAAAAAGATGAGGGTTTCATGCGATCCAAATCATCAAATTCTTTAAATGCCTTAGGTGTGGAGGACTGATTTGGAATGGTAAGTAAACGCATCCAACGTCCTAAGATACGAAGTTGGTTAACTGCGTTAAAACTCTGTGACCCTCCACTCACCTGCATCACAGCCAAAGTTTTTCCTTGAGTTGGCCTCACTCCACCCAGGGAAAGAGGTATCCAATCAATTTGGGTTTTCATGATACCGGTCATGGCACCGTGCCTTTCTGGAGAACACCAAACCATACCCTCACACCATTTGACTAAACCACGAAGCTCTTCTACCTTTGGATGGTCAGCTTTTGCATCATCTGGCAGAGGCAACCCAGATGGCCTGTAAGTTCTGGTTTCGGCTCCCAACAGTTCGAGAATACGGGCTGATTCCTCAGTCATTAACCTGCTGAATGATCGTTTTCTGAGTGAGCCGTAAAGGAGTAAAATACGCGGTTTGTGTGAAGTACGGTCTGGCTCCAGTAAGCGTTTCTTATCAATTTCTTGAAAATGTGTTTTGTCAAGGTTAGGAGTATCAGACAAACTAGAAATGCTCCCTGAGAAGGACAAACAACATAAATTTGTGAGTCAAAATTTTTATATACCGGAAATTCACTAAAGTTGAAATATATGCGATAGTCATATCTGATTTTTAACAAGCTCAATTTATACAGGCAACCAATATATTTATTTTTTACTTTGGTAGAATCATTAATATAACTTGGTTTTTTGATCAACTCTCCGAAAGGTATCTGAAAAAGCTACAAGATGACTCAGTTAATCAGTCTTCTTTGTCCAATTTCTTGAAAAATCACAACTCAAACCACCCTTTTGTGTTCCAGTCATTGTCACACAACGCGCACCTGTTGGTGTGACAAACTCATAACCTCGTAGGTTCCACCCTTTTGCCTCAATCGTAAATGATGTTGTCGATACAGTTGTGTCCAGTAGAGAAGTAGCTTTTTCCCAGAGGCCTGCTTGAGCTGTTCCAAAAGTAATGGCGCAAGTCAATATGACCGAAATAAAAACTGAAAATATAATATCTTTCATTTACTCAAACTCCTATATTCGTTTTTTAAAGCTAGGCAACTAGCACTACAATAAGTTTCATTTAATATTTTTCTTAAAATAACAAACGTAAAGACACACGTCGGATATATGTAATTTTTCAATAAATATTACTAATTTTGGCTCAGGATATCTCTCTAATTTGGGAGAATACTAAATGTACTTAGTTCAAATTCAAAAATTAAAAACCCAGCAAAAAACTGGGGCGAGGGAAAATCTACATAGTAGATACTTAGTAAAGGTGAATTACTAAAATTTTTGAATGGAAGGTGGTGCGGGCGGCCGGACTTGAACCGGCAAGGCCGTTAGACCGAGAGATTTTAAGTCTCTTGTGTTTACCAATTTCACCACGCCCGCACAGTATTGACAATAAAAAAACAGCTACCCGTATACCACGTTTATCAATTCATGCTAATAGTGTGATTATGCAAAAGTACAAAAAAACTATTAAACCAATTTCAGAACCACATTTTGATGAAAACTTCCAACAAACTTTGGACAATCTTTTTGCTTGGCGTCGAGATGTGCGCAGATTTCTAACTAGGCCAGTTGAGCCAACAATCCTAGACGGCCTTATTTCTAATGCTTGCCTCGCCCCTAGTGTGGGTAATAGTCAACCCTGGCGTTTTGTGTGGGTTGATAACCTAGTAAGGAGGACGGCCATAAGGGAAAACTTTAAAAAGGCTAATATTGACGCACTTAACGATTATTCAGATGAACAGGCAAAAAAATACGCTTCCTTGAAGTTATCTGGACTTGATCAAGCGCCAGAGCAATTGGCAGTATTTGCAGATAAAACAACAAAATTAGGTCATGGTCTCGGCAAAAAAACAATGCCAGAAACTATTGAATATTCGGTAGTTGGAGCAATCAATAACATGTGGTTGACTGCACGCGCTCATGGGGTGGGTTTAGGTTGGGTATCAATTTTGGAACCAAAGAACATTAATGCAATTCTTGATGTCCCTGAAGATTGGCTTTTGATTGCCTACCTTTGCATTGGCTACCCAGAGGAAGAACACTTAGATCCAGAATTGCAAAGACATAACTGGCAACAACGCATTTCATCCAAAGACTTTATTATTCAGCGCTAATTTCCTCAAAATGTTCGACTTTAAAGTTTGTGACCAAAACATTAACTGCCTGAGTCGCCTCATCAAGGGCTTTTTGATCTGTGCTACGTAGAACTAGGGCTGTTCCCAGCCTACCATCTCGAATGAATGGATAACTACCAATTTCAGTTTGGGAGTGAATGATTTGAATATTACCAAGACCCTCAGCTAACTTTCCTTCGCCTATAAAAGCAATAATGGTCCTTGACTTCATCGGTTCTCCGGGAACGAGCCGATCCTTTAGTGCCTCATACATGGCTTGCATGATTCTTGGGACGCCAGCAAGCACAAATACGTTTTCAATTTGGTAACCAGGCGCCTTACTTATGGGATTGTCAATTAATTTTGCTCCTTTGGGGACTTCACACATTTTCATACGTTGCTCATTGAGGTCTTTTGGGTTTGCATAATGTTGGCGTAATAGAGTCAATGCCTCAGGATCGCGAATTAGCGGAACACCAAAGGCATTTGCAACTGCTGCAGATGTTATGTCGTCGTGGGTGGGGCCAATGCCACCAGTTGTAAATACGTAGTCATATTTTGACCTACATTCATTTAGGGTATTGATTATAACGTCGGAATCGTCAGAAATAACACGAGCTTCTGCTATGCGTATGCCTAATTTATTCAACCGTTTTCCTAAGAAAGCTAAATTCAAATCTTGAGTTCTACCAGATAAAATTTCGTTACCAATAATAATTAAACAAGCATAATTCATAACCAGTCTCTCAAAAAAGCAACCAACGGGATATCTGCTACAGGCATTTCATTGGTGTTTATGTCAAGAGGATAACGCCATTTAAGTGTCTGCCCCTCATTTGCAGTCACTACACCCTTCCACGCACGGCAAACAAATAGAGGCATTAAAAGGTGAAACGATCTATTGATATATTCATTTTTTTGATAAATATGTGAAGCAAATGTGAGTGGGGATAAACAACTCTCAGAAACATCAATGTTAAGTTCTTCTGCTAACTCACGAACAAGTGCCATTTCTGGAGTCTCATTTTTTTCAACCTTTCCACCCGGAAATTCCCAAAGACCTGCCATAGTCTTTTCTTTGGGGCGTTTTGAGAGCAAAACCCTGCCATCCACATCAATCAAAGCAACAGCAGATACCAGAATCGTCGGAACATGCCCCTCTGGCTTCTTACCCTCAGCTTCGTAACAGCCCTGATCAAGATCTGTAGTCAGCATTGATACTAATGTATCTATGAGTTAAATCACAGGTCCACACAGTAGCCCGACCTTCAGCAATGCCTACATCAACAAATATGTCGATGTTTGTACCCTTCATGTGTTCAACTACTGGACTTTCATCGTAATTTGAGATGACTTGCCCACCTTCAGCAATGGCAATTCCTCCAATACGAATGGCCAACTTATCACGGTTGGCTTTTTCACCAGCCTTACCTACAGCCATCACTATCCTACCCCAATTTGGGTCTTCCCCAGCAACAGCAGTCTTGACCAAAGGGGAGTTTGCAATAGCTAATCCTATACGTTTAGCTGCACCATCATCATCAGCACCGCTAATAGTAACAGCAATAAATTTAGAAGCACCCTCACCATCCCTAACAACTTGACAAGCAAGATCAATCAGAACCTCTGTTAGCTTTTCCTTAAAATCGTCAAGCGGTGACGCTTTATCATTACCTGCTTTGCCGGTCGCAAAGAGCATAAGACTATCACTAGTTGAGGTATCGCTATCTACTGTAATTGCATTAAATGATAAATTTGCACCATCTGTTAAAAGAGCTTGCAAAGATTTTGGATCAATGTTTGCGTCAGTAAAGACAAAAGCCAACATTGTCGCCATATCTGGAGCAATCATACCAGAACCTTTAGCAATGCCATTAATTGTTACCTCAGTACCACCTATATCTGCAGTACGAGTCGCCCCCTTTGGATAAGTATCTGTTGTTAAAATCGAATTTGCAGCTTCTTCCCAATTATTTTCACCTAATCTTTTGAACAATTTAGGTAAAGTCGCCGTCAATTTCTTATCAGGCAGACTCTCACCAATGACCCCAGTCGACGCCACAAACACTTTTGACGTTGAACAAGGAATCAAAGACGCGACAACCTCAACAATTCGTTCAACAGAGACAATACCTGCCTTACCAGTGAATGCATTAGCATTTCCAGAGTTCACGACAAGAGCTTCTGCCTGACCACTACTCAAGATCTTACGGCACCATTCGACCGGGGCGGATGAAGTCAATGAGCGAGTATACACCCCGGCAACTCTGGTTCCGGGAGCAAACTGTGCAACCATCAAATCATTACGACCTTTATATTTAATTTTTGTCTCCCCAGCTGCCAAGCTTACTCCTGGAATGACCGGCATCTTGGGAAAACATTTTGGTGCTAAGGGAGACACATTAACCATGACAAACTCTATTTTACGATTGGTTTAACCATGAGTGGTGACCCATCTAGGTTAAATTGTTTTATATTGGCAGTTTGCCGTAACTCTTTCAAATAGGCAGTACCAATTTCTTGAGAGACTGCTGCGCGGAGCTGTTCTTCAATTTCAGTCCTTTTAAGGGGTTGTAAAGGACGACGGTCATCAAGTTTGATAACGTGCCAGCCAAATTGGGTCTGAACTGGCTCTGTCGTAATTTCACCTTTTTTCAAGGCAAAAGCTGCCTTTGAGAAAGCGGGAACCATTTGTCCTTCAGCAAAGTAACCCAAATCTCCACCCTTAGAAGCGGAAGGCCCTGTAGAATGTTTCTTTGCGAGCTCCGAAAATTCTTCGCCTTTTTCAATTTCCCTAATTATTTCAATGGCTTGTGCCTTTTTTTCCAGAAGGATATGGCGAGCTTTAATTTCTTCCTTTGATGAATTAGCAACAATCAGCTTTTCATAGTGTTCTGCCAAAGCTTTCTCAGTAATACGCTTTTCAATGTATAACTCTAAAAAAGCACGCTCCAGAATTTGGTCTTTAATTCTAGAAATTCGCTTGCGCACACCTTCATCATTATGCAAGTTGATTTTTCTTGCCTCTGCAGCGACCAATTTGGTGTTAATTAATGAATTAACAAGCATTCCATATACTGATTGGAGAGGTAAATTCCTCAATCTATCCGGAAGTCGCATACGAGCATCCTCAAGTTCAGAGCGCAAAATTTTTACTTTATTTACAATGGCTACAACCGGATCGTCTTGAGCTATAACCATTTGAGGTGCAATAATTCCAATCACAAAAATAATAAGCGAAACATGTACTCTTACACAGTTCATAATTATAGAAAGTCCTTTCAAAAAATTAATGCCCACAAAAAAATAACTAAATCAAACTTTTGTTTGGGTAAACCATATCACCATGTCAGAAACAAGTGTTGAAACAGCAGATAAAACGTTTTTTTGTATAATAGAAACACAAAAGTTCTGAAACTCATCAAACTTCCATTTTGAGTCTTTTTTTGATGCTATTACTGAAATAATAATTTCTATCCACTAGTAGTATCTCTCTTTACAAAGCCTTAAGAAAATTAAATTTACAAATAAATTAAAACTATTTTTCCTTGACAACCCTAAATTAGTAGTAACTTGATTTATCAACAATCCATCTTTAAACTTTGTATTCAATAAATGTCAAAGACATTCAATCCACTGCATTGACACAAGACCTTATGGACACTATCACTTGCTGATGTCAAAGAGGGATCATTTGGTCAACTCACCCAACTTATTTTTCTTGAGGTAATAATGATTAGCGCCATTGTACGGCGATTATTTGGTTCTGCTAACGAACGCTTTTTAAAGACACTACAAAAAGACGTCGATGCCATTAATGCGCTTGAACCACAGCTAGAGAACCTAAGTGACTCTGAACTGCAAAAGCGAACTTCTTGGCTTAGGGACCGCCTGATTTCTGGCGAAAGCACTAACGATATACTTGTTGACGCATTTGCAACCGTACGTGAGGCTGCCAAACGCACCCTTGGACAGCGCCACTACGATGTACAGTTGCTTGGCGGCATAGTTTTACATCGAGGTATGATCGCAGAAATGAAAACTGGAGAGGGAAAGACACTAGCTTCAACCCTACCTATTTATTTAAATGCTCTAAGCAAAAAAGGAGCGCATGTTGTGACTGTCAATGATTATTTAGCACAACGTGATGCTGAGTGGATGGCACAAATTTATGAGTTTCTTGGCTTGACCTGCGCTTTTATCATTCACGGACTAAGTGATGATGAGCGTCGTGCTGCTTATGCTTGTGATGTAACTTATGCTACCAATAATGAGCTTGGGTTTGACTACCTTCGTGACAACATGAAATTCACATTGGAGGATATGGTCCAACGCCCTTTTAATTTTGCTATTGTAGATGAAGTAGATTCTATTCTGATTGATGAAGCGCGTACTCCTCTAATCATTTCTGGCCCTACTGAAGATGCAGCTGACCAATACATTGCCATCAACAAACTTATACCAAGATTAACATCAAAAGACTACGAAAAGGATGAAAAAGCCAAAGCCGTAACGCTGACCGAGGCTGGCACGGAAAACATCGAACAATTGTTACGAGATGAAGGGCTTCTGTCCGAGGGATCATTATATGATATGGCGAACATATCTCTCGTACACCATGCAAATCAGGCATTACGGGCACACATTTTATTCGAACGGGACACAGATTACATTGTAAAAGATAACAAAGTTATAATTATAGATGAATTTACTGGGCGCATGATGGAAGGTCGTCGTTATTCAGATGGGTTACATCAGGCCCTTGAGGCAAAAGAAAATGTGGAAATACAAAATGAAAATCAAACTCTGGCTTCCATAACGTTTCAAAATTATTTTAGACTTTATCCGAAACTTGCCGGCATGACTGGCACTGCCATGACTGAAGCTGGGGAATTTTCTGAAATTTATGATCTGGAGGTAGTTGATGTTCCCACAAATGTAGAGTGCATTCGAGACGACATGGATGACGAAGTCTACCGCTCTGCAGCTGAGAAGGACGCAGCCATCATAAAATTAATCAAACTATGCAAGAGCCGTCAGCAACCTGTCCTCGTAGGAACAGTTAGCATTGAAAAATCTGAGCATCTCTCAGCTCTTCTAAAAAAAGAAAAAATCAAACACAGCGTCTTGAATGCACGCCATCACGAGCAAGAAGCCACTATCATCGCAAAGGCTGGCGAACCGGGAAGCGTAACCATTGCTACCAACATGGCTGGTCGGGGCACTGACATTCAACTCGGGGGCAATACTGACATGTTGGTAACTGATGCACTCAATAATGTAAATGGAAAGGAAAAGGCAAAACAAATCACAACTGAGATTAAAAACCGTAAAAAACTAGTTCTGGAAGCAGGTGGCCTTTACATAGTGGGTACTGAGCGCCACGAAAGCAGGAGAATTGATAATCAATTGCGCGGTCGTGCTGGTCGGCAAGGTGACGTAGGCGCATCAAAATTTTTCTTATCTCTCGAAGACGATCTAATGCGTATCTTTGGGTCAGAACGCATAGATACGATGTTACAAAAACTTGGGCTACAGGAAGGCGAAGCAATTGTTCATCCCTGGGTTAATAAAGCCCTTGAAAAAGCTCAGCAAAAAGTTGAGGCACGAAACTTTGAAATCCGCAAAAATCTACTTAAATTTGATGATGTAATGAATGATCAACGTAAGGTCATTTTTGAACAACGGAAAGAATTGATGGCATCGGACGATGTTTCAGAAGAAATAAAGGACATGCGCGAGCAAATAATTGAGGACTTAGTCGCAAGATATATACCGGAGAAAGCCTATGCGGAGCAGTGGGATATAAAAAGTTTACGCGAGGAAGTATTACGAATTTTCGGTAAAGATTTACCAATTACAGAGTGGGCTAAAGAAGAAGGCATTGCAGATACTGAAATTTGTGAACGCATAAAAGAGTTTGGAAAAACACTTGAAGCAGAAAAAGTAGCAAACTACGGTTCTGATGTCATGCGCTCAGTAGAAAAAAACCTTTTGTTACAAATGCTTGATCAGGTTTGGAAAGAGCACTTGCTAACATTAGATAATCTGCGTCAAGGCATAGGGTTGCGTGGTTATGGCCAGCGCGATCCACTAAATGAGTACAAAAGGGAGTCCTTCACTCTATTCGAAGAAATGCTCAATACCCTTCGCGAACGCTTAACTCAGATATTATCTCACATTGAACTGCAGACAGCATTGAACGATGAAAATACCATTTCTCGTCGAAATAGTATTGAGATGATAGAAACGCGTGATGACCCTGCGTTTAGACAAGAAGCAGAGAACTCTGAAATTACATCACAGGCATCCCCGATAAGAAGCCGGCAAGCTTCTTCAGAGATTAATCCAAATGATAATACTACTTGGGGCCGAGTTCCCAGAAATGCGCCCTGCCCTTGCGGTAGTGGAAAAAAATATAAACATTGCTGTGGCAAAGTATAAAAGTCGATATTTTCTGCTTCACTAAAAACCTTGTCATTTATTAGGAACATTGTGTTTTGAAAAAAATCCTATCTTTTTTCATTGTTCCATTATTTTTTTTTAGTAGTTGGCCCGGACTAACAACTACTTTGACTAAGGAACAAGCAACCATAATTGTTGGTAATGGAATAGATCCTCAGGCTCTGAATATCTCAGAATTTAATGGCATTACCTTAATTGGAATTACTCCACCGGAAAGCACAAAATTTGATGTAACTATTGTTCCTGCTAAAAGGGCTATAAATGTTATCAAACAAGCCTTGGCACTTATTGAAAAGAATTCGCCCTTTAGCAAATCACAGATTGAACTATTGAAAATGAATGGGCCAGTAATTATTGTTTATGATCCTCGATATCCAAAAAAAGAGCCAACCACCAGTTCAGTGAAGATAGCTCTATTTTCACCTTTCTATTATAGTCAAAAAAAAAAATATAAAACTAGGCATACCTTTTTGGTTATTGTAAGTCGTCATGGCGCAAAATGGCCTATCAAGGAACTTGCAGCAGTTTTGGTTCATGAACTTGTTGGTCATGGCACTCAATACCTCAATGGTAAATGGAACAAGATGCGCCTAGTAGATATGGAATGCGAGGCCTGGTTGTATGAGGAAATGGCATACCAAAATCTAAAAATGGACAAATTCTCAACGGTAATGATTAACTTCAAGAAACAACTAGAAAAACAATGTGAGAGCTTTCTGCGTTACCTTAAGCATAGTGATTCCATAGGTGAAACTGAATGGAACAAATTAAACCCAGACGTACTTAAACTACTAGAGCACTTTGCCTTTTATCAAAAACAGTTGAAAAAACAATAAAGGCTAAACAGAAATTTTTGATCCAATTTTTAAAAATTTTTCACGACGTTTACTTTTTAAAACACCACCATCAAAATTTCCCAATTCCCGCAGATCTTCTTCAATTACATCCCCAACGGCATTGATTGTCTCTTCAGGGTCACGATGTGCACCACCAAGAGGTTCAGGAACTATGTTCTCAATAACACCTAGGCTAAGCAAATTTTGCGCCGTCAACTTAAGGGAATCAGCAGCTTCTTTTGATTGTTCGCCATCACGCCATAAAATAGAGGCGCATCCCTCAGGTGAAATTACAGAGTAAACTGAGTGTTCAAGCATTGTAACGCTATTTGCTGCAGCAAGTGCAATTGCACCTCCAGAGCCACCTTCACCGATAACAACACTTATCAGGGGTATCTTGACTAGAAAGCAAGTTTCAATTGAACGAGCTATAGCCTCTGCTTGACCGCGTTCTTCGGCGTCTACACCCGGATAGGCTCCTGGGGTATCAATCAAGGTTATGACTGGCAAATGAAAGCGGTCTGCCAATTCCATCAGTCGAATAGCCTTTCTATAACCTTCTGGTCTAGCCATACCAAAATTGTGAGCTACTCGATCTGTTGTATCAGCACCTTTCTCATTGCCAATTACCACAACGGATGACCCACGAAACCGCCCAAGTCCGCCAATGATTGCAGTATCTTCCGCAAAGGTACGGTCCCCAGCAAGGTAGGTGAAATCATCAATTAGCAGCTTGATGTAATCAACAGCGTGGGGTCGATCAGGATGTCGTGCGATTTGGGTTTTCTGCCATGGAGATAGTTTTGCATAAGTTTGGCGTAACAGTTTTTCAACTTTAGCTTGAAGCTTAGTTACCTCCTCTTCTATGTTTACTTGACCATCATTTGAAAGATGACAAAGCTCTTCGATTTTGCCTTCAAGGTCAGCAATAGGTTTTTCAAAGTCAAGATAATTATGCATTGGCACTTTTCTCGCAAGCCACAAGTCAATCAAAGGAATGTATAACGGACTTATTCTGTTTTTAAAAGCTTGACTAAGCTCAGTCAACCTGTGGCAAAAATTTAAACCTTTTTCAGCTATTCCTTTGTCCTATGTAACACAAATGGAACTTTGTGTGTCTGTAAAGAAGGCAGTAAAAGCCATTGAGACTGATTTAGGTGTCAAGATCTTGAGTGGAGTTATTATTATCCACTTGATTTTACTCATAAGTATATATTAGGATTTTGTATAGAAGAGTTTGATTAAAACCGCACAACATAACTCCTAGCCTCGCAAACCCCACCAACTCTTCCATGTACATTTAGGCATTAATTGAGTCAGTTAATTCCCCTCGAGACAAATTTATCTTTTCATTCTTAAAGAAATTTCCACAATTAAACCTGTTATGGAAATTATATTCCACATTACGGTAAAGCTATAAAAAAAATATATACCATAACAATATATTTCTTATATATTTTTAATATACATTTTCCAAAGAAAGATCTCAATCAATTGGATAAAAAGAAGTCACCCAATAGAAGTTCGGAAGTACAGTCATTAACTAGAGCTCTAACTATATTGAACAAACTCTCTAACAATGATAGCGGCTTGATTTTAACTGAATTGGCTCAAATTTGTCAGTTACCAACTTCAACTACCCACCGTTTACTTACAACTCTTGAAAACAATCGTTTTGTTCGCTTTAATCGTAGTAGCAACCTCTGGTCAGTCGGAGTTCAGTCCTTTGTTGTGGGTAATGCCTTTGCCCGCTCACGTAATTTTGTTCCTTTAGCTAAAGCATTTATGCGACACTTGATGGACGAAGTTGGTGAGACGGTTAATTTGGCAGCTCAAGATCAAGACGAAATGGTTTATCTTGCTCAGGTAGAAAGTCATGAAATCATGCGAACTTCTGTGCGCCCCGGCTCGCGAGTTCCACTGCATTGCTCAGCCGTTGGCAAAGCAATTTTAGCCGGTATGAATGAAAATGACAGAAATATGATCATCCAACTCGAACCAGATGCACCTGCTGAAAACCAAGTTTTTACACCAAAATTTCTAGAGAACTTAAAAAAAACACAAGTCTCTGGATATGCAATAGATGATGAAGAGCAATCTATTGGTGTACGTTGTGTGGCTTCCGTGATCTATAATGAAAACGGTGGGCCACTAGCAGCAATTTCTATTTCTGGTCCAACAGCGAGAATCACAAATGCCCGCATTCCCACCCTAGGTCGCCTTGTACAAAAAACTTGTAAAGATATAACTGCAGAGTTTGGAGGAAGGCTACCATTAGATATAAACAGGCCCCTACATGCTACAGGCACCAAAAATGCATCAACTTTAAATAATGCTCTACAGTTAATTACTGGAGGCGCAACAAAAAAAACAAGAAGTAAAAACTCATAAAAATCATCTGGCTAGCTAACCAATCTGTGGTTAGTTTTTCCTTGCCAATGGGTGAACGTCATCAAGGAGTTGGCGTAACCGTTCTTGAAGTACATGAGTATAAATTTGAGTTGTCGCAATATCTGAATGTCCAAGTAATTGTTGCAGTGAACGAAGATCTGCACCGTGGGCAAGTAAATGACTGGCAAAAGAGTGGCGAAGCACGTGAGGAGAGACTCGGCGGGGGTCAAGACCAGAATCAAAAGCCAACTCTTTCATAAGCTGGCCAAACCTTGCTCGCGTCAAGTAGCCTTGCTTGGAACGAGAGGGAAATAACCAGCCCGGGTCAACTCCTTGATTGCTCTTTGGAACAAAAGTATCCCTAACAGTTTTGTACGACTTGATAGCTTCACTAGCTGGCTCATTTAGTGGTAACATCCGCTCTTTGTCACCCTTACCCTTTACAATAAGAATGCGCCCATCCCTACTAATAGCAGAGAGCGGCAAGCTAACAAGCTCCGAGACCCTTAGCCCAGTCGCATAAAGAATTTCAAGCAAAGCCATCAGCCTCAAACCATCATTACCTTTTTTGTTTTCTGCCGTTTTGATTAAAACTTCAACTTCATCTTCGTTGAGAAACTTTGGTATTGGGCGTCTCAGTTTTGGACTATCAAGGGAGCTTGAAGGATTATCAACTCGAACCCCCTCAGCATGAAGAAAACAAAAAAATTGTCTGAGCGCAGACAGACGTCTTGCGCTGGTTGAAGGAGAAATTCCAGCATTTGAGAGTTTTTTTACATAAGATCGAATAAGTATGCTGTCAGCGTTTTCAATCAAACGGTTACGATCCGCACAAAAATCACCAAAATCGCATAAGTCTCGGTGGTAAGACTCAATTGTATTTTTCGCTGCACCGCGTTCGACCGCAATCATTTCTAAGAAAGTCTCAACGTAGTTGGACAACTTGGTCCTATTCACTTGTTATAGACCTGCAGCAACTGCAGCTTCTAGAGCTAGGGCACGCACTTCGCTCTCTAGACCAACGGTTTTTAGGCTATCCAAGACCTTCCTCAACACAATTGGTTCGGACTGACTAGGCCCACTCTCGCCAAGCGCAATCAAAGCTAACAATATGATTTCACCAATACGAGGTGGTAGAGCAAGTCTATCGTCAGTAATTGATGTTTGAACTACATCTTGATCTGTTTGAACAGTAGAACTGGTCTGTAAAACATCGGAGAAAGGAGCTCTCAGCAAAACTTTTTGAGCCAAACTTGATACTTTAGTTGCTTCATCTAAGCTATGCCATAATGCAGAATTTGGCATCGCTATAGTGATTAGTTGTGGTCCGTCCAATAATGCGTCCCATGCTTTACGTGGGACATCGTCCCCTAAAACCTCAAGCAAATTATATAATAGTGCCGCCTTATTGCTAGCGCCATTATCTTTTCTAACTTGCTCCCACCACTTGTTGAGGTGTTTTGAGCTCCATTCAATTGTATGCGAATAACCAGCAAGTCGGGCTACAGGTAATAATGCTACCAGTGCCTCTGCTGATTCTTGATTGTGTTGGGCACTAGTACGTAACAATGAAAACCAGGGTGTAGCCGAAACCTGCTCCCCACAAGAAAGAAAAGCTCTGATAATTTCAGGCGCAAACCAGGAAAGTTCAGCAGATGGGGGTATACGCTTCAAAACTGGCAAAAAAACCCGCGCAATGGATGCGTAACGTCCCCCCTCTCGCCCTAAGTAGAGTGCCTTTGAGGCAGCTTCAGCTTGTGCTGTGGGAACAGTTTGAATTAAGGAAGTCCTGTACAGCAAGGCCCTGCTCAAAGGACCACTCTCAGCTTCCGCTTTAGAGAGGGGGTTAGCAAGCTCCTGATCACTAAATGAAACACTTGTGTAGAGCTGACGAAGCGTGTCTACATCAAGCGCACCAGCAATTTCAGCACGCTCAGCTGCTTCAAGACGTATCTCAACAGATGCATTAGGACTTACAGCAATAGTTCTGAGTATTCCAGGACGGCTTGAAGCAACGACATCACTTGGCAATTGAGCCTTCGCAACCCTTGCAATAGACAAATGCATTGGCGTTGGATCTGGCAGGCTTTCAATTGTTGCAGGGTTTCCAGCAAGTGCATCAACTAGAGAATAGAAAGGCTCATCATCATCTCCAACTTCCTGCAACAACGTAACTCCCAACGCAGCCTTGTCGTGCTCACCAGCAAGGGCTTGACAAAAAATAAAAGATTTCTGCCAAAAAGGACTACTTTCAGTACTTATTTGTTGAGCTGCCAATGAGCAGGCGCGGGCGTTATCATTTGCTAAAAACCGAGCTTCTGCTTCATATCGAACTAGCTGTCTAATTTTTGAACGTCCGGGCGTTGCATCAAGTAACTGATTTACGCTTGAGATATCACCCATATTAGAGAGAAGACTTATCCGACTTGCGATGTAACTTCCATCACCCGCCATTCCTTCCGGTAAAATTGCGGTACTCATCAGCAAACGTCGCATCAAATCTCGCATTGCTTTTGATTTAATGTTTACTGGTAATCGCATAATCATTTTCGAGAGCAATTGCTGTGATGTGCCCTTCCACATTCCAATTCCAAAGCCACCGTCTTTTGCATCCAAAACGCCAGCTGTATCCGGATTAATTGTTTGCAAAGCATCAACCTGAATGGATTTATCAACACCATCAACTACACTCCCTACAGGAACTTGTTGTGATTTCTCAGATGGAGGAATATCTTCTTGTTTCTCTTGTGTAATTTTTTGGGGTGGTGCTAGTCGAACTGGCCCACTTTGTGCTATCACCAAATTCAAAGGCATGCACACAAACAAGGTGATAATTCCAAGTGTCTTTAAGTTGGACATTGCTCTATCGTGGAAAACGGTCATTTGGAAGAACTTCTTCAATAATATTCAAATTAGCTGGAATTTCCCAGGTAGCGAGGAAAACCGCTCCCCCTACGACAATTGCAATAACCAAAAAGAAAACGATTCGTGATATATTTTTCATTTTTTTCCTGTAACCATCTTAGCCCAACTTAGTCACAAAGCTTTACGATAATAAATTCCAACACTTAAAAAATTCAAATATCTTTGTGTCTATAGAGTTTATGTTAATTTCTAATTGTGGCAACATTTAGGTTTAAAATCTTTTTAATAATACAATTAACACGCATTATGACACCAATAAAACAAACGGAATACTAACAATGGCAGACAGAGGCGCAAAACTAAAAGGCCTCAATTTCAACAAATCCATAGTCCTGATAGGACTGATGGGTGCTGGTAAAAGCCGAATTGGTAAAGATTTAGCGACAAAATATGGATTTTCATTCGCCGACACAGACCTTGAAATAGTCAAAGCCGCCGGATGTTCAATATCCGATATTTTTGAGCTTTATGGAGAAGAATCTTTTCGTGATCTTGAAGAACGGGTCATATCACGTCTTCTAGTAAAAAAGGTGAAAGTTATCGCTACTGGAGGCGGAGCATTTATGAATGCAAAAAATAGAGACAACATCAACAAATATGGGGTTTCTATCTGGTTAAAAGCCGAACTTAACGTGCTAATAGAACGCACATCACGCAGAAAGGGTCGCCCACTTCTTGAGCGTGGAGATCCAGCAACGATCTTAAAAGGTCTTATGAGCGAACGTTATCCAATTTATGGTAAAGCTGATATTACCTTAGATACGCAAAACACAACAATTGAAGACAACGTCAATGCAATTGCCGAAGCCCTTGCAATCTATTTTGATAACCAAACGGAAATAAAAAAAAATGAGTGATAATTCAATCTTATCAGACGATAAAAAAAGACAGCTAACGCTTGAACTTGGCGAGCGCTCCTATGATATCATGGTCGGTCAAAAACTTCTGGAACAGGCAGGTAGCCTCATTAGCTCACTCATCCCCAGCAATAAAGTCATAATTGTTAGTGACAGTAACATTGCCCCGCTGTATCTGGCCAAGCTTGAAAACTCCCTGAAGAATGCCGGGATAAAGTTCTCGTCGGTTACTTTAAAACCTGGAGAAAAGATAAAAAGCTTTGAGCATTTGCAAAACCTAATTGAAATACTTTTGGAAAAAGGTGTGGACAGAAAAACTACACTTATAGCCCTTGGTGGCGGCGTAATTGGAGACCTTACCGGATTTTGCGCGGCAATTATCATGCGTGGCATCCATTATATACAAATCCCGACCACCCTACTATCCCAAGTCGACAGCTCGGTTGGGGGTAAAACGGGAATTAACTCAACCTTTGGAAAGAATCTAATAGGGGCCTTTCATCAACCACTTCTGGTTTTGATTGATCTCAACTGTCTAGATAGTTTGCCACACAGGCAACTTATGGCTGGATATGCTGAAATCATCAAATACAGTCTAATTAATGATGCAGAATTTTTTTCTTGGCTTGAGGTGAATGGATCGTCACTTATTAAGGGAAATAAGGACCTTCAGGCACAAGCAATTTTAAAAAGCTGCGCCGTTAAGGCTAAAATTGTCGCCGAAGATGAGCGTGAAAGCGGAATTAGGGCCCTTCTCAATCTTGGACATACATTTGCTCATGCGCTTGAGGCAGAAGTAGGTTATAGTGACAAGCTTTTGCACGGAGAGGCTGTTTCTATTGGAATGATGATGGCCTTTGAGCTTTCCCAACAACTCGGTTTTTGCCATGAGACCGATGTTGAAAGGGTTCGCGCGCATTTAAACAAAATCGGTTTACCAGCAAGCCTTGCAGGAATTGCCAATGATAAATGGACACCAAAACGACTAATAAATCACATGGCTTTGGACAAAAAGACCGAAGGTGGATCTATGACTTTTATTCTTGCGCATGCTATAGGATTATCCTTTATCTTCCGGGACATTGATCCAAAAAAATTAGACACTTTTCTAGCAAATGCCCTGAATGCTGCATAACTTTAAATGGTAGAGAAAAATTATGTTGATAACTCTTAGTGCAATTTTTGTTTTAATTTTGCTGTCTGCTTTTTTTTCAGGTTCTGAAACCGCTTTAACTGCGGCATCACGACCATTGATGCACCAACTTGAAAAAAATGGTAACCATCGAGCACGAATGATAAATCGATTAAACGAACATCAAGAGCGTTTGATTGGTGCTATTCTGCTTGGAAATAATCTAGTAAATATTTTAGCTACCGCTTTGGCAACTAGTGTCTTGATCGCACTTTATGGCGAAGCCGGCGTTGCTTACGCAACGCTAATAGTAACATTGTTGGTGTTGATCTTTGCTGAGATACTGCCCAAGACATACGCAATTAAAAATGCTGATCAAGTAGCTTTAAAAATCGTTCCAATAGTGGATGCTTTAGTGCTTGTTCTTGCACCAGTAACTCGAAGTATAAATTTTTTAGTCCAATGTGTACTAAAGTTTTTTCAACGCGATAAAACAATGGATGGTTCTGGCACCTCGTCTGAAGAACTCCGAGGCGCTATAGAGCTTCATGCAGATGAAGACCGGGCAGCTGATGATGAGCGGGCGATGCTAAGAAGTGTACTTGATTTAGCAGAAGTACAGGTTGGCGAAATAATGGCTCATCGGAAGGATGTAACCATGATTGACGCTGATCAACCTGCAGAAAAAGTTGTCGATGAAGTTCTTGCTAGCCCCTTCACACGTATACCATTGTGGCAGGGGCAACCAGAAAATATTGTAGGTGTTTTACACGCCAAGGCACTTCTGCGTGCTGTGAAGGCACGCGAAGACAACTCAGAAAAAAAACTTGGTGAAATCAACGTTATTTCATTGGCTGCCAAGCCTTGGTTTATTCCAGAGCAAACAACCTTACTTGACCAATTACAAGAGTTTCGCAAACGGCGCGAACATTTTGCTCTGATGGTAAATGAATACGGAAGCTTTATGGGTATTGTGACCCTTGAGGATATTTTAGAAGAAATCGTGGGGGATATATCTGATGAACATGATGTTGCAGTTCCAGGGGTGATTCTTCAATCTGATGGTAGCTATTCTATTAATGGGAGCGTAACCATCCGCGACCTAAACCGAGAATTCAACTGGCACCTTCCTGATGAGGAAGCTGCCACAATTGCTGGCTTAATCATGCACGAGTCACGACGCATTCCAGAGCCAGGCCAAATTTTCATGTTTCATGGTCTAAAATTTCAAATTTCTGAGAGAGTACGCCAACAAATAATTAGTGTCAGGGTCATACCTGCTGAAAAAGATCAAAACGTTGAATAGATTTAGCGTTCTAATGTGACATATAAAAGAACAAACATAGATTCTTTAGTGTTCTTATTTAGTACGAGAGCTATTTTTTAATTTATAGCTACTTTAACTCACTTGGTGTAAGTGTTTGCAAAGCTAATGCATGAATTCGACCAGCCATTTCTTCCGAGAGAGCTTTATAAACCATCCGTTGGCGCTGAATGCGAGACTTTCCCTCAAAGTTTTTAGAGACAATGGTAATACTAAAGTGACTCTCGCCACCTGGAGTAGCTCCTGCATGACCTGCATGCTTATGAGAATCATCCACAATACTTAGTGTTGTTGGAGACAAAGACTCACTAAGTTTTCGATTAATAATTTCGGCAACCCGCATTTACTTCTATCCTTATCAGGCAAACAAGAATTGGTATCAATTAGCCCATTGTATCCAATATCCGTTTAACATAGTTTTTGGCAATCTATCAACAATACATAATGTCAGCACCACATGTTTTCTAATGACACCAGATGCCCAAAACAAAGTTCAAACGAAGAGATAACTTTTATGCAATATTCTCAAGGAATAAAATTTACACTTTACTAAATTTTAAATACACACCGAAATGAGCTAATAAGTACAAAATATTCTTTAAGAAAATTAAATTTTATTAATCGCCTAGGTAACTTATTTAGTTTGTTCTATGAAAAGTCTTAGTTACAGAATTTGTTGTTACTTTTTATTACACCATGATTTTTGTTATTTAGTACAACAAATATAACCAACGGCTTTTTCCAACATTGAATGGCTTTTTGTATGAATTTACGACTAAAATTATTTTGGCTAAAAAGAACAAATAAGATCCACCAAAGCTTGCCATAAGGAACGCTAATCACCATAGTTAATGGAAGCACTTGGAGAAGTTATTAATGACACAAAAACCAAAAAAAAATAAATCAATTCACTCTACAAGTATGTTTGATAAAGTGCCTGATGAACATCCCAAAGCCAATTTATGCGAATGGCCAAACTGCGACGCTGTTGGGAAACATAAAGCACCCCGCTCACGTAAAGAACTTAACAGCTTCCGTTGGTTTTGCGTGGATCACATTCGTATCTACAATAAATCCTGGAATTATTATGAGGGTATGAGCGATAAACAAGTTGAAGAAGATCTTCGGAATGATACTTCCTGGAATAGACCATCATGGCCTTTTGCTGGTAATGAAAAGACGCTAAACTTCAAGAATTCAACACCTGACATAGATGACTTCGACGGTGCATTCAGCCAATACGCCGATTCAGAAACAAGCAGTTCTTCTCAACAACGCCATGCGCACGATAGTCAGAAAGCAGAAGCAATGGCAATTCTTGATCTCAAACCACCCGTGACTATTGACGAAATCAAACGTCGCTATAAAAAATTGGTTAAACTTCACCATCCTGACGCAAATGGCGGAGACAAGTTAGCAGAAGAAAAATTCAAGCAAATATCTATAGCCTACGCAAGACTTACCTCACAACAACTCACCTCCTGATAAAAGTCGTTGACGCATAATTCACACGACTTTATCTGATTAATTAAAATCTACACAAATATTTGGAAACGCATTATGAAAGCTACTGAACCAACTCTCAAAGAAGAAGTTAAATCCCCCAATGAACCAGATGTTACACTATCTGTGCGAGAGACTTTTGGTATTGACAGTGATATTGAAGTCGCTGCCTTTAGCAAAGGAGATGAACACGTTCCTGAGATTGATCAAACATACCAATTTAATCAAGACACAACCCTAGCAATCCTGGCTGGTTTTTCTCATAACCGGCGAGTTATGATACAAGGCTACCATGGCACAGGGAAATCAACTCACATTGAACAAGTTGCTGCTCGACTTAATTGGCCCTGTATTCGAGTTAATCTAGACAGCCACATAAGTCGAATTGATCTAGTTGGGAAAGATGCCATTATCCTCAAAGATGGTAAACAAGTTACCGAATTCCGTGAAGGTATTCTTCCTTGGGCCCTCCAGAACGCAACGGCACTAGTTTTCGACGAATATGATGCTGGTCGTCCCGATGTGATGTTTGTAATTCAACGTGTACTTGAAGTAGAGGGCAAAATGACTTTACTTGATCAAAACAAAGTCATTAAACCCCACCCTTTTTTTAGGTTATTTTCAACAACTAACACAATTGGTTTAGGAGATACTACTGGGCTTTATCATGGAACTCAGCAAATTAATCAAGGTCAGATGGATCGCTGGAATATAGTCGCCACGCTCAATTATTTGCCACACAATGATGAAGTCGATATCGTCGTTTCCAAAGTACCGGCATACGATACGATCGAAGGACGTGAACAAATGAGTGCCATGGTGGAGCTTGCAAAGTTAACCAGAACTGGTTTCGTCAGTGGCGATATATCAACAGTAATGTCTCCTCGTACAGTTATTACTTGGGCTGAAAATATGGAAATTTTCAAGGATCTACAAGTAGCATTTCGTCTGTCCTTTCTAAATAAATGTGATGAAATGGAACGTCCAATTGTAGCCGAATATTATCAACGGTGTTTTGGAGAAGAATTGTCAGAGTCTGTAGCAAATAAGAAGGTTCTCTAACACATGAATTGGAGTGAGACACCATCTGAGCAGTTGAGGCGAGTCACTATCGCTTCATTAAAGGCGATTGGGCAAAACCCCGAAGTTGAAGTTACCTACTCCACCAGCTGTGAGGCTCAAGTCGCAACTAATGGTGCCACAGTTAGGTTACCTGCACCTAAGGAAACTAACATTACAGAGCATGATGTGAACCAATTACGCGGCTCTGCCGACGCAGTAGCCCTAAGAATTCGCTATCATGATAATATTGTTCATAGCCGTTTACGGCCTTCAGGTAGTGATGCAGCACTAGTTTTTGAACGAGCCGAACAAGTTAGAGTTGAATCAATTGGTTGCATACAATTGCCCGGTGTTGAAAAAAATATTACAGCTATGCTGAAGGCCCGGTGCTTAGCTAATGCTCCCGATCCAACAAAAAATTCAGAAACAAATGATATTAAATTTTTAGCCGAGGCCATGGGGCTAATGATTCATCAAAAACTCACTGGTAGAGAACTCCCAGCCTCTGCAGAACCTATCTTGAGGAGTTGGGGGGGGTATATTGTTGAGCATGTTGGGCATCAGTTAGACGGGCTGGAGCAGAAAATCCATAACCAAGAAGAGTTCGCTAGTTCTTTGAGCCAAATGATAAAAAAGCTTGATCTCTTCGACGAGGGTGATGTCGAACCTGATGAAGTTCCTAAAGAAAATAATGACCAAGGCGAAAATATTTCAGAGAAGCAAGAACTTGAAAATGAGCAAACCGAGTCCCAACAATCTGTAACAGAACAAGGCCAGGATGAAATTACTGATATTGGTCTCGATACAATGTCAAACTCAGACGAGAACGACCAAATAGATGGGGATGATCCAGCAGGTCCAGGAAAAGAAAATGAAAATTGGCTAGATAATAAACCTAACAATAACCATTACTTTGCTTATTCAACTGATGCAGATGAAGTCGTTTCAGCAGAAGATTTATGTGAGGCTGATGAGCTTAACCGTTTACGAACCCAACTAGACCAGCAACTCATACGAATACAAGGAGCAGTCTCACGCTTAGCCAATCGCTTGCAACGTCGTTTGATGGCAAAACAGATACGCTCGTGGGATTTTGACCAAGAGGAGGGTCTTTTAGATGCTGGACGGCTGTCACGGGTGGTTACTGACCCAGTTCACCCACTAAGTTTCAAACAAGAAAGGGATACAGATTTCCGTGATACCGTTGTCTCTTTATTAATAGATAATTCTGGTTCAATGCGAGGAAGGCCAATAACAGTTGCCGCCATGAGTGCAGATATACTTGCGCGTACACTCGAGAGATGTGGGGTAAAGGTAGAAATTCTTGGCTTCACTACCAGAGCGTGGAAAGGGGGTCAGGCCCGTGAAAAGTGGGTCGAAAATGGAAAGCCGTCAGAACCGGGACGACTAAACGATTTACGTCACATTATTTACAAAGATGCTGATATGCCGTGGCGACGTGCTAGGCGAAACCTTGGCCTTATGCTACGTGAGGGCCTTTTAAAAGAAAACATTGATGGAGAATCACTGCTGTGGGCGCACAATCGCCTGATGGGGCGACCAGAACAACGTCGTATTTTATTGGTAATATCTGACGGTGCACCAGTTGATGACTCCACTTTATCTACAAACCCGGGAAATTATTTAGAAAAGCACCTTCGGGATGTGATCAATTGGATTGAAAATAGCTCAAATATTGAACTTACGGCTATTGGAATTGGCCATGACGTAACTCGTTATTATAAGCGCGCAGTAACTATTTCTGACGCAGAGGAACTTGGCGGTACCATGATGCAAAACTTAACCGACTTGTTCGATGAAAATAATAACAGCTTTATAGCTACAAGTGGCAAGACTAAACTAATTACATAGAGAACTATTATCTAGGATAACTCTCTCTGTTTAGCTTTTTTTATTTGGCGCTTTATGAAAATCGCCTTATCAGATAGTTTATTATTGACTGTTCCCAACAAAAACTTATCCAGACCCCCTTTATGCTCAATTGTACGAAGTGTTTTTGTAGAAATACGCATGTTCAATTGCTTACCAAGCACATCACTAATGACTGTCACATTTTGTAAGTTTGGTAAGAAACGTCTGCGCGTCTTGTTATGCGCATGACTCACATTATTACCTGATTGAACACCCTTGCCGGTGAGATCACAGCGCCTTGCCATGTCAATAAGTCCTTAAATAAATAAGAAATTTAAGCGGTTTTTAGGGGATACGCTCTACTTCGTCAAGAAGAAAGAGTTACGAAGAATTCAAATTAAAAAAAGTTTTATCAACCAAACCTCTAGGCCCCGTCAGTTATAAGATTAAGTTTTTATAAAAAAATAATTTTTCGTCTAACAAAAGCATTACTACATTACTTTTCTTAAATTCTCATCAATCTTGTCAAGGAACTGTTGTGTCGTCAACCAATCATGTTCTGCTCCAATCAACACGGCAAGGTCTTTAGTCATATAACCAGACTCAACAGTTTCAATACAAATCTTTTCGAGTCTATCGGCAAAATCAATTACATCTTGAGTATTGTCAAATTTACCTCGATAGTGAATACCTCTGGTCCAAGCAAAGATAGAAGCAATAGGATTGGTGGAGGTTTCTTTACCTTTCTGATGCTGACGGTAATGACGAGTTACTGTACCGTGTGCCGCCTCAGCTTCAACTGTTTCTCCGTCAGGGGTCAGCAAAACTGAGGTCATTAAACCAAGTGATCCAAAACCTTGGGCAACCGTATCGGATTGGACGTCGCCATCATAATTTTTGCAAGCCCAAACATAACCACCATCCCATTTCATAACACACGCCACCATATCGTCAACCAAACGGTGCTGATAGGTTAAATCTTCATTATCGAATTTGTCCTTGTATTCATTTAAAAATACTTCTTCAAATAGATCTTTGAAACGTCCGTCGTAATTTTTTAGAATTGTATTCTTGGTTGAAAGGTAGACAGGCCAACCAAGATTGAGGCCATAGTTAAAACATGCTCGGGCAAAATTGCGAATTGACTCATCCAAATTATACATTGTCAACGCAACACCACCCTCGGTGAAGTTATAAACTTCATGCTCAATTAATTCTGATCCATCATCAGGAACAAAACTCATTATAATTTTTCCAGGACGATCTACGACCATTTCTGTGGCCCGGTATTGATCACCAAAAGCATGACGGCCAATGACAATGGGCTTAGTCCAACCTGGAACTAGACGTGGTACATTTTTGCAAATAATTGGCTGTCGGAAAACTGTACCACCAAGAATGTTGCGTATAGTGCCGTTTGGAGAACGCCACATTTTCTTTAAACCAAATTCCTTGACTCGATCTTCATCGGGAGTGATCGTGGCGCACTTGACGCCCACACCATATTTCTTTATGGCACAAGCGCTATCGATTGTGACTTGGTCATTGGTCTTGTCACGATTTTCAATAGATAAATTGTAATATTTTAAATCTACTTCCAAATAAGGTAAAATAAACTTCTGTTTAATGAAGGCCCAAATTATTCGTGTCATCTCATCACCGTCAAGTTCGACGATAGGGTTCGCAACCTTGATCTTAGCCATGGCTTATTTCCTCTGTACTGGCTATTGAATGTAGATAACCTCTGGAGCTTAACCCTGTTTTATTCAAGGGTCTCATTTGGATGTATAGCTTATAATGATTGTTAAAAACATAAGCTACGCCCAAAAAGTTTGCAAGATTTAACAGTTTATCTAAAGATGACTTGTTAGCACCTCAATACCCGCCTCTGGTGCATTCCTTAGCGCCTCAAACACACTATCAACGTTATCCACAACACTAAAAAGTTTATTGATCTCACTATGGCCGAATCCACCATCAACTACGGCCTGCACCAGGTCCTGAAGAGGCTTCCAGTACTTGACTACATCGAACAAAACTACTGGCTTCTTATGTTGTTGAAGTTGTTTCCATGTAATCATTTCAATGGTTTCGTCAAGTGTACCAAGTCCTCCGGGAAGAGCAACAAAAGCATCAGAGAGTTTAAACATGGCGCTTTTTCGTTCATGCATGCTTTTAACAACAATCAAATCAATCTCACCCGGACTACCAACCTCAAACTCCTGAATGAATTCAGGGATGATGCCTGTAACTTTACCATTATGTTCAAGCACAGAGCGTGCAACAACACTCATCAACCCTATGTCACCTGCTCCATAAATAAGATCGATACCCCTATCTGCAATGGCATGGCCTAAATCCCTCGCAGCACTTTCAAATGCAGGATTCGCACCTAAACGTGAACCACAGAATACACACAAAGATTTTATTTCACTCATAATCTTAAAATGACCATCTCTCTAAAAAAAATACATGTGGATGAAGCAAGTCCTAATGGGTGATCTTAAAAGTCATTAATATATAAATTTTTAAGTGTATATATAACACAAAATAGTATTATGTTTTACAATGCTAATAAAAACTCAATAGTGATGATGAAAATCTACAGTTGTACAGCCTCAAAAATAGAAAGAATTTGTAAACCATCGCTTTATAATTGATAAGCGATCTAAAGACACATATTTTTTTAAGAAAGAGAAAGTAAAAGTAAAGAAGGCAGAACTGGGCTAACTAGCTCTATTATTGCCTCCAAATCAGGTGCGTATTAAAGTATTTAAATAATTCGTGACCTTTAGGGAGAGTCCTGTGAGTCGGTTGCTATCCATTGCCATTGTTGGTCTTGTTCTTGTTGTCGTAGCTATTGTTCTCAATTTTGCACCTTGGCAAACCAACGAGACAACTCCAACTTCAATTACTTCCGAGTCACTTAGCCCCGAATCTAAACTACCGCCTGCATTAAAACTAGAACCGCCAACATTCGATGTTGTGCGTGTAAGTCCCAATGGCAATACAGTCATTGCTGGACGCGCAATGCCTGATAGCTTGGTCATCAGTATCGATAATGATGAGGATTTTGGACGTACAAGAGCAGATGATCGAGGGGACTGGGTAATGGTACCCGAGGAACCACTCAAGCCAGGCTCGCATACACTTCGCCTAAAAATGCTTGTTGGGTCAGAGTCGCCAATATATTCGATTGAAGACGTTGTTGTAGTTGTCCCTCAACCTGGTGAGGACATAGCTGGAAGACGTGGTGATGGGAACGTTCTCGCTTTAAAATTGAATCCAGATGGAAGCTCAACAGTTTTGCAAAAGCCAGGAGGCAGGGGCACTATCAAACTAAGTGTTGACTCTGTTGATTATGATGATGACGGACGCCTTTCTATTAGTGGCTCCTCTCATCCGAATGCTATGGTTCAAATTTACGTAAACAATAAATTAATTGGTCATGCTCGAGCAAGTGATGACAAAGGCGCTGGTTATGGATTGTGGAAGATGAACCCAGACGAAACTATCGAGCCAGGTCTTTATACACTTAGAGCCGATCAAATTGACACAGATGGCAAAGTAATTCAGCGGATTTCGTTTCCGTTTTCACGTGCAGAGCCTACACGCAAGATTAAAAATGCAAACAAAATTGTCGTTCAACCGGGAAATAGTTTATGGCGAATTGCCAGATCCCGATACGGTAAAGGCAATCATTACACAATTATTTTTGAAGCTAACAAAGACCAGATTAAGGATCCCGACCTTATTTATCCGGGACAGGTTTTTAAACTCTCAGAAACCAAAGGAAAAAATTGAATTGCATAAAATCATTCTGGTACCTATCAACTCAGCAGGTTGGCCATTTATTAGTCTATTTGCAGCAGCCACTATTGGTTTATTTATGATATCAACACCCCTAGGTTGGATTGGAATAATACTAACACTATGGTGTGCCTACTTTTTTCGTGATCCTGATAGGGTCACCTCCACTCGTTCTGGACTGATAGTAAGTCCTGCCGATGGTGTAGTACAATTAATAGATCACGCTGTGCCACCAATGGAGCTTGAAATGGGGGACAAAAAACGCTTTCGAGTTTGTGTGTTCATGAATATCTTCAATGTACACGTCAATCGGGTACCCTCCGATGGTGAAATTACAAAGATATCGTACAGACCGGGTTGTTTTTTTAATGCTTCTCTCGATAAAGCAAGTGAATACAACGAGCGTATGAGCATTCGGCTAAAAACAACGGAGAATCAAGATATAGCCTTTGTTCAAATTGCAGGATTGGTGGCAAGACGTATTAAATGTGACATTGTAGAGGGCCAGAAGGTTAAGGCTGGTGAACGATTTGGTCTCATTCGGTTTGGTAGCCGTGTTGACGTTTATTTACCTGAGGGCGTTGAACCCTCAGTTTGCGTTGGGCAAACAACTGTTGCTGCTGAAACCACAATTGCCAACGTACATGCTAATGAAACCTTGAACGATGGCCAAGTGCGCTAAGGGGGGAACCTAAAATGGCTGTACGCCACAAACGGCCTGAGTGGCTGCACATCAATAAAATGATACCAAATTTTTTAACCATTTTAGCTATTTCTGCTGGAATGTCTGCAATTCGCTTTGGACTCGAAGAACAATGGGAAAATGCAGCCCTTGCTATTCTTGCTGCAGCAATACTTGATGCTTTAGATGGTCGTGTTGCACGCATTTTAAAAGGGGCTAGTAAATTTGGTGCTGAGCTCGATTCTTTATCTGATTTCATTAGCTTTGGTGTAGCACCAGCAATGCTTCTCTACCTTTGGGCAATGCAACATTTTGGTCCCTTTGGTTGGATGCTAACGGTACTTTTTAGTGTTTCTATGGCGCTACGGCTCGCTCGATTTAACACAATGCTTGAGGTAGATAGTCTCCCTGTTTGGACAAGTAATTTTTTCGCTGGTGTGCCAGCCCCAGCCGCAGCAGGGCTTGTATTGATGCCGATGATTCTCTCTTTTATAGTTGGGGATAATTTTTTTCGTTCCCCTTTTGTCATTTCCTTTTATCTAATTAGCGTTTCTGCACTTGTTGTAAGTTCTATACCAACCTTTTCATTCAAAAAAGTCAAAGTACCTGCGAAACAAGTGCTACCTTTTATGATTATTTCAACCGCACTTGTGGCTGCTCTTGTTAGCGCACCATGGTTGACACTTTCAGGAGTTCTAATCATTTATCTGATCACTATACCCATTAGCATCAGAACTTATCGCAAACGCAAAAAAGAAGAACCTATTCCTCTAATGAAAACTCATAATGACTCACAATAATAATTGACATTTATTTTGGCGTATCTCTTCCACTTGATTCACGTCTTTTATTATGCCAATCAAAAAAATTGGCCCTAATCATCAAAGCACAAGGGGTAACAACTAAAGTCAGAACTGTAGCAAAACCAAGTCCAAAGACAATCGATGTGGATAATTGCGCCCACCATTGCATTGAAGGAGCCCCAATACTAATTTGACGATCTACGAAATCAATATTTACACCACTTACCATGGGTAAAAGACCAAGAATAGTAGTAATAGATGTTAATATAACTGGCCTAAAGCGTTGCGAACCAGTTCTAATAATTGCCTCTTTTGCGCTCTTTGTAGTTTTCTTAAGTCGATCATATGTATCTATCAATACTATATTATTGTTAACTACAATCCCTGCCAAAGCAATTACCCCTATGCCACTCATTACAATGCCAAAAGGTTGTCCTGTTACAAGCAAACCGATAAAAACGCCAATAGTGGACATGATTACTGACGTCAAAATCAATAATGCAGAATAATAGCTATTAAATTGGGTCACAAGAATAATAGCCATTATGAATAGGGCCACCGAAAAGGCTTTCCCTAGAAAGACTTCAGCTTGTCTTTTTTCCTCATCCTCACCTCTAAAAGTTACTTTAATTTGCGGGTCAATACCTGCGAGTTCAATGAGACTTTTCAGCTGTGTGACCATTTCTGACGCCAATACACCATCCATAACGTCTGCTTTGACAGTCATAACGCGTCGAGCATTAGTTCTTCTAATTGTTCCAGTTTTTGGCTTAGCAAGACGATTAACAAAGTTGCTGATAGGAACGTTTCCGTTACCCGTATTTATACGAATTAAATCGAGTTGATTAATAGTCCTAAAGTTTACTGGATAGCGAACGAAAATATCAATTTGCTCGTCCGCATCGTCAGGTCTAAAGCCTCCTAACTTGACACCTGTACTGGCCATTTGAATAGCTTGCCCAATACCATCGACATTTCCCCCAAACTTCATAGCTTGAGCACGATTAACCCTTAATTCCCAATCTATACCCGGCAAAGGCCGGGAGTCTTCAATGTTCATCAGGCCCTTCATAGAAGACATGACTTCTACAACCCTGTCAGTACTTGCGCTCAGACGTTCTGGGTAACGAGAAGAGAGCTCAACAACAATTGGTTTTCCAACAGGTGGTCCCTTTTCCTCTTTACGTCGATCTACGATGATTCCAACAAGATCTGACGTTCTAAGTTCTATTTCATCGAGAATTTGATCTGCCTTGCGACGATTTTGCCAAGGTACAAATTCCAAAGAAAGAATACCAATAATATCCTCCGACTCTTGGGTGTTTCTTTGCTTTCCAGTACGTAAATACACGGCACTAAATTCACCTTTTTCTTTATTAATTTGAAGTATTCTTTTCTCTACCTCGCTCATCAAACGGTCCATCTCAAAGACGGAGAGGTTACCACGAGCACGGACCTGTATCTTTGCAAAGTCTGGTTCTATTTTTGGAAAAAACTCTATCCCTTTACCAAAAGAAGCATATAGTACTTGCACAAAGATTAGCAGTGAGAAAGCCCCTAATAAAATCTTACCGGGATGATCCAAAGCTAACTTTAGTGTGTCCACATACCAATGTGATACCCTGGTCCCAATAGATAATTTCTCTTTGGTAAGAGAAGACACTTTTAATTTGCCAAATTTAGCCAAACTTGGCTTACCAATAAAAGCACCTAACGTGGGCACAAATATAAGCGCCATTAACAGCGAGGAAGATAAGGTTGCTAGTAAAGTCAAGGGCAGATATTTCATAAATTCACCAACTACACCAGGCCATAATAAAAGTGGAAGAAAAGCAGCCAGAGTTGTTGCCGTTGAAGTGATTATCGGCCAAGACATGCGTTTTGCCGCCAAACTGTATGCAGTGTGTCTTTTTTCACCCTCAACCATTTTTCTATCAGCAAATTCAGTTACCACTATGGCGCCATCAACCAACATGCCAACTGCCAAAATTAGAGCAAATAAAACGACCGTATTAATAGTAAGACCCAAGGCTGATATAACTAAAATAGCTGTCAGAAAAGACCCAGGAATAGCAATTCCAACCAAGCCTGCTGTACGCAAGCCAAGAGTCGAAATTACCACAATCATTACTAATAGAATTGCAGATATTACATTATTTTGCAGATCACTTAACATGACCTGAATTTCCTTTGACTTATCTTGATCATAGCCAACATGAACTGAACCTTGTAGTGTTTCTGGCCAGTTATTTTTTTCTAATTGAACAACCCTCCGAACGCTTTTAGTTGTATCAATAATATTTTCTCCAGAGCGCTTTATTACCTCCAAAACCAGCGCTGAACGACCATTGATACGTGCGAAACTTTGTGGATCTTTAAATGAGCGCCGGATTTCAGCAACATCCGAGAGCCTTACAACAGCATCACCATCAGTTTTAATAGGTAAGCGCATAATATCTTTTGTAGTTTCCAGCAAGCCTGGAACTTTTAGGGAAAAACGTCCATGGCCTGTATCTTGAGCTCCTGCAGCAACTAAAAGATTAGATGAAGCTACCAATTGAACAGCAAGTTCAGGAGATAATCCGTAACTTTCCATGCGAACAGGATCAATCAATACTTCAAGCATCTCCTCACGATCCCCAGCAATTTTCACCTCTAAAACCGTATCGATACTCTCCAAACCATCTTTCAGATCACGAGCTAATCGTAACAAAGCACGCTCAGGAATTTTTCCCGACAAGGTCACAAGAATAACTGGAAATAGACTCAAATTGACCTCATGCAAGGTTGGGTCTTCAGTATCACGGGGTAAGTCTGACTTAGCCAACTCAACTTTCTCAATGACATCATCCATGGCATTATCAGAGTCAAATCCTGCATCAAACTCAAGTGTGATACTTGCTCCACCCTCATAGCCTTTTGCTCTCATCTCTTTAACACCCTCGACACCTCTTAATTCCTGCTCAACTGGTCGGATCAGCAAACGTTCAGCATCTTCTGGTGAAATTCCTTCATGCTTTATTTGCACATAAATTATAGGAATATTTATGTCGGGAGCTGCCTCTTTGGGCACATTAAGATAGGCAATGGTACCTGATACAAGCAGCAACGCAAGTGTTGAAAATACTGTTCGTGAATGGGTTAGTGCATTGTCAATAAGACGTTTCATAACGCATTACTGCCGTTAACACTTATACTTCTAACTTTCTGATTCGATTGAACGAATTCCTGTCCAACAATAATCAATTCAACTTCATCAGGCAAACCTGTCAACCAGACCCCTTGCTGTGTATCATCAATAATTTGGACCTTATGAAACTGAACTTTGTCAGACTTTACTGTCTTTACTCCCAACTCACCCAGCTCATTGAGCGTTAAAGCAGCTGGGCTTAAAAAATGAGCTTTTATCAAGCCCAAATTGAGTCTTAATTCTGTTGTAACTCCCTCAGGAATTAATCTGCCCGGGTTAGGCAATGAAACTTCAATTCGAAATGTCCTCGACTGAGTTGAGCCAACTTTTGAAATATAACTGACAATCCCCTCCAAAACATCACCGCCAATTAGTGTAATTCTGGCTCTGTCCCCAATACTCAAATATCTTGAAAACTGCTCTGTCACTTGTCCAATGATTAAGATTGGGTCCAAATCAACAACAGTAGCACTCACATCTCCAATAGCCACATAATCACCTACTTCAATTTTCACATCATTTAAAACACCATCAAAGGGTGCACGTACAGTTGTACGTTCGATATCAATTCTAATCGATCGCAAGTTTGCTTTAGCACTTTCAAGATTGGACACAGCCTCAGCCAATTGTACCTTCGAACGAAACTGTTTCTTGGAGAGCTTCTGTGCTGCTTCATATGCAATGGCATATCTGTTAACCAAAGCCTTTGCCTGTCTCAACCGAGCTTGTCTATCGCCTATCCCCATGAGGGCTATGACATCACCTTTTTTAATAAAACTTCCTTTTTGCTTAGGAACATGAGTAATACGGCCTGCTGTTTCCACCTTAACTTGAACTGAGCGCACACCCTCAGTACGTCCATAAAGCACAATTGACCGTTGATGGTCTCTGGCAACAGAGTTTTTAGTCCTAACCTTGGGAAAGGCTTCATCAGTGCTACTGGACTCACCAGCTGCAGGTGTAATTTTCTCCTCAACTCCAAAAATGAGTCCTGAAGAAACCCAGATAGAGGCCGCAATAAACACCCCAACTGCAATTTTAAAGGAGTTGCTCATCACCCTAATTCCTGTTTTTTTGAAAGAGGTAAATCTTTATTTTCTTCCATATAGTTTAATAGTGTCCACAGTATGAATATACCCGACAAATCTAAAAAAAAATTGAGATTGCATCTTAAATTATGCCCTGTAAACTTGATCAAAACTTAGAGGAACGTCTCAACGTAACCTCTAAATTAAGTGATTTGTTATTGAAACTCTGAAGACAAAAAAAGTCCTGCTTAACAACACAATGTCAATCCTTGGAAAATAAAGTAAAACAAACCATTACAAAACATATTCCCAATTTAAACTTACTTTTTGTACAAAAACTTTAACTTACCCTAAAACAAAACACGTCGTAGTAAAATTTAAACAGCAATCAGATAATATCGCCATCTAATCTAAAATGCTCTTTTGAGTCTTCTACTTCAATTACCCATAAATCAGGATCTCGTTTTATTTGGCGTTTGATACAAATCTCAGCCTCATCATAACTTATAATTCCATCTCCACAGCAATACGTCCAACAAGGATTTCCATCAAAATCTCTCACCTGCGATAGGATGCAACACCCCATTTCACCTCGATCAAGTCTAAGAATAATCGCACCCGAATCTGGGTCTCCCTTCTGTCGTACCACAATTGGAATAAAATTGAGATCACACAACTTAACTTGTGCTTGCACCCAGAGACTTGATTTAATTTTTGAGGTTTTCCAAGACAAACAATCGGTTCCAAGCATTTTATATTTTCTCAGTTTTTTATTTAGCAGAAAAGCCCCTAAAGTGACATTATGAAAATCAATTAGAAGTTTTAATAGAAAGATATGAACTTTTGAAAATCAAATTATTGATATAGACTACCTACTAGAAAGTCTTGTGTTGGAATCAAAGTGCTTGGGTCTGATAAAGCCAAATTACAATGTAAATATTTTGTTCAGGTTATTCCACGCAATCTATCACTCCGACGCCTCAATAACTCAATGGTCACAAGAAGAGCAATAGATAATAGAACCAGAATAGTTGCAACTGCGAGGATTGTTGGACTTATCTGCTCGCGAATGCCAGCCCACATTTGACGGGGAATCGTCCGTTGCTCAAAACCAGACAAAAACAGAACCGCTACCACTTCATCAAATGACGTAATGAACGCAAATAGACTGCCAGATATCATACCTGGTAAAATAAGCGGCATAGTAACTTTGAAAAACGTGTAAGTGCCTGAGGCTCCTAAGTTGTTGGCTGCCCTGATTAAGTTATGATCAAACCCGGTTAGGGTTGCGGTTACAGTAATAACTACAAACGGAGTACCAAGCGCAGAATGAGCAAGAATTATGCCCACATAAGTTTGTGTGAGCCCGACAGAAGAGTAAAAAAAATACATTCCAGCAGCTGAAATAATCAAGGGTACAATCATTGGCGAAATCAGCAAGCCCATAATTGCTCCCCGATAGGGCATTTCAGGACGGCTCAGCCCTAATGCCGCAATAGTGCCAAGAGTTGTTGCAATGATAGTTGCAAAAAAAGCAATAATAAGACTGTTTTTAGCGGAATGTATCCACTGTTTGTTATTGATAATATCAGAATACCAGCGCATGGAATATGCATCTGGTTCAAAGCTCAGCATCCCGGAAGTAAACGAAAAATATGGCTCAGCATTGAACGACAAAGGAATTATAACAAGTACAGGCATGATTAAAAAAAGAAGAATCAAACCACAAATCACCCGAAAGGCATAATGCCATATTCTTTCAAGTGTACCTGCATAGCTTGGCAACAAGGCTCTCACCCTAACTTCATGTTGTCTACACCAACGATCTTTGAATAAGCCCAATAAAGGATTAAAACACCGATCAATAAAATAACTCCAAGACCTGCTGCAAGGCCCCAATTGAGGGATTTTTGCATGTGGAAGGCAATGAAATTTGAAATCAATTGGCCAGTCCTTCCACCAACTAAGGCTGGGGTAATATAATAACCAACCGATAATATAAACACTAAAATAGATCCTGCACCTATACCAGGAACTGTCTGCGGTGCATAAACACGAACGAAGGCAGTAAACTTGTTGGCACCTAAGGAGAGGGCAGCACGCGTATAGCTTGGAGGAATTGTTTTCATTACCGAATATAAAGGCAATACCATAAAAGGAAGCAAGATGTGCGTCATCGCTATAATTGTACCAGTTTGATTATAAATCATCTGAATTCTAGTTGATTCACTAATAATTCCTGACCAAACTAAAAGATCGTTTATAACGCCGTTTGTTTGTAAAAGAACAATCCAGGATGTTGTGCGAACAAGAAGTGATGTCCAAAAAGGCAGTAAAACCGCAATCATTAAAATGTTTGAATATTTGAGTGGCAAGGTTGCGAGCAAGTAGGCAACGGGATATCCAAGTAGCAGTGCAAGCGCTGTGACCAATAAACTTATCCAAAGGGTTCTTCCAAAAATATAAAGGTAAATCTGCCGTTCTTCACTCTTCATAACAATGTTACCGTCAACGTCATAGCGCATGTCAACTGCTGCCAGATATTGAACCGTAGTGAATGGTTTACCAATCAACTTAACTGTAGCCCAAATTTCACGTCCACCCCACTTTGGATTCAGCTTGATAAGCGCCTCTTTAAAAGGTGGGCTTAATTTTTTAGCTTTACGTGCAGTTGATGTGAATAGACTACGTACACCACTTGTTTCAAAGTTCAAACGAGATGCGATGCGTCCAATTTTTTTTGTTTCACGGGCATTTGCCAGATCTACGACCATAGCTGCATAGGCATCTTCAGGTGGCAAGTCTTTACCATCCCACTTTTCGAGCGCACCTATAACTCTCGGCAAACCCTCATAAACAATTGGGTTATCAACACTTCTAAAAAGCATAAGTAAAATAGGAAACAAAAAAGTTACAAAAATGAAAATGCCGAGTGGTAGAACAAGACTCGAAGCGAGTATCTTTCGCCGATACATAGTCTTTTTAAGCCGTTGCTTCAGTGATGCACCATCAGCTGTCAAAACCTGTTCCGCACCTGAAGTTTCAGAAACTGACACCATTAGCACTAGAATCCCGACAGAAAACTATGTTTTAAAAAATAACTTAACAAATAGAAATTTGTAGCGCCGGGAAGACCTGAACTTCTCTTCCCAGCGGTACAAAATTATTTATTTGGCCAACCAAGCACTAAACCTTTCATTTAGTTCATCCTGATGATCGGCCCAGAATGCAAAATCATTTTGAAGTGCATTTTTAGTATTACCTGGTGCAGTAGGCATATGTGGCTTCATGTCAATACCAGTCTCTGAATGCTTACCGACAAGGGGAACAGCTGATTTTCTGACTGGGCCATAGGGTATGTAGGCGGCTTGGTCAGCATTACGCTTTGAGTCCGTTGAAAAAGCAATAAATTTCAATGCATCAGTTTTATTAGGAGCACCCTTTGGAATAACCCACAAGTCTATGTCCCAAATCTGGCCATCCCAAACAATTACAAAAGGTTTCTTTTCTTCGTTTTGAGCACCAAAGATACGACCATTATAAGCGGTGGTTAGCGCTACCTCACCATCAGCTAGCATTTGTGGAGGCTGTGCACCAGCTTCCCACCAAACAACATCTTCTTTGATGCTATCAAGCTTTGCAAAAGCACGATCAACTCCAGCTTTTGTTGTAAGCATCTTGTACACATCACCTGGAGCAACGCCATCTGCCATCAGGGCCATTTCAAGATTAGGTTTTGGCCCCTTGCGTAGGCCACGTTTACCGGGAAATTTCTTTGTATTGAAAAAATCAGCCATTGTTTTAGGTGGATCACTTGGAAATTTTGTTTTGTCGTATGCATATATTGTAGACCAAACAATTTGCCCGACCCCACAATCTGTCAACGTGCCCTCCAAAAAGTCATCCTTTGCTGGGGTACCATCATCCCCATCAGGCAACATGGAAAGATCAATTTCCTCAAGCAAACCTTCATCACAACCACGAACAGCGTCCGATAACTCAACATCGACCAGGTCCCAGACAACTTTTCCAGACTCTACCTGGGCCTTAACTTCTGCTAAGCCACCATTATAATCTTCTGAGTTGATCTTTTTACCACCCTTTGCCATCCATGGCTTGTGATATGCCTCAACCTGACTTTTAGTGTAACCACCACCCCAAGATACTATTGTGAGGTTCTTAGCAAAAGCTGTGCTGACTAGAAACAGTCCTGCCACAGTCAAGCTAGTTATAAATATTGTTTTTTTCATCATCTTTTCTACTATCTCCTTGGTTAAAAAAAATCGCCAAATTACTTGGCACTTAGTGCATACAACACCGTCTCAAAACTTTTGTTAATTTTTACTCATAGTTTTTTTTCTAATCTTTACAATAATTACCCATGGTAAACGTCAAGCGCCCGGCAATCATCAGTTCTCCATCCAACTCTAACTAGATGGCCCTCGGTCAATGAGGCATGGTTGGAAACGTTTGGGACTTTGACAATAAAATCATCATGCCCACATACGCTAACACGTGTTCGAATGTGATCGCCGAGGTATACAAGTTCTTTGACTTTACCCTCAAAAACATTTGGATACTTCCCTTCAGAGGGGTCTATCTCAACTCTTTCCGGTCTAAGTGACAAAGAGGTGGCACCTCCTATCTCACCAGCATTTACGTCCAAAGCGTGTATAATGCCACTACCAGGAATATCAACTACACAAGTACTTCCCTTTTTATCCTTAACAGTTCCCATAAGTTTGTTGTTTTCACCAATAAATTGAGCGCAAAATGCATTTTCTGGCTTTTCGTATAATACATCTGGCGTTGCAAGCTGTTGAATGATTCCATCATTAAATACTGCAATGCGATTTGACATCGTCAAAGCTTCAGACTGGTCATGAGTTACATAAACAATTGTTACCCCAAGGCTTTCGTGTATATGTTTAATTTCATACTGCATTTGTTCGCGCAATTGTTTATCTAAAGCTCCCAGAGGTTCATCCATCAAAACTAATTGAGGCTCAAAGACCAAGGCCCGAGCAACAGCGACACGTTGTTGCTGACCCCCAGAGAGCTGAGCAGGCCTACGTTGGGCGAAGTCATAAAGTTGAACCATGTCCAACGCACGCCTTACCTTTGACTCTATGGTTGACCTCCCCATATTTCGTACCTTTAGTGGGAACGCCAAATTTTCAAAAACTGTCATGTGTGGAAACAAGGCATAGTTCTGAAATACCATGCCAATACCACGTTTATGTGGTGCCACATTATTTATGGGGTTGCCCTCAAGGGTGATTTCGCCGTGTGTTGCGGGTTCGAAACCAGCTAACATCATTAGGCAAGTGGTTTTGCCTGAGCCTGATGGCCCAAGCATAGTCAGGAACTCCCCTCTTGTAACATCTAGGTTTAGATTTTTTACAACAAGTATTTCGCCGTCGTAACTTTTTTGAACTTCGATGAACCTAACTAACGGTTCTTGCGCCTTTGACATTATTCCTCGCCACCGGCTACCGTGCATTGGGAAGCCTAATTTTTAACTACCTGGTAAGTGAACCTTACCTAATCTTTGATTATTTAGTAATATAGAGATTAGACTAGCATAGTTTCATACAAAAAATCAAAGAACGAGCCTTTCACACAAAAAAACGTAGATAATTGCAATGATTTTTTGAAACAAAATGGTTGTTTGTCTGTTCTGGGACACTATTAATTTTAAAAAATTAAACAGACTTAAAGTCATACGCTACAGTTGTCACCACATCAGACAGAAATACTCAAAATATATAAATTAACAACTATGGTAACTGTTGATGGAAAGATTTAAGAGTATAATAGTTAGGTAATAAAAATATACAGAATATTTCCAAATGAGCGTGAACAACTTTGCAGCTATTGATCTAGGCAGTAATAATTGTCGTCTGCTTATTGCTGTGCCGCGCAACAATACTTTTCACGTAATTGACTCATTTTCACAGATTGTGCGTCTTGGCGAGGGACTTAAAAAAGGATTCAACTTAAATGATAATGCAATTGCGAGAACCATAGAGGCACTAAAAATTTGCAAAAATAAAATTAAAGCTAAAAATGTAATTGAAACTCGCGCTGTTGCAACCGAAGCCTGCCGTCTGGCGTGCAACACACAGAATTTCTTTCAGAAAGTGCTTAATGAAACCGGAATTAAATTAGAAATCATAAGTCCTGAACAAGAAGCTCAACTCACACTGGATGGTTGTGCACCGTTGATCGATAAAAATTTATCTCAAACTATCGTTTTTGACATAGGTGGTGGTAGTACAGAGATAATTCTAGCAAAAAAAACAAATACTGAAGAAGCAAGTGTTTTAGCCATGCTATCCTTACCAATTGGTGTGGTTACACTATCAGAACAATATGCAAACTATTTTTTTGAAGTGGGGCTATATGAAAAGATCATAGCCCAAGTTGATCAAAAACTTGAACCGTTTGACCTTAAATACGGCATTTCTCAATATCTCAATTCAAATAAAATGCAAATGCTTGGAACGTCAGGCACAATGACCACTTTGGGTAGCATTTATTTAAACTTACCCAAATATGATCGCTCAAAAGTTGATGGACTAGACTTGCAAGTAGGAGAAATTAGCGACATTAGCTCCAAGATTTTAGGGATGAATTATGCTCAGAGGTCAAAAAATCCCTGCATTGGGGAAGAGCGGGCTGGTTTGGTCGTAATGGGTTGTGCCATCTTGGAAGCTATTTGCCGAAGATGGCCGATGCCTGCTATACGGATAGCTGACAGAGGCATACGTGAAGGTCTCTTAAAAGAACTTACAAAAAATATAAATTTTAAAAAGACCACCTAATGAACAAAAAAGTTAAAAGTAAGAAAAAGAAAAAAAAGTTAACTCATGGTAAGAGCAGTCTTACTGGGCGAAACATGCATACAAAAGTCAAAACAGCAAAGGGACGCAAGTTATCTTCAACCCTTTGGCTTCAACGCCAATTAAACGACCCATACGTAATTGAAGCCAAAAAGAAAGGTTATCCATCCCGATCTGCTTTTAAATTACTTGAATTAGATGACAAATTTCATTTTTTAAAGCCAGGAACGAAAATTGTTGATTTAGGGGCAGCACCTGGCGGTTGGACAAAAGTAGTGGTTGAGCGAACGAACGCTGAAGTAAATAAAGAGAGTAAAATTATTGCTGTTGATATCAATGAGATGGAGCCTATCAATGGTGCTATTGTCATACGTCACGATTTTTTAGATGATCTTGCCATAAACCTTTTAAAAGAAGCCCTATGTGGTAGGGCAGACGTAATCTTAAGTGATATGGCTTCAGCCTCATGTGGGCACGCTACAACAGACCATCTCAGAATAATGGGTCTATGCGAAGCAGCTCTATTTTTTGCCTATGAGGTTCTAGCACCAAATGGCACCTTTGTAGCCAAAGTATTACAAGGAGGTACAGAAGACGAAATGCTTAATAGTATGAAACAAAAATTCAAGACTGTAAAACACTCCAAGCCTTCGGCAAGCCGTACCGAATCTTCAGAGATATACGTTGTTGCTCGTGGATTTAAGGGCCCCAATAATTTAGATTAACAATGCTTGGAATCATCAGCTTCTTCTGTATTATAGTTTTCAATTCACTTTAATTTTCGATTTCAATTCTTTTGTGCAGACATTTAGATCAATATTTATATAAAACACAAAAAACAATTTTTAATTAGACCCCTCTCCAACATGGACTTAGCATGAATATTAAAGAGGCTTTGACCTTTGATGACGTTTTATTAATTCCAGCAGAGTCAAATGTGCTTCCTGCAACTGCTGATACGGGATCCCAACTGACAAAGAGTATTAAACTAGGGATTCCCATAATTTCAGCTGCGATGGATACAGTTACTGAGAGCAGTCTTGCCATTGCTATGGCTCAAGCTGGGGGTATTGGTGTAATTCATAAAAATCTGGACAACAATGAGCAAGCTGCCGAAGTGCGCAGGGTCAAAAAATTTGAGTCAGGCATGGTTGTTGATCCGTTTACAATCAGTCCACAGGCGACTTTGTCCGATGCCCTTTTGATAAAGGAAAAGCATAATATTTCAGGCATTCCTGTTGTAGAGGACAAAGAAGGCAAACTAGTGGGGATTCTCACAAATCGCGATGTTCGATTTGCTGATAACCTCAAACAACCTGTTGGTGAATTAATGACCCGAAACAGTAATGACAAACCATTGATCACGGTCGATGAGGATACAACAAGAAATGAGGCAAAACGATTGTTACACAAACATCGCATCGAAAAATTACTAGTTGTTGATGATGACTTTCGTTGTATAGGCCTAATTACAGTTAAAGATATTGAGAAGGACCAACGATATCCCAATGCTTGTAAGGATGAACTAGGGCGCTTACGAGTCGCAGCTGCTACGGGTGTAGGGACTAATGGCCTTGAACGTGCAGAGGCGCTTATTGATGCAGGAGCTGACCTTGTTGTTGTTGATACAGCACACGGTCATTCTAAAAGCGTTATTGATGCAGTAGCTGCAATTAAAAAACTTACAAATTCCGTTCAAGTTGTTGCTGGTAACATTGCCACACCTGATGCAGCCAAGGCGTTGATTGATGCTGGAGCTGATACAGTTAAAGTGGGTATTGGCCCCGGCACCATTTGCACTACTCGAATGGTGGCAGGTGTCGGAATGCCTCAACTATCCGCAATCATCGAAGTAGCTGAGGTTTGCTCAAAGTTGGGTATTCCAATAATTGCCGACGGTGGCATCAAGTTTTCCGGCGACATAGCTAAAGCCATAGCAGCTGGAGCATGTTGTGTCATGATTGGATCCTTGTTCGCTGGGACAGAAGAAAGCCCTGGAGAAACTTTTCTTTACCAAGGACGCTCATACAAATCATATCGTGGAATGGGCTCACTTGGAGCAATGGCAAGAGGTTCTGCCGACCGCTATTTCCAAGAAGAAGTTTCTGATAAGCTAAAGCTAGTTCCTGAAGGGATTGAAGGTCAAGTTCCTTACAAAGGACCAGTTGGTAATGTTATTCATCAATTAGTAGGTGGCCTTAAATCATCTATGGGATATACAGGTTCAGCAACTATTGTTGACTTGCAAAATAAAGCTACTTTTCGTCGCATTACCAACGCAGGTTTACGTGAGAGCCACGTTCATGACGTTTCTATCACCAGAGAAGCCCCCAACTATCGTCAAGGTGATTGAAAGTGACCCCAAGCGCACGTTTAAGTGCTGCTATTGATATTTTGGAAGCTATTGAAAATTCCGATAAAGCAGCCAATAAAGTTATGAGCAGTTATTTTCGATCAAGACGCTACGCAGGTTCAAAAGATCGTCGTGCTGTTAAAAACAGTGTATTCAATATAATAAGGCACCGTGCCCGGCTAGACTGGTGGCTCAGCAGTGCGTTGGGGAATATGGAACCAACCGCAAGACTACGTGCCCTTGCTTCAATTTTAATTCTCGACAAAAAAAAACCAGAGGAAATCAAATCATTATTCTTTGATGCTCCATACTCACCAGGTCACCTAACTTTAAAAGAAAAAGAATTAATCAATAGTCTAGCTGGCAAAGCCCTACACCACCAAGCTATGCCAATTGGCGTCATCTATGAAGTCCCAGAATGGATAGACAAAATTCTACAAAATCAGTGGGGCGAGAGCTATCAAATCGAAATGCGAGAACTCAATGGCATTGCCCCAGTTGATGTGCGCGTCAACACAGGGCGCGTTAGTCGCAATCAAGCTCAGAAATCACTCCGCATTAATGACATAAAAACAGAACCAACAAATTTTTCACCAATAGGTCTTCGTTTAAACGAACGAGCAGATCTTGAAAAAACAAAGGCTTTTAAAAAAGGCCTGATTGAAATTCAAGATGAGGGTTCACAACTAGTCGCTTTGTTGTGTGAGGCAAAGCCTGGCATGAAGGTTATTGATTATTGCGCTGGTGCAGGTGGTAAAACACTAGCACTTGCGAACTGCATGGCCTTGCAGGGAATAAAAATAAATAATGGGTCGCTAATTGCTTGTGATGTATCACAAAAAAGATTGTCTTGTGTTGATGATCGCTTGAGACGAGCGGGGGTGCATAAAATAGATAAACTTGTTCTTGACAGTATTGGGGCTACCAAAAAACTTGAAGGAAGTGCTGACAGGGTACTTGTTGACGTCCCATGCTCTGGTACAGGTAGTTGGAGGCGCCACCCAGAATCTCGTTGGAAACTCACACGACCACTTCTTGACAAATACATTGCAGAACAAAAAAAAATACTTACTGCCTCAGCAGGACTTATTAAGCGTGGTGGTCGTCTAATATATTCAACTTGCTCGTTGCTTGAGCAGGAAAACCAAAGACAAATTGTAACTTTCCTGGAAGAGCATCCAGACTTCATATTATTACCAATTAAGGAAATTTGGGCGCGATGCGTGAAGACTAAATGTCCAACTGAAAATAAGGATTTACTGCTCAGTCCAGCCACTACTAATACTGATGGTTTTTATTGTGCAGTAATGGAACGCAGGCGCTTATAAAGTTGATTAATATCAGTAGGCCCTGATTAACTTTTAAATATATTGAACTATATTGACTAGAGACGGGTTTAAAACTTCAACTATCTGTCCGAATTAATACAAACTAGACTTAATTTGTCTCTATTAGTAAAAATGTTATCTGGCTATATTCTGCTAATGATTCGTAAAAAGCGAGATCCATGTAAATATGTCTGAGCGCATCCTAATTATTGATTTCGGTTCCCAGGTGACTCAGTTGATTGCACGACGGGTTCGCGAGTCTGGTGTATATTCAGAAATTCACCCCTTCAATTCAATTACGACCGAGACAATTAGCTCTTTTGACCCTAAGGGCGTTATCCTCTCAGGTGGACCAGATTCTATCAACGATAAAGATACACCGCGCGCGCCCGAAGGCTTATTCAATATGGGCCTACCAATACTTGGGATCTGCTACGGTCAAATGGCCATGGCCGAAGCTTTAGGCGGCGAGATTGTCTCAAGTGCCCAAAGGGAATTTGGACGTGCTTTTTTAAATATAACTGGTGATTGCGAACTTTTCCGTGATGTTTGGGCTGTTGGATCCAGAGAAGAAGTATGGATGAGCCACGGCGATCGAATTGAAACTCCACCGCCAGGTTTTAGAACCGTTGCCTCGTCAAAAAATGCACCATTCGCCACTATTGCTGATGATGAACGTCACTTTTACGGGCTCATGTATCACCCAGAAGTGGTCCACACTCCACAAGGAGCTAGGTTGCTTAAGAACTTCACCCACAAAATATGTGGTTGTGTTGGTGATTGGACCATGGCGGGATTCAAAAAACAGCAAATTGATAAAATTCGTACGAAAGTAGGCAACGGCAAGGTCATTTGTGGACTATCTGGCGGTATTGACTCATCAGTTGTAGCCGTGCTGCTACACGAGGCCATTGGCGATCGATTGCAATGCGTCTTTGTGGATACAGGTTTTATGCGTAAAGGCGAGGCGCAAGAAGTAGTCTCCATGTTTAATAACCACTACAAAATACCATTAATCCATCGTGATGCCTCAGAAATATTTTTAGATAAACTGGAAGGTGAAGCAGATCCAGAAACTAAACGCAAGATCATAGGCGCTACATTTATTGATGTGTTCGAGGAAGAAGCCAAAAATATTGGTGGTGCAACTTTCTTAGCACAAGGCACCCTTTACCCGGATGTTATTGAGTCGGTCTCTTTTACTGGTGGCCCATCTGTAACTATTAAGTCGCACCATAATGTGGGAGGCCTTCCAGAACGTATGAATATGCAACTTATTGAGCCCTTACGCGAACTTTTCAAGGATGAAGTTCGCAATCTTGGTCGAGAACTTGGTCTCCCTAATAACTTTGTTGGCCGTCATCCATTTCCCGGTCCAGGTCTTGCCATCCGATTGCCAGGAGGCGTAAACCGAAAAAAGCTCAAGATTCTACAAGATGCAGACGCTGTATACCTAGATGAAATTCGAAAAGCAGGTTTGTATGATACAATATGGCAGGCTTTCTGCGTTCTACTTCCTGTTCAAAGCGTAGGTGTGATGGGTGATTCTCGCACCTATGAATATGTTTGCGCATTGCGCGCCGTCACTTCTACAGACGGTATGACCGCAGATTTCTATCATTTTGACATGAAACTTTTAGCTAAAATATCTAATCGTATTGTTAACGAAGTTTTGGGCATTAATCGGGTTACCTACGACATAACAACAAAGCCACCAGGGACGATTGAGTGGGAATAGTATATAGTAAAATTATTGTTAAAAATCAATACGTTACAGAAAATCGTTTTCGTCAAAGTCACTTCAAAGTAAAAATTTAACCGCTTCATAATTATTGAGAGTTTTGTCTGAGGATTCAAACAAAGGGCAAAATTCATAGATTATTGTAAAGAATGATGCCCTCCTTATCAGCACCCTCACAGTATGTCCCATAGTGGATAGAGGTTGCGGATAGAAGTTAATTGTTCGGATAGTTTTAAGTCCTAATTCTGATTTAAAGACGTCACTCACTTACAACATTAGACAGTAGAAAAATGAGGTTTGTACAAAACCTAACTTTAGTGGATAGAGTGTTATGTCCAAAGCACAGTTGTAGATAAGAGAGTAAGAGATAATACAAAGGCGGGAGTTAAGTATTTTCAGAATAAAGTCCCAATAATGGATGGATAAGCAACCATCTATACGATGCCTAAGAATTTCCTTAAGATTAAATAACTCCAAATGGATATGTACGACGTGGAAATTAGTGTTGGTACCGTGGATAGCTATGGTTGTAGGAAGATATTATTCTGTGCAAAAACTATAAATTAGGTATTACAATCAATCGAGTAAATTGGAAAACGGAGTAAACGTCAGAAAATTAAAACAAACAGCCTTTAGAATTTATCCAGAAATCATTAGTGCATATGGACTTCATTCAAAGGTGTTTAATGTGGAAACCGCCAAAAAGTCTATTTTAATCCAGGTCAGTATTTAGTTGATTATGACAGATTATTGAATGCTTGGTCTTTATTATTTGCACAATGTCCCGGAAAAAGAACGAAATTTTAGTGGGCTACACAAAAAAATTAGCAAAAACCCTATACAATAGCATCCATTCAAACCTCTCCCAACTCTCGCTCAAGCTGAAGTCGCTCGTAGAAATACCGGTTATCGTCCCAGCTCTCGTTGGCTGGTGGCAATTTATCGTCCATCAGGGTTTCTTTAATGTGTAAAAGGGTGTCCGAAACCCAGTCAGAGTTCCCAGTATAGGGAATAAGAGTTGTCTTGAACTCCATAAAGCCCATGTCCTCATAGCCTTGATGGTCAGAATAGAAGCCATTATCGCCCTTAATACCGTTCACATAAAGAAAATATCCTAAATCAGAGACGGGAAATTCCTTTTTACGGAATAGCCATTGGTAGACTTCCATCTGTCGCTTGTATCCAGAACCCCAACCGCTCTCGATATCTGGGTCACCTTGTTTCGAGGTCGACTTGTAATCAACGATATAGAGTTCTTTTGAATTAATATCTTCCCATACGTCATCGACAGCCCCAAACACCTCAAGGTTGGTTGCCTCGTCTAAATAACGAATGCCTTTGAAGTTGTTTCTCCAATCCTCAATTTCGGGATGTTGATATGGGATAACCTCAAGATTGAATTTCTTAAAGATTGGATGTTCTGAGGATTGCTTCTCTCGGTAGCCATCAAACTCATTCTTGAGGAGATGGTCAGTCGCAACCGCAAGGGTAAGCGGAACCATTGATGGGGGTTTGAGACCGAACTTTCTATGAAGGATAAAGGTTCTTGGACAGCGGAGGAATTGGTCTATACCTGAACGGGATATGGGGAAAGGTTCTTCTCTATTTTTGTCAAATTTAATATATTTTGCCATTCACCAAGTACCCAAAAGTTATGCAAAATTATTATAATAACAAGTTACGAAAAAGATAGAGGAATAGGGAAACGCACGGTTTGATGCAAACTTATCTATTGGCCTCAACAAACTGAAAAGTAATAATCATCTGAATTTCACACTAACTTAGAAAGGGTTTCCATTAACCATTTGAAAAAAGAATTTAAAAAAACAATAGCTACCCTCTACCGTTTTAAAAATGAGGGGGAAGCGCTAGTCTTGGCAAATGATACACCTTTTGGATTAGCAGCTTATTTCTACTCGTGCGAAATTGGCCGAGTCTGACAAGTTTCAGAAGCCCTTGAATTCGGCATAATCGGTGTAAATACTGGCAACATCTCATATGAAGTTGCACCAATAGGTGGGATCAAGGAGTCAGGCGTTGGCCGTGAAGGATCAAAGTATGGCATTGAAAAATTTCTAGAGGTTAAATATACGGGTTTTGGCGGGCATTAAAGATCGTCCTTTCGTTTAATGGAAGCCCGAGGAGAGAATACATTACGCAAAGTACAGAACTACAAAGTCACGTCAAAATAGATAATGAGTTGTGAAATTAATAATAATTACTCTGAGGCATACGGGTCGAAGTAAGACAAAAAAATGGTGATGAGATGACGAAAACGACAGGTGCCATTCTGGCTATTGACCAAGGAACAACCAGCTCACGTGCCATCCTGTTTTCACCACAGGCAGATATTTTGGGCGTTAGTCAGAAAGAATTTGAACAGGTATTTCCAGCGGATGGTTGGGTAGAACATCGTCCATGTGATCTGTGGAAAACGGTTCTAAAAGTCGGGCGTGAAATGGTTGCAAAAGCAGATGAGATTGGCCAAACCATCACGGCCATAGGAATAACAAATCAACGTGAAACCACATTGATCTGGGATCGTAAAACTGGAGAAGTGGTCTATAATGCGATTGTCTGGCAAGATAGGCGTACAGCAAACAATTGTAAAAAACTTCAGGAACAAGGATGTTTAGACACTATCCGCAACACATCAGGTTTGGTTCTTGATCCTTATTTCAGCGCAACTAAAATTTCTTGGATTCTGGATCATATTGAAGGTGCACGCAGGCGAGCTGAGCAAGGCGAGCTCTGTTTTGGAACAGTTGATAGCTTTTTGATCTGGCAGATGACTGGTGGAAAAAGCCATGTAACAGATGCCACTAATGCCAGCCGTACCAATCTCTACAACATCCATAAAGGTAAGTGGGATGATACATTGTGTGCCCTTTTTAATGTTCCCTTATCCCTGCTTCCTGTTGTTTTAGATAGTGCCAGTCACTTTGGTGATTGTTTGCCGGAAATATTTGGAAAAAACCTGCCTATTTGCGGAGTCGCCGGTGACCAGCAGGCAGCAACTATTGGGCAAGCCTGCCTTACAAAAGGCTGCATTAAATCAACATACGGTACAGGTTGTTTCATGCTAGCTAATACCGGTACGGCCTGCCTGACTTCCAAAAATAATTTACTTTCCACTATCGCCTACCAGGTTAATGGTAAGACCACATACGGTTTAGAAGGATCTATTTTTATTTCCGGAGCTGTTGTTCAATGGCTTCGGGACTCAATGGGTTTAGTGAGCAATGCAACAGAAAGTGAGAAACTTGCAAAATCTCTTACAAGCAATGACGGCGTCTACATGGTGCCAGCTTTAACCGGCTTAGGCGCACCGCATTGGGCGCCCTCCGCACGCGGTTCAATTTATGGTATAACAAGAAATACGGGACCAGCCCATTTTGCAAGAGCTGCACTTGAGTCTGTTGCCTATCAGACATATGACTTGGTTGAGGCGATGCGGACTGACGGAATTGAGCCAAGTAATCTGCGAGTTGATGGTGGAATGGTCAAAAATGACTGGCTTCTTGACTTCATGGCAGATATTCTTGACCAACAAATAGACAGGCCTGTTATAACAGAAACTACTGCTTGGGGGGCAGCAGTATTGGCCCTACTGGGCAGTCAGCAAATCAGCTCTCTAGAAACAACCGCACAATTATGGAAGCTGGATCATTCCTTTAAACCTGACATGAAGACATCTGAACGTGCAAAGTTATTAGCTGGTTGGAAGACAGCTGTGAAACGTACCTTACTTGACTAAAAAATAGCTGGAGTAGTTTGTATAAACATGAATAGCGTCATTAAATGCATAACAAGTAAATACTTTGACTTTTCCACCAGAGCACCAAGAAAGGAATATTGGTTATTCACACTTTTTAGCATCTTTGGAATAATCATTTTAACAGTATTTGATCTTGTCTCGAATACCTATGACGAAGAGAGCGGACTGGGTGTTTTTTCTGGCATTTTTTTACTGCTTATTTTTATCCCTCACTTGGCAGTTGGGGTCAGAAGACTCCACGACACAAACCGTGTTGGATGGTGGTTATTGATTTCATTAATTCCAATAGTTGGTACTATCTGGTTGGTAGTTCTTTATTGTTTAAAGGGTAATGAAGATAAAAATAGATATGGTGAAAATCCAATAAAAACAGTAATTCCATAAATGATCCTTCTTGAGGCACTTTAATAGTTTGGAGACGGTGGTTTAGTAACTTCTATACTGGGCGTTCTCAAGTATAATTAGCTATAAAAAAACTAGTTTAGTACGTTAATAAAACATCATGCAGATTTCAAATCACGAAATCCTTGACGCTTTAATGCAAAAGGTTTGCTATTCTCAATTTCTTGCTTGCTAAGCCCATGCAATTCATGGGGGAAAACCAGCCACTTTTCAGTTTCATGAACATAAAAATCGGGTGTTGTTTCAACTTTGCGCTTACCCGGTTTATAATAGATTGTTGCCACTTTCATTGAAGGCGCATTTAGCCGAGACAAATTTCTAATTGTATCCAAGATAGCCTGAACGCTGTTCCCAGTATCAAAGACGTCGTCTATTATCAGCAGATTGTCCTCAGCATTTACGTTTTCTATTATGTAATGCAGACCATGGACTTGCACATTGTCCCGACGTTTATCTATGCCATCATATGATGAAGTTCTTATGGCAATATGATCTGTTGGAACACTATGATATTCAAGTAACTCCTGAACGGCAATTCCAACTGGAGCACCACCACGCCAAACCCCTACTAAATAGTTCGGCGTGAAACCAGAATCCAATATAAGATGTCCCAGATGATAAGAGTCATGCAAAAGTTCATTGGCCGTGATGAAGTGTTTCTCGACCATTTTGATACCCTTCAACCAAATACGTAATGAAGAACACCCAGAGCTGCCACCAATAACACCGCCGGGCTAGCCTCAGCCACACGGCCACTCGCAACCTTAACGACAGCGTATGTAATAAACCCTATTGCAATTCCATTTGCTATTGAAAATGTTAATGGCATTAAGATTGCGGCTAGCATCGCAGGGGCAAATTCAGTTGCATCGTCCCAGTCAATCTCAATGATGTTTCGTACAAAGAAAGTTGCAACAAAAACTAAAGCTGCCGCTGTAGCAAAAGCAGGAATACTCTGAGCCAGAGGTGCTAAAACTAAACACAAAAGAAATAGCAAGGATACAACGACTGCAGTCAACCCAGTTCGCCCGCCTTCCTTGATACCAGCGGCACTCTCAATGTAAGAGGTAGTATTAGATGTCCCAAATAGTGATCCTGCAATAGTTGCAAAAGAGTCACTTATTACTGCCCTGCCCACACCTTCGATTTTACCATCAGGACCAATTTTATTTGACAGATTAGCTACGCTAGTGAGCGTGCCAGCGGTATCAAAAAAATCGACAAAAAGAAAAGCGAAAACAACACCTATCATAGCCGCTGTTAATGCTCCAGCAATGTCGAGTTTAAACAATGTTGGCTCCAGACTTGGTGGCACACTTACAACACCTTGGAAGTTGGCAATACCAATGATCCAACCTATGATGCTTACAGCTAAGATCCCAATAATGATGCCACCAGGAACACGTAATCGATCAAGCACTACCATAATAGCGAACCCCAAAGCAAACAGGATTACCGGTAAGCCTGTGACATCACCTAAACCTACTAAAGTCGCTGGATTATCAACAACAACACCAGCATTTTTCAAGCCAATTATAGCTAAAAATAATCCAATACCTGCTCCAATACCAAGTTTGAGAGATTTGGGAATAGAGTTGATGACCCATTCTCGAAGTCCAGTCAAACTCAATACAAGGAAAAGAATACCACTAACGAATACAGCACCAAGAGCCACTTCCCACGGTTGTTTAAGTCCCAATACAATGCCAAAGGCAAAAAAAGCATTGAGGCCCATGCCGGGCGCAAGAGCAACAGGCCATTTTGCCCACCAGCCCATAACCGAACAGCCTACAACCGCAGCCAAGATCGTGGCAACAAACACAGCGCCAAAGTCCATATTCGCCTTTGAGAGAATACTGGGATTAACTACGATAATGTATGCCATTGTAAGAAACGTTGCAAAACCGGCAAGAACCTCAGTTCGAACCGTGCTACCTTTTGCTTCAATTCCAAAGTAACGATTTAACCAATCCATCTATCCCCTCCTTTGGCCAATGATAAATATAATCTGTATCAAGTTATTTCAACGAACCTTGTGATTCTCAGATATTACCAAATCACCCCTTTTATTAATAGACCTGTTTTTTCAAACACTTTTCATCACCAATTTCCATAAATGTTTCCATCTGAAAACTATGTGTTAATATATTTTACCTATCAAAATTCATAAGTAGAATTATTCCTAAATCATGAGGAATATAACTGATCAAAGTAGCCAATCATAATCACAGACTTTCAATTACTGATGTTTATAAAGTATCAAATTTTTTTTATGGCAATCTTAACCATCTATCATTTTTTCTAATTTCTGATAAAGTTCGCCTATGAAAGTTCTACTCACCCTTTTGACCTTATTTTTTGCCCTTTCACAAAAGGCTGTATTTAGTGAGACCATTGGTGATTTAGTCAAACGCAATGGCCTTTATTACAAAAAAAATAGCGATATTCCGTTTAGTGGAGAGGTCACCGGACAATATCATGGGAGTTATAAAAATGGTAAGGCGGAGGGTCCTTGGGTTTTTTACTACCCCAACGGACAACTATACTCCAAGGGAAACTACAAAGATGCTTTACAAGATGGGCCCTGGATTACATATAACATAGATGGAACTATAAATACGCAAGATACCGGCATCTACAAGAATGGAAAGAAGATCTCGGACTAGTTGAAATCTCTATTGACCACATTTAAGCTCATATTCACTCTAATGCAATCAACTAACAGTTTTGCTAGGTGGACAAGACTGTGGGAAAATGTGCAGAGTTCTTTCTATGTGAATTTTGAAAAGATTAAAAAAAGAAATGAGTATGTTTATTATTGGCAGTTGGGTAATTTCTTAAATACTCATCAGAGGATACTTGTCGATCAAAGTACACAGACAATTTTTTGTAAATTATTGCGTTATAAATCCTTGAGTTATTCTTTTCACAAAGTACGTATGGGAAAAACCCTTTGAAAATGTAAATCCTAAGAATCCAGAATGGGAGTATCCCTCCCCTAAATCACCAAATGAAACAATTGTAATACGGGTATGTGAACATGACACTTTAAATTAAATACTTAATACGTCGCATCAGGTTAATGAACATAATTGTGGTCAAGTCCTACCACCTTGTACCCAATCTTGACCAAATATCTTATAACATGTTGAGGTTCACCCGTTACGTGGCATATAGTGAGGCATACAATTATTCAAACAAAAACTTCCAAGGATGTGCTTTCTTTCTGGTTTGAAGAGACCACTTCCAAACATTGGTTCAAAAAGGATGATAAATTCGATGGAATCATCAGGACGCGATTTGAGCCCACAGTTACGGCCGCGCTAAATGAGGAAATTAATGAATGGGCCAAAAGTGCAGAAGGATGCCTTGCGCTGATAATCCTGGTCGACCAATTCACAAGAAACATTTACCGCGATACACCGCGCGCGTTCATTGGTGACCAAAAAGCTTTGTCTTTATGTTTGCAATGTCTTGATCGTGACTTTATTAAGCAAATAGGTAAAGACTGGCGTCGTTTCATGCTGATGCCTATGATGCATAGTGAGAGTTTAAGCATACAAAATAGGTCCATCCCGTTATTTGAGACACATACTGATCCTCGGACCCTCAAATATGCCGTCAGGCACCGAAATATCATAGAACGTTTTGGTAGATTTCCGCATCGCAACTCAATTCTCGGCAGGTCATCAACCTATGAGGAAGTTAAATTTCTTGCACAACCAGGGTCTTCATTTTAGGAAGTAATCTTGATAAAGGATAAACTAATGAAGCTACCCACTGAAGATCTCCTTAAACTGTATAAAGATATGCTTTTAATTCGTCGTTTTGAAGAAGAGGCACTTATAAAAGCCACCGAAGGATTATATGCCAACTACCATAGCGGAATAGGCCAGGAAGCTATCCCAGCCGGTGTTTGCCATAATTTGAATTCGAAGGATAAAACGATGATAACTCATCGCGGGCTTGGTGTTTTGTTGTCACGAGGGATTAGTACTGAACAATTGTTTGCTGGTTTGTATGCAAAGCAGTCTGGTCCTACTCGTGGTCGTATACCAATTTATCACATGGGCGCCCCAGATCTTGGAATCCTCTCAGGCACTTCAATGGTAGGCTCGGTGGTTCCTCTAGCTGTTGGTTCAGCTCTGGCAGATCAGTTGGAAGGAAACGATAATGTTACCATATCTTTTTTTGGGGATGGTGCGGTCAACAGAGGCGATGTTCATGAAGGGATGAATTTTGCCTGTGTTAGAAAATTACCAATAGTATTTTTCTGTGAAAATAATTTCTTCGCTAAATCAACACCAATTGAACTGTCAACTGCAGGTGGAAACATCTCTGCACGTGCTCAGGGTTATGGTATCGAGGGATATTGCATTGACGGCAATAATGTCATTACTGTCCATCAGGCTGCACAAAAAGCTATCGCACGTGCTCGTTCAGGTAAGGGACCAACTCTTATCGAATGTGAGACGTATAGATGGGCACCTCATTCTACTGCGGGTGATAGAGAATTTGCCCGTACTGATGAAGAATTGATTAAATGGCAAAAAAAATGCCCAATCGCACGCTTGGAAAAAAAACTATTGAAAAACGGCAATATAGATTTGAACCATATAAAAAAAATAAATCAAAAAATAATCTCTGATATTAAAAAAGCAATCAAGGCTGCTGAAGATGCACCTTATGCACCAGGTAACATTGCTACTGAAAATGTTTATCTTTGAAAAGATTAGGGAATAATTAAATGCGGGAAATCACATATCAAGAAGCTATTCGTGAGACCCTCATGGAAGAGTTAAGACGTGATGAAAAAGTCATTGTTATGGGTGAGGATGTTGGGTCATTTGGTGGTCTTACAGGAACTACTATTGGTTTGATAGATGAATTTGGACCGATGAGGGTTATTGAAACTCCTATTTCAGAATGTGGGTTTGTTGGTGCAGCAATTGGAGCTGCCATTCAAGGATTTCGTCCAGTTGTTGAACTAGGCCTTGCGGATGTAATCTTGGTTGCAATGGATCAAATTGTAAATACTGCAGCAAAAATGAACTATTTTTATGATGGAAAGACATCTGTTCCTGCAGTTTTTCGTGTTTGGTCTGGTTTCAGACCTAGTGGAGGACCTCAGCAATCCCAAAGCAATGAGTCTATGTTCGCACATGTTGCAGGATTGAAAGTTGTAATGCCATCCAATAGTTATGATCTAAAAGGACTACTCAAATCTGCTATTCGTGATGAAAATCCAGTAATTTTCTTTGAGCCCAAAGGTGTTTATCAAGATTTGTCTATTGTACCTGTGGATCAATACTTAATCCCTCTTGGATTTGCAGATGTAAAACGTGAGGGTAATGACGTCACCATAATTGCAATGGGGGCAATGGTGCCAATTGCGATTGCAGCTGCAGATTATTTATTTGAAAACGATGGTATATCAGTCGAGGTTGTTGACCCTAGAACGCTCAGGCCACTTGATAAGGAAACCTTGATCTCTTCGGTTTGTAAAACAGGACGATGTCTCGTTGTACACGAGGCAAATACCTTTGGAGGATTTGGAGCTGAAATTGCAGCAATGCTTGCAGATTTGGCATTTGATAAGATTAAAGCACCCATTAAGCGAATTGGCGCACTGGAAACACCAGTTCCTGTGAGCCCATCTCTCGAAGTTATGGTAATTCCAAACAAGCAAAGAATTGTAGAAACTGTATATACTCTTTTAAGATGAATTAAATCATCACTTATCAACATCAGATCAAGTCTGAGTTGAGACTATAATTTAAACTATGCGATTTCTAGGTTCATTACCTTTCAAAAACAGCGCAGCTGTTTCTGCGGCTTTGAAACGCATGTCATAAAGTGCAGACTCAGAGTAATAGGCAGTATGAGGTGTTACAACGAAACGACCATAAAGCCAAGGTTCATAGTTTTTCCAAGCGCTAATTAGTGCATGACCTCCTGGTGGTTCGTTAGGTAGAACATCGGTGCCAACACCGCCTAATTGACCACATTTTAATCCTTCTTCTATTACATCAAGATTTTTAAAGAGTCCGCCTCGGGCTGTATTAACCAAAAGAGCTCCCTTCTTCATTGATTTGATAAAGTCTCCGTCTACTATTCCAGTAGTTTCTTCGGTGAGTACACAATTCAAACTAATTGCGTCAGACTCAGCTAACAATTGTTTCAAGGACGCTGCACGAATGTAGCCATGTTCTTTGGAGTGAGACTTAGGTTGGTATTCATCAAATCCAAGAATACGACAGCCATATGGCGTCATATTACGTATTACAGTTGCCCCAATTCGTCCAGTTCCTATAACCCCGACTGTAGACTCAGATATTCTTTTTATTGGTGTGATAATATTTTTTGCCCAGTTGCCATCATCTGTGCGACTGGCTATGTCATAAGCAGATATTCGACGCCATAAGTTTAGCAAGTGCGCTGTAGCAGTAGCAGCGATCTCTTCGATACCGTAATCAGGTGTGTTACATAGAGGTATATCAAATCCCTTGAGTGCATCAAGATCTACATTATCAGTTCCCACTCCATATCGAACAATGATTTTGCAGTTATGCAAGTTTTTGATGGTTTTTTCTGTTATGCGTGCATGAAAAACGAGGAGAACATCAAGTTTTCTCAAAATCTCTTCACTAAAACTATTCTCATCACGTGAGTTGAAGTTTATGAATTCTGCTTTCCCGCCAAACGCCTTTTGTTCAATTTCGTAAGGTGCCTGGTAGTGATCAGTAATCCCGACTAGCAGTGTTTTTCCTTGGAATTTATCCTCCAAACTCATATTTTAATCCTCAGATACAGTAAGAGCCTTCTCGGCTATATGTTCTGCAGTAAGTCCAAAATGTTGGACTAGCTCATCGTGTTTCCCTGTTGCACCATATCCATCATCAACACCCATCATTACTAAATTATTTAACGTGGGTAAGTTCTTCAAGCCACTCTCAAGAACAACACCGGCAACAATATTTCCCAATACTGTTTTTTGCTGCTGAGCAACGGTAATTATACCTCGACAACCAGATGTTGCTTTAAGTAATCCTTGCTTATCCAGAGGTTTTATTGTGTGTAAATTAACTACAATCACATTAATATTGCTTGTTTCTTTCAAGATGATTGAAGCGCGCATTGCTTCACTCACTTGGGATCCACAGGCAATAATTACAATGTCCGCTGGTTTACCTGTCCACTTTGTAGAAAGATTTATCTCAAAGGAGTCGACAAATTCAGGCTGGCGTCCACTATAAGTGATGATGTTTGCAACGCCGTACTCATATGGGGTTTCAGCTTTGGTCACGACCGGCTTCGGTGCGCGTTCCTGTAATGTAATAATTGGCCCATCAACATCCCGAATAGCTGCCAAAGTCGCTTTGTTGGCTTCTATTGTATCACAAGGCCATTGAACTTGCATATTTGGCAGATAATAGCCTAATGAGACACTTTCTAAACACTCATGAAATGGGCCATCACCTCCAAGGAGTCCCTCAGTCAAAAAGTATTTAACATTGTGACGAGGATGAGCAACGCTGACCCTTATTTGGTCATAAGCTCGACCTAGGGCGAAAGGGGCATAACCGTTTGTGATTGGTGTGAAGCCCTCCTTAGCAAGGCCAGCCGCAACAGTAGACATATTCTGTTCAGCTATACCAACATCAAAAAATTGATTAGTTAACTTATATTTCTGACGATCCTCCTCGGTAATGCCAATTAATTTAAAAGAGTCTTGTGTTACAGTAACAATGTTTGCGTCATCATCCATACACTCTCTAAATCCATCTGATATCCCAGTTGCTGTCCAAATGAACTCAACCTGCAAATCATTACCAGCATTCCAATTAAAATCTTGACCGAATCCTGGTGTTGCTAAATCCAACTCTTCAGTAACACGTTTTTGGTGTTCATCGGCCAAATGAAAGAATTCTTCATGGGGGAAGGTAACACCTATTTCTGTCAAAGCATCAGGTATCTGGTCACGTGCAGGTGCTTTGTTGTGAGATGAAACTTTATCCTCGAGAAAGGAGACACCGTTACCTATCACAGTATGTCCAACGATAGCTGTTGGTTTGCCGTTTTTTATCTTTTTTGCTTTGTCGTATGCGATGGTGACTTCATCAAGATTATTACCATCAATCTCGAGAACGTTCCAATTGAAGCTTTTTAATTTATCAACAACTGGCTCGACCTCACTACATTCTTCTATGCGGTTGTAACTTTGAATGCGATTTATATCGTAAAATGTAATCAAATTATCTAGGTTATGAGTCCCCGCATACAAAATTGCTTCCCACATACTTCCTTCTTGAAGCTCTCCATCACTATTGTGAGTAACTACCCAATGATTTTGTTCACGAATTTTTGCGGCTAAAGCTGAACCAACAGCAACACCCAAAGCTTGGCCAAGCGACCCACCAGATAACTCCCACCCTTTGATCCTCAAATTATTTGGATGCCCCTCAAATGGGCTACCAAAACGACGATAACCGACGGTTTCTCTCCACTCATGATATCCCTTTTTAACTAATAAGGAATAAATTCCTGGTGTAAAGTGCATGGGGCCAAGGAAGAAACGGTCTCTGTTAGGATCCTCAATATTAACGTTGAATTTGTCAAACCAAACGGCAATCAGCGACTCTGCGCCTGATAGTGCACCACCTACATGACCAGCACCTGCTGCTGCGCTCATGGTCAGAGTAAGTGCCTTAAATTCTCTAATTATCTCTTTAAGCCTATTTGTTTCTTCTACCATTGGACTTTCCAAAAAAAATTGCCGAAAAACTCATTTCTAATCATACACTAAGATTAAGTAAAAAAAGATTTTCTACTAAACAAACTGTTTGTAGCTACTTTAAATACCATCAAAAAAATTAATGAACTAGTCAATTTGCTTCAAGCGGAAAAACAACGAGTAAATAAAAAATATCCTTTGTTTGCTACTATATTAAGATTTAATAGCTGAAGTTTGTGCACTGAATTTTGTTTAGTTATTGGGTCTTGTCAACTGATGGTCAACAAGTTTTGTATAAAGACCACCTTTTGCCAACAACTCATCATGGGTGCCAACTTCCATCACGAGACCTTCGTTGAGAACAATGATCATATCAGCATTTCGCACAGTTGAAAGCCGGTGAGCGATCACAAAAGTTGTGCGATTAGCCATTAGATCCTCTAGTCCATTACGAACCGCTTGTTCATTCACCGCATCCAAATGCGATGTCGCCTCGTCGAGAATTAGAATTGGCGCATCCTTAAGGAAGGCACGTGCAATGGCTACTCTTTGACGTTGACCGCCCGATAAACGCATGCCACGTTCTCCGACTTTGGTCTCTAGACCATCGGGCAAACCATTGACAAAAATTTCAAGTGAAGCTCTTTGAAGAGCCAACTTTAAAGTTGTTTCATTGGCATCAGGATTTGCTATCAATATATTAGCTTTAAGCGTATCATTGAAAAGATAGGTATCCTGCGCAACAAGCGCCAATTTGCTTCGCAATTCATCCAAAGCATAATTCCTCAGGTCTTGCCCACCAAGGTAAATAACTCCATTATTTGGGTCCCAAAACCGCATCAACAAATGAGCAACAGTTGTTTTACCTGCTCCAGAGGGCCCAACCAATGCTATTGTCTTACCCGCAGGCGCTACAAAAGTGACACTGCGCAATGCGTGACGATTTCCAGCTTCATATTGAAAATCAACAGCATCAAATTTCACAGGTAATCCACTAAGAGAATCTTTGGATACTGAAGCACCTTTCCCATCCGTCACAGAAACAGGTTCATTATCGACTTTGTAGAGACGGCGTGTTGATCCAAGCGTGTCTGCCAATTGCCGACTAACATTTGAAATCTCTGAAATTGGTAAAAAGGCTGCCATTGAAAGTAAAGTTAGCAATGGTAAAAAACTATTCTCAAGACGACCATTGTCGATTAAACCCGCTCCAACGACAACTACAGCCAAACCACCCAATCCCGTTGCAACCTCAAGAAAGGACGCTTGGAAGGTAAGATCACGAAAAAATGGCAAGCGAATAATATGGTGTCTTTTTGTTCGTAGGACCAACTCATCTCGGTGCTCACTCTCTCGTTGAAAAGCGATGATTTCGCTAAGTCCCTGGATTGTATCAAGAGCATGTGCATTCAACTCTCCCAGAGCTTCTCGCGCCTGAGAGCCCAATGAGTCTACGCGCTTTCGCATCAAAAAGGGACCCAAAGCAACTAATCCAAGAAACGGTACCAACGCCGCAGCTAATTCCCAACTAAAATAAATTAATACGCCTACAACTAAACTAGGTACAAGAACTGCTACAAAGGCTGGTGCGACTGTATGTGCAAAAAAATATTCAACTGTTTCAACATCATGCGTGACCATTGCCACCATATCGCCTGTACGTCGGCGCACCATATATGCTGGAGCTAGCTGATCAAGCTTTTCAAAGAGGGCAATTCGCATCTTAGTGAGTAAGCGAAAAGCCATGTCATGAGCAACCCATGATTCAAGCCAATGAAAGATACCTGCAATTGGTGCCAATACAACCAAGATGTATACAAAGTCCATAAACGGTTCACCCAACTTCACAGCTCGAACAGCCAGTGCACTTACAGCACCGATGCCAATAAAGGCGAATACTCTGGCTACACCAAACCCAAAAGTGAGCGCAAGTTTTCCTTTATAAGGCAAAATATATTTCATCAATTTGCAGATAGCTCCCGCCCAACTTAACCCTACCGCTTTTACGATAGCGCTAGTCGAAGATATTTGGTCTTGTTGGCTATTAGCAGATACGTTAACCGTATCTGTGTCCAACGGTCTTATACCGTTAAACTCGACGTCGTCCTTTTCACCGTCCTCAGCTTGCTCCGCCATCAAACGATAATAGAGACCCCGCCTGGTCATCAAATCATTGTGGTTTCCATCCTCAGTAATTTTCCCTTGATCCATAACAAGAATGCGGTCTGAACTTATGACGCTGGAGAGACGATGAGCAAAGATGAGTGTTGTCCGTCCTCTCATTAATCGATCAAGAGCGTCCTGAATAACCGCTTCATTTTCAGCATCAACAGCTGACAAAGCTTCATCCAAAACTAAGATTGGCGCATCACGCAAAATTGCTCTTGCAATAGCTATACGTTGTCGTTGGCCACCTGATAACCTAATACCACGCTCACCAATTACTGTTGCATAACCGTTTGGAAGTTTATCGATAAACTCTCCAGCATTTGCAGCTCTGCATGCAGTTTTTAATTCATCTAAAGATGCTGTTGGCTTTCCTAGCCGAAGGTTATCTTGGACTGTGCCATGAAACAGATATGTGTCCTGATTAACAACTGCGATCTGGCTACGAATTTCATTAAAAGAAAGTTTACTTATATCGCATCCACCAATTTTAACGACACCCTTATCAGGATCAAAAAAACGCAACAATAACTTTACAATTGATGACTTACCAACTCCGCTTGGACCAACAAAACCAACACGCTCACCTGCATTAATATTGAAGTTGAGTCCTCGATGAGTAGGCTTACGTCCACCGGGATAAGAAAATTTCACATTTTCAAATGAAACACTAGGCGTAAGTTTATCTTCCGCAACAGGGTCCAAATTTTCTGTTACAATTGACTTCGAATCAAGAAGATTAAATATAGTCTGAGCTGAAGCTTGAGCGACCATTCCATTGTGCATCAATGAACGCATATCTCTAAGTGGGCGAAAAACTTCAACACCCAGCATCAAAATCACAATCAGCACCGCAAGATCCATATCGCCATCTACTACACGAATTGCACCGAGCACTAGTGTTGTAGCAGCACCAACGGTAATTCCAGTATCCGTGATTCCCCGAGCAAGGGAATTAGTCGCTAGCACCCACATGGTCGACTTAAAAAGTTCCTCTGCTCTTTTTTTCAAGGTATTTGCACGCATTCTACTCTGACCAAACGCTTTTAAAGTAGTAAGACCTTGAACTGAATCTAAGAAATCAGCCGCAAACGCTTTGTAGGCACGCGCACGCGCAAGACTGCTTCTTTTATCCCAACTTTGAAATATTTGTGGTGCAATCAAAGTCACCAAGGCGGCTGCTAGCATCACCAAAGCTACTGGCACATCAAGAAAAGCCACAAAACAAAAAATCAGAAACGGTGTCAGCGTTGAGATAATCAACTGCGGTAGATATTGTCCAAAATAAATTTCAAGTTGCTCCACTCCATCAATCATCGCCAAAATTGCATCACCAGTTCGCTCCATACCAAAATAGGATGGACCAAGCTCTACAACTTTATTGTAGATCACAGTACGAAGATGCACTTGAACCATTGACGCAGTATGGTGCGCAACCATGTTACGCAAATACTCAAGAGCCCCGCGTACAACCATCACGACAGCCACACCTACAGCTGGAAGTATCAGTTGTTCGAGAGGCAACCCTTGGAAGATGCGGGATATAAGCCATCCCAGTAACGCAAGACGACCGATACCAAAAAAAACTGCTAAAATACCTATCGCAGACGCAGTAAAAATTCGGAACCGGACACCTCTGGTATATTCCCAGAGTCTCGAATCAAAGTACATTCTGCTCCTAGCCTCGCTTCTTAAGGTTCACGCCGTGCATCTCAAAACTAATATTTTAAATAAGAAGTTAAATTTTGTCAGGAATTTAGAGACCTTCTTTAGTCAAATTCGCATAGCTCTTATACAGTCATTGAGCTAATAAGAAAAAAGTAATATCAGAAGACTGTCTGGACATATGCACAGTTCTCTCCTGTTTTAAGCCACAAACTATTGAAAGATTACCAATTTCTAAAGACCAATAAAGTACTACAAGTGATATTAAAGACCTGTATTTTTTAAATAATCACACCACATGCAATCCAATACCTAAAACTGCAACTGGGATGTAACCCAAATTTATATTAGAAGATAGTTATGAACCATTTTAAAAAAAATATAGCAAGGCGCAAAATAGTTAGGGGCGTATCTCAGCTGACTTCAGGAGTATCTACATCTGATGGAATGGATGTTCGACTAATTCGCTTCATTGGTTCAAAAGAATTAAATATGATTGATCCATTCTTACTTTTTGACACTTTTAATTCCGATCAACCAAACGATTACTTGGGAGGCTTTCCTAATCACCCCCATCGTGGCTTTGAAACAGTCACATATCTCTTAGCTGGCAACATGCGTCACAAAGACAATGCTGGGCACGAAGGTGTTATAAAAGCAGGTGGTGTGCAATGGATGACTGCAGGACGCGGAATAGTTCACTCCGAAATGCCAGAGCAAGAGAACGGTCTTCTTCAAGGCTTTCAACTTTGGGTTAACCTTCCCGCATCAAAGAAATACTCAGCCCCAAACTATCAAGAATTCAAAGCAACCGACATTCCCGTTGAGATGCTACCTAAAGGTGGAACTATCAGGGTTATTTCTGGCAAGACGGATAAAGGAACGCTGGGTGTAATCAAAAATAAGCTTACTGAGCCTTTATTCCTAGACGTTAGTCTCAATCAAGACACAACTTTTGAGCAGGAAGTAACAAGCACACACGCAGGTTTTATATATATAGTTGAGGGGAGTGTTCTAATTGGCATAGATGGTACAGAAATGTCAAAACAAATGCTTGGTATTTTAGGTAATGGAAATAAAATTAAAATTTCTTCAAAGGATAAAAGTTGCCGTTTCCTTCTTATCGCAGGAAAGCGTCTTAATGAGCCTGTAGCTCGTGGTGGTCCTTTCGTCATGAATACCAAACAAGAAGTGCAACAAGCCTTCCAAGACTATGAACAAGGGCGATTTTAAGAGACTATCATGGGACTACTTCAAAACGGCAAATGGATTGACCGATGGTACGATACCAAATCTAATCGGGGACATTTTAAGCGCACAGATTCTCAATTTCGCAACTGGATAACGAAAGATGGTTCAGCTGGACCAAGTGGCCAAGGTGGTTTCAAGGTTTCTTCCGGACGCTATCATCTATATGTTTCCCTTGCTTGTCCATGGGCGCATCGAACTTTGATATTTCGTACACTCAAAGGGCTTGAAGAAATGGTCTCCCTTTCAGTTGTTCACTGGCACATGGCTGAGGAGGGATGGACTTTTAAAAACGGTGATGGTGTAATCCCAGATAGTATAAATAATACTCAGTTCCTCCACCAAGTCTACACTATGGCATCACCGGATTATAGTGGGCGTGTTACTGTTCCGGTGCTTTGGGACAAAGAAACAAGAACAATCGTTTCTAATGAGTCATCTGAGATAATACGTATGTTTAATTCGGCATTCGATGATATCGGTGCAAAGCCAGGTGATTACTATCCGTCCAACTTGCATGCTAAGATAGATGCCATCAATATGCGTATCTATGACACAGTAAACAACGGCGTTTATAAAGCCGGTTTTGCAACTACTCAGGAAGCATATGAAGATGCAATCGAACCTCTGTTTAGTTCACTCGACTGGCTAGAACAAATTCTATCGAATTCACGATACCTAGTTGGCTCTATCATAACCGAGGCTGATTGGCGGTTATTCACAACCCTTGTGCGGTTCGACACAGTTTATGTTTGCCATTTTAAATGTAATCTCAAACGTATTGTTGATTATCCTAATTTATGGGGCTATGTGCGCGACCTTTATCAGCATCCTGGTATTGCGGCTACTGTATGCATGGACCACATAAAATCTCACTATTACGGAAGTCATGAAGTCATAAACCCAACACGTGTTGTACCGCTTGGACCAGAGATCAACTATTGGGCTCCGCATGACCGCTACAAATTATCATAGTACTTTATTGCAGATGCAAACAGATGTCTTCAGATATCCGTGAATAATAAGATGTAAATATATGTATTTACAAATCAACTATATTTTTCTCACCCTCATCTTGAACAGAAATTCTAAATATTAGATTTCCAACTTAAACAAAATTCAAAACCTATTCATTCTTGATAAGAATTCTGATACTTTGTACCACTAATCACAAATAACTTTATCTTCAAGCTCAATAAAAAAAAGCCTGCGGTTTAGAATGTAAAGTATAAATGCGAAAACAACCAATTGATTTTATTGTCCAACAATAGCATTTTAGAGTCTGTCAAAAACTTCAAACGAGTCCGTAATCATGGCCACGCCAAAATCAAAAATGTCAGGTAAAATAGCCATATGCATGGGAAGTCAGTCGGACTGGAAAACCATGAAGGAAGCAGCAAACATCCTAGAACAATTTGCAGTTCCCCATGAGGTAAAAATCATCTCAGCACATAGAACACCCAATCGACTCACAAATTTTGCCGACAAAGCCCATGATCAAGGATTTGAGGTTATTGTTGCTGGCGCTGGCGGGGCAGCACATTTACCTGGAATGCTTGCTGCTAATACACACATACCAGTTCTAGGAGTTCCAATAGAGTCAGCCTCCCTCAAGGGTATGGACTCATTACTTTCCATTGTCCAAATGCCGGCCGGAGTCCCGGTAGGTACACTTGCTATTGGAATTCCTGGAGCAAAAAATGCTGCTATTTTAGCAGTTACAATTCTAGCACTTAAAGATGAAAGAATTGCTGATAAGATAATCGAATGGCGAAAAAAGCAAAGTGAAGAAGTTGCAGAGATCCCCTCATGAACCCAAGCAATACCAATAAAGTAACTACAATCGGTATACTTGGAAGCGGGCAACTAGGCAGAATGCTGACTGTAGCGAGTTCTCAATTAGGATTACGAACTCACATTTTCGCACCTGATGCGAAGGACAGCCCAGCCGGAGAAATAGCTCACTACACAACAACGGCAGATTATGATGACAAGATAGCACTTACCTCTTTTGCCAAAAGCGTTGACGTCGTTACAAGCGAATTTGAAAATGTGCCTGCAAGCGTGATGAATTTTCTCTCAGACCATTGCCCTGTTAGCCCAGGTTACCTTGCCTTGCATACAGCACAACACAGAATAAGAGAAAAAACTCTCGCACAAGAGTTAGGTATAGCAACTCCAAGGTTTTGGCCCATAAATACTCTTTCAGAACTTAAATCAACTATGCGGGATTATATGCTACCGTGTATTTTAAAAAAATGTACTCTTGGATATGATGGTAAAGGACAAGTTTCCATTAAACCAGGTGACAATTTAGATGCTGCTTTTGAAAGCCTTGGAACAAAAGATGCTATTCTTGAGGAAAGAGTTAATTTTACGGCGGAGGCAAGCTTTCTAATAGCACGTAACGCTCAAGGCGATATCAGCCATTATCCTGGCACACTAAACAACCATAACAAGGGCATTCTTGCAAAATCAACTGCTCCTGCACCCCTATCAGATGAAATTATTGCTGAAGGTAGAAACGCAGTTGAGAGGCTAGCAGAATCTCTTGAGTTGTTTGGTCTTCTGGCTCTCGAAACTTTTATCACACTAGATGGCAAATTGCTTTTCAATGAAATTGCCCCTCGCCCACATAATTCTTTTCATTGGTCTATTGAGGGTTGCGCAACGAGCCAATTTACTCAGCTAGCACGCCTATTATCAGGTATGCCTTTTGGTGCAACCCATACTTATGGGACTTGGCAAATGGATAATCTAATTGGGGAAGACATGGCCAAGTTGCCCGAAATTCTTTTATCTTCGGGCATACATGTTCATATTTACGGCAAAAATGAAATCAAAACTGGTCGTAAAATGGGACACACTAACCGCCTAATTAGTAAATGAGACAAAAATACTCATTCAAAAGAAGGTAAAAAAATTTATGGTATGCTACCCTCCAGAAATTAATTGATTAATAAAATGCGCATAACTCAATATGCTTTTTTTCTTATCAATCGAAAGTTGATAAGATAAGTGTGGTTTATGGTGACATAAAAAGCGAGATCCAAATTAACAATTAAGTTACAACCTTTGTAAAAAATCAGAACCAAAGCTCTTACTTTAAATCTGTGCTAGTAGCAAATTGGAATTTTAATGGAACTAAGTATTGAAGAAGCACTACAACAGGGAATAATTGAGCATAAATCTGGCAATTTTCAAAAAGCCGAGCAACTATACCTCTCCATAATAAAAGCTCAGCCAAAGCATCCGGACGCAAATCATAACCTAGGGATAATAGCCATTTCAAAGAACCAACCTGCATTAGCAGTACCATTCTTTAGAACAGCCGTTGAAGTAAACTCAAAAAACGAGAAATTCTGGTTTAACTACATAGACGCATTAATAAAAAACAAACAATTTAAGGACGCAAAGCGTGTAATTAAAAAAGCAAAAAAAAGAGGAATTAATAACAAGCAACTCAGAGTTTTGCTGTCACAAACCAAAGTATTCCCGAAGCAAAAATTATCGTCTCAAGTACAAGACTACAATCTCGTTGAGTACTATCAAGCTGGTCAATTTAGCGATGCCGAAAAATTAGCACTATCCATTACCAAGAATTCTCCCAAAAATATTTTAGCTTGGAAGGTTCTCGGCGCAATTTACGGGCAAACAGATAGACAAGCTGATTCACTGAAGGCTAACCAGAAAGCTGTTCAAATAGAACCACAAGACGCTGAGTCTCACTATAACTTGGGTGTATCGTTACAGGCATTGGGGAGAATTAATGAAGCTAGGATGAGCTACACTCAGGCGATTGAACTACAATCTGATTTCTCCGAAGCCCACAGCAATCTGGGTGAAATTCTATTAAAAGAAGGCCGGCACAAGGAGGGTCTTAGAGAAAAGGTATTAGGTGATGGCGTTATCACTTTTGACTTGAAAAATGGGTTGTCAATATAACGGAAAATTCCTCATGAAAAAAGTGATTTTGCAAAAACAGAACTTAACTCCTCATTTTATTGGTGCGTGGACAATGGAACCTTTATCAATTTGTGATGAACTAATTGATTACTTTGAGACCAACAAAAACCTGCAAAAAAAAGGAGAAACAGGTGATGGAAATAATTTAAATACCAAAGACAGTACTGACATTAAATTTAAACCACAAAATATAAAATTGCCGGGCAATGAGGTTTTTGAAAAGTATTTTCAAAATTTATTTTATTGTTATCAGGATTACGTTACCGAGTGGCCTTTCCTAGAAACATTCATTGAAAAATTACAAATTGGCAGTTTTAACCTTCAGCGGTACCAGAGAGGTCAACACTTTAAAAAGTTACACACCGAACGTAGTAGCTTAGATTCGCTACATCGTATATTTGCTTGGATGACTTACCTAAATGATGTGAAGGAGGCGGATGGAGGCTCAACTTTCTTTTGTCATTATGATCTAGAAGTACAACCTAAAAAGGGTTTAACATTAATTTGGCCGGCAGAATGGACACATGCACATAAAGGAAATGTATTGAAGTTTGGTAACAAGTACATAATTACTGGTTGGATGAATTTTTCAGATAATAGATAATTAATTTGTCTCAGCCATCGTTTATGTATTTTGGTAAAAAGATGTATAATGTCCAGAGAAATTCAACACAAATAAGGTTTTAATGTACATCGTTTGGGGATAGTGATGTTTAATAGAATTTTTAAAGTTGCCTGTTGGCACCTTCTTGGTATTTCAATCTTCTGTGTTCTCATGAAATCAAGTGATATGATATTTGGAACAACAATAATTAATTTTCTTTTTGAAACAACAAATGGGGTCTGGGCTTTAAACGGTGTCGGGATTATATCAGTCTCTATTGCAGTCTGGGATGGGCAATTTGCCAATATGGTAAAAAAGAGTCATTGGAGTCAAAGAGAGCAACTACCTGACACAGAAATTAATTAGAAACTTCATGAAGAATTTAGTATTTGATCAAAGGTATAATTATAGAGTATTTTTCTACTTTATTTTTTAATTATTACAGAGACAATATCTACGAATTTCATCTCTATAGAAACCTTATAAAGCCCGCCAAACAGGTGGGCTTTTCCTTTCAAAGAAATTTTGAGAATGCTGGAAGTCTCTTATTTAGGAACTGGGCTTTCGTGCGGGGAAAATACGGTAGATATTCCCAGCTTTTTGATCTGTAGCAAACCAAATTGAACCATCCGGTCCAACCCTTACATCACGAATGCGACCAAACTTTCCTTCCAATAAACGCTCTCTCTCGGAGGTCACGTGATTACCTATTTTTAAACGGGAAATCATTTGGTCACGTAATGCGCCAACAAATAGGTCACCTTTCCAGCCAGGGAACAGATTGCCGTCGTAAAATGTAGCACCAGACGGTGCAATCGAAGGATCCCAATAATATAACGGTGCAACCACGTCAGGTCGTTCTGAAAACGGGAATGGTTGGCCGGAGTAATGTGTCCCGTAAGAGACTTCAGGCCAGCCAAAGTTTTTACCTGGTTGTGATTGATTAACCTCATCACCACCTGCTGCACCATGGGATATTGTGAAATAAGAATTGTCCGAAAAACGTAGCGTCGCACCTTGTGGATTACGATGTCCAAATGTCCAAATTTCCGGTAAAGCATCGGGTATCTTGACAAAGGGATTATCTTTTGGGATTGAACCATCTCGATTGATACGAATGACCTTTCCAAAATGATTTGAGAGTTTTTGCACAAGTTGAGGTTTTCCCCTGTCACCCAAGGTCAAAAACAACTTTCCACTTTTATTTATTACGATACGTGAACCAAAATGTCGTCCCCCACTACTTGGAGGCTCTTGTCGGAATATCACTTTTACCTTTTCAAGGGTCGGTTTTGATCCACCAAGCCGTAATATACCCGTTGCGAGGGCCGTTCTTGCTTCCGATACCCCAATTGGTTCAGAATAGCTCAGGAAAATTCGTTGGTTTTGAGAATAATCAGGATCAAGTGCTACATCAAGAAGACCACCTTGTCCTGAAACCCAAACTCGTGGAACACCCTCAATTGGAGTAGAAATTTTACGGCCTTGGACTAAACGCAAGTTACCTACTCTCTCAGTAACCAAATAGCTTCCTGTTTTTGGTAAAAATGCTATAGCCCACGGATGATCAAAAGGTCCAGCCATGCGCTCGACATTCAATGGGCCCGCAGAGCTTTTAAAAGGGCCGCTGATTTCTGCAAAAACTGGCGAATTACTTGCGCATACTAGAACGATAAAAAATAATATAATTTTTTTGGATACACGCATGTTTTCAACCTTGTCTATCTTGAATTAATTTTATTTAATTGCGACCAATAAGAGTTTTCCAAGCCGAAAATCATAAAATATAAAAAATTCTAACGAGCACGTATCATTAAATCTTCTAACTTGTAAATATGGCACATAATTGACCTCATTCTAAAAAAAAACTTGCACCTAAATAAAATGTTATAATATAACAAATAACTAATGTACGTGGCTGGAATTTTTTAATAAGATAATCATACTGCAAAATTTGAATTAGCTTTAGCTAATGAACTTATGATTTTGCTATCACAAATTTAATAGAGAGTTATCACTAACAAAAACTATTATCAATTAGACGTTGCGGGCTCTTTAATCTCGCTTAGTTTATGATTTTTTTTACTACCCCCATTTTTTAAGAGAAGGATTACTACAATGACTAACTTTCGTAAGATGTTATTAAGCACCGCAGCAATTGGTCTTACAACTGTTGCTACAGTGTCTTCAACATCTGCCGCTGACGTTGAAAAGAAATTCGCATGGAGTGGCCATGTGAACCGTGCAATTATCATGGGTAGTGATGGAGAAGAG
>MDTD01079618.1_pt1 | contig 186647 bp, 158 predicted proteins | sample 811221 | NCBI WGS metagenome assembly MDTD01 (sample SAMN05326646, study PRJNA326480) | marine metagenome | isolation source: seawater | place: Pacific Ocean: South West | collected 2011
AAATTCGGGCCTTTCTTCTTTGCCATGTTGTCACCTAATTTTGTTATGCTGCTATCATAGCAGCTCTAATCAGGTGGCCAAATTCACTATGCCACTACATACTGACAAGGAGCGCAAAAGAGAACACCCATAGACCACGCTTGTGTTTTTGTTGCCTTGATCTCATGAAGCTAGGCAGTGACGTGCACACTTCAGCCATTTACTCTGCCTTATCACGCGCAGGCGTAGCAGTTTCATTGACAGCCTTTAATGCCAGTGCCTGTAAAGCATGTTCAGAAATGGCAGACATGCCTTGCGCAAAACGGGGCGATAAACCTAATGCCACGTTACTATCCATGGCTTTTACCAGACAATGCTTACCCGCAAAGGTAGCAGCGATAGCGGGGTGGCGACATAAGTGACTCAACGCTTCTTTGCCATGCAGCATGTGGCCTGCCACAAAAATGACGTCTGGGTTATGTTGTAAAACGGCTTCGTTATTAATCAGCTTGTACCCTTCTAAGGACTCGGCACCGTTTTGAATTCCCAACAGATCGAACATTGCCTGAGGGACGGTATTATGTCCGGCCACGGTAAGCCCTCTGTCGTTGTTTGAAACGACAAACAACGCTTTCATCGGCCTATTATCGACAGGGGAGTAGGCGGCTTTTTGCTTTTTGAATGCCTCTACTTCACGGCTCGCTCGCGCACTTATGGTTGTCGCTAGGTGTTGCGCTTTATCTGATACCTGTAACTTCTCGCCCACGTGTTCGATGAGTTGCCTTAAGCCTTGAAGGTTTTTAGGCATATCGTAAATAACCACATCAACACCCGCCCCCGAGACCTGCTCAATCATGTCACTGGGGCCCGTAGCACTGGCACCGAGCAACAAAGTGGGTTGTTGGGCTAGCACGCCTTCGGTGCTTAACTGGCGAAAGTAACCAAGTTTGGTTATGTGTCGGGCTTTTTCTGGGTACATGCTGGTACTGTCTGTAGCCACCACTTGGTCGCCCAGTTCAAGAGCAAAAACGATTTCAGTTAGGCTTCCCCCTGCGGTAATAATTCGCTGCGCATTTTGCTGTTCATGAGCATGGGCGTCTGAAAGACACCCTACGCTCACAAGCAAAATAGACAGACCGATCTGGGCAACCCATTTTGCATTTACCATTTTTCTACTCCGCGCTTAGCGCATCGCTGCGGAAACTGTAACTTCCTGACGTGCCTTCTTCATCGTAGTAGCTTGTAATTTGCATTTTAAACACAGTGTCACCCGCCTTAATTAAATACACGCCAAACTGGGAATAAAGTAAATGTGTCGTACTGTCGTAGTAATACCAGTTGTTTTCAGTTATTGCATATTCACTCACTGTTTCACTACTGAAGCCATAGTAAGCGGCCGCTGCTTCATCCACACCCGAATACGTATCTGCATCGGTTCTTAACACTAATGCATCATCGGCTAGGTTTATAGCAAACTCGCCTGCGCCATCGCTGCATGGAATGGTAATATCCCAAGCATCGTCGGCCGTTACGGCTTGTTGAAGATCAAAGTCAATATAAGCGGGTTCGGTACAACCGACTAAATTGGCAGTAACGGTTACCGCTTCCGCAAATTCTGTTTGCCCATCCAATACACTTTGATGCATAACAGTGAGGCTTATTTCTCCCATTCCATAGCCTTCAGTCACTATGTCTGTCACATTAAATTTAGTGTAATTGTCGTCGGATGAAACGATGTAATACACATCCTCAGCCGCGCTCACGACGTGCGTGGTCGTATCATAATTGTAAAACGTGGTGCCAATCACTTGGCTATCGCTGTCAGTCGAAAACTCAGTGTCATCAGGAATATCACTGGCTGTCACCGCGAGGTAATCATCTAGCTCGCTATCTACGGTGGCATTTAGGAAACTATCGGCAATGGCATTGCCTTCGTCATCAAAGAAGTCTGCATTATTACCCGTAAAGTAAAGACTGACAGGCGTCTCTTGATGAGTATTTAAAAATACACTGGTACGTTTAAAGCCAATGTCCCACTGGGTGTCGGATGCAGCTTCTTCGTCGGTAAGCGTCACTTGGCTTTGGGTATCTAAATCAAAATACACGGCTACCGGCTCTGACGTCGTTCCTGTACTAAATGGGCCATAAATCGTGCCTTCCTCATTACTTGTATCATCAGTGCCGGAATCCGTGTCGTCGGTGCCGCTGTCGGTGCTATCGTCGGTTCCCACACCGGTATCCACATCTGTGGATGAGTCACTGCTGGAACCGCCGCATGCTGCCAACCCTAAGCTAAGCGCAATAAGCCACGCTAATTGTGTGTGCTTCATTCTTTTTTCCTCTTTTCTATTTTACGTGTTGTGGCAAAAGTCATGGTGTTTCATGGTTAAAATGTATAGCTCGCCGAGAGATACACTCGACGCGAAGAAGTTGGCCTTGCATCAAAGACCCCCGCCGATACAGCATCCGGTGCGCGATGTTCGTTAGTGAGGTTTTCTACCCCAGCTCGCACGGTGATATCAGTATCAAGTTCATGCTGCAGTACGGTGTTAATAGTGGTGTATGCATCGTGAGAAGTTTGTGTGTAGCCGGCAGTGGGTGACACATCATTTTCATGAACAGCGTAAAGTTGAATACTGGTATCAGAATGCGTAAATCGATAGGTTAAAGCGGTTTTAATAAGGTGAGTGGGCCGTTCAGGTAAACGTTCGCCATCTTGATCTTCCGTGTGAAGATAACTGTAGTTGGTTTGCCACTTCCAATTGTCATTTTGCAGTGCAACACTGACATCGGTGCCATAAAGTCGTGCTTCATCCAGATTGTTGTATACAGAAATGTCTAGGCCGGCGTCGGTAGACGCTTCATCGTCTCTCAGGGTAATAATAAAGTCTGAGGCTTCCGAATAGTGAAGCTCTATGTCTGTTTTAATCGTCCATTCACTGTGTGAAATTGGCCATTCAAAGGCAGCGCCTATGTGACTACTGAGTGCTGTTTCGGGTTGCAAATCAGGGTTTCCAAGAACCATGTAACCCAAGTTGCTGTGGTCAAAAACGTAATAGCGTTCCTTCAAATTAGGCACACGGTAACTGCTACCTACACCCCCTCGTAAATGCACAGATATCCCGTTGTAGTTCAGAGAACCCGTCGCACTCAGTTTTGCGGCGGTATGCCAATCAAAATCTGAGTCGTTTTGAACACGTACACCCGCTAATAGTTGTGTATTGTTATGCTGCCACTGCCCTTGAAGATAGGTTTCAATGCTTTGTCGGTTTACATCATCAACCTCTACCACACCGGTGTCTATGTTCTGTTGATCAAGGGTATCCGCGTGCAAAACAACACCACTTACCCAGTCTATTCTTGCTTCGCCAAGTTGAGCAGTGAACGGGTACTGCGCGTCTATTTCGCCTAATGCGATATCCGTATTGCGCAGGCCATTAGTATTACCACTGGTTTCATCATGCGCTAAATAACGCGTATTCACTTGCCATACACCGGGTTGTTTAATGCTTATATCGTGCTGCCACTGCTGAACATCTGATTGATAACTGATAATGCTGGTTTGCCCGGGTATGGCTGATTGAGGTCTATGCTTTGATTCATCAAACCACTGTAAAGCGTAGCTGATGTCAGTCCTATCAAGTTGGCTAGAAAGGGCCAATTTAACAAAGTTTTTATCTACCGCGCCGCCGTCTTGAGCAATGCTAGATGCCTCATAGTCAAACCCAGGATTAGCAATATGCTGCGCGCTTATTGACCCCTGCCAGCCCTTTAATTGCTTTGTGGCCGATAAACGAGCCGTATGCGTTAAGGTGTCTCCATCAATGGCATCATCGGTATAATGCCCAAGCTCATAATCTAGCGAAGCACGGTTTCCTCGTGGCTGCGCAGTGATAATATTGATTACGCCGCCCATGGCAGAGCTTCCATACAACACCGATGCAGCGCCGCGAACAATTTCTATTTGACGGATATTCGCTACGCTTATTTGGTCTAAGTCCACCGACGAGCCTGTGGGAGAGACAATTGGCTGGCCGTTAACTAACACTAAAACGTGGTCACCGTTAAAGCCATGCAGTTGTACATTGTAGCCATCTTTCTGGCTTCGCCTAACGACTACGCCAGGCATAACTTCCAATACTTGTCTTAACGTCCCCTTACTTAGGCGTGTAATGGCCTCTTCGTCGATGACATCTACTTTAACCGGTGAATGAGACAAAAGGGTAGGTAAACGGGTACCTGTGACGACCATGTGCTCAGTTTCGTCTATTGCCTCAACCACTTCCTCATTAGGCACCCCTTCTACCGCCGTTGAAACCATACCCATCATTAGCGTACAAGCAAAGGGAAAAGGAAAGGTAGACGCACGCATAATTAACTCTAATACAAATGATAATAATTTGCATTTGATCTTATTTATTTTCTGTTAAATTGCAAGGAGGAATTTCGAGATGGGAAAGATATAATTAATTTTATAATAAATACAAAGGGTTATATTGGTAGCTTTTTGCTTCCCCTCGCCTATGCCAGCGTTTATATAGGTATGCCTGTGTATATGATCACGAGAGTTTAACAAAAAAGGCCGCTGAGCACGACAATGGTGCTTAGCGGCCTTTACACATTAATATGGATAATTTCTTTAGATTACTGACATGAAATCACAGCTTGTTCTGCGCTGTCCGGCGTAAACTGAATATCCGCAACACTCACGCTCGCTTTGCCTTTAGTCCCTATTTCAAAGGGTACGACTAAGCCCGTGAAGTCGATACCTTCTTTCACAAAACACTGTAGATCAATGCTCATCGACGACCAAGTGTCTCGCGGTAGCGCATTAAGTTGCTCACTAATATCAATTTGTGTAGAGCAACTACCAGTTGCATCACCTTCGCCCTCACAATTCATGCCGATAGTGAGAGGTTCTGAAATATCAGTGTGGCGGCTAACATTTAAGGTTAATGCTGAGTTCATTACCAATTGCGCACTTAGGTCTTCTCTAAAAAAGCTTTTGCTTGCAAAACGCATCGCTGCATACTGACTGCCATCAAACGTGAGCTTACGGGCGTCTTCTTGAACCACTTTGTCGATGGTTCGGTAAGTGAGCGCGCCTACGTTATGGATGCTAGCATTTACCGACAAGGATTCCTCTCCAGAGTAAAGCCATAATACCCAGGGTGCTTGTACTGCGCCATTAAGAATTTCCGTTGGCTGACTGGCACTTGCATCGATTGTGACTTCAGTATTTAGGTTATTGTCTAATTCGCTTTCACCACTGAGCGTTAAGCCATAGCCATAAGGAAGTAGCGGCGCGTAATCCTCATCGCCTACATTGACAATTTGATCGGGAGTGGCCGGCCATGAGAAGGGCAACTTCCCTTTAAAGTCGTGCTCACCAAATAGTACATCGGCAACCGCTATACCTTCCGACCCAGGTAACCAGGCAGCAACAAACGCGTCAGAGGCATTCAATTCTGCATTCACCCACATTGGACGACCACTAATAAATACAGCGACAACCGGAATACCTTGCGCCTTCAGCTTGGTGAGTAAGGCCAAATCACGTTTATTCCCGTTTTGGTAAATTAACGTTTCTCTGTCGCCGTGCCCTTCTGCGTAAGGTTCTTCACCAAATACCACCACAGCAACGTCAGGTTTGGTGTCAAATGTACCGTCTACTGACAGCTGCACTTCGCCACCGGCTTTTTCTACTTGGGCTTGAATACCATCAAAAATAGAGGTGCCACCAGGAAAATCTTCATTGGTGTTGTTCGTTCCCTGCCAAGTGATACTCCAGCCACCAGATTGCTTGCCAATATTGTCGGCAGCGTCACCAGCAACTAATATATGTTGTGTGCCTTTTAGAGGCAGAACCTGGTCATTGTTTTTAAGCAATACCAAAGACTCGCGTACGGCTTGGCGTGCCACTTCACGATGTGCTTCAGCACCAATGAGTGACTTGTCTCCCGACAATGGGCGGTTCGCTGGGCTTGGTTTTTCGAACAACCCTGCGCGAACTTTTACACGTAAAATACGACGTACAGCATCATTAATACGCGACATGGCAATGGTACCGTCTTTAACTTGCGCCAGCGTATTATCAAATAAGGCTTTCCAATCATTGGGCACCATGAAAATATCTAGGCCCGCATTAATCGCTTGTGCGCAGTCTTCGTTGTTACAGCCTTTCACTTGCCCGTGACCATTCCAGTCACCCACAATAAAGCCGTCAAACCCCATTTGCTTTTTCAACACATCTGTCAGTAGATATTTGTGCCCGTGCAACTTATCGCCGTTCCAACTATTAAACGACGCCATTACCGATTGCGCACCTGCGGTTAACCCACCCACATAACCTTGGGCATGGATGTCGAACAATTCCTGTTCACTTGCCACATTGTTACCTTGGTCATCGCCACCGACAGTACCGCCGTCGCCCACAAAGTGTTTCACAGTACTGATAACCCGCTGGTCACTTAAAAAGTCTTTATCTGCTGCGCCCTGTAAGCCTTTGACAATGGAGGCTGCATATTGACGAACTATCTCTGGATTTTCAGAGTAACTTTCGTAAGTACGCCCCCAACGATTATCTCTCACCACGGCGACAGTAGGTGCAAAGACCCAATCAATGCCAGTAGCCATCACTTCTTTCGCCGTAATGTGGGCTATTTTTTCCAGTAACTCAGGGTTGTTAGCCGCCCCTAAACCAATATTGTGAGGAAACAAAGTCGCACCAATGACATTGTTATGGCCATGTACCGCGTCTGTGCCCCACATGGTAGGAATAGTAGAACCGTCGAGGCTATCGTCAATAGACGCTTGATAGAGTTTTTCAGCCAGTGCTACCCAGTCATCTGGGGTAGCATGCTTGTCGTTATTTGGGAATGCGCCACCGCCATTGAGGTACGAGCCAAACCCATATTTGCGCATATCTTCTTCGGTGATATTCCTAATTTCAGGCTGAATCATCTGCGCAATTTTCTGTTCTAACGTCATGTCTGCCATGATGTCAGTCACTTTTTGCTCTACGGCTGGATCTGCTTTCACTTCTATATCAAGTTTAGGCCAAATATCCGCCGCCTTGCTTATTGGCATTTTTGCCTCTGAAGACGGCTCATTGATGTCTTGAGGTGCCTGAGTGCAAGCGCCTAAAAACGCCACTGATATGATTGAAGCAAGAATTTGTGTTCTCATCATACTTCCTTAGTTGTTTTTAATTCAGTAACGCGACAGCCAATTAACCCATAATAGGCAATGTATACATAACATAAGGCTGGCAATATAAAGGATAAGGTTACGCCTACGCTGTCTGCTAATACACCTTGCAGCAGGGGCACAATGGCGCCCCCTACAATGGCCAAGCAAAGAATGCCTGAACCTTGAGGTGTATGCTTGCCTAGCTTTTGTAGTGCCAAACTAAAAATGGTGGGGAACATAATGGAATTAAATAGACCCACACCCAGCATGGCCCATAACGCCACACTGCCTGTGCTACTAATAGACACGAAAATTAAGGCAATCGCCATGGTTCCGTTAAATGCCAATACTTTTCCGCCAGATATTTTCTGCATAACCAAGGCACCAATGAACCGGCCCACCATAGCGCCCCCCCAAAAATAAGCCAGTAGCTTAGATGCCTTGCCCTCTGACAGGCCAGCCACATCTGGGTTGGCTAAATAGTTCACCAACATACTGCCTATGGATACCTCAGCGCCCACATACATAAAGATACCCAGAGCACCCAGAACCAGATGGCGATGTTGCCACGCTCCGCCAGAAAATACTTTGGTATTGGCATTGGTATGATTAAGCTTTGGAAGTTTTAAGTAGAGGAAAATGAGCGCTAACAATAACAAAGCGGTAGCGAGTATCAGGTAAGGAATTTGTACATCTGACGCCGACGCCGTGGCGCTATTGTGCTCTCCGCTGGCGCCAAAAATAAGGTAAGAACCAAAAAATGGCGCAACAGTGGTTCCCAACGAGTTGAATGCTTGGGTCATCGTGAGTCTTGAAGAGGCCGTTTTAGGATCGCCAAGCGCGGTAACATAAGGGTTTGCAGATACCTGTAATATGGTAATCCCTGCCGCCAATACAAATAAGGCGATGAGGAAAATGGCATACACCCCCATAGAGGCGGCAGGATAGAATAACAGGCACCCTGCGCAGGCAATGCCCAAACCAAGTACAATGCCCTTTTGATAACCTATACGCGACACCACCATTCCCGCCGGTAACGACACGATAAAATAAGCGCTAAAAAAGCAAAACTGAATAAGCATTGCCTGAGTATAATTTAGACTAAATGCCCCTTTTAAATAGGGTATAAGAATATCATTAAGGCATGTAATGAAGCCCCACATAAAAAATAATGTCGTTAACGATATCAGTGCGAAGCGATAACCACCTGTAGGTAAGGATGGGTGCTCGTCTATTTTGTGGGGTTGAATGCTTGTCTCCACTTTATCACCTCTAATGATAATTTCATGCTAAGGGTTTGCGATGTTAGCGCTTACATTTATTAATTTTTCGTGCTGTAAGCGCTTACATTGATTCATTAATAATTACACGAAGCATTAACAAATTCAATGTAAAAAACATGTTATTTGACGTAAGCAAGCATTTTTAAATGGAAGAAGATGCTGCTAAATACAAGAAAAGTACGTAAGTTCAAGTGGAAAACCAATACATCCCCCGCTATCGCTCTCGCTAAGGTTGTGACTTTCTATTCACAATTTCGCCACCAAGCATGTTAATAAATGTAAAAACACCTAAGGGTGAAGCCTCTCAGCTAACGCCCTTTTAACCCGGCGCATGTGCTGTACTTACCCACGGTTTTAGGTGTACGCCAATTACATATGAACATGAGGATGATGGTGAGGATGAAGGTGCAAGTTATCACTTTCGTCACGGCAGGGTTCGCCGGGCAATTCAAATTCAATGGTGGTATGCGTCAATGAATAAGGAGATAAGGCAGCGGCAACCTCGGATTTTAGGCCTCGTAATCTTTCATTATCAATGCTGCAGTTAATCACTAAATGGGCGGTAAGAACGTGTTGCTCACCGTCTAACGACCAAAAATGAAGATGGTGTAACTCCTCCACGTGAGGTAACGCCAATAGCGCCTGCGAAATAGCCTGTTTTTCCTCATCGTCAGGGACGCCCTGTAAAAATAGCGTCATTGTTTGGATCACATATCTCAGTACGTTAGATAAAATAAACAAGGTAAAAAGAATAGATAAAATAGGGTCAAGTATGGGCCAATGGACGAAATGGAGCACGATAGCCACAACAAGCACTGCTACCCACCCCAACGCATCTTCAAGCAAATGCCAATTAAGTACTTTTTCATTCATGGAGTGCCCCCCATGCAGCTTATAGGCGGCAAAGCCGTTAACAATAATACCTAACACCGCCATGCCCATCATACCTTCGGTGACTGGCATCTCAGGCTGCATCAACCGTGGAATCGCTTCTGAAAGTATCCAAACCGAGCCCACTACCAGAATGAATCCGTTGATCATAGCTCCCAATAAGCTTAATCGCTTAAAACCATAAGAATACTTATCGGTCGCGGATTTATGCCCCAGTTTACTTAGGTACCACGCTAGGCCTATAGATAAAGAGTCGCCTAAATCGTGCACCGCATCCGCCATAATAGCTACGCTATTGGTCAGCCACCCACCAATAAACTCAATAATAGTAAACACAAAATTTAACCAGAACGCCCAAGCAATACGCTGACTGTCAGCCCCTGCCTGGGGGGTACTATGGGCATGATGATGCATAAAACACCTCAGGATCTATACTAGATAAGTAGCATACCCTGTCAAAGCAGCTATTTCCTAGACTTAGTGACTCACGATAGGCGATTAAGAACAGATAATATTCGCTTTGCGCGTCTTATCACACTAAACGCTTTCTAATGAATATTAAAAACAGTAGATTAAAGACAGCGTTCATCTTTACTAAAGAAATAGCTTATGGATTTAAAAAATATGCAAGCTGTGCTGGATGCGTTACCTGATCCGGCATTTATACTTTCAAAAAGTGGCAAATATGTCGCCCTTTTTGGCGGTAAAGATAGTCGCTATTATCATGATGGCTCAGCCCTAGTCGGCCGGCTACTTTCAGAAGTACTCAATGCATCGAAAACACAATATTTCATTAGTAAAATAGAAGAAGCCTTACATTCAAAAGATATGATCGTGGAAGAGTATGCGCTAAAGGATGAAGACTTTATTGCGCTGCCCTACGAAAATGAGCAAGAGACAATATGGTATGAAGGGCGTGTGAAGTCGTTAGATTTTCTCGTTGAAGGCGAACCCGTGGTACTTTGGGTAGCCACCAATATATCTAAGCGCTATCAATTAGAAACTCAGCTGCGCTTTTTAAGTAATACCGATGAGCTCACTGGCTTGTATAATCGTCGGCGCTTAGAAAAAGACCTTGCTGTACATTTTGCGAATTTTAAACGCTATAAAAGCCCCACCTCGGTGCTAATGCTTGATCTTGATAATCTTAAAATGGTGAATGATTTGCACGGTCATCCACAAGGTGACGAGGTGATTAAGACGTTAAGCGCCGTCATGCATCACGAGCTTAGAGAAATGGACGCCGCGTATCGCTATGGCGGAGACGAGTTTGTTATTATCTTACCCAACACCAATGTGAAACAGGCGGAGATATTTGCCAACCGCCTCAAATCGTCTTTCATAGCACAAATGAAGCTATGCCAAGGGGCGGATAGCACGACGATACAATGCGTGAGTGCCAGCATAGGCGTGTCCGCTTTCGAGAAAAGCGACACGAATGAGGCAGACGCACTTGTGCGAGCCGACACCTTACTTTACCAAGCCAAAAATGCAGGCAAGGATGCGGTTCGCCTAGGTTAGCGCTTTTCGACCTGCCCTCTCGATAACGCTTGTACCTTCGTGCATTGTTGACGAACTGCCTGAGGAACAGGGTCAAGCGAGATACAATCGACACGACACAAAGCAGCGGGCACAACATGTGACGCAACCACTATTGGTGTGGTAGCAGACACCCGTTTAAGTAGCGTACACACCCGTTGTTGAGATTCAGCATCCAGTCCTTCGAATGGTTCATCTACACACAGTAGCGAGGGCGATGACAAGATAGCGCGAGCCAACACCAAGCGCTTACTTTCTCCACCTGATAAGTGCCGCCCTGCCTTGCCAACCCAGGTTTCCAGCGGTAACAGCGAGTCCAGTCCGAGTGCACGCAAGCATTCGTCCATTTTTTGCTCTGTAACACCCAAGCCCGCAGGGTCTAGATTTTGCTTAATCGTTGCCGACAAAACGGTAGGAGACTGCTCTACATACCGCCAGCCTTCAATTAACCCTTGAGATATGGGCACACCATCAACAATACGCCTTCCCGTACTTGGGATTAAACCTACTATGGCTTGTAACAAACTTGATTTACCGCTGCCAGACGCGCCCTGCAATAAGGTTATTCCTTGCCGTTGAACAACAGCAGAAACACTTGCACTGCGCCTCTCTAGGGGCTTTAAATGTTCACATTGCAGTTGCTGATTAAACCCGACGTTATTTAAATTATCATAAGGCACTGTAGAGAGGGTATTAAGGGCATTTCGACTGTGCTGCCATTGGGAAACCCGCGTGACAGCGTGAAAGGCGCTCGACGCCCAATCTGGTGATGCAAGCAACACCATGGGCACCACTATGGCCAGCGGCGTATAAAACACACTCGACGTTGCCAGTAGCCCCCCTATAAGTAAACAGTAGGCCACGCCTTGAAACACCCATGCCGCGCTATGGGCGCTTGCTTGCTGTGTTAAGTTATCTCGCCATACCTGCTTAGCACTAGGCACATTTTTTAACTGATATCGCGGTGACTGACCTGAGGTGATGCTATCGGTTTTTTTAAGATGCCAAATAGCACTGGTATCAAAAAACGCTGTGGTTTGCTCTCTAAAATGAGTCGTGGACGCAGCATAATGGCCCGCACCTTTCAAACTTCTCACCCCTTGCCAACTCATGATGAATAGCCAACCAACAAAACCAACCCATAATATGGGCGCGCCGGGTAAGCCGAACGTAGATGCCCCAACACACACACTAACAAACAGAATAAGCACACTTGAAAGTGGTGCAATCCACGCAATCCACATAGATGCGACCTCTTCAGTATGATGCGCTAGTGCTTCAGTAGAGTATGCATGGCTTCCACTATGCGCATTCGTTAACTGAGAAAACACCAATAAGCGCACACCACTTATCCGGTAAAGTAAGTCGTTGTGACCCACCCACATTGAGGCATAGCCTGATGCGATGCGAAGTAAGGCTAGCGCGCGAATAACCACGGCAGGAATAACATAGTTAAATCCTAAAGGTGCAATAGCGCTAATCGCAATAAACCACGAGGAAATAACCAAAATACTTAACCCCGCAGCTCCATGTAAAATAGCAAGAAGCAAGGTTAATATAGCTGGCTTTTCAGTACGATTACGGTGTGTCATTGCACATTCACTTGTTGATGTTTAACGTTCCAAAAATGCGTAAACCAATTTGCTGGTAATGCCTTGTGAGATGCCCACAGTACCGTTTTATCTTGCGTCACCGAATGGATAAGCCGCGACAGTCTGTGATGTTGGCTATCAGATAAATGCGCAGTGGGTTCATCTAGCAACCAGATGTCGGCTTCTCGCAACAGGGCTCGGGCTAATGAAAGACGTTGTGCCTCGCCACCCGACAGTTCTGGACAATAAGAAAGTTGCGTATCTAAGCCGTCAGGAAGTGCTTCAAACCAAGATGTAAGCTCAACTTGGAATAGCACCTGCAAAAGTTTTTCATCATCGTATACGTCATCTAAACACAGGTTTTGGCGCACACTTGAGGGTAAAACAACCGGTTGCTGTGTTAACCAAACCACCTTGCCTTTTAAACAATGGGAGCTTTCCCTTTTTGCTGAGAGCGCTTCAAGCAACAAGGTTTTACCGCTTCCAGAAGCCCCGCTGATAAGTATGTGATCGTGAGGAGAAATTACGAGTTTGTCGGCATGCAATACATCACCCGCACGAAAGGCACTTGCCTCAAAGCCTGAAAACGGTTGAGTGCTATCTGGGTTAAATGGCATGTCCGTTGATGAAAGCAGTGGCGCCAAATTATCCTGGGCTGCCTCAGCTTTTGCTTTTTGATGGTAGATGGCCCCTAGCTTTTTCATTTCGCTCAGCAGCAAAGGGACGGTTAACAAAATCCAAAGGCCATCTTTCAATTCGATAGAAGGCCCAATATTAAGCTCCCCTAGAAGCGAAAAACCAATAAATACCGCCACCAAGGCCACGGATAAGGTCGCAAAGAAATCTAACACGCTGTTAGACAAAAACGCCACCCCCACCACATTCATGGTGCGCTTGTTAAGCTCGTCACTGGCTGCCACCAATAAATCAGTTTGCTTTTTATTCGCGTTGTAGTTCGCCAGCATAGGGAGCGCATTTAGCCGGTCGGTAAACATGCCACCTAATCGTGCTAATGCCAAAAAGTGTTTCCGATGCAGTGCACCGGCGCCCTTGCCTACAATCACCATAAACAAAGGCACTACAGGTAAGGTGATAAGTAACCCTGTGCCAATCACAGGGTTGATAGAAAATATTACTGCTAGTGCTAAAAGCGGGGCGATAATCGCTACCGTTTGTACTGTTCGATATTCAAATGCCCAATTGACCAAATCGACCAATTGATTTTGCCAGACATCTTGCCAGTAAAAACTGGAATGTTGGCGGGCCAACGCGTGTTGCTGCGTCGCAAACCTGTGATGAAGTAGACCTTCAAAGCGCTCAAGCGTGTTAATTTTACTGCGCATTAACTGTACGTTATAAACGCCATTTAATACCCAATTAATCAATAAACTCACCATAATGCCAATGATAAGTTCGTGGCTTGCTGGTTGCTTCAGCACAATCCATGACTGAGCAATGTGCGCGAAGAAGTAAAACGCGAACACCAGAGAAAAAAGTGACAGACACTTTATCACCACAAGTGTCATAAGCGACGAACCCATGCCAAGCCGATGAGCATCGTCTAACCTCTTACACCAAGATGACAATGTCTGTCTGTCAGAAACGGTTTCTTTTTTCACAGGTACTCTTACTTAGTTATCAAGTGCGCAGACAGTGATATCGTCCGCGCAGGTTTTACCGAATATGATGCCGCATACTTTTTTATTCAGCGTCTTCGGGGCGATCTAGGTTTTCAGTCGATTCCAACCACATGGCGTTGATAATGCCAAAAGAACACGCGAGTAATACGCCTAAAATCCATGTGAAATACCACATTTTCGACTCCTTAATAGATGGTATGAGATTGATCGAGATCAGCACTTTTAATGCGACCACGCATAACGTAAAAACTGTACGCTGTGTAACTAAGTACAATAGGAACAAAGAGACAGGCGACGAAAAACATGACATTCAATGTTAAATGGCTTGATGTGGCATCCCACACCGTTAAGCTTGCTTCTGGCATGGTGGCGCTAGGCATTAAAAATGGGAACATTGAAATCCCAGCGGTTAAAATGACACCTGCAATAAATAATGCACTGCTCACAAATGCCATACCGGCATTTCCCTTATTAGAGAAAAATGCACAGGCCAATCCAGCAACAATACCCAAGACTGGCGCTATCATGGTCAGAGGGTAGTCTCGGTAATTATTCATCCAGGCACCGCTTTGAATAGCCACCTCTTTTTTGAGGGGGTTAGACGTAGCCAGCGTATCAAGGGAAGACGTAATAACGAAACCATCGATACCAACGGCCACCCATACTCCGGCTAAGACAAAGCATGCCACACCCACTAAACTTAATACCTTAGATACATTTCTAGCCCGGGATTGAATAAACCCATCGGTTTTCATTTGCAGCCAAGTTGCACCATGGTTTAGCAAAATGGCTACCGACAATACGCCAGATAAAAGCGCAAACGGCGTGAGTAGTCCGAAGAACGAGCCGGTATAGGTAGACTTAAGGGTGTTATCCAACTCGAAGGGAACGCCGAGTAGCAAGTTTCCAAAAGCGACACCAAAAATCAACGAAGGGATAATACCGCCAGCAAATAGCGCCCAGTCCCAAGCGTTACGCCATTGTGGGTTTGGCAACTTACTTCGATAATCAAATCCGATTGGGCGCATCCAAAGCGCAATTAAAGTGAGCGCAAGGGCAAGATAAAAGCCTGAAAAAGCCGTGGCATAAATCATTGGCCAAGCGGCGAATATAGCGCCCCCCGCCGTAATAAACCATACTTGGTTGCCATCCCAGTGGGGGCCAATAGTATTGATCATAACCCGGCGTTCTTTGTCGTTCCTGCCGATGAGTGTTAGCAATGCACCTACGCCAAGGTCAAAACCATCTGTCACCGCAAAGCCAATAAGTAGCACGCCAATTAGGCACCACCAAATAATGCGAAGAAGTTCATAATCAATCATGCTTTTGCTCCTTTGCTGTCTATATCTACAAAGTCTAAATCTGAGTCAGTTTGGCTGTTGCTAGGGGGTACGGGGCCTTTCTTGGCAAATTTTTTCATTAAATAGAAGCCAATAATGAACATCATTGTGTAGAAAAGGGTGTAAGCAATTATGGTGGTCACCACATCGCTTATGGCTAGGTTAGAAACAGAGGTATGAACAGGCAGTACTTCGGCAATCGACCAAGGCTGACGACCATATTCCGCCACAAACCACCCTGCTTCACAGGCTATCCAAGGTAGCGGCAAGCCATACAACGCCGACTTTAATAGCCAGCGTGGCTGAGTAATCTTATGTTTAGTGCTGAAATAGAAAGCGCAAACAAACAAAGCAAGCATGATAAAGCCAGCCGCAACCATGATACGAAAACTCCAAAATAGGGGCGCTACAGGGGGAATGCTGTAGTCAACAGCTTGCTGAATTGCCGCTTCAGAAGGGGTAGCTACATTATCGGTAAAAGGCTCTAGCAGCATGGCATACCCTAAGCTGTCTTTATGCGCCTCGAAGGTGGCGACTTGTTGCTCAGATGCGGTTCCGCTGCGCACACTATCGAGCAATTCATAGGCTTTAATTCCCGCTAAAATTCGCGCTCTATTTTCTGCTTTTATTTCTTTTATTCCTTTCACTTCTTCGGTTAACGAGCGGGTGGCGATAATCCCCATCGCCCATGGAATTTGAACGGCATATTCCGTTTCCTGGGTTTCATCATTAGGCAAACCAAAGAGTGTAAAAGGCGCGGGCGCGGGATGTGTATCATATTCCGCTTCCACAGCAGCCAACTTCACTTGTTGGACATGGCCGAGTTCATATCCGCTTTCATCCCCTAACACAATGACGGAAAGCGTCGCGGCCAAGCCAAAACTTGCCGCAATGGCAAATGAGCGTCGTGCGAAGGCGATATGTTTATGATTGAGCAAGTAGTAACTGGAGATGGCGAGCACAAACATAGCACCGGTGACATAACCTGCTGATACCGTATGAACAAACTTAACTTGGGCTACTGGGTTAAATACCACTTCCGCAAAGCTTGTCATTTCCATTCGCATTGCTTCGAAGTTAAATTCCGCCCCAATGGGATACTGCATCCAGCCGTTAGCGATTAATATCCATAAGGCAGAGAAATTTGAACCAATGGCAACTAACCACGTTGCCATAAGGTGCTTTACCTTCGACATCTTGTCCCAGCCGAAGAAAAACAACCCCACAAAGGTAGACTCTAAGAAGAAGGCCATCAGCCCTTCAATGGCAAGCGGCGCACCAAAGATATCCCCCACATAGTGTGAGTAATACGACCAGTTCATACCGAACTGAAATTCCATGGTTAAGCCTGTTGCCACACCAATTGCGAAATTAATCCCAAACAACTTTCCCCAAAACTGCGTCATTTGTTTGTAAATCTCTTTGCCCGTCATCACATAGACAGACTCCATAATGGCAAGGAGAAAGCTTAGTCCTAGGGTTAGGGGTACGAATATAAAGTGGAACATTGCGGTTAACGCAAACTGCCACCGCGATAGTTCTACTAACGTATCGCTCATGGGTGATCTCCCTCATCTTTTAAGTGTGCTGGAAGCGCCCAATGTGGATGGGCGCAGTTTCTCTACAGAAGGGCGCAGAGCATTCTCTGTTCCAGTCTTGCAGTAAAAGTACATAAAATAGGTTTTTGCCCTAACTACAGGGATTTCCTACTGTGCGGGAGAATTATGGCATGCGCGGAAAAAGCGAATTTTGATCCAACGCAAGATAACCTTTACTAACTACGCCAAAATTGACAAACAAAGTGCCATATTTGACACAAGTCCCATTTTTATCCTTATACCCCTGTGTTCTAAGGCGTATATGTCAGGGTAAATGCTCCTCGTAACGTGCCAATATCGAACCCCATAGCTTCGTCCTCTGGATAGGCGTCATCAATTGCAGCCTGCACTCTTGGGGCTACAGACTGGCCATGGCATGCCGTGCATATTTCGTCAGTTTTTATGGCTTTCAAGTATCTAAATTCACCTGTCGCGCTATCATAATGGGAGGCTTCAAGTGGTCCATCAAATTGAGCCGATAATTGATTAGAAAACGCGATAAGTTGTTCTCGTTCCCAAGCATCAGGGGTATTGGCTGGGTTGCGTACCCGCAGGGCCGTGCGCCCAACAGTCCAACCATTACCACTAATGGCTTTAGCTATCGGCCCAGCCTCTAATTTACAAGCCTCAATCCCCTTGACCAAACCACCTTGACCAATAGCTTCTTGCAAACGCGCTTTTAATGCACCGCCTAAGGCTTTCGCATGCTGCCGCGCGACAAGGGTTCTCGCCTTTAAATCGCCCACGGATTCGCTTTCTATCGTTACATTGGACGCAAAAGCAAAAGTAGTACTTAGCGCAAATATACTTAAGGGTAAAATTAACGTTACTTTCATCACTTGATTTCCTCTCTTATTCACAGATATCGGCTATCGAGATTAGTTGCTAATGCAAGGGCCACTAAACCTCGCTATAGCAATCCACAACAATGTTTATGCCAATATGATAGTCTTTAATTAATAAAACGAGGCTAAACCAATGTAGGGCAGCAAAGGTATGAATATCTCCATCATTCAGGGAATGATCGATGCTATTGATAAACCCGCAATTTTCATCAACCAAGACTATGTAATAGAAGCCGTTAACAAGCCCTATAGAGATACCTATCCTGTTACCATTAAGCTGGGCTTCAGTACCTGCTACCAAGTCTCTCACCGCAATAGCAAACCATGCGATCTGTGTGGTGAAAACTGCCCAATGGAGCAAGCCAAAGAAACAGGGAAAACCGCCAGCGTGGTGCATGTTCACGCCACCAATGAAGGGCAAAATTACTGCGATATTCGTATGAAGCCTATCATTGATGGCGAAGGAGAACTCCTTGGTTACCTAGAGATACTCGACAAACTAGCTTACGCCTCAAACACCTCATCCGAAGGAAAGATGGTAGGCGAATCTGATGCGTTTAAGGCTATGTTGAGCAAAATCAACCGTGCTGCCAACTCAAATATTTCTGTGCTTTTACACGGCGAAACCGGTACGGGAAAGGAACTCGTCTCTCACGCACTTCATAGCAGTAGTCATCGCGCTGAAAAACCCTTTGTCGTCATTGAATGTACAGGCCTAACTGATGCGCTATTCGAATCTGAGTTATTCGGTCATGAAAAAGGCGCCTTTACCGGCGCTGTAAATAAAAAGAAAGGGTTGATAGAAACGGTTGAGGGCGGCACGCTATTTCTCGATGAGGTAGGTGATATCCCTCTTGCTATGCAAGTTAAACTCTTACGCTTACTAGAAACGCAAACATATCGGCCAGTAGGAAGTATAGCCATTAAAAAAGCAAATTTTCGCTTAATTTGCGCCAGCCACAAAGATTTATTGGAGCTTGTTAATGCTGGAAAATTTCGCCACGACCTATATTATCGAATAGCTGGGCTCTCGATTCATTTACCTCCATTACGTGAACGCAATAATGATATTGTTTTGCTAGCAAAACATATATTAAATACATTAGGCAGCGATAAAACCTTGTCCCAACCTACTTTGGCTGCACTTAAGAAGTATACATTCCCCGGCAACATAAGGGAGCTTAGAAACATAGTTGAGCAAGCAATTCTAATGGCTGATGATAGAATCATTGAGCCTAGCGATTTACCTGAATATGTCTGCGCATCGACACAGCAAACGGCTCACTTATCACCACAGGGAGAAAAAGACATAATGACGCTAGCGGAAGTCGAAGCACATTATTTGAAAGATAAAGTCGATGTCTACACCGGCAATACTGAAGACTTAGCCGATGCGTTAGGAATAAGTGTGCGAACCTTGTACAGAAAATTACAAGCATTAAAAATAAACGCTCCTTAGTGCAAAAAATTTACTAGCAAACACCTAATCTCTAACGCTATTATACTATGCTCATTTTTTTGTTAGTTTTAAAGGCTCGTTATTAAAACGCTTATCACCTTTTCTGTGTGTATTGTTTTGCTATTGCAAAATGCATTGGCGATCGGGCTGTCTGCCTATTCGATGAACAAAGCACATGAACAAGTGGACGGTGGCCTGAGCGATATTGAGCTTATATGTACCGGCAAAACTATGCGTTATGTGTCCGTTAGCGCCTCTGAATTGGCCGGTGAATTCGTTTTTGTCAGCCCTGAATTAGTTAAAACGCCCCCTCAAAACATCGACTGTACCAATGGTACGCTAGCCGATTTACCCAGTTATACTTCCGTGAAATACGATTTACAGGTGAGTGTTCTCTTTCAGCGCTTCTATGCGCTTACTGAGTCACTCGTTCAGCGCCCCTATACCGCCTACCCTTACGCGGCTCCCATTGGCAGAGCGCCGCCCCTTTCATAACTGCCACCTAGTATTTCGAGCAAGGCAACTTGCAACCTAATACCTCTATAAATGGAAACGTTATGAAAAAAACACTGACAGCCTTGGTGGTTATCGCCCAAGGTGTTACCCAATGCGCCTTGGCACAAGATTCACAAGGCGAAATAATTACGGTTATCGGAAGCCCGCTTACCCAAGTAGACGCTGAGCGTATCAACACTTCATCAAACACCGATGCCGACTTTGGCGATCAAATTGAGAAGTTAACAGGGGTGAGCATTACCCGTAATGGCCCTGTTACTGGCCTTATTCAATATCGCGGCTTGTACGGCGATCGAGTGGGCATAACCATAGACGGCGTAGATATCGCAGGGGCTGGGCCAAACGCGATGGATTCACCTCTCTCTCACGTCCTTCCTGAACCCGGCCTTCAGGCGGTACTCTATCGCGGCATTGTGCCGGTAAGCGCTGGTGTACAAACCCTTGGCGGTAAGCTCGATATACGCGCCGATGACAGTGCCCTGTTTAATTTGGCAGATGGTTTGAAGGCTAATTTTAATGGCGCACTTTTCTCTCCTGGCACAGGACAGCAATATCAAGCTAATGGCGTATACCGTTTCGAAAGTGGTTTTTTAACTGGCGCGTTCACCCATCAACAACGGGATGAGCGGGAGGCCGCTGACGATATCGCGATTCCTAATAGCGCGTATTTACGTAACGGCGCAAAATTACGGGCTGGCTATGAGCAGGGCAATCACCAATTTACCGCGTCGTATCAAGCGCTAAATACAAATCAAAGTGGCACTCCGGCTTTAGCCATGGACATCAACTTTATCGACGCAGCTTGGTATCGCTTAGGCTATCGATACCAAGCTTCTGATAACAGGTACTTTGTCTTAAATGCATTTGGAAATAGTAACCAGCACGCTATGGATAACTTCAGACAACGTCCCGTGATGATGGACAGTATGGCAAGGCAAAATGACGCGGACGCCATTGCTCAGGGATTTAACACGTCTTATGTCACCCCTCTCTATAACGGGACGATTACTCTAGGTGCCAATGTTGCTCACAAACGCAATAATTCCACCATCAGCAACCCAAATGACGCCAGCTTTTACATCAATAATTTTGCCTCCACCGAGCAAGATACTTACAGCCTATTCTCTGAATGGGAAGGTGTAAGAAACACGGTGCAGTATCAATTTGGCGCCCGTTTTACACAGGTGAATGCAGATGCAAACGATGTGGGCTCAAATATGGAGATGATGAACGATGCGGTTGCGAGCCTCGCCATAAGCTTTAATGGTGCCGACCGAGATAAGCGTTTTACTATGTTAGATTTAGCGGCAACCCTTGAAACAGCCATTGGCGACAATGCTATGTTCTTTGCGGGGGTATCTCAAAAGAACCGGGCGCCCAATTACTATGAGTTATACACCTGGCTACCATTGGCAATAACCGGCGGTATGGCAGATGGGTTTAATTACATAGGCAATACGGCTTTAGAAGAAGAAACCGCACGCCAAATTGAATTCGGTACCACCTTTAGCGCAAAAAATTGGACGATTTCTCCGCGGCTCTTTTACCAAGATATAGAGAATTACATCACTGGAATGCCCAGCGAAAATGCGTCAGCTATCATGTTTTCTAATATGATGAGTGGTACCGTACCTTTTCAATGGGCCAATACCGACGCGGTAGTGAAAGGCGTTGATATCACCCTTCACGGTGAACTTTTAGATAACCTCTCCTTAGACATGCTGGCAAGCCACACACATGGCAATAGAGACGACATTGACGATGCACTTTTTCGGATAGCCCCCGAACGCCTAGTGACCCGTTTACAATGGCAAACCGCATTGTTCGCTTCCCCGCTCTCCCTAGAAGCCACGTCTGAATTAGTAGGCAGTCAATCCCATGTTTCCGCCTTGCAAAGCGAAACCGCTACCGCGGGCTATGGCCTTTTACACTTAAGCGCAAAATGGCAACTTACCCCCGTATTTGCCGTTAGCACACGGATTTCTAATGTAACCGATAAGTACTACGCGGCGCATACTGCCGGTATAAATAGAGTATCGGGTGATGCCAATATTGCCACAGGAGAGAAACTACCGGGTGCAGGCAGAGAGTGGCAACTATCGCTTCAACTGGCGTTTTAGGTGAAACAGTAACACTTATCAGGTAAACCCAGCCCCTACCTTTTAACAAGAAAATGAGTAAGGGATCTCTGGGTTCACAGCCCTTTTAAAAAAGACGGTAAAGCTCAGTATCGCTTTACCGTTGACTTTTCACACACCACGTTGAATACTATTGGTATGAATTTATACCTGACGAAAACAATGCCCATTACACAATCGGTACTAAGCATTATTATTCTCGCTATTCTTAGGAATTGGCGGGTACGTTAGTGTGTAAATAAAACCTTCACTAAAACCCGCCGTTACGGCGGGTTTTTTATAGGCTCGCTGTTTCGGTACTAAAACGAGACGACAGCCATGAACAACGCGATAACCCATGTATTACACCATTTGCATAGCGCGGTGAATGCAGGTGATAAAGACGCCCTTTCAGCCTGTTATGGTCATAACGCAAAAGTGGTATCTAGCCCCATAAATAGCACAACACAGCGCGATTGCATTTCAGCGCTCAACCAATTTCAGCAGAAATTTATGCCTGAGCATATTGTCACGACCGGAGACGAAATCGTGATTGAGGCCGGGGATGTGGCGCTAGTGATAGCGAAACTCTATCTCGTTCCAAGGCATACTCCCCATGCGCTTCCTTGCGAAGGTAAACGTGCTGTTTATGTGATGCAGCGCCAAAGCGACGATAGCTGGAAATGTATCATCGATAATTTCTTCGGCACTGATTTGCTTGATTTCGCCTAAGGTGAAAGTCGTACATACCGCGCCCCTATACCGTCACCCCAAAGAGCAGGATCCCCTGCTCTTTTATTATTCGCTTGCAAGCAAAAATAATACGCCCAATGCCGCTGGGTATAACTTCATGTTAATGTCTTCCCAATGCAAATGTGATAATATAACAATTTCAACTTTAGATGTGTTATACTGTAACAATTAAGCAGAGGGTAATTGTCATGAGTGTCAGTTTCTTGATTAGAACATTTACTTTAGGTGTGGCGGGGTTGGTCACGATAGCTGGCGCTATGCTTATGATTGGATCTGCCCAAGCCGCTGAGAATGAACACCGTCATGGTCAAGGAAGCCTGCAAATTTTGCAGGCTGAGAATCAATGGCAATTAACGCTTTCATTACCCCTCGATGACGCGTTTGGCTTTGAGCATGCCCCTGAAACAGATGAACAGAAATCACAGATACGGCACTTCGTTGTTCAGGCAGAATCTTTCGATACATTTATAAAAATGCAGGGAAATTGTTCACTTCAAGGTGCCACCGTAAATTTACCTTGGCCCTTTTATGCAGATGGCGAACCTCCTCGTCGCAGCGAGAATGCGCACAATGAAAGGATGCATGAAGAAGTGCATGCGCATAAAGACGTAGAAGCGGTTTATCAGATTGGCTGTGAAGAGGCGATTGAGTCAATAACAGTAAACGTACCCGCCATTTCACCCTCCTTGGTGTCTATTGACGCGCAATGGGCTACAGAAAAAGGGCAAGGCATGCAAATAATCACGCCGAATGACAATACGCTTTTTCTGCGCCGCTAAGATTAACAATAACTGATGTGGAGTGATAAATGAGAAACACGTTTACGGATTCATCAATGCCAAAATTTGCACCTAAATTACAAACACGCACGGATAAGCTAGCCATATTGTTATCGTCTATGTGTGTGTTGCATTGCCTACTTACCCCTATTTTGCTTATTGCCATTCCTTCTCTTGCAGGCGTTGCTCTGTTAAATGATGAAACCTTTCATCGTGTGATGTTATTTTTTGTGGTACCCAGCGGGGTTTTAGCCTTGGCTATTGGCTACTCTCATCATCAAAAAGGGGGGTTAGCAATATCGGGGATATTGGGTCTTGTGGTGCTCAGCAGCCCTTTGTGGCTGGGTCATGAGTATTTGGGCGAAACAGGTGAAGTGGTGGTAAGTGTCATCGGGTCGGCAATTATCGTGGCGGTGCATACCGTAAACTACCGATTAGGCAAACGTAAGCCCGCTTTACCGCAATAATGCGGTAATTAATCTAAGCCCTCGAAATTTATACTTTCTTTTATCCTCTGGCAGCATAAACTGGTGGTTTCATTATAACCTGCTGGCATTATTGTTTGACACCAAGCCATCGCATTCAAAATTCTAAGGAAATTTATTTTGTTTTCATTCCCAACGGCTTTGCTTAGCAAACGCACACTTCCTCTAATCATCTGTTCGCTAACGTTGGGCGCCTGCGCTAGCACTACTGGCGCTATGCAAGCGGAAACTAATGCGGAATCTAATGCGGAAAATTACCCCCTGTCTACCGCCGTGGTATACCAAACCGAAAGCAAAGAATACCCGCTACTAAGCAGCTACGTTTATGCGCAAGCGACAAAAGCCCTGCCGACGTCTTTCCAGCCAAGCGATGTCATTGTTATGGATGTTGATGAAACGGTTCTCGACAATAGCCAATATCAAAGAGAGCGCGAACAGCAAGGCTTGGGCTATTCCTCAGAAAGTTGGAACGCTTGGATTGCCCGTAAAGAAGCCACAGCAGTACCTGGCGTAACCGCCTTTTTAAACGAGGTTGTCGCGCGAGGAGGTAAAGTGGCTCTAGTGACCAACCGCGACAAGTCTATGGATGATGCAACCTGGCAAAACTTATTAGCATTAGGCTTACCCTTAACTGCTGAAAATACCTGTGTGCTGGGCCGCACGGCACAAGATAAAGCGGCGATAGACGGTAACACTGTTATTAACGATAAAGACTTAAGACGCAGCCAACTTAAGCAAGGTACCGTCAACTGTTCTAATTCGACAACGGCAAGCAAGCCCACTTGGCAAGCCCAGCACAGGTTACTTATGCAAATTGGTGACAACATTGAAGATTTTGAAGGTGTGACGCAGGAGCATGCCAATGTAGATGCCTTATTGCCTAAGGTAGGTAAAAGCCTGTTCATCTTACCTAACCCTATGTATGGCTCTTGGTGATTTAACAGTAAGCAGGTGCTGATAATGTAGCACCTGCTATTGTTGGCCGAGTATTTGAAACCAGAGCACCTTTACTCCTCGTACAACGCATAATTATCCAGTGACAATGAATAGGCCGATGTACCCATAGCATCTACTTTTTGTTCTATGGAAACGATACCTTCAAACCAGTAAGGATCGTAAAGATTTTCCAATGTAATGCCTTGCTCTGACTCGACATACAAAATTTGATTTGGCGGTGGCGGCGGCATGTGTAAGCAGGCACCGAAATAGGGCACAATAAAAAAGCGCGTTACTTCTTTATCTTCATTTTGGGCCAAAGGTACGATGAATCCGGGAATACGAATGGCTTTTCCGTCAAACCCTTGAATAACACGAGTGGATGACAGCGCGGCTTGGTATTGTTGCGCCTGTTCATCTTCTAACTGACGTTGCTGGAAGTTGTCGAGAGAATCTTGCGCCGAACCATCGGCGATGTCATCCAAAAATGCTGGCCTATTTAACAGTGCACTTAAGTCTTCGGCGGGCATTAATTCTGTCCAATCTATGTCTTCATAGCTTTGCGCATCTGCACTAACAGCGGGCGCACTTGACACTATCAATATACCGCTAGCAATAAATACATAAGCTGCCACTTTCATGGAGGCGATTACGCGCAAACATTTTGCGGTTGTTTTTCCAATTACGTACATATAAGGTTTTACTCAAATCCGTCAGTTAAGCGTTAGACGCGATAACATGCATTCGCCTTACCGCCACAGCATGTTATAACATAACATAAACTACAACGAGTCGTTGAGAAATTTTGACCGCTAAAATACCCCCTTCATCGCCAACGCAAGTCATCTGTGTTGAGCACTTAGAATACGCCTACAATAAGCAGGCGCCGTCTTTTGTTTTGCCCAAATGGCAATTAGAAAAAGGGCAGCGAATCTTTCTTCATGGCCCCTCTGGCGCGGGGAAAACAACCTTGCTTAATTTGTTAGCAGGAATTTTAGTCCCCCAGCAAGGCACCATTCATTTACTCGATAAGCCCTTTTCAACCTGTCGCGACAGCCAACGAGATAAACTTCGGGCCCAACACATAGGCGTTGTTTTTCAGCAGTTTAATTTAATTGCTCATTTGAGCGTTTTAGACAATATTAGGCTTGCCGCCTATTTCGCCAAGCAAGGTAAACAGGTAGATGAGCACGCCTTCGACTTACTGCATAAATTGCAGCTACCCGATAACATTGCCAGCCAATCTGCCAGCAGCTTAAGTATTGGCCAGCAACAGCGCGTTGCCATAGCACGCGCGTTAATTAACGCCCCTGAATTATTATTGGTGGACGAGCCAACCTCGGCACTCGATGCCAACGCGCGAGATGCCTTTATGTCGTTGTTATTGAATTTATGTGAGGCACATAACACTACCGTCATTTTTGTCAGCCACGACCCGCAATTAGCAAGCTACTTTTCTCAAAAGGTGGCGTTGCAAGATTTAGTGACGATAAAGGAGCCAAACCATGTTGTTTAGGTTTGCATTAAGTAGCTTAAAAAGTAGAAGAAAGTCGGTACTGCTTACCTTTTTGTCGCTGCTGATCAGTATTAGCGTACTACTTAGTGTTGAGCATATTCGCAGTCAAGCGGAACAAAGCTTTTCCCGCACAGTATCAGGCGTAGATTTAATTGTAGGCGCGCCAAGCGGGCAGTTGAATTTACTGCTATACAGTGTGTTCAGAATGGGAAGCCCTACCAACAGCATTTCGTATAGCAGTTATGACATGCTTCAAAATCACGCTCAAGTTGCGTGGGCCGTGCCCATTGCGCTAGGTGATGCCCATCGTGGCTACCGCGTTTTAGGGACAAGCCCCGATTATTTCACGCATTTTCATTATGGCAATAAACAGCCATTAGTGTTTTCATCGGGGGGCGCTTTTGCCCAGCCTTTAGAGGCGGTGATGGGTGCCGATGTAGCCAAAAAGCTAGGCTACCAAGTAGGTGACGATATTGTTATTTCTCATGGTGTCGGCGCGGTTAGCTTTAAAAATCATGACGATGCCCCCTTTACTATCACAGGCATTCTTGCGCCAACAGGGACACCTGTGGATAAAACAGTTCACGTAAGCTTGCAAGGTATTGAAGCTATGCATATGCCTGCTAAAGCATTGCGGCAATATTTAAGCGCCTCTAGCGAAACGCAACTAAACCTAAAGCCAAAACAGATAAGCGCGGTATTGGTGGGGCTTAACAATAAATTTGCCACCTTCACCTTGCAGCGACAACTTAATAACTACAAAGGCGACAGACTCATGGCCATATTGCCTGGGGTAGCATTAGCCCAGCTGTGGCAGATGATGGCAAGCGTAGAAAACATTCTTATGGCCATCAGCGGCTTGGTGATGCTCTCTTCATTATTTGGGTTATCCACCATGTTGTTAGCCTCTATGCAACAACGAGAGCAAGAAATAGCCGTACTTCGAATACTAGGGGCAAGCAGCTTAACATTGCTTATGCTGATTATGGTGGAAGCCTTAATCATCACTCTCAGTGCTTGCTTGGCTTCCCTATTACTGACATTTGGCTTGTTTACTTTATTTAGTGACACACTTGCTAACCATTATGGGCTATTTATTTCAGCCAACGTGCTCTCCCCCACCAGCGCTGTATTGCTAGCAGGTGTGGTAGTCGCCAGCTTACTGACGTCCCTCATTCCAGCTATAGATGCCTATCGAAATGGCCTTCATGCCCGGCTATAACCGGGCATGCAAGATTAGGCGAGTTCGCGTTCACTTTTAAGCCCCAACACCTTTTTAAAAAATAACGTGGCTGGGCAAAAACCGGTAAAACTTTGCTGAAATAAATTGGCACCAACAAACACCGTTAACCAAACAAAGTTTGGATGAACCCAATAAGTTAGCGCCACTGACAACAGCACCATAAAGCCAGCAAATGCCGTAAGCGCTTTTTCTTGAGACATACTATTTCCTCTTTAAGTTTACGCGTTAATAGAAATAACGTAACGCCATATAACCGTTACTGCCATTTTCAAATTGCCCCCAGAAGGTGTCATCATCGCGGCCGCGAAAACCATTAATGCCGACGCGAAACTGCCAATTGTCTGTGGGCGTATAACGTAATTCGGCTTTCAGATAACCATCGTTATCTGTGGGTGAATAGAACAAAAAACCGTTAATCGTGAGGGTTTGACGCAACGCCAACCATGTAAGGCGTGCGGTCAACCAATGTCGCACCTGAGCTTGTTCATGCTCTGGGTAATAAGCGACGTCCATCAACTGTGAGTAGTGCTGGGTAACTTCACTATACCATTGAGCTCCACCGTTAAGATTTGGTGCTAGCTCTTGGTTATAGCCAAGCAGAAAACGCTGTTGCGAATTAGGAATTCGAGGGTTGCGTCCACGGCTGTCGTCTACACTGTGATAATAAGCATACTCAGCATTGAATATGCCCTTATATAAGGGCATAACCACACTTGCTCCCACCACATTTAATCGGCTGTAAAGGAGCTCACCCTGCTCTGTCGTCGACAGCGGTTGCTTGTAGTAACCTCGGTATCCGTAAAGCGCCCACTGCGTGCTATTGAAGTTGCGATGCAACCTCACGGCTAATTCTGGCGAATTTGGAGTATGCTCTTTTGAAACTGAAAATCCGGGGGCGATATTTTGACCTGCTTGCGCACTAAAAAATGAGAAGACGTCACCGTTAATGGCAATATCCGGCTCAAACTCCGGCGTAACCACTACGTCAATATTCAATGCTGAAAAATACCCCGAAAGCTTAATAGAAGCACTCGGCGCTTTTAAATATTCGTCACTTCGACCAGCAAAAAAAGAGGGGTAGTCTTTGGGAAAAAGGTCATTTAAAAATACATAGTCTCCCGTGCCCCATGTCAGGACTTGTTGGCCGATTTTTACGTCGAAGGCATTACCCCATTCCCCTAACCCTGATAAATTACCCTGCCATGCTAATTCACGTACTTGTGCTTGCCATTTATCTTGTACGCCATCAAACCAAAGGTCACTTTTAAACGATAGCGCGGAGGTAGAAAGTAGATAATCTAGGTTAATGCGTGCTCTAACGTCACTTAAGGTTTGGCGTGTGGATACTGCGTCATCAGACTGCCATCGGTAACCTTGAGTCGCTTCTAGAAAGCCGGAAATAGTGAGCGCAGAGGAAGTGTCAGTTGCAACATCCCACTCATCGTCAAAAACCTCATCCCACTCACTACTGTCGCTAGATGTATTGGCTTCTTGCTGCACGGCTCGATTTTGCATGGCCGTTTCTGATGAAGACGTTTGCGCTTGCACCGCTAATGGCAGTAACCCCACTACCGCCATATACAATGGCATAAGCCCCAATGCCCAACATGATCTTTTCATCATGTTAACCTTAGTTTAAGTACGCGTGGGGAGGTGTACGTAAGCTTCGCTCACTAAAAATAGAATCAGGTAATCCTATATTGTAAGCGACTCCCCGAAACTCCATTAGGGTATAACCACCAGAAGTAAGGTCAGACACTTTGCTTCTTACTACTGTTGGCTTGCCTTCTATTGAGTCAATTTTTACCGCTTCCACTCTACGATAATTTTGCACTCCCTTATAAAAGTTAATTAGCGTGGGCAGGTAGGTTGCTTTGTCTATCTCTACAATATAGTGAGAAAATTCGACGCTGTCTGGGTTGATGGGAGTCGCCCTCAAAACGAAATGGGAGTCGGTTTCAGGAAGCAATGTGAAGTTATCCTCTTTCGTTGCTCTGCCCGACACATCTTCATAAAAAAAGTGAGAGCCAACAAAGGACGTTCGCTTATCACCAGCGGCAATACGCTTGACTAAATCAACCGCGGGAAGATAAAGCCACCTATCGTCGTCTTCAGACAAGGCAGCATGCTTCTCCACACGAAACACCGTGCCTTTAACTTCGGTAGGACGTTGGAAAAAAACCAACATACGTTGATCGCCGGTTTCAACACCCGATTCATCAAGTACGTCTTTACGTAACAAGGTAAATTGGCGCATTTGTTTTCGGCCTTGGCTATCGACAATGATCATTCGCGCCATTGATCGGCCATCATCACCAGCATAGTAAGCCGCCTTTTCAGACATTGCGACAAGGCTTTTTACATCGGGGGCCGCGTCGGCTTTAGCCACACCAACCAATGTAACCGCCAATGCCAAAGACACACAAAGTAGTTTAATCATTTTCATCTTATTACTCCTTTGGGAACACCCAAGGTTTAAGTAAAAACATAGCAGCAGGCAAAACAAGCAAAGTGACTAGGGCAGAAATCGCCATGATGCTCGCGAGAAACACTCCCACAGTGATATAAGGCACAAGCGGCGCTAGTAGCAGGGGCGTAAAACCCAGAGCGATAACAAGGGCGTTACGGCTAATGGCGCTCGCGGGCTCGTCAAACATAGCGTTTAGCGTGAAATTCACATCACCAGTTTGTCGATAGATTTCACGGGCCCGAGCCAGGAAATGAATGGCGAAGTCTACAGACAACCCCAACGTAAGCGCCGACAGAACGGCGATTGGCATGTCATAATCTTTACCCACCAAACCAATAGCGCCGTATATAAACGTGATAGTGATGGTCAGTGGCAACATGGCGAGAATACCAAAAACGAAAGAACGGAATAGCAGCACCATCATCACAAATACAATCAAAAAAGCACTCAACAAACTATCGAGCATGCCTGCAACCATATTGTCTTGCCAGACTACATTCAGGTATGCCTTACCTGCCCACTGGTGGGTAAGGCCCTCTGGCAGTGGATTGTCCTCAAAGTAACCATTGACGGCGTTGATTACCTGCGTCATATCTTGGTTGTCACCACTGGTAAGCTGCAGCCAAATAAGTGTTTGCTGATAATCTGGGGTTACAAAATGCCATAAATCTTGCGGGCGATGAGACGATTGGTACTGCAGAATGTGCTGTGCTACCGCTTGCTGAGAATGCGGCAAGCGATAATCTAGTGGGTCGCCAGATAATAGCTCTCGGTTAACCACTTTTACGATATCAGCAAGTGACTGGCTTTTCCCTACCAGAGGGTGTTCAGTCAGAAACGCCTGCAATTGAGACACCACCGCCAAGTATTCAGGCTGCTGAAATACGTTGCCCTGGACCCTTGCGGCATCCACTTTTTCGGCTAAATCTTCAAGCACCGCTATGGCTGCATCGGAATACCCCTCAAACAAGGCGTCATCAATCGCCATAGCCAACACAGTCAACTTATTATCACTGTGGGCAACGGCCAGTTCAGACAACGCGCCTTTTGACCACGCCGCCAACTCATCAGGAAGAGGGGATTGATTGAGCAGGGCTTTTGCATCTATCGCATTTGCGCTATTTTTCAGCACAATATACGCATTGTACGTGCCCGCGAATTCCTTATTCAAGGCAGTATCAGCAACCCGTATTTCATGATCAGCCTTAAACCATCTCACGGGATTATCATTAATTTGTATCTGGGAAATGCCCCACACCGACACGCCACACACCAACGCAAACGCTACCAACAACACACCTTTGTAGCGTAAGGCGATAACCCGTAAAGCCTCTGTCATTTTTTGAAGTAATGTACGGTTTTGACTATGTGGCGTATGCATTGCTTGTTGCAATTTTGCCAGGGCTTTCGGCGACATACGGGATATATAAGCAGGAATAAAGGTTAGGGTAACAATAAACGCTAACAATATTCCCATACCAATATAGGCACCAAAAATCTGCACCGGGGGAATGGGTGTCAGCATTAATGAGAAAAAGCCTGCCGAGGAGGTTAGCGACGTAAATAACATTGGCTTATACAAATGCCCGACAACAGTTTGAATCACTGATGCTGCACTTTCACCCGGTTTATATCTATCAGAAAATTCAGACAAAATGTGAACGGCATCTACCACCGCAATCGGCATGAGGAAAATGGCGATCATGGAAGACATAATATGCACGGTAAACCCCATGCCAATTAAACTTCCCATGGTGATGATAACCGTTGCCATTGCCACGACCATAGGCGCCACAATCAATGGAATATTGCGGAAAAATACAAACAGCAATAGAAATATCATTAAGCCTGCGGCGGGGGCGGCAATACCCATTTGCACAAACATTTCTTTACCAAACTGATCTTCAGCTATAGGTAAACCTGTGATGTGCCAATCCCCGTTGACCGACTGAGTTTCGGGCAGCTTGGCAATAAACTGGCGTATTGCTTGGCCGATAGCGTAGCTTTGATTTTTGTCCACTATTGGCACATAAATCGCCGCCGCTTTTCCCGTTTCGGAAACCAGCGTGTTGTATAACATGGGCAAACGCTCTACAGCGTGTTTCACTTCAAGCGCTTGCACAGTGTCCTTTGGCGCAGTAGGCATAAGCCACGAAAAATTAAGGGCCCCATCGCTGCCTTGACGAATATTATCCACCGTAGACAGTGCCATCACGTCTTGCGTCACAACCCCGTCTAATTGAAGAATATATTCGGTTAACGCGTGAATGTTCTTTAGGAGTTCGGGGGAATAGATAACACCATTCTCTCTTCCGGCATTTTCTCGTCCTGCATTATCGTGGGACTGGGTAGCCACCACCCCCACAACAATAGCGTCGTACATCGAAAAGGTTTGCTTAACCTCGTTGTGTATTACACGTTGTGGATGTTCTTCAGGCAGCATATTTTCTGGGTCGGTGTCTATTTGAATCAGCCTGATTTGCCATGCCGCAATAAGCGTTAAGACAGCCAAAATACCGTATACCCACTTACCATGAGTCGAGCTTACTTTGATAAAAAAAGAGGCCATTAACACCATCCCAAACAAATATTAGGAAATCATTATATAATAATCTTCTAATATTTCAACTCCACAGAGTTGCACTAATAAAATAGGGGCCATCTATGAATGGGTGAGTTGACCAAAGAAGGGGGCGTTTAATGCTTTATTTAAACACCAATGACTGTTAGCTTAAGGGCCACTAGGCGATAAAAATGAAACAAATTGCGCCGTGCTGACTAGCACATTAGTTATCAAGGAGAGATACGTGCCTGTTTGGGCTTATATATACTGCGTCTTCGTTATAGGCGGTACTTGCTATGCCATTTTCGACAAAGATAAGCTTCCTCGAGCCTATACCGTCGCCGGAGACATTCTAGACGGCTTGTGTTGTATCAATGTGTTTCTAATCGCCTTCAATCAAGTTGCCTTTGCGCACCCCAACATTGTCTCCACACTCTGTTTCATCTATACCTTAGCCTGGTCCTATCATGCCCACCGGCATTATTTTAGTTACCAAAAGTTTCGTGCTGACATTCATCATTCAGCGAAAGAGCTAGATAAGATAAGTGCGAAAAAGCATCGCGATGAAGGGCTAAACTTCACGCCTCAGTACCAATATGAACAAACAGAACGAGAAGCAAAAGCATGGTATAAGGGGGTTATTATCTTCTCAATACTCGCCTTACTGCCCTATGTATACGTTTATCTCATTTCCCTAAATTAAATTGGCGTATAGCCAAATCATGAGCCAAATTTATTATGCACACATTAGAACTCGCCCTCCTTTTTCTAATCGTTTTGTTTCCCATTGCTGACCTCTTTTTAGAGAAACACAAGTTCAATAGCAAAAGTGCGGAGTATGTGAAAAGTGCAGCCATGCTGTGGGCGGTAACAGGTTTTTTACTGTATTGTTTTTTCGAAGGAAGCTTAAGCGTGGCATCTCCTCAAGTACTTCCTACTGTAAGCTGGAAGGGATGGAGCGCAATTGCGCTATTTGTTGTTTTTATTGCCTACTTAGTGTTTGTCATCATCTCAATGAGAAAAAACCCCGATGTAAGGAAGCAGGTCTTAGACGCCTTTAATAAAGGGGGAGATTCACTCAATGACATTTTGCCTTCCTCATGGAAAGAATACATGCTTTTTACTGCCCTGGTGTCTGTGTCGGCGGGCCTATGCGAAGAGCTCATTTTCAGGTGGTATGTGTTTAACTTTATAGACGTTCACGCACATTGGGCGGTTGCATTAGTGGTCAGTAGCCTACTTTTCGGCATATGGCATTTGTATTTAGGCTGGCAGCATGTGATTAAATCAGCGGTGGTGGGCGCACTATTGTGTGGGCTCTATATATACACTGAAAGTATTCTCATTGTGATCGTTGCACACATTCTTATGGATATCTATTCGGGAACCGTCGCCATTTTCGCTCGCCAAAAACACACCTAAAAGGGATATTTCTGGCCAGGCATCGATGAATTTTTGTGCCTGTCTGTAAGAAGGTACAGACGGTGAGTAAATAATTCTCGCCTACACTGGCCTGAAATACCTCGATGTATTTTCACCTCAAAACTCACCATGGAAAATCATTTAAAAACATGAGGTTAAATAATTTTAACCTAAAAATAATTACTTGGCATGGTTAAAGCATATATTAGACTAACGGATAACAGTGAAGCGTTATCGTGAAGCTAGGATGGCTTTTGATTACAAGAGTAATCACAGGTAACGGGTTAGGCATTGAGATCGGCTGATAACATTGGATGTTATGGATTACGTCAGCCAAGGAAGCAGGGATGACTGGCTCATGGCAACCACTTTATTGTTAGTTAATCAGCTTTTGCGCGAACACCAATATGGATGTTCAAAAGGAAAGTTAGGAAAACATACTTGGCTAACATCGGATGTTAGAACGTACTCGCCAGGAAAGGCCAGTGCTTAGATGGAAAGGTTTTCGCAATGGTGATTAGCCGTTTTACCGCTAGATGAAGACAGGTTATTTCACGAGTGAGATAACAAATGTCTGCGAGGAAGCGTTGATGAATACGGTGATGGAGCCACTGTTTAGTCTGACTACCTGTATCACTAGCGTTGACATGATGTCCATGTGCAGCAAAGGACTGTGACCTATTTTGGTAGCGTTGAGTAGACCTATTGAGCTACTTAGCGAAACCAACCTGAGGACACACAAACTATCTTCGATACTTTGTGTGCGTTGTCACCCGACAACAAGCCTCTCCCCTCAAAGGCCCATCCCGGCCTTTACATACCTCTGATTTTGGCCCGCCTCTGGCGGGCATTTTTTTATATTCCAATATGTTACTATGCCTAGCATTATTAAGGTTCAGCCACTACGTCTTTTCTTTCATGACAGCCCAGACCTCTACAAGCGCCTCGCTTAATATTCTATTTTGCGCCCTACTGGCCACCGCGATAGGTCAAAGCGTTATGCTCACCACCTTACCCTCCCTCGGTAGGGAAGCGGGGTTAGGTGAATTTCATATTGCCACTATTATGTCTAGCTCTGCGCTTATTTTTGCCTTCGGTACAAGCTTTTGGAGCCGAGTTGCAAAAAAGCGAGGTTACAGACGCATACTGATGGTGGGCTTGGCAGGCTACAGCGCCGGTACCTTAGCGTTCGCAGGCATGTGGTCTTTGGGGTTTTCTGGTGTACTATCAGGGTCGGTTTTGTTTATAGCCTTATTAGTGAGCCGCAGCTTACAATCTACTATTATGTCTGCTTCGCCACCTTCTGCTGTGGGCTATGCCATTGCAATCAGTGCCAACGCAAAACGGGTAGGTGCTATTAGCCGCGTAACCTCAGCCAATAACGTAGGTCAATTGGTAGGGCCTGTTTTTGCGGGCGTGCTGGTATCTTTTAGCTTGGTATTCCCGCTTTATTGCGTGGTCATTTTCACCTTAATCGCACTGTTTTTAGTGTGGTGGAAGCTGCCGAATATTAACCATCCTAGCGTAACAACGGCTAACAAGGGTAATGCATCCGCTGCCGCTAAAACCAATAAAGGGATAACACTGGTATTAGTGCTTACTTGCGCCAGCTTATTTTGTGCTATGGCGATGATGCAACAAACCCTTGGGTTCTTTTTTATCGATCACTATCACCTTACCCCAGTGCAATCCGCGCAGCAGGTAGGCATTGCTATGATGTTAAGTGCCTCCACCGCCTTAGCGATTCAACTCCTTATCGTGCAAAAACACCGAATATCCGCCGATGGAATGATACCACTCGCCCTTCTATGTTTGACCCTTGCCTATTTTGTTATGTATGTTCATCAGCATATGATGTTACTTTACGCAGCCATGCTCTTGATGGGTGCTGGCATGGGACTAGGCTATCCGTCTCTTGCAGCGGCGGCCACCCAATACTGCAAACCGGGTAATCAAGCCCAAGTGACAGGATATATTACGGCGACACCCGCTATGGGTTACATTATGGGCCCGCCCGTCGCGGCCATGCTTTACCAAAAAAACATTCACTACCCCTTCTTAGCGGCCAGTGTACTGCTCGCTGGCTTTTTAATACTGGTCAGTTACTTTTTGCTAAGAAACAAATAACCCATAGATTAACGTAAAGAAATTCAAACACTTACTGCCAAATAAGAACACTCATTCGAAAAAAACTAAATTATTTTCGCTATTGTTGAACTTTCTTATTTAAACACCGTCTTACACTACATATAAGGTCATTTATGTGTGTGGCTTTGTAGTGTGTAAATGTGTTTTCCAAGTTATGTTGTAGTTTTTTTAAGGGGCTTATTTAGCCCCTTTTTTTATTTTCTAAAAAGCAGAATTGTTTCGCGACTTTAATCCTAAACTTACAAATAGAAATGATAACCATTATCAATATAAAATAATCTCCTGTCATCAAGAGGAGTCAAGTATGTCTAAACCTATCCCCCGTCAAGCCACTGTCATTAAATCTGAGCGTCTGACACCCAGCATTCAGCGCATTGTATTGGGTGGCCAAGCATTGCAAACTTTCCCTGCAACAAAAGCGGGCGCCTATGTAAAACTTCTTTTTGATACTCAGGGTAACCCTGTCACTACTATTCAAAAAGATTCCCCAATGGCCATGCGAACCTACACAGTTCGACATTTTGACAACGAGAAAGCGCGCATCACTCTAGACTTCGTTTTACACAGCGAATCTGGAGTAACCGGCCCCGCTTCGGCATGGGCAATGAACGCAAAAGAAGGTGACAGTATTATGCTAGCCGGGCCTGGCAGCAGTAAAGGTCTCGCAGAACAATATGACTGGGTTTTATTCGCCGGGGATCTCACTGCATTGCCGAGTATTACCAATCATTTAGCCGCGCTGCCTGAACACGTCACGGGTACCGCCGTTATTGCCATCCGCCACCCTGATGACAAAATGGCTTTAGACAAACCTAAAGGGGTTAATATTATTTGGATTGACGAGAACCACACGTCACTACATGAAAGTTTACAAAAGGTGCAATGGCAAGCGGGACTCCCTGCGGCCTGGGTAGCCTGTGAATTTTCTGATATGCGCGCTATCAGAGGGTGGTTAACGAAAGAGAAGCAACTACCTCATGAACAAGTGTACATCAGCAGCTATTGGAAAAAGGGCCGCAGCGAAGATCAACATAAAATCGAAAAGCGCCAAGACAGTGAAGCGTTTGCTGCTTTAGCGTAATAATTGGGGTTGCGAGCTAGGTTTCTGTTATGTAGGCCTTTCAAACCCCTGTAAATAATGCGCATCAAATGGTTCACCCACCTGATAAAATTCAACTTTTACCGCCTTATTTCAATAAGATACATACTGGAACAGCCATTGCAGGTTTAAGGATAACTGGCAATGTGTGTCAGCAATACTGGAAAAGGAGCCAAGTTATGAATAACGATCGTATTGAAGGCAATTGGAAAGAAATGAAAGGCAAAATCCAACAGAAATGGGGGAAGTTAACCGATGATGATATGGATGTAATCGACGGCCGCCGTGAAGAGCTAGTGGGTAAAATTCAACAAGCCTACGGCAAAAGCCGTGATGAGGCCGAAAAAGAAGTCGACGGATACCTCAATTAATCCGTAAAATCTTCCCCAGAAGCCCCTTTGCAGGGGCTTTTTTAGTGCGCACTTCTTCAATTTTCATCACCGGCTTGTGTGAGTTTCTCTAAAAAATATGAGAACAACTCAGAGTTGGAGCGCAGGTTCATTTTTGCATACAATTTCGCGCGGTGAACACGTTCAGTGCCAGGAGATATGCATAAAATATCCGCCGCAGATTGTGATGAATGCCCCATGATCACCAGCTTGGCAATTTGCTGTTCTCGTTTTGTCAGCAGTTCTGGTTCGAAATTATCCAGCAAGGCATTCACTCTATCTAGCACCAACGACGATAAGGGCTGCGCTTGCTGTGTATGCTTAAGCTGGCTCATTTCCATATGCTTGTTGAATAGTCCAATAATGGTATCGCTAACCGCATTAACTTCTTCAATATCCGCCTCTTGAAATACCGGGTTTGGCGCATAGCGTCCCATACTCATTTGCACGTAACCTAACTCGCCACAATCCACAAACAAATAAAGTAAATCTTCAATACGGCTTGGGCGATAGTAGGTTTCGTACATTTGAGAATCTTTAAAGCCTTCAGGCATTAACGTATGCCAAGGGTAAATGCCGCTTTCTGCATGCTGCATGTATGCTTGATAGGCTGGGCTTGCCACATACGCGCCATGGAGAAAACGGGCATGAAAGATTGTCTGTTCTGAGGGGGTTAAATCTGCATACAGCAATTCTGGTACGTGGTCTTTTCTATAGTGGATGGCGGAAGCACTATCAAACTCAATAAAGTGTTGAAAGTAAGCAAGCAAACAGTGGCAAAATTCAGGCTCGCCAATGGCATTTACAATGTCGACAAATTTGTTGGTGTCGTTGTTTTTCATTAAGGTAAGCCCAGATTTACATGTCATTTTTGTGGCTCAATAGCCATTTTCGAAACTGGCGAATAGCGTAGTCTTCTTGGCGCTCCTCGTCATACAAAATGTAAAACTTTTGCTGTGGCGTAAAGCTTTGTTCGCAGGCCTCCAGAAGGTCGCCTTTTAATATATCTTCTTTTACTAAGTATTCGGGCAAAATAGAGACACCAATGTTATTTTTTACCGCTTGCAGTAGATAGATAAAATAGTCGAAGTGCTGCCCGCCTATCATAGAAATTTCTTTTTCAGTCATGCCAGCCTCAAGAAACCATTGTTCGGTGGTGGAGATGGCACTGCTTTGGTGGATGAAATCGAAATTAGCCACATCCCGCATGGTTTTGGCGGGTTTACGCCCACGCAAATATCTGGGTGTACACACCGCAAGGTAGGTTTCGGGCCTCAGTGGCTCCGCAAAGTAGTGAGGCCAGCCGCCATCTCCCCATAAAATGGCAAAATCACAACGACGCGTATTCCGTGTAACCGACTCAAAGTCTGTGCCTAAATCAATTTCAATATCAGGGTAATTGATATAAAACTCGTTCAATTTTGGCATTAGCCAGGCAATGGCAAAGGTAGGCTCTGTGACAACTTTGAGTTTTACTGCTTTTTTATATTCCGTGTTTGAAGATATTTTCTGCGTTATTGCATTCAGGCTAGTCAAAATTTTATGCACTTCCTCTGCGTATTGCTCGCCTACTGGTGTAAGAATCAGCTGATTGTCTTGCCGGTAAAACAGTTTTCGGCCAATCATGTTTTCGAGGTTTTTCACCTGGCGGCTGACGGCACTTTGCGTAAGGTGTAATGCCTCTCCCGCATAGGTCATGTTCAAATGATGGGCAACGGCGTCAAAACACTGCAATGAAATAATGCTGGGCAGTTTGCCTCTCATCACCTTTCCTTATTTATAAAGTAAAAATAAAACAACAATTTAGCGCCCTATCAAGCCTGAATTTACGGGGCGACCTCGTCATGATTTGGCTTATGCCAGAGTGTCGCACAAGCTATTACATTTTGGAATGGCACTAGGATTTTTCATTGTTTGCTGGTTAAAAAAACCGTCTCTAAGATGGAGCCACATCGACAAAAGTATAAGAACAATTCTTACAACAGGTAGATCTTGAGGGAGTATTTTCATGTTTAAACCCAGTAAATTACGAACAGCGATATGTTGTGCGTGCATCGGATTACCACTGAGTGCTATCGCTCAATCAGATTCTCCCGACGCGCAAGAAGAAAAAAACGCCAACAGTGTTGAAACCATTTCTGTTACCGCCACCCGTCGCGAAACGTCGATTCAGGAAGTCCCTTACAGTATTTCTGCGTATGGCGGTCAAGCGTTAGCAGAGTCTGGCGTTACCGACTTTTCAGCCTTGGCACGCTCTATTCCAGGGTTAGTGCTTAGCGATGTAGGGCGAGGTAAAAATGGTATTTCCTCAGGTATCATTATGCGTGGGCTTAACCTAACCGGCGGCGCACAAGAAGATTTCGCTATGACCACTGACCCTGTGGTCTCTGTGTACTTGGGTGAAACGCCACTTTTCGCCAATCTTGAGCTACGTGATATGAATCGCGTAGAGGTACTTAAGGGCCCTCAATCAACGTTATACGGCTCAGGGTCACTCGGTGGTACCATGCGATACATTCCCAATAAACCTGAGTTTGAGGAATTTTCGGGTAACGTGAAGGCGGAGGTGTCTAGCACCGACCACGCGGGTGATTTAAACCACGATATGGAGCTGACATTAAACCTTCCTATCAGTGACACGTTTGCACTGCGTGGTGTGGTTACTCAACTAGAAAATGCAGGGTATATCGACAGCGACTACATTGCTGTTTTAGACGCCGACAACCAACCCACTGGCGAATACACAAGCGCAAAAGATATTAATGACGAAAAAGTTTCCATGGCACGCCTTTCAGCGCGTTGGTTACCCACACAGAGCACCGATGTCTTACTGACTTATAATTATCAAAAAGATGATGTACAAGGATCTGCCGCCACCTCTGAAGGATTAGAAGGCTACCAAACCGCGGCAAAACTTATTGAACAGTTTGAGCGTGAAACTAGCATTACCTCGTTAGTCATTGAGCACGATTTAGGCTTTGCTGATTTAACCTCTGCGACATCAATTACCAATAACGATGCCGAAAGCTTATACGACCAAAGCTATAACTATGGCTTTTCATCATGGTGGGGGCCCTATTACGTGGCGTATTACGGCTATACCGGCGGTACAGCACCGGCCGCAGAAGTCATTGCCGGTGAAAAAACCTACACCACGGATACCTTCACGCAAGAATTCCGTTTAGCAGGTACTACCGACAGTAATATCGATTGGTTAGTTGGCTTGTATTATAACTCTGTAGATTTTGACGCTGAAGCTTACGACATTGTATATGGTTTAGACGAAGCTTTTAACATCACTAACCCTCTGGATACTGATATAGGCTACGCCAATATTCAGCAAACCGAGTTTGAAGATTATGCCCTCTTTGGTGAAGTGACTTACTACCCTACAGATAACTTAAGTATCACTGCAGGTTTACGCTACTTTGAGCAAACCTTCTACGCTAAGCAAGAAGTCCTTCTGCCTGCGTGTGAAGAATTTTGGTATACCACCTTAGGTTTCTTCACCTGTGGCGATACTGAAAATGCTGGGATTGACCCTCGGGGCTATGCCGCAGGTGAAGACGAAAAAGACTTCGACGATTTACTTTACCGCTTTAACCTTGCCTACGATTTTGACCTAGACACTAAGTTCTACGTGAATATTTCACAAGGCTTCCGCCATGGTGGTGCCAATGGCCTCCCCACCACAGGCATATTCGCAGAAAGTGAAGAATATTTATTTTTCGAGCCAGATAAAACCACAAACTATGAAATGGGCATAAAAGGCAACCTGCTCGATAGTGCCGTTTACTACAGCGCAACGGCATTCTATATCGACTGGGAAGACCCTATTTTGCTGGTGCAATCCCCAGCGGGCGGCTTTCCTGCCATGATTAACGCCCAAGAAGCGGAATCAAAAGGGATAGAAGTTGAAGTTAACGCTACCTTAACCGACACCCTTAAACTGAATGTAGGTTATACCTACACCAGCGCCGAGTTAACCGAAGATTTCATTGCCCCTGACGGTTCATTCGCCGGTGCGGAAGGTGAGTCATTGCCTGGTATTCCAGAGCAAACGTTAGTGAGTTCATTAATTTACTCTCAAGAGTTTGGCGCAGGCATGCTGTCGGCCCAGTTAGGCGTGTCTTATAAAGGTGGGTTTAACACAGGCTTTGATGACCCATCATTATTTTATGAAACAGGCTTTGATGAAATTTCTTCATCTACCCTTTGGAATGCAAATATTCGTTATAAGCAAGACGCCTGGTCGGTTTCCCTTTATGCTGAAAACCTCTTTAACGCTGACGATGCAACCGCTTCTGATGGTGACGGAAAGTACATTATCAATGAAGCTGCTGGCGAGTCTAAAGCGGGTGAACAGTATGACATTGCCCAATTAGGCGACCAACGCTACCGTGTTAGACCCCGTACAGTAGGTGTTTCGTTTAGCTATGCATTTTAGCCAACCGTCCCCTTCGGCTTCGGCCGAAGGGAAAACACATGAGACGCCAATACGTATGCAAACCGCCTCCCAGTATCTAAAAGACGTAAAACAGGCAATGGTGGAAAATAAACTTGCTAAAGCCTCCCATTATTGCACGCTTGCGCTTAAGGCTTATCCTGAAAATGGCGATTTATGGGTGGCTTTGTCAGACATTAGTCTGCGGTTGGGGCAAAACAAAAGCGCCATTAATATGGCGTTAAAAGCCATTAATTGCGCCCCTCAACAATGCTGGCATTACTTCCATTTAGCGGGATGCTACATCCACCTTCACGTCTTTTCCGCTGCCAAAAAGGTGTTGGAGCAAGTTGAAAAAAACATGGCGACCACCGCATGTGAAAGCGCATGGAATAAACTGGGCGAGCTGTATTACATGACCAACGACGTTGACGGTGCTATGCGAGCGCATCAACGTGCTCTTAGCCTTGCGCCTGATAGTGTGAGTACTCGCAACCACTTAGCGGCACTGTTACGATTTAAAGGCCAGTTAGACGACGCGCAACAATTGTACCTAGAAGTACTGGAACGTGACCCAGCCAATTACCAAGCCTGCTATAACTTGTCGCAATTGCGGGTGGTGCCCAGTGATAGTCAGTTAGTCGCCCTCATAGACAACTGCGAGAAGCAATTGGCCCACCATCATCATGGTCACATCATGTTGAATTATGCCAAGGGCAAAGCGTATGAAGATGCGGGGCAATTTGATGATGCCTTCGCCAGTTATCAAAATGGGGCAAGTCGAAAACGCACGCAACGGGGCTATTCCCTTGAGCGTGATATCGCCCTTATGCAATCCGTAGTTAAAGCTTGCGATAGCCTACCTGCGCCTGCTAACGCGGCCAATACTCTTGCACAGTCTCCCATCTTCGTTGTGGGTTTACCCCGCACAGGTACCACACTGGTAGAACGTATTTTAAGTTCTCATCCCGACATGGTCAGCGGCGGCGAACTCAATGCGTTTCCCATGGCATTGCTGGAAGCAGGTGGAAAGTCGCTGGCGGCTGGACTAGACGGGCTAGACAGCACATTGATCAACGCGTTAAACGACGCTGGCATGGCAAAGCTATCTAGTCGCTATTTACAGCTTGCGAACAACTACGTAGAAGGCGCGCCTCGATTTATCGACAAGCTGCCGTTTAACTTTTTGTATTGTGGCTTCATTCTTCACGCTATGCCACACGCGAAAATTGTTCATGTAAAACGTGACCCTTTTGATGCCGCAATCAGTAATTTCAAAATGCTGTTTGACCGTGGCTACGAATATTCATACGACCTTGCGGATACCGCCCACTTCATTGCCGCATATGAAGCGCTTATGCAGCATTGGAAAGCCCGTTTCCCCACGCAAATCCACACCGTGGAATATGAAAAATTGGTGGCAAACCAGCGTGTTGAAACCGAACAACTTTTACAGTTTTGTCAGCTTAATTGGCATGACGACTGCCTTCACTTTCATCGTAATAGCAGCGCTAGCCACACGGCCAGTGCCAGTCAGGTACGAGAACCTATTTATCAGAGATCGGTAGATTTATGGCGTCAATACGATGCCCATTTAGCGCCGTTAAAAGCTGCGTTTGCCAGCCATGGCATTTTGCCAACTACAGCAAGGAATAATCATGAGTAGACTCGATGTTTTTCAATCAATGTGGGCAATGGAATACCGCCGACCTGATAGATTTGAATTAAGTCTAGAAGAAAAAATCACAAAAATTGCCCAAGCGGGTTTTGTGGGTGTGAGCTTCGATATTGGTTATCACAGCTTTGAAACCATTGAAGCCGCTATGCCGCTATTGCAAGCTCACCATCTCGATCTTGTATACAACGCCTTTATAAAAAGCACAGAGCACTACGAAGAAGTCATTGCATTCGTGGCCAGTCAGCCGATTAAACCGCGATTTATTGCACTTATTGGCCAAATAGAACCGTGGGATGTCAACGACGTTGCAGCGCAAACCAAACAATGGATGGCCATCAGTGAACGAGAAGGCATTCCTACCTATGCAGAAATACATCGCAACTGCATGACAAATGACTTACTGTTTACGTTGCAGTTAATGGAAAAGGTACCTGATCTTCTCATGGTGGCCGATTTATCTCACACCCTAGTGAATCAGGAATATTACTTACCACTGCACGAGCTTGCTAACCAGCGTATTTCAGAGTTTCTTACCCGTGCTGAAGCTTTCCATGGCCGTGTTGCAACCCGCGAACAAGTGCAAGTACCCATCTTGTTTGAACAACACAAACCCTGGTTTGAATTATTTAAACAATGGTGGCTAGAAGGGTTTCAGAATTGGCTGGCACGTCATGGAAAAGACAGCGACGATGCCTGCGTATTTTTATGCGAATTAGGCCCGCCTGTTTACGCAATGACTGACAGCAAGGGTGAAGAATTAAGCGATCGATGGGAAGAAGCTCTCCTGTTAAGAGAAACGGCCCAAACGCTATGGCAACAAGCCATGGCTGGAGGCGAATAATACAACAATAAATAATGCCTCACCGCGCGCTTTCATCGCAGTGTAAGCACTGCGCCGTGGTGAGACACAACCAGCAAGTTAGACAAGGTTATAAAACATGAAGCAACAAAGAACCTGTGGTGAAGCACTAACCGCACTTTTAGAAGCCTACGGCGTTGATACCGTATTTGGCATCCCTGGCGTACATACTATTGAGCTTTATCGCGGTTTCAAAGACGCAAATATTCAACATATTACTCCCCGTCATGAGCAAGGTGCTGGCTTTATGGCGGATGGCTATGCCCGTGTTAAAGGCAAGCCTGGTGTTTGCTATATTATTACTGGCCCAGGCATGACCAATATTGTTACCGCTATGGGACAAGCCATGCAAGACTCTATTCCCATGTTAGTAATCTCATCGGTTAATCGCACAGCGCAGCTCGCCATGGGCGAAGGACGTTTACACGAACTCCCCAATCAATTAGCCATAACAAAAGGTGTATCTCGCTATAATCATACCTTGTTGAATGTGGATAATTTACCCAAGGTTCTGGCACAAGCATTTGCCGTATTTAGCAGCCAGCGTCCTGGCCCCGTTCACATTGAAATTCCTATTGATGTATTGGCACAAGATGCGAGTCATATCGACATGACGCCTTGGCCTATGCCTGCACCACCTGCTGCTAACCCGCAGAGTATTGATGCTGCGGCCGCGTTATTAGCTAGCGCTGAGCGCCCATTAATGATTTTGGGTGGCGGTGCCCGCCATGCCTCCAAACCGGCACAGGCGTTAGCAGAAAAGCTTGCCATGCCTATTGTCAATACCTGCAACGGGAAAGGCGTGGTCCCCAGCAGCCACCCACTGTGTATTGGCTCAACACCTTCTCACCCGGCGATACGAGAAGAAATTGAGCAGCATGCAGATGTGGTCATTGCGGTAGGAACCGAACTGGCTGAAACCGATTATGACTTCTTCTTCTTGGGCGATCTTGCAATGCAGGGCAAGCTTATTCGGGTAGATATCGACAACGGGCAATTGCTTCGTAATCACCGTCCGGATGTTCCTGTGTTGGCCGATGCGAGCCTAGCCCTAGCGGCGATTAACTCGCAAATTTTAGATGAAAAATCATCAAAAATGGATGCCGCCGTCGCGCGCTGCAAAGCCATTCAAGATAAAACCCTTGATATGAAAAAGGCCACTTATGCTGACTTTTTCGCTACCCTCACCGACACCCTAGGAGATTGTGTTATCGTCGGTGACTCTACGCAGCCGGCTTATTACGCGCAGGCTTACTATGAAACTCACCATACCGCCCGCTATTTTCACTCCACAACAGGTTATGGCACCTTAGGTTACGCCTTCCCAGCGGCCATTGGGGCGGCATTAGCTAGCCCTGAAACGCCAGTGATAGGCTTAACCGGCGACGGTGGCGGTCAGTTTAGTTTAAGTGAAATCATCAGTGCAGTAGACGCCCAAGTGCCAGTGATTTATATCGTATGGAACAACAGCGGCCATGGCGAAATTCGCCGCTTTATGGACGATGCCAACGTCACTCGCACTGGGGTAGATATCACCTCTCCCGATTATGCGGCCCTCGCCGCAGCCATGGGGTGCGCCTCTGCAACAGTAAACAGTTTAGAAGATTTGAAGGCTTCCTTGCTTGCTGCAAAACAACATGCAGGCCCATTTCTTATTCAGCTCAACGAAGATGCGTTAGGTTGTGGCTATGCGTTTTAAGGAGTCTGTTATGCAAGCTTTTCTATTGCGGCACGTAAGTGACGCCCTTCATTTATCAATACGCCCGGAGAAAACAGGCACTGAATTACCCGCATCGGTTCATTCAGCGATAGGAGCGTTTTATGATTAAAACTCAAACCTCTTCGGAAAATCTGAATGCTACCCCTTTTTTGGTATGGGTTAAGTTATTATGCTGCTCTTTTTTTGGTATAGGTTTCTTTCTTGTACCCTTTACCTATGACGGCTCTTGGACCATTGTACTAGGGGTTGCCTCTGGCGCAGTTTCAGGCTGGCTTGGCGACAACATGAAGTACTTCACCTGCAGTATTTTCATTGTTGGGGCGTTAATCTCTGTTATATACAATCTCACACCCCATTCATTTGCCATTCGTCTACCGCTAAGTCGCCGACTAATGGCATCTCACTGGTCTTGGACACTGCTCACCCTTATCGGTGGTATTACTGCTGCTATGACCCTATTTCAAGTGGGCCCAAATTGGATAATAGGCAAAGATACTGGGATTACCGCATATATTGATGTGGCTGGGGCCATATTTTTGCTTATCGGGTTGGGCTGTTTATTTTTGCCCTTTTTAACCGATTATGGCTTGCTAGACTTTATTGGCACCTTGTTACAACGTACCTTCCAAAGAGTATTTAACCTGCCGGGACGCGCGACCATCGATACACTCGCCTCTTGGGTGGGGTCATCAAGTATTGCGGTTGTCATGACCAACTATCAATACCAACAAGGGTATTATAGTGCGAGAGAATCAGCCGTCATTGCGACTAACTTTTCGGTGGTTTCTATTCCGTTCGTGCTGCTTACTTCTCAGGTGGCGGGTATTGAGCAATTCTTTTTGCCGCTGTATGGCACCATGTTTGGTATTTGTATTCTGTGCGCCATCATTACACCTCGTCTGCCGCCCTTAGCTTCGTTTAAAGACGAATACTACCAAGGGCAAGAAAAGCAACTGAACGAAGATGTAGAGCAGGGCGAAAGCCGACTATCCTGCGCCTTACAGCGCGCGGTAAGTACAGCCAAAAAAGCGCCATCTCCAGCGCAATCTATGAAGAAAGGCTTTTGGTCTATGTTCGACATCTATTTAATGATGATGCCTGCCGCCATGGCCATAGAATTTTTAACCCTCGCGGTTTATTACAATACCTCGATTATGCAAACCTTAGCTTACCCTTTATTCTTGCTACTCGATGCATTGCAAGTACCGCAAGCAAGCATGGCCGCGCCTGGCATGTTTATTGGCCTGCTAGATCAGTTTGTTCCAACCATTATTGCTGGCAGTATTGATAGCCCCTTCACCAAGTTTATTCTTGCTGGGCTTTCCATCACACAGCTTATCTTTTTTGCGGAAACCGCCATCTTGATTATGCGCTCGGCTATTCCGTTAACCATCATGCAGTTGATTGCTATTTTTGCCATTCGCACGCTAATCGCCTTTCCGATTTTGTACGGCATGGCACATTTACTCTTTTAACGTGCAAAAACCACAGACAACATAACATTCTTCGTATATTCCCCACATGTTGTCTGTGGTTATATAACAACATAGAACAGGCATTAATATTTGGAGTTATATATGACCCCGGTAAACGCTATTACTAGCGACCAAGTAGCGAAGCATGGCCTTCCTGCTGACGTGTTTAAAGACCCTAATACATACACCGCAGAATGCGACACCATTTTTGCAAAAGGCTGGGCGAGCATTGGATGCGGTCAACAAATCGCAAAGCCTGGCGACATTCTTCCTGTTCGCATTGCAGGACAATCACTGATTGCCATGCGCAATAAAGATGGCGAAATAGGGGTATTTCACAACATTTGCCGTCACAAGGCCGCCCCTTTAGTGGATGAGCCTTGTAATAAGCGTTCCTTGGTTTGCCCCTACCACAAGTGGAGCTTTAAAATAGATGGTTCGTTACTGAATGCCCCCCGCTATTTTGGCAAAGAAAACAAAGTGATGACGCCGGAAGACAAAGCGGATAAAGGCCTGATTGCGGTTCGCTTTGCCGTGTGGTGGGACATAATTTTTGTAAACATAAGTGGCGACGCCGAGCCTTTTGAAGCATTCATCAAGCCCCTTGATGAGCAGCTTGCTGACTACCCGAAAGAACACATTCAAAAAATTAGTACTACGGATTACTCCGGTGACGTTAACTGGAAGTTGGCCGTGGATAATTTCCTCGATGGCTACCATGTTCCCTTTGTTCATTCACAAGCCTGTACGGTGGAGTCGGTACTAGAGCAAGATGACTTATTTTTGTCTGACAACATTGTGGGTTTACGCCTCATGAATGGCGCCAGTGCAAAACCCGCTAAAACCAGTAAACAGCTACCTCACTGGGAAGGGCTTAAGCCCGAGCTTAAAGGCACTCAGCAATGGTTTGGCATTTTTCCTAACACGTTATTTTTCGTGGACCCATGTTGGGTACAAACCATCGTCATTAAACCCATGGGCGAAACGACCACAGATGAATCTTTAAGTATTTATGTGGTGAATGAAAACGCAGCCAGCGAAGCGTTTGTGGAAGAGCGAGCTCGGCTTCACGACGTGCTAAACGAAGTCAATCAACAAGACATTGAACTGCTCGATAAACTTCAAGTTACACGGAGCAACGCCATTGCTAACCAAGGTCACCTTAACGACGCCTGGGACCAAGTGAATATGACATTCCATCAAATGTGGTTATCCAAAATGTCAGCAGCAAGCACAGAAAAATAGGAAGGCAAATGGCTTCACTTTCAGATTTATCGTTACTCACGACCCAGGCTTACCTGAACGGTGAGTGGGTAACAAAACCTCATTCCTTTGCGGTAAGTAACCCGTTCTCTAGTGAAGTAATAGCCGAGGTTAGCGATTGTGATGAACACGACGCTGCCTCGGCCGTTGCTTGTGCCAAAGCAGCCTTCCCTGCTTGGGCAGCCACCCCTGCAATAGAACGCAGCAAGTTACTGAAACAATGGTATGCACTGATTATTGAGAATCAGGCTGAACTTGGCAAAATATTAACCTTGGAACAGGGTAAACCGCTAAAAGAAGCGGTGGGCGAAATTGCCTACGGCGCGTCGTTTATTGAGTGGTTCGCAGAAGAAGCTCGACGCTTATATGGAGATACCATTCCCGCGCCGAGCCAAACTAAGCGTATTCTAGTGATAAAGCAGCCTGTGGGTGTGGTCACCGCAATTACGCCATGGAATTTCCCTAATGCCATGATTGCTCGAAAAGCCGCTGCGGCATTGGCGGCAGGTTGCACATTTGTGGTTCGCCCAGCAGCGGAAACACCCCTTTCAGCCCTTGCGTTAGCCATACTGGCAGAACAAGCAGGCATACCTAAAGGGGTTTTTAACGTATTACCTAGCTCAAACGCCGCGGCCATTGGTGAAGTACTGACTCAGCACCCTGATGTGGCTAAATTCTCATTCACCGGGTCCACCCGGGTTGGCAAACTGCTCACCAAACAGTGCGCTGACTCGGTAAAACGCGTGTCGATGGAACTGGGTGGCAATGCGCCTTTTATTGTCTTTGAAGATGCCGATCTAGACGCCGCAGCCACTGGACTGATTCAATCTAAATACCGTAACGCTGGGCAAACCTGTGTGTGCACAAATCGTATTTTAGTACACGAAGCCGTGCACGATGAATTTGTGTCTATTTACCAAGACAAAGTGGCGCGTCTGACACTGGGTAATGGCCTCGATGAAAACACAGATATTGGTCCTATGATCCATCCGCAAGCCAGCCAAAATGTGCATAACATGGTGAAAGACGCGCTAGATAAAGGGGCTACACTGCTACTCGGCGGTACCCCGGCCACTGAAAACAATATTTACCCTCCCACCCTATTGACTCATGTCACGCCAGAGATGCGGGTTTTTCGTGAGGAAATCTTTGGCCCCGTGTCACCTGTGGTGAAGTTTTCTCACGAAGCCGACGCGATTGCCATGGCAAACGATACCGAGTATGGCTTAGCCGCTTACTTTTATGCCCGAGATATTGGCCGCGTATGGCGAGTCTCAGAAGCGCTTGAATACGGCATGGTGGGCATCAACGAGGGGCTAATTTCTGATACTGCCGCCCCTTTTGGTGGGGTAAAACAGTCTGGTACCGGGCGTGAAGGTTCTCACTATGGTTTAAACGACTACATCAATATCAAATATTTATGCATGGGGGGAATTGGGCAATGAAGGTAGGTGAAACAATGACAAAGAACAGTGCACTACAAGAAAGAAAAAACGCCGTTTTTGCACGGGGACAAGGTAATGCCTATCCCGTATACGTAAAAGAAGCCCGCAATGCTGAAGTATTCGACGTAGACGGCAACCGCTATATAGACTTTGCCACCGGCATTGCAGTATGTAACACCGGCCACAGCCACCCTGAAGTGGTGAAAGCCGTGACCGAACAAGTGAGTCAATTCAGCCATACCTGTTTAATGGTAAACCCTTATGAAAGCGCGGTTGCATTGGCGGAAAAGCTCACCGCATTAGCGCCTGGGGATAGTAACAAAAAGGCCGTGTTTGTGACGACTGGCGCAGAAGCAGTAGAAAATTGCGTTAAAATTGCCCGTTGCCATACCGGTCGTCGTGGTGTCATTGCCTTTAATGCTGGCTTTCACGGCCGTACAAATTTAACCATGGCCCTTACCGGTAAAATTGCGCCGTATAAGAAAGATTTTGGCCCCTTCCCTGCTGATATTTACCATGTCCCTTTTCCCAATGCTGTACATGATGTCAGTGAGAAAGAAGCGCTACTTAGCTTAAAAAACCTCTTTAAGGCCACCATAGCCGCAGAAGATGTCGCCGCTATAATTATCGAGCCGGTGCAAGGTGAAGGTGGCTTTTATGCTGCCCCTGCCAGCTTTTTGCAGTCGTTACGTAAACTATGCGATGAGCATGGCATTGTCATGATTGTCGATGAAATTCAAACTGGGTTTGGTCGTACAGGAAAAATGTTCTGCTCAGAATACGCCGGTATTGAACCCGACTTAATGACAATGGCCAAAGGTATCGCGGGAGGTTTCCCTATTGCCGCCGTTGTTGGCAAAGCGGAGATTATGGATGCCCCATTGCCTGGGGGGCTAGGCGGCACTTATGGCGGCTCTCCTGTCGCCTGCGCGGCTGCCCTCGCCGTACTTGACGTCATTGAAAAAGAACAACTTATCGACAAGGCCAATGCACTAGGCGAGCGCTTTCACACCCGTTTAACCAAGCTTAAAGAGCGCTACCCCAGCTTCATCGCTGATGTCCGCCATAAAGGCGCAATGATTGCCATTGAATTTATGTACAACGGCGACCCTCATCAGCCTAATTCGGCGCTAACACAAGCCATTATTGCTAAAGCCCAGGAATATAAACTTATTCTATTGGCCTGCGGATTTTACGGTAACGTCATACGCTTTTTGCCTCCATTAACCATGCCTGAAGCGCTGGCAGAAGAGGGCCTCGACCAGTTTGAAGCGCTTTTGGCCAGCTTACTAGACGATGTAGACGGCGTTGACTTTGAAGGTACACCTCAATCATGAGCTGCATCATTATTGGAGCCAGCCATGCTGGCGTACAGGCGGCAGTGAACCTGCGAGGTCAAGGCTATGAAGGTGGGATAACCCTGATAAGCGCTGAAAAGGTACTGCCTTATCAACGCCCCCCGCTATCTAAAGCCTTTTTGCAGGACACGCTGCCTGAACAACGATTATGGTTAAGGCCTGAAGCTTTTTATCAGCAAAAACATATCGATTTAAAGCTCAATACCCGCGTGACTGCCATAAACCGGGAACAACAAACTGTGGTCTTGGAGAATGGCGATACCTTGCCGTATAGCCAGCTCATATTAGCCACGGGTGCCTCGGTGCGAAGGTTGAACCTTCCAGGTAGCGAGCGAAAAGGTATTCACTATTTGCGTGACCATAGCGATACAAGCGGTATAAAAGCCCAATTACCTGACGTGACTAACGTGGTGGTCATTGGCGGAGGCTATATTGGTCTTGAAGCCGCAGCATCGCTGAACAAAATGGGGAAAAATGTGACGGTATTGGTCAATACCGCCAGACCGCTTCAACATCTCACAAGCCCAGTTATCAGCGATTACCTCTGCCGTTTACATGAGGGTAATGGCGTGACTATTGAGACAAACATACTGGCAACGGAAATCACCGGCGGTGCGCACCTTGATGGCGTCACCTGCGACAATGGAAAACACTACCCTGCCGACATGGTAGTGGCTGGGATAGGCGTAGAACCCTGCACTGAATTGGCCGCAATGTGTGGCTTGGCGATTTCAAATGGGGTTGAGGTTAATGGGTATATGCAAACCAGTGATGAGCACATCTACGCCATAGGCGATTGTGCTAATTTTCATCACGCTATATACAATAAGCCTTTGCGTATTGAGTCTGTGCAAAATGCAACCGATCAAGCTAAAACCGTGGCGCAAGCCATCTGCAATAAAGCCTCGGCTTATACCGCGCTTCCTTGGTTTTGGTCAGATCAGTATGACGCAAAATTACAAATTGCGGGGTTATCTACTGGCTACGATGAAGTTGTGGTTAGGCAGGAGTCAGACACCAGCCTTGCGGCTTTTTATTTTGCCAAAGAACGCATGATTGCGGTGGATACCATTAATCAGCCTAAATCTTTTATGGTAGCCAGAAAATACCTTCCCACACTACCTAACATTGATAAAACACTTTTGGCCGACCCCGACGTTGCCGTGAGTGATATTTTCACAGGAGCAGAAGCATGCCTAACGTAACCTTTATTTTACCCGACGAAAGCGAAGTCACTGTAGAGGCATTAGCCGGCGACAGCTTAATGCAAACCGCAGTAGACAACGGCATTGAAGAGATTACTGCAGACTGTGGCGGGTGTTGCTCGTGCGCCACCTGCCATTGCTTCATTACCCCAGCGTGGCAAGGCAAAGTCAGCCCAGCCGATGACATGGAACAAGCGCTATTAGAAACCGCTATCGAAGATGTGCAACCTAATAGTCGATTATCCTGTCAAATTACCCTTGATGACTCATTAGATGGGCTTGTGGTGAAAGTGCCACAAAGCGACTGGTGATGATTACGATACCGCAGCCACAAAAAAGGGCAAGCAGATGAACCTGCTTGCCCTTTTTATTGCCATCATGACACTCACACAAATTGCAGCATAAAGTTATCTATTCGCTCGCACGCTTGTGCCAACTGTTCGTCATCGACCACATAGGAAATACGAATATAGTCTGATGCACACTGCCCAAATGCGGTTGCCGGCAGCACACCAATTCGCTCTTGCTCAAACAACGCTTCTGCAAACTGCTGAGCGTTTAACCCTGTTTGACTCACATCCACAAGTAAAAACATGGAAGCTTCTGGTGGTATACAGGCGAGGTTTTCGTGTTTTTCGAAACAGGCTACCAAAGTGTCCCGCCTACGGCGATAACTCTCACGCATGGCTTCTGAGTCCATCAGCGCTTGGCTATCAGTGAGCGCAACATAAGCGGCTTGTTGCACAAAGCCGGGAAGGCCATACAACATACACAACGACAAATTAGACAAATGCTTTATGAGAGTTTCAGGCCCAATAGCCCATCCTGCTCGCCATCCCGTCATAGCGTGAGACTTAGACAAACTATTGAGGGTAATTGTACGCTCAGCCATTTTATCGAAGCCCGCAATACTGACATGCTCCCCCTCAAAGACAGTTCGGCTATATACTTCATCAGACACGACCCACAAATCGTGGGAAATGGCCAAATCTGCAATATATGAAAGCTCGTCTTTATTCAACATAACGCCGCTGGGGTTATTTGGGGTAGCAAAGAAAATAGCCCGAGTTTTCGGGGTAATCGCGGCGGCCAGCGCGTCTTTATCGAGTCTAAAGTTATTGTGCTTGTCCATAGCCACTGGCACAAGCTTGGCACCGGTTAATTGAATACACGCCTCATAGGTGACATACATAGGCTGTAAAACAATGGCTTCATCACCGGGTTGCAAAATGCAAAGTGCACTGGAAAACAGCGCGTTTTGTGCACCTGCCAACAATATCACATTGTCTTTTGTGACTGGCTGACCACACTTAAGTTGGTGCTGGTTGGCAATTTCAGCCCTTAGGTTATCTCGCCCTTCTATTTCAACGTAGTGAGTGTCGCCGCCTTTAAGCCCTGCAACGGCAGCATCTATCACTGGCGTGGGCGTATCAAAGTCTGGATCGCCAATACTTAACACAATCACGCTTGGGTCTTTTTCTTTTAGCGCGGTGGCTTTAAAGTGAATATCCCAAGCATCGACAGTTTCACCCTGAATGGCCTGAGTGAGTGGCGCATAACGCATAAACTTACTTCCTACTATAGGGTTATCGCGAAGGCCACGGCAGCGAACAGTGTCACCACCATGGTGCGCGTTTTATTGAACAATAATGGCTTTCGTTTCAGTGTATTCGTGTAGCCCTTCTGCGCCCCACTCACGTCCATTTCCAGACTGTTTATAGCCTCCAAATGGCGCATCGGTATTAAAGTACGCGCCTTGAATTAAGCACTGTCCCGCCTTTAATTTCATGGCAATAGATAACGCCTCTTCTTTGGACTTAGCATACACCGCAGACGACAGACCATATACGGTGTCATTCGCCATCGCTATCGCATCATCAAGGGTTTCATAAGGCATAATGCAAAGTACCGGGCCAAAAATTTCTTCTCGCGCCACCGCCATATCTGGGGTGACGTTTGAAAAAATGGTGGGCATAACATACGCCCCTTTAGCCAATGCTTCGGGAAGTGAAGTGCCACCACAAAGCAATGTTGCCCCTTCACTTATGCCGGTTTCAATGTAGCTTAGTACTCGGCCTTGCTGGGTTTTCGAGCTTAGCGGCCCCATCATGGTATCGGGATGTTGAGGGTCGCCAGGTAACCATTCGTTCGCGCGCGCAATCGCCAATTGTTCTATTTCTGGCAAGTCTGCTTTTGGCACTAACATGCGGGTTAATGCGCTACAGGTTTGCCCAGAATTTATCATGATGTCTTCAACGCCGTATTTAACGGCTGCCTCAAGATCCGCGCCCGGAGCAATGATATAGGGCGATTTCCCCCCTAACTCCTGACACACTCGCTTCACCGTAGGAGCGGCTGCTTGTGCGACTTTTATCCCCGCTTGGGTGGACCCCGTAAACGACACCATATCCACACTTGGGTGGCTGCATAGCGCATGCCCAATGTCACTGCCAATACCTGTCACTACGTTGACAACCCCCGCTGGTACATCACATTCGTGAACGATGTCGGCCAGTATGAGATCTTGTAGCGGCGTTTGTTCCGCTGGCTTTAATACCACCGTACAGCCTGCCGCTAACGCTGGGCCAAGTTTGCCCACTAATTGAGACAACGGATAATTCCACGGGTTAATTAGCACGCACACGCCTATCGCTTCGTGTACGGTAATAAAGGTGTCATGTTGTGTTTGCTGCTCTACCTGTGGCGCTAATGCGGCAAAGCTACGTAATGAATCAATGGCGCCCTGCACCTGAATGTCGTCAACGAAGGCCACGGGGCAGCCCATAGTGCTCACGATAGCGTCATTGAGTTCGCTTTTACGCGCTTCCATTACGTCACAAATTTTGTGTATAACGCTAGCGCGTTCTGACGCTGATGTGGCACTCCATGCGGGAAAGGCCTGCTTGGCAGCCGATACGGCGGCATCCACCTCTTTTTCACCGGCCGCAGGTACGCTAGCCACAAGATCGCCATTGGCCGGGTTTACAACGTCAATGGTTTGTTGTGATTCAGCGCTTACCCAGCGTCCACCGATATAGAGCTTGTTATAAATCGTCATGAGGTTTTCCTTTATTCGGCATTAGCTAATTGCACCATAGCGCCTAAGAGCACCTGGCAGCCAGCAGTAATGTCTTCTGGTGTGGCATTTTCTGCTTCATTGTGGCTAATTCCATTTTCACATGGAATGAATATCATAGAGGTTGGCGCCACTTTAGAGACATATACCGAGTCGTGCCCTGCGCCGGAAAACATTTCCTCATAAGGTAAACCCGCCTGTTCTGCTGCGAATCGAACAGCGTCAATACACGATGCATTAAAGGCAACTGCAGGTGAATTCCATTCATCAACAATGCTGTGCTCTACCTTGCATTGGTTGCAGATATCTTGCGCTATGCGTCTGAAAGCGGCATCCATGTTATCAAGCACCTGCTGATCGGGATGACGTAAATCGACGGTGAGGGTGACTTGCTCAGGCACCGTATTACGAGAGCCTGGGCTTGCATTAATATCGCCAAAAGTCGCTCTAGCGAGTGGGCCTGTTTCTTCCGCCAAGTGATACAATTCGCTGACGATTTTGGCGATAGCCTTCATGGGATCGCGACGTTGTTCCATCGGCGTTGGCCCGGCATGTACGGGCTGCCCAGTAATAACCAAATCATACCAGCGCATACCTTGAACACCTTGAACCACGCCAATAGGCTTTTCAATCGCTTCAAGGATAGGGCCTTGTTCAATGTGTAACTCTAACGCCGCTTTGATGTTAAAAGGCGCACAAGGTGTGCCGCCCAAGTATCCGTGTCGCTCAAGCTCTTCTTTAATGCTGACACCCGACTTATCTTTGCGACTCCACCCGTAGTCTAGGCTGAATTCTCCACTCCATACCCCTGAACCAACCATGGCGGGAGAAAAGCGCGCCCCTTCTTCGTTTGTCCACACCGCCACTTCTATCGGATGTAAGGTTTCTATGTTGGCATCATGCAATGTGCGAAGCACTTCTAACCCCGCCAGTACACCATAAACACCATCGAATTTTCCGCCGGTGGGCTGCGTGTCTAAATGGCTTCCGGTCAGCACAGGAGGTAGGCTGTTATCTCTACCTGCCTTGCGTAGAAACAAGTTACCCATTTCATCCACGCGCAAGGTACAACCAATCTCTTCACACCAACGAATGAATAACGCGCGTCCCTGCTTGTCTTTGTCGGTGAGTGCTTGACGATTGCACCCCCCTTTTTCAGTGCCGCCTATGCGGGCCATTTCCATTAGGCTGCTCCATAAGCGCTCACCGTTTACTTGTAATGTCATGACTTTCTCCTAAGCATCGGCGCGGCTAAGGGGCTGGCACATGCAATGCACGCCACCACCACCTGAGGTAAACATAGACATGTCAGGGGCGAACACTTCCAGTCCATGCGCCTTGGCTTTACCAACAAGCTCTTCACTGGCCTTTGGAATCAGTACTCTGTCTTTTCCAAGCGCCACAACGTTCACACCCAACTCCAGCACAGAGCGGTAAGAAATATCGATAATCTCAATTTGTCTCGCCTTCAGCCAATCAAGTAATTCGTCTTCAACCGCCTGTGTGCATACTGCCGCCAGCTTCTCAGACAACATGGCAAATTTCACATCTAGGTGCAAAAAGTAGGGGTCAAACTGGTAGGCTTTAAATTCCCACCCTTCTTTTTCAACCCAAGACTTCATTTGATTTAACCCTGCTTCACTGGTTCGCTCGCCGGTGTAACCACATAGCACCACGCCAGGTTCTAGCACCATAAAGTCGCCCCCTTCAAATGCCCCAGCGGTTATCACATCGTATAGCGGAATGTCTTGCTGCTGATAGAAGTTAGCTACACTCACCCACTCGCCTCTTCGCCATGGGCTATACATTTGCGTAATGACAGGACCCCACGGGGTGAGTACCGAGGAATCTCTCGCATATATTTGATAAGGTAAGTGTTCATCTGCCTCAAGAATGTGAGTTTTAACACCACAATGCTGATAAACATCAAGCATCTCTTGATACTGTTGTTGGGCAACCGATTTATCAAACTGTCGGCCTAATCGCATTGAGCGACGAGACATAGCATTGCCGCTCTTCCAACTGTAGTGATCCATTGGCCCTATTAAGACTTCTTTAAGCTCTGCATATTCAGAGTCCATACTCCAGTGGGCTAAACGCCCCGTGCCACCTTGAGGATTACGACGGTAAAAAGATTTGTTCATGGTTTTCACTCTTAAAACATTGTGAAAACCAGTTTATGGTGACATATTAAATACACAAGCATCTATTTATTACCATAATGGTCTAATAACAAGACCAACAAGCCATGAAGACAGAACAAAGCCCCTATTTAGATTTACGCCAAATTCCATTAAATGCGCTGGTGGCCTTTGAGGCTGCAGGCCGGCATTGCCATATGCGAAAAGCCGCGCAAGAAATGTTTGTGTCTCACTCGGCGTTAAGCCGCCATATTAAGCAGCTAGAGTCACGGCTAAATACCCAACTTTTCGAACGAAAAAGCAATAAACTGCAATTAACCGCCCCCGGCATGCGATTACTTGCGTCTGTTCAAGCCGCCTTTGGTGAATTAAATAATGGGCTTCATATGCTGAATCCCACTCAAGTAGAAGGCGAGGTAGTGATTGGCACCACAGGTACAATTATGCTGAATTGGCTTTTGCCTGTGCTGGCCGACGTGCAAAAGCAATACCCGGAGATATCTTTCAAGCTACGCACGTTAGATCCTCAGCAAAAAGCGCTGCCGTCAGAATTGGATATTGCCCTTTGCCTAGGCTGCCCTGATGAGCCTGACAAGGAAGTGAAAAAACTTTACGACGAATATTATGTTCCTGTGTGCAACCCCGCATTACTTAAGGGCCAAACCCTACAGACAGTAGACAGTTTATTGGCTTATCCCTTACTGCACGATGGCTTGGGGCAATGGCTTCCATGGTTTCAACATCATCAACTCGATGGACGAAAGTCGCCTCATCATACTTATTTCGATTACGCCTATCAGGCCATTGAGGCCGCCAGAGTAGGCATGGGGCTGGCGCTTGCAGATATTGTTGAAGTGGCTGAAGATATTCGCCAAGGCAAGCTTATGCAGGCCATAGACTCAGCGCATACTGAAGGGGAATCAGTTTATTTGGTGACGCATCCCACCGCGTTAATGAACTACCGTACCCAGTTAGTGCTACAAAGCGTGATTAACAATTTAAGAGAACGAGGCGCACGACTCTGTGTGTAGTGCGCCTGCAATACTGAGGATATTAAGCGTCTTTGGGCTGTAGATTGTTGCTCACCTCTCGCGCATCGAAACTGGTTGCACGAGTAGGGCGAGTACCTTTCCCCATTTCAATACTCAAAATTGTTTCAATTTCGCTTTTTTGCGCGCCGCCGACAAACACTCCCGTTTCAAACTGAGTGGTAGGATGATAGGCGGTTCGGCAGGTAATCACCCCACACTCGGTTACCCTGGCGTAGCGCTGGCTAAAGCCCACTTGCGGCGACGTTTCTACACGCTCTTTGTCTACCATGGTTTCTCTATCTGTAACCACGAACCAATCATAACCTTTCAGTAACGTGAGTTCAGCAGCCCTTAACATAGCGTAATCCATCGCCTTGGCTTTATCCGACCCTTTAGCTTTGAAGTGCACCCGGTATTGGGTCTCACTCATCTGCGATTCAGTGTAACCAAAACCACCCTGAGTGGCTTCTCTGTAATCAGGTTGACTTGCGCAACCCGCCATTAACAACACAACCAATATCATACTCAATTTAATTTTCATGAGACTCTCCTTCGGCGGTAGACACCACCTGCCATTGTTGTTTAATCGCTTGCTGCTCTTGTTGATGGTTGAGCGGCAGCGACAGCATCATTTTGTCTAACTCATTTTCAAAGACGTTCGATGCACTGGCCGTTTGATATTCGCCACGCATTGGCGAGACCAAAAAGGTCTCAGTGGCTTTCAGCTGCCAGTTACCTTGCTTGTTTTTACAAGCAATCATTACATTTAGTTCATCATTGCTCTGCACTTGGGCTTGACGACAATAATTGTGCTGAGTATCTTCAAAAGACAATTGCGGGGTAATGCGCTTGCCCGAGGCCAACGTGATGGTGGTACCACTGTGCACCGTATTCAACGCTTCAGACACATTCGCCCAGTAGCTGGATTGCTGTGATTCCTTGCTGTCGAGTTGGAAAAAACTCAACCCTGCTACAACAGCAAGACTGGCGGCTATTGCCAACGGAAATGTCCACGACTTACGCTTGGTAGGCCGCATACCAATGTGTTTCAACGTTGCAGAACCATCAAATTGCCGTTCAGTATCGGCGAACGGCAGTTCCTTGCGCGTCACTTGGGTGTGCTTTGTGTTATTGCCGTGAGTCGCATCCATGCTGTGCTGCCCCAACAAATGAACAACAGCAGCTGGCAAAGGTCTTCGGGTAGCCACATCAGCCGCTTTTTTTACTACCATATCCACTTGTGCCAGCTCAGCGAGACGGTCGGCTAAGGCCAAATCTTGTGCCATGGCATCCCTCACTCGCTCCATATCACCAGCAGATAGCGCGTTATCTAAAAACGCTGAAAGCATGTCATCGGTAATCATTAGGACAATACCTCGTTATTCGCGCGTAACACGTTACTTAGCTTGGCTCTCGCCCTTGCTAGTCGGCTCATAATAGTACCTGTAGGCACCTCCAGTACGGCTGAGGCGTCACGATAACTCATGCCTTGTACGGCAATAAGAGACAAGGTTTCTCTTTGTTCATTGGGTAAATCATCCATGGCTTTAGTCACTTGCCTTAGCGTCATTTCGCTGGTTAATGCAGTATCTAAGGCCCCTTGTTCTTGGGCACGTAATTCGGGAGAGGCGGCCGCTTGCGTTCGTACTTTTTGTGCGCGGTATTCGTCTATCCAAATATTACGACACACCCTAAATGCCCATGCCATCAATGTGGCCTCTTGGGGTAAAGGCTTGCTAAGTAGCTTTTCAACCGTTGCCTGCAGTAAATCGTCTGCATCATGCATATTTCCAGTGAGCGAAAATGCAAACTTTCGCAAAGATGGAACTAAATCGGTAAGTTCTTCATTCATTTTGTTTACCCGTGTTCTTAACACTCTTTCACTGATAACGAGTGAGTTCGCAATTTATTCCCTAGATCATGGAATTTTTTTGATGGCGAACCGTTATTAAGGAAACCCTCGTTGCCTATTACTGAATGTTTTTTCTTTATCAACGTGGAGTATGGGCACGATTTGTGCCACCAATGAATGAGAGGTAACAACCTCAACACAATATAGTTGTGTAAATTGACGAGAAGGGGACCTATGACTAACGTGACATTCTTAGCCATATTTTTGATGCTAATCACAGCGTTTAATTGCTATGGGCAAATCGCAATACCCAGCCAAGTCGCCCGCCCTATTACCCCTATTATTGAAAAATTACCCGGCGAATTATCACGCATTCGAGAAACAGTAAAAACCCCTGTAGACACTACGCTAGCAAACGCTTCCTCCCTTTTAGATAAGGCCTCTGATCCCCTTTATGCCCTGCCCGATGCCATCACCATTAAACAAAGTAACGGCACTGCTGCGCTCAAGGAAATAAAAACCCCAGACGGCTTTTTAGCGATTGAAAAAGAGTGGGTATTAGTCGCGAAAGAGGCAGACATAAAGGCATTGTCTGACCCAGACATTCAGGTAGTCGAAAAACACTATTTGCAGGCCATTGGGCAATGGATGTATACCCTTAGAATCACAGCGAACCTTGAAAAGCTGTCTGCAATAAGAGACAGCCTGCCAGCAGAGCTTCAACAACAATTAACTCGCAATTATGTTTATCTTTCGCAAACATCGAATCCTGTAGACACTTCCCGCAGACAGATGGACAGCGCACCATTACTAACATCATCTTCTCACTCACCTTCCGCTGAACTAGCAAAACCTGACGTTAAGACGTGTAGCCTAGCTTCAAGGGTGGGCATGATTGATACGCCTATTTTTGAATCTCATGAAGCATTTGCACATATCGATGTCACCCAGAAAAATTTTTTATCTAAGCCCCTCACGAATAACACCGTGCACGGCACCGCAGTGGCGGGCATTTTAGCGCAACGCCTTGCTAGCAATAGCCTTATCTTTAACGCCAGCGTGTTTTACGAACGTAGCCAAGTCAGCCAAGGCGCCACCCTTGCTAACTTGCTCGAAGGCTTAAATTATCTCGCCGAGCAAAACGTTGATGCAATAAATATGAGCTTGTCGGGCCCTGAAAATGAAGTGCTACGTTTAGCCCTAGCCTCCATAGATAAACAAGACATTCAAGTGATTGCCGCGGCGGGTAACAATGGCCCTGCGGCACCCGCAGCCTATCCAGCCGCGTATTTAAGCACAATAGCGGTCACTGCCGTAGACAGCGAGCATCAAATTTATCGCTGGGCCAATCAAGGCAGCTATATTGATTTTTCGGCACCTGGGGTATCGGTAGAAACGGCACATCCCACGCTAAGAACATCAAGGGAGTCGGGTACGTCCATGGCCGCGCCCATCATTACCGCGTGTTACGCCTGCGCCCTACGCCATCGCGCACATAGAGGAGAGGCCTTAACTTCGCTCATTGAGGCGTCGATAGATATGGGGGAAGAAGGTAGAGACGCTGTGTTTGGGTATGGGCTGTTGCCATAACATCCATGGCAACATATCCTCGTTGAAACAGGGCTGCGGTGGTTTAAAAATACAGTTTCATACCAAGCTCAGCCAGCGTTTCTTTGTAATCTGCGCTGTCCGTGGTAGAGGAATAATTCCCGTATTGCGTACTCAGCATGACATCGACATGTCGGCTAACCGGGTAATCGATGACCGCTTTAATGCGCTGCCGATGGTCATTGCGCCCGATGCCTCCTTCCCTCGCGCCTGCATAATCTCTCGTTTCATAGTGATAATATAGCGTAAACTCGGTGTCTTTATGTAACCATGTTAGCGGGGTGGTGTAAGCGACATCCGCTAAATAGCTGGTGTAATCAAAGGTGTTATCCTGCGCGTCTTCTTGCTGAAAAGTGAATCCAAACTGCCAAAATGCCTGGGCTTCATTAAACCAAAATACATCACTACGTAGTGCGTTTGCGTCACTGTCTCTTTCTGGTGTTGCCACAAAGATTTTTGAGATATTGTCTACGCTAAGCCGCCAGTAGCCCTTTTGTTGCCATGCACGCCCCACAGACAGCCCAGTTTGCCGATAAGTGAGATAGTCGCTGTCATCTAATTTGGCATCAGCTGAATAATGGTGCAGCGCCACTTTTGCCCAATCGGCCTTATAGACCGCTTCTGCCGACAACGTGGTAATAGCGAGGTTAAACACAGAATAGTCGTTGTATTCGGTTAACGCATATTGCGCAGACGTGTTTAATTGCCATTTCTCATGAGGCGTTATACTGGCTTTCACCTTTCCTTTCGCATAAAGCGCTGAATCACCTTCACCAGTGTTAGTGTCTATTTCACTCACACTCACATTGCTGTCATAGCCATAGCCTGCGTAGGCTTGTGCATCAAATTCAATCCATTGGGGCTCTGTAGAGGCGTCCTGTGCCAATGCCAAAGGAAACGGGCTTACCAATAAAATCGAAATCGCGGTTTGCATTGCTGTATTCATAAGTCACCTATCAATACCTGTACTTATGGTGCGTTGAGGGGAAAAACGAGGTAACAGCCGCTATCCGGCTGTTACCGATACATCGTGGTCAGGTGAAAATTACTGACCTAATACAGCCGTAATACTGCTAGTTACTGTGTCTTCGACAGATCCAGAAACCGTGTCATTTACATTGGAAGTAATGGTGCTATCAATGGTTGAGGTAAGCGTGCTTTCAACAGAGGTGGCAACGCCAGATGTCACAACAGCATCAATACTGTTGCTAAGCGAATTGTTTACGGTGGAATCAACCGTATTGGTAATGCTATTTTCTACATTTCCATCCAGGCTCGACACTAGTGAATTTACGCTGTCTGTAGACACTGTGTTGTCGAAAGCAGTAGAAAGACCAGATTGCACATCGGTGACGGGATTAGCAATAAGTGAAAGAGACGATTGTGCGTCTTGTGTAGCAGATTCACTGGCCTCCGTGGCTTCGTCATCTTCTACAGTGGCGTCCGTCGCGTCTACTTCTGTATTCGCTACGTCCGTATTATCAGCTAATTCGGTATTTGGTTGAGTATCTAATTGCGAGTTAACCTGGGCGCTGGATTGTTGTGACAAATTGGCATCGAAAGATGAGGCACCATCAGAAGTGGCTGACACCTGAGTTTGCGATGAGGTGTCTGATGACGCCGATAGATCAGCAGAGATTTCCTGCCCGTGAGCAGCGTAAGTGGTAAGGCCTAAAGCAAGTACGATGGAAGTGGTTAAAGTATTCATCCGTTAATCTCCTGTTTTTCATAATGGACATAGAGATAACGAGCGACTTGTGAGTTTATTCCTTTTTTCTTCTTTCTATTGTTGTTATTTTGGGGAGGGAAGGAAAGCGGGTGCTTTTAAAGCGTTATTTTTAGTCTTCCGACGCGAGTTGCGACTTTTCCCACCATGGCGTCGAAAAATCGATGTTATTTTGCTGCAAAACGTTCTCGTATTTCACTCTTACCGATTCCCAAAACGCCGCTTTAAAAACAGGATCGTAAATCACAAACTCCCCTTGTTCACGATACTGCTCAAACAGTTCTTGGTAGGCACCTACAGGTGTAAGAGGGTTAGTCTGCTGCATAACCACGTCACCACCGTATGTGTTGTAGAGTGCTTTTGACACCTTCCAATTTTTTGCCATACCTTTGGCCATAAGCAAACGATAACGCTCAATGTCTTCGTCTGAATACTCGAGGCTACTTTCTAAATCGGCTGTCCAAGACTTAATGACACTATACGCAGACTCCACTTCACCCACTGTAGGTTTAATTTCATTTTTTGATGCGTAGTCTGCTAATACTGATTCAGTGATTTTTGTGCCTAAAGCACGTTGCGCTAAAATTTTGCGGATTTCAGGTTCAGATTTATCCGTGAGAATAGCCTGAAAGCGATTCACGTCGCTTTGAGAGGGTTGCAACTCGCTATTTGATATCGATTTATCAAATAAACGTGCAATAATTTCGTTTGCCGCTTGGGGGGTATTTATACCCAGCGACACCAATATAGCGCCAAATAGCACCATAGGTATTATGTCTGAACGTGTCATTGTGTGTGCTTCCCTGAGTTGTTGCTAACAGCGCGTGCGCAAAACGTATTCTTTAGAATTATTAGAATTTTCCATTCGTTTTACGAAATGACGTTGCTGAGCTACTACTTTAGGCTATATAGACCTAGATTTCCACTTTTTTACGCAATGACTTTCGTGCACTTCGCTGCTTTTTCGCTTCACCTCGACGCGCTTTCACTGCACGGCTTAACTTTGTTGGCCTTCTTGGCTTTTGCTTTTTCGTCGCATTGATTATCCAGGTTTTTAACCGAGCAACCGCATCGTCTCTGTTCTGCTCCTGGGTTCGATAGTTTTGCGCTTTTAGCACAAACACGCCGTCTGTTGTAATGCGGCTGTCATTGGTTGCCAAGAGCGCGTCTTTCACGGTTTGCGGTAAATCGGCGTTTGCAATATCGAATCGCAAATGAATAGCGCTACTGACTTTATTAACGTTTTGCCCACCCGCACCTTGCGCACGAATAGCCTGCATGTCTATATCGCTTTCCCGAAGTTGAATGGATGACGTGACAATGATCATAGTGTATTGAATTCCTATCTTTCATATTTTATTCGTCGTGTGACTTTTCAGTATTAAGGTAAACGCAATTGACGACACCGCGTTTTGTGATTAATTTAACTTTACCTACAGCGGTTGCGCATGGAGCGAACCTTGATTTACGTTGCTATTTTTCTTGCTTGCTTAGCCTGCATGCTGTTTTTCGCTTGGCGTTTTACCCGCCACATAGACAGCAAAATAGAACGCCAATTCCAGCCTTCAGGATCATTTACCGAGGTAGAAGGCGGCAGCATTCACTGGTACAAGCAAGGTTCGGGGCCTAATCTTATTCTCATTCATGGCCTTGCCGGTAGCGGCCTTAACTTTTCCACTCTCACCGCTTTACTCGCGAATGACTATACGGTTTACGTCATTGATAGGCCCGGCAGCGGATTTTCCACGCGCCAACCTTCTATTTCTGCCAATTTCGATGTGCAAGCGACAATGATTTTACAATGGATGGACAAATTAAACATTGAAAACGCCAACCTCGTTGGCCATTCAATGGGTGGCGCCATTGCATTAAGACTAGCCCTTGATGCCGCCTCACGAATTAACGCAGTAAGCTTATTGTGCCCTCTCACTACACCAGCAATGGACCCCCCTGGGCCGTTAATTTCGTTGTATATTCCCCATGATGGCCTGCGTAGCTTACTTGCCAATACTTTCGCGACACCACTTAGGGTAACCGTTGGCAAGCGTCATGTGAACCAAGTGTTTTACCCCGAATTGGTGCCAAACAAGTTTGCCATACAAGGGGGTGGTGCTTATGCACTGCATTCAACACAGTTTTTCAATGCCAGCTGTGACATAGTGGCATCGACGAGAAGTTTGTATAAACAGTACAAACGCTACAATGAAATAACCTGCCCTGTGGGCGTTTTATTTGGCGAGAAAGATAAGATTTTAAAGCCGTCTACGCACACACCTGCGGTCACTGAGTTAATTGAGAACAGTATCAGCGAGGTCGTCGCCAATGCAGGACATATGATTCCTGTTACCCAGCCGGATGCCTGCAAAGCGTTTATCGATAAAGTGAATCAAATGGCACAACCTAAGCCCATTTGATTTGGTTTAGTGCGCCATTTGTGGCCTAACTGCAGACGTCGCTAGCGTTTGCGTAGGTGGATAAGGCGAGGTCGTCATAGCGTCTTGACGCAGCTCCCTTAGGAAGTGAGAAAGTTGCTCTATACCGTCTTCCATTAGACACAGATCCACAGGGGCCGCATTAATGGGCATTTGAAATTCATGAAACCACGCTCGCATGGTATCACTGTCCCCTTCTGACAACCCTATGAGTAAATGATACATACGGATGAAAGCAAGCTGGGTACGGTATTCAGGGGTGCCACTTTCAAACCCAAGCAACAATGTCTGCGCCAATGCATTTTCAGAAACGCCCAATAAATCAGAGGCTTGCTCTTGGGATAAACCTAGCTCTTGATAGGCCCAAGTGAAGGCTTTAGTCACCACGCTGGGTGGATATACTGATTTCATCATAATTTCGCCTCGCGTTAACACACAATAATTGGTTACATACTAAGCGGGGTTGCGAAATTCGTTCCAACTATTAAAAAACCGCGATCTGCGCGTAATTTAGCATTTTAAAGTGGTGTAAAAGACAGTGTAAAAGGTCGGTAGAGCCAACACATTCTCTAAGGCTGGCACGTCAGTGTGCTAAAGGCAGATGACACCCCACTCAAACTAGCAGTTTAAGTGGGGTAGGTTACCGCCATAAGAAGATCAGGCAGCCAGTACCTGCATTAAACCTGAAAACGTAGGCTTATTCTGTATGTTTAACGGCGCTTTAAGCTCGCGAGCAATATCGCTAACGCTAATGACGCCTCGTACTTCGTGATGATCTCTGTCTAACACCAAACAATGATGTTGTCCGTAATCTTTCAGGGTTTCAATAACGTCACCCACGGAAGATTTCGCCAGTTCATAAAAATCGAAAGACATCAGTGCCGTTTTCGGCTGCATAAAGTCTCTGACTTGTAGCTCTGCACGGGCAGTTTCAAGTTCGGCAATACGCTGAACAATATGCTGTTCGTCAACATCCTCAGCCGTCACAATACCAATAAAGGCATTGTCGCTGTTAACGACTAACATCATTCGCACATGAGATTGGCGCATAATTGTTTCCAACTTAACCGCTGGAGCGTTTGCGTCAATAACATGTGGCATATGCTGTTTAAAGTCAGTAAACACTGACATTGCTGATGATGTTAAAGAGATTTTGTTTTCGATAATGGGCCAAGCCAGCTTATCGGCGGCATCAGTTTTGTAAAGTGGTAAGGTGTGCATAACCTTCCTCCTATTAAAGCGTTGAAATGAGTTTAAATACAATTCATCAACGAAATAGTGGAGGGGCACGAATTAAGATAGCGCCGAAAAAGGCGCGAGACGCAGGCAGCGTGGGGAAATGCCACTCACTGAAAGTGACAACCGCAACACCGGCGTCGAAGTGCGAAGCGCACGTGTCGTCTATATCGGAATTATCGAGACTATCTTGGCTTAAACTACTGAAATTTGAGCTGCCGGCGATACGGCCAGTGTCCACCAACGCCTGTTCTTGCTTGGTATTTTTTGCACCCGCTTCCCCCCCACCTTGTTCAGGGGTAGCAAACACAAAAGAAAACAATAAGAGGAGTAGGTTGATACTCAAAATCTTTCCTAAGCAGCCGTTAGCACGAATAACGATATACACATCTACTATTACTATATGCCCTTATACTGCGTTCAAAAGACCATCAATCTTATCTTTTAACCACTTTGTCTCACCGTAGAAAAAATAGAGCCTGAAAAACTTCAGGCTCATTGTTACTTTGGCATTAGTGAAGTTTCAGTTTAGGGCTAATTGCATTACTTAGTTTTTTGATTGCCAGTTTCAAAGCGCCCTTTAGTTTTCCATGTACAGCAAATTGGTGCATATTATACAAAGAGACATAGACAAGCTTAGCTAACCGCCCCTCAATAAACATACTACTATTAGAGAGCGATCCCATTAAACTTCCCACGGTACTGTATTTGCTTAAGTGAACCAGAGACCCATAATCTTTGTAGCTGTAAGCTCGCATTGGCTTGCCGGTAACTTGCGCTTGAATATTGTAAGCCACAGTATCCGCCATTTGATGAGCCGATTGCGCTCTTGGCGGCACCCATTTCCCGTTTTCCTGTTGAAAACCACAGCAATCGCCCAATACCCAAATATCTTGGTTCGATTGGCTACGCAAATACTGATCTGCAAGAACCTGGTTGGCTCTGTTGGTTTCAAATAACCCCATATTAGCAATGAAGTCTGGGGCTTTCACACCGGCAGCCCAAACCATTAAATCGGCATCTATACGGCTGCCGTCCTTAGTGATTAAGCCTCGTTCATCGGCCTCAGCCACCATCGTTTGCTCTTTAATGTCAACGCCAAGCTTGTACAGGGCTTTTCTTGCCGAATTAGCAATGCGTTCAGGTAAGGCGGGTAAAATGCGTTCACCAGCTTCTACGATGGTGATCCTCAGCCTCGCTGCCGACATGTCTGGCATGCCGTAGGCCTTTGATAAGTTGGCAACGTGGTGCAGTTGTGCAGCCAACTCTGTTCCCGTCGCTCCCGCACCAACAATAGCCACGTCAATTCGACCATCACTGTCATCTTGCTGATTAATTCGAATAAGCTGATTTAACAAGGCGCGATGAAAACGCTCGGCTTGTTGGAGTGAATCAAGAAAGTAGCAATGTTCACTTACCCCTGGGGTCCCAAAGTCATTACTCACGCTGCCAATGGCTAACACCAGTTGGTCGTAATGAATTTGACGGGAAGGCAGTACTTGCGTGCCTTCTTCATCAATCAGCGGTAACAAGGTTATGGTTTTTTGTTGCGCATCTATGGCGCACATTTCTCCCAATTGAAACCGGTAGTGATGGGCAGCAGCGTGTATAGCGTAGTCAACGCCATCAGAATGCTTGTCAATAATGCCCGCTGCCACTTCGTGAAGTAAGGGCTTCCAGATGTGGGTTCGACTTCTGTCGACCAGGGTAATTTCAGCGTGTTTTTTTCTCCCTAAGGAGCGGCTTAATCGGCTAGCTAATTCAAGACCACCAGCTCCGCCACCAACAATTACTATTTTTTGCATGGGTAAACCACCTATTTACAATCATTCCACCTATTGCCGCTTGATTATCAAAACGGCAATACATGGCATGACTGGCCCTACCTAGGTGATGGGCAGGGTACGTTCAACCGAAAATACTGACAACAGTATAGCGCCGGCGCCAACTAAAAATGCGACAAAAAAAATATTAGAAAGTATAATTTGCGCTAACCATGTAATGACGGGGTCGCCCAGGGAAATAACGGTCGCCAGTAAAGGTCGTATAATCTGCCCGTTCCGCATAAGCGGTATCGAGAATATTGTTTATGGTTACCGCGAGGGTTACGCCATTATTTAACTGATGCTCCCCACGCACATGCAGTAAATCATGTCCCTCATAACTGTGTGCATTCTCTGGATCGGTAAAATAACGCCCTACATGCTGCCACTCCAATTGAAGCGCGGTATCGGGGTTTATTTGGTAATGGGTTCTTGCATTGAATTGAAGTTCCGGCGCGGTATCCATATCGTTACCTTGAATGTCCACCTCTCCAACTTGCTGTGAATGTTCGTAAGTGTGTCTTGCATAAGTCCCTGCCACGTCTATGGCCCACTGCGGTAGCAGTTGGTAGCTCAGCGTAACCTCAACGCCCTTATGTAGCGTTTTGCCGTTATTGACATTAAAAAAGTCACTGTCTCGATAGATGACGTTTTCTTTTCGCAATCGATACACCGCGATATCAAGGCTGCCATTGTTAAACCCCGTGCGTAAACCTACTTGCGCACTTACCGCTGAAACCGAATCTAAATCAGCCACTTCTTGATCTCGTTGCAAGCGGTATAACTCAGTGGCTTGTGGCGCTCGATACCCCTTGGCTACATCTAAATACCATTGAAGATTGTCTTGAGGCGAGTAACTCAGGGTAAATTTAGGGCTAAACTCTGTGAAGTTATTTTCACCACTCTCTGGGCGAGAATACCGGCAGCCGCCAAAACCACATTCAGTGCCATCGTCTCTGGTTCGTCCATCTATCATATTGTTGGTGTAGTCGTAGGCAAGCCGCTCGTATCGCCCACCTAGGGACACATTCCATGTTGCTGTTTGCCACTCTAGCGCAGCGAAAGGGGCCAACATAAACGCTGTCACGTCGTAATCGTAGTGTTTTCCTACCGGCACCGTTTCGACTAGAAAGTCTGAGCCTTCTGTTTGGGTGTCTTGCGATTGTACTAAGCCACCTCGGGTATATTCGGTATCCACACCTGAATTCAGGTATAAGTTAGGAGTAAGCTGATAGCGCAGCTGAGATAACAATCCTGCGCCTTTTTGGTCATTTTCTTCTAGCGGCGTTCCTGGTAAAAAATGCATGCGAAAATCCATATCCTGATGACGCACATAAGGAGTAATAGACAACGCCAGTTGCTGGTTGACTTGCACATCTAACTTAACCCACCCCCGAAAACTTTGGGCTTTTCTGAAGGCTTCTGGATTCGGGTTGGTTTTGATTAAAAGCGGATCTTCATAGCTTTCAAAACCGGTAATATAGCCCGCGGTGTCCTGGTCTAAATGGGTGTATGTAAGCCCCGACGTCAACGTTCCCTTCTCAAGGGCGGTTCTGTATCGTACATTCACCTTTTCCTGTTTCACGCCTTCGCCATTTCTATACCCGCTGTCATCTGTAATACTGGCATTCACTCCTATGCCACTATCACCGAAATCCTTGCCATTGCGCACTTTTATTCTAGCGTATCCATATGAACCATAGTCGGCGCCTAGCCAGCCACCTCCTTGCGTGGTATCCGGCGTGATTACATTTATGACACCATGAATAGCATTTGAGCCGTACAATAGAGAGCTTGGCCCCTTAACCACGTCTATGCGCTGCGCCATTTCGCTATGCGCTTCAAACAGCTCGTTAATATTACAAAACCCCGCTGCGCGTAATGGAATACCATCCTCTGCTGCAAGTATCCCCCCACAGGCACCCGCCCCCGTTAAAACTGGCGATCGCAAAGCGGGTAAATATTCTTGACCATTCCCTCGCTGCACGCCCGCACCCGCCACATAATTTAGCGCTTGTTGTATATGTTGTGGCGAGAGTTGTTCTATTTGCTGCTGGGAAATCGAAGTGATCGGATAGGGGGCATTTTGATTATCACTTACTATGCGTGACCCCGTGGTAACAATACGTTCAATGTTTTCTACCTCTTGTGCAGAAACACTCACCGCCATACCTGTAAAGGCAAGTACGCCTACTGCTAATAACGTGTGGCGTAGGTGACCGCAAACTCTTGTGACCATGGTAAATATGTACCTGTTATCAAATAAGTTACAATACGCGATTTTAAGCACTTATGCTGTAAGAAGAAAGGCTTGTAATTAATCAAACCTAAGGTACTTTTAGCATAATTTGCGTTACAACCCCCTATTACCTTGTTGGAGGAATGATTGGACACTCTGATTCCCAGCCTTTCACAGCTCATAGAGTTTGCCGTAGCCCCTGTATTTTTACTTACCGGTATTGCGGGCTTTCTTAATGTCATGTCATCCCGTTTGGGTAGAATCTCAGACCGCGTTAGAGTAGCAGAACGGCAAATCCATACGCTGTCAGACCCTCATATTGTGGAACGCTCAAAGCAAGAAATAAAAGTACTCTGGCGTAGAGTGAAGGTGATTAATTGGGCCATAGGTTTGTGTGTGGCATCGGGCCTTATGGTATGTACGGTTATTATGGCGCTGTTTGCTGGCTCGCTTTGGCTGGTAGATTTGAAAACCCCCATTATCGTACTGTTTATTTTAGCTATGATGTTTCTGATAAGCGCATTGCTGGTCTTTTTACTGGAAGTCAAACTGGCTACCAACACCATAAACTTAGTAAGAACCATACGCTAACAAGTGCGTTCGCAGACGAAAAACAAAAACAGGCGCTTTTGCGCCTGTTTTTTTGTGCCTTACATACATAGCACCCATCAATGTCGTCAGGCTATTGAGCCAAATTATCTAACACAGAGAAAAGGACATTTGCCCCAATTCTAGACACTTCTTTGTCATACGTATTTTCACTATTCACACCTTCCTGGCCCCCTGCTAAATCACTGATAGCACGGATGATAACCCAATCAACATCATTAACAGTACATACTTGTCCTATGGCCGCCGACTCCATTTCGGTAACTTCAGCGTTAAACACTTCTCGGGTCCATTTTCTGTATTCACGGTTGTCCATAAATACCGAGCCCGTTATGCCATTTCCGCCCACGTGTAGTTTAGCGTCGCGCTCATCAAGTACACGCTGCACAGGCATAGTTGCCATCGCAGACTTCGCCGCCGAAAGAAGCCGTGGAGTAGCAGAAAAATACGCCGTATCCTTTGGCTTACTCATTCCATCTTTAATAATGAGCACTTCATCTGGGTGAATAAAATGAAACGGCTTATAATGGGGTAGATGAGGGTCTTCGGCGCGTCTTTCCGATTGTTCTTCTAAAAACTTTGCATAGTACTCAGGCAATATGTAAGCCCCCGGATTTTCAGGGTCTTCATTGGTGTAAACACTTTCGTCGTGATAGTACCAACGCGCTGGAACAGTCACATCACCGGGCTGCCAAGCGGGGTTAACGGCACCCGCTATTCCCATATACACCACTTGCTCCACAGGAAAGTAATCAAGCGCCATCTGCATCGTCATTGCAGCATTTGCTATGCTCATGCCCGTTGCAAACACTAAAATAGGTTCATCATGGTAAGTCCCCATCCGATATGTCACACCCTTGATGGTTTTAGTGGTATCAATTTGAGCATGGGGATCTTGCTCTATGCGCTGCAAAATGCCTTCCATTTCGGGGGCGTAAGCCACCACTACCGCAGTAAACGCGTCGCTATTATGAACCTTAGGGCCAAATTGCCCAGACGAAGATGCACAACCGGAAATCCACACTAGTACGGGGATGAAAACAAAGACTAACTTTATATTTTTTATCATAATAATACGCTCTCGAATACAACCTTGCAGTAAAAGTAAACATTATGTAAAGGCACGAACATTCTCATTCTTTTCTATTCTAATGCCTGACGTACTCACCAACCGAGCTGGTTGTGTCTGTACAAATAAGTGACACCACTACTTTACATTGCCATACGTAATCACAGAAGCAAAAAAGCCCTGTGCGTTCCTTGTTATTCCGCACCTATTCGCTTGGTTTAATAAAAACGCGTTTAAGCGCAACTTAATGGGGTGAGCACCACTACCCTTGCTGAATTTTTTGTTTAGAATTGGTTGCCATTGTTCTTATACTTTAGTCAAAGGCCAGTGCCTTTTTTGCGATAGGATTTGCAAATGAATATGAAACTACTTCGCTCCTTACAAGTCTTTATAGCCGTTGCTGAGAGCGGCAGTATGAGCGTAGCAGCAAGGTCGTTACACATGACAGTGTCTGCAATTAGCCAACAGCTAAGAAAGTTAGAGCAGGACATAGGGCTAAGCCTATTTAATCGGAATACCCGCAGCCTAAGCTTAACAGAAGCAGGCCGGATTTATTACGATACCAGTAAGCAAATGCTAAAAACGGCAGAAATTGCACAAGAGCAAATTGAAACCCTGCAAGATGCACCTTCAGGGAAAATTAATATTATTGCGCCAGAAGGCTTCGGGGGCGGGTTGTTAAGTCAGCCTATCCATAAGCTTTGCGAAGAATTTCCAAAAATCACCGTATCACTTACTGTCACCGACGAGCCAAAAGATATTATTGCTTCGGGTGCCGATTTGGTACTTTGTTTTGCGCCATTGTCAGACACCAATTTCAGTAGTTTAGAGTTAGCAACGTGGAACCGCATTCTTTGTGTATCATCAGAACACCCTTTAGCTTCGGCTAACATTGGCTCTACAGACGCATTGCAAGAATTCACCTACATTGCACACCGTCATATTGAAGATTACACAATGACACACCCAACCCATGGGAATATGGCTTTAACTTCACCGCGTATTGAAGTTAATTCAATGCAAACACTGATTCAGTTAACTAAAGATGGTATGGGCTATGCGGTTTTACCCGAGCCTGAAGTGAGACATTTACTGAATGATGGGTCGATGAAACAGCTTTTCAACGACTGGCAATTACCTAACTATACGGTATATGCAGTCACACCTAAACGAGAATTGGTACCTGCCAAGATTAGTGCGGCCATAAACTGTTTACAGGAATGGTTTGAAGCAATTTAGCCTCTTTGAGGGTGCTTATTTCATTGATTAAACACCGCGCTATAGCCAAAAGACACAAATAAGCAGCCGTTACGCTGCTTATTTGTGGCTAAATGTATTAGAAGCTCATGTTAACCTGAGCACTTAGTACGTGCGCCGTGGCAGATTGGCTGCCCTCAATAGTAGAGGTAATACTACCAATATCACGAGACTTATCGATGTTTGCTTCACGACCATTGATGTAGGCATAGGCAAAATCGAAAGTGGTAGAATCATTTAGGGTATAAGTTACCCCCCCTGTAATCCAATGGCGGTCTGTATCAGGAATACTTAAAGAACGGTTTTCAACTGTTACCACACCATCGTCATAGGCGTAACCGGCACGTAAAGTATATTGGTCGTTTAGCTTATAAGTTACCCCTAAAGATCCTCTCCATGAATCATCGAAGTTTTCTTCTTTAATGAGGAAATCATCACCGCTAGCTAAGTTTGCTTCAAGCTTTTGGAACGTACTCCAATCAGTAAACACTAAGCTTGCTTGAACAGACCATTGGTCATCAATAATTTGACTAACAGCAACTTCTGTAATAGCTGCAAGGTTGAGATCTAGGCTGCCATCTTGGTTTAACTCAGCCGATAAATCAGAGCTTACTTCACCATCAAGTTCGAGTTCGGTTTCTGCGCGGTAAGATAGCGCGAGGGTTGTGGTTTCAGTAGGCTGATAATAAACACCCGCATTCCAACCGTAACCAATATCGTCACCTTCCAGCTTAAACACAGAGGCATTGTCTACTGCCAAGCCTAATACTGGGGTAAGTGAATTAGGGATAGCTGAGCTAATTTCAGCGTCGGCATAAGTAAAGTTAAGCCCAAAACCTACACGTAGTGTGTCGTTGACTTTGTATGAAACCGCAGGGTTAAGGGTAAATGATTTTACCTCAGCGGTATCAGCAAAGTGTAGCGCTTCAAAATCGTCGCTGTAATCAGAGCGTAGGCCATAGGTTGTGAATGCGCCGATACCTGCTGACCATTTATCATTAATAGGAGTGGTATAGAAGAATGAAGGCACAAATGCAGTATCTGCAATATCATCTTCAGAGGCGTCTTCTGATGCCACGGTTAGGTTACCCGCTTCTGTAGCAACATAAGAGGTGGTTTGTGCACTTACATCAACATTAGGATCAATAAAGCTGATTGAACCACTGAATTGTGACGTAGTAAACACACCAATAGCCGCAGGGTTTGTCGCTAAAATAGAGGCATTCTCAGCCATTGCAGCTTGACCCGCCATTGCACGGCCTAAACCATTCGCACTATGTTCATTGACCTGAAAGCCCGCCGCTAGCGTAGAAGAAGACGCGAGAGTAGCTAACGCTAAGCAAACAGAGGCACGTAAAGATAATTGTTGCTTCATAAAAAACTCATTCATTAAGGGAAAAAATGCAGTCGAGCATTCTACGTATATGGTGACTTTTGTTCAATGCAAGTAAACGTTATTTACGCGCTTTTATCGCATTTTTTACAACTTTACCGTCTATTTCACGACCATTTGCGACATTTTTGCAACATTTACTAAACACCATGTTTACTTATTTTTAAAGAATGGCCCATTATCAGCATAATGAATTGGATTGAGTGGATTTATCGTCCGATTATACCCACTCATAGTAAACAGGGTTGGAATACGCCAGTGTTACCCTCAGTCACAATAACAGACGAGATTTCACACGTTAAAGGAGAGCTATCTATGTCCACTTACAAAGAAATACACTTAGTAAATCGCCCACACGACGGAAAAATAGGCCCCCATTTATTTGAGCAGAAAACGCTGCCTATCCCCACTCCCGGCGAAGGGGAAATATTGATAAAGCAAACCTATATGTCGTTAGACCCTGCCATGCTGGGTTGGATGAGCGAAGACAGAGAAAGTTATATTCCCCCAGTAGAGCTTGGTGAAGTCATGCGATCAAGCGGCGTAGGGGAAGTGGTTGCCTCCAATCACGCCGATTTTAGTGTGGGTGATAAAGTGATGGGCATGACTGGCTGGCGTGAGTACGTGGTGAGTGATGGTTCAGGCTTTAACAAGCTGCAAGACGGCGTAACTGAAGAAATGGCACTGTGCGTATTCGCCCTTCCCGGCCTCACCGCCACCACGGGACTCTATAACTTTGGCGAACCCAAAGAGGGTGAAACCTTAATTGTCACAGGTGCCGCAGGGTCGGTAGGATCCATTGTTGGCCAACTTGCCAAAGCTGACGGCCTACGGGTAATTGGTGTGGTTGGTAGCGACGAAAAAGCAGACTGGATTGTGAACGAACTAGGGTTCGATGGTGCAATCAACTACAAGACCGACGATCTAGAAGAAAAGTTGAAAACACTAACCCCTGACAAAATTGATGTCTTTTTTGAAAATACAGGTGGCCCTATTCAACAGCACATTTTTAATCGTATGAATACCCATGGACGAATTGTCGTATGTGGCATGATTGCTGATTATCAGTCTGACAATCCCGCGCCGGGGCCTAATTGGATCCCCTTAATTAAAAAGCGTATTAACATTCGCGGTTTTGCTATGCCCGATCATTGGGGTGAGGTACCCAAGCTACTTCAGAAACTCACACCTTATGTACAGCAAGGCAAAATAAAATATCGTGCTCATACCATTGAAGGCCTAGACAATGCTGAAGAAGGGTTGAACATGCTGTTTAATGGGGAAAATAAAGGCAAGATGATGGTGAAACTCTAATTGCTTATTGGTGCTTAAATATTGACTGGAGGCGAGTCAACTACGGGTTGGCGTAGCTCTCCAGCTTAATGGTGTTTTTGCCCGCGCTTTTCGCCTCATAAAGCGCCTTGTCTGCAGTTTGAATCAAGGCTTCTAGTGACGTACTTTTGCCTTTTTCCATACACGCGATACCAATAGAACAAGTTACCCAGCGGTGGGTCGCAGTGTCAGCATGAGCGATACTTCTGCTTTGCCATAGCATGCTCATTTGCTCACACTTACTATATACTTGCTGACGGGTTAGGCCACTGACGACCACCATAAACTCTTCGCCGCCATAACGCCCTAACACATCAGTTTGACGCTTAAATATCTCCCGCATGAGGTCAGCCTGCATCACAATAACATCGTCTCCTTTTTGGTGACCGAAGGCGTCGTTGTATTTCTTAAAATCGTCTAAATCTAACATAATGACGGCGAAATCGAGAGATTGTCGAATACTCAACGACAGCAGCGCTTCACTGCGCTGCATAAGCGCACGCCTATTAAGAAGGTTAGTTAAGGAGTCGATACGGCTTAATTTAGCTAACTTTTTATTAGATGACACCAACAGCTCCATCACCCTATCAAGCCGATACTTAGCATACACACATATGAATAATGAGCCTGCCACAAAGGCACTTGAAATCATGACCCGTTCGCCATAAACCGGTGAAACCACCATAAGTAAAACGAACCCTATAACGTTAATTAGGGCGGCCAATAGGGCTAGTTTAAACGGTATCCCTAAGGCAAAAACACAATAGAAGGCATAAAGTATGGTGCCCTCATAAGGGAAAGCGAAGTTGGCCTCTATCCAGCTTTGATGAATTAACCCGAAGTTGGATAGGGTTAGCACAACCATCAATAGTGTAAAAATCCAATGGCGTTTAGCATAAAAGAAGGGGGCGTACGATAAGCCTACCACCAATACGATGGTGGGTACTTGAAAATATAAGCGGTTAAAAAAATAGGTGTCATGGAGATTATCGGGAAGCAGAACGATATCAGCCCACATGAAACCACATATCAATAGTGCGCCCACTATAAGTGCGAGACGAAGTCGTACTGTTTCTTTGTGGGGCGAGACTACATCCATTACGGTATCCTAATCAGGGCTTAGCATATGCGATTCAATGCGTGTATCACCAGTATAGTACAGCGGGTAACGCTACATTGAAGAGGTGAGTGTATTTTCTCGCTCTAGTTTTACCAAACTCTCTTTCAGCGCTTCAATAGTAACAGGCTTAGTGACCACATTATTCATACCGGCTTCGATAAAGGTATCGTGACGCTCTTTGAAAGCCTCTGCCGTTAAACCAATTATAGGCGTGCTGGCAGCGCCACTGTCTAACTTACGAATACGTTTTGTGGCTTCAACCCCATCCATAACAGGCATATGAATGTCCATAAAGACAACATCAATATCCCCCTCTAATACGCGAGTGCTGGCCTTAAGACCGTTATCAACATGAATCACGTTGCAGCCCAGTTGCTCGAGTAACGCTTGCGCCACTACCGCATTAATCGCGTTGTCTTCCGCCAACAACACATTTAAATTGTGATTAACTGCCGGCGTTGCAGCGCAGGCCTCTTTATCTACGTTTGTGCCTACCAAATCTACAGATCTAGCGCGTACATTAGCGGTAACGGTAAAACACGAGCCCTCACCCACCTTACTGCTTACTTTAATGTCGCCGCCTAAGAGTTGGGCGAGTTCTCTTGCAATCGCAAGGCCAAGACCGGTTCCACCATAACGCCTTGAAATAGAGGAGTCTGACTGGGTAAATTTCTCAAAAATACTTTCTAGACGATCGGGCTCAATGCCAATGCCTGTATCCTTCACTGAAATCACAAGTTTATTATCTTGCGCTTCTTCCTGCGCCACCTGTTTCAGCTTGGCCGAAATGCTTACCGTGCCCTGCTGGGTAAACTTAATCGCATTGCTGATTAAGTTAATAATAATTTGGCGCAGCTTGGTAAGGTCACTGGTCACCATAACTGAGTCTAAATTACGGCTCTTATACTCAAGGCGAGTATTATTGGCACTTGCGTTAGTGCCTAATAAAGTCACCAAGTCGCTTAACATTGAGTCTAAATTGAACTCAATGAGATCAATTTCAGACATACCGGATTCTATCTTCGATAAATCGAGAACATCGTTTATTACGTTCGCTAAAATTGAGGCCGACGCTTTTAGATCTGTTGCGTATTTCTTTTGTTTTTCGTTAAGCTCCGTATCTAACAATAGTGTTGCAAGCCCTTGAATGCCATTTAGCGGCGTACGTATTTCATGGCTCATTACCGCTAAGAAATCGGTTTTTGCTTTATTGGCCGCTTGAGCTCGAGATACATAATCTTGAATATCAGCCGACATGGTTTCCACATCACGGGCCAGCTCACTCAGTTCATCAGTGCCTTTAACATCGATACTTATCCCTTGATGATTTTTTGCAATTCGACTGGTAGCACTCTTGATTTTATTAATAGGGGTAATAACAAGGTGCTGGGTAACCGAACCCATAAGTACACTTACCAGCGCCACGGCAAATAGGGTGATAATAATCGTAAGAAGTGCGATGTTCGATAAGGACGTTTGCAACGCATCGGTAGTTTGGCTTACCGTCAGTTTCCAATTCCAAGGCGAAAACTCGCTGCACGCGAAAAGTATTTCTTCGCTTCCCATGGTCGTTTCGCCAAAAGCCACTTTTTTGTTATTAATCGTTTGCCTATTGGCTTCACTAATATCGAGGGGCGACCAATTTTGTTGAGACGTATAAATCAGTTGCCCTGTGCTCTTTTCGCTCACCGTGAAGTGTTTATCTGTTGAAAGATGCAATGCGTCTAACTCGTCAAACACTTCTTTTTGATAGGCTTCGCGAAACATAGGAACATTTTCTAACCCTGAGTCCACCAATAGCTTATGTCGCTCTTCCACCAACTCCACAAAGGTGAGTGATAAGGTTTGGGTAAGTAATTTATACTCCCGCTCTCTCACGGATTCGTAGGCAGTAAGGTAAGCCCAATAGCCGATAAGCGTCATTCCAATCAGCAAGATAGGAATGTATATGGCTAATAATTTCGATTTAATTCGCATAATAACGTTTGGTCAACCCTTACTGATACACGTTGTTTTTAGCTAACTTCAAATAAGAAGAGGGAATTGGCAATCCCAGTTTAATCGCAGTAGATACGTTGACCGCGACGGTATATTTACTCATTCTTGAGACCGGGAACTGATTCGCCGGTGTGCCGCGAAGAATTTTCGCTGCTCGTTGTGCTGCGGACTTACCTATGCTGTTCACGTCCGACACCACACCTAGCAGTGCGCCGTCTTGAACCGACTCTATACTTTCCGCAAAAAGTGGAAATAATTGGGTTTGCTTTCTGATTTCACCAATCAGATTCTCCGCCTGCAATAGCGGCCCCGTGGACAACCACAAGCCATCAATGCTTCGGCTTTGTTTATGTTTAACAAGGGCGTTAATAATGCCTTCTCGCATAACAGGCAAGCCTTTGTCTCCATCAACATAAGGCGTACTAATCGCCACAAACTTCACACTGTCGTAATCGCTTTCTAAGGCAAGTAGGCTATCGACAGAACTCGCCGATGAAGGGTAGTCGGTATGAATTAGCCCTATAGTTAGCGGTAAGTCAGTGTCAGATGCCGCAATTAACCCTTGCAACATATCTAGTTTTACCTTGGCATCCAGCACATGAGACTCGCCGGTGATATTATCAGCGCTTGTTTCATCAAACTGAGTCACAATACCTTCCTTGACCGGGTCGGCTACCGTCATAAATAATTTGGGTGTTTGACGACTAATCTCAGCTTGATAGAGCGCTCGGGTCGCCAGTGTTGCGATAGACACAATAAGATCCGGCTCGCCCACTTGGTATGCCGCTTCTATTGCCGCGCGCGCGCCCTCGAAGGAGCCGCCAGCATCATAAACATCAAATTCAACAGACGCCTCAGGCATTATAAAACGAAGCTCTTTTTCAAAGGCGGCTTGAGATTCCATCACGATGGGCAAGGCGTTTGTTTGAATGATGACGACTCTAAGCACAGTGTCATCGGCCTTTGTTAATGAAGAAACACTAGCAAAGGTAATAAATACAACGAAAAGGATCCACTTCATCGGATGACGCCCAAGGCAGAGTTACTCAAAAATATTAGTCGAAAGTGTAATATGCTTGTCAGTGCGTATCATAATGTTATTCAAACATTTTGCATAGGCGATATTTGCCATGTGGCCTCGAACACCGCCCACATTCTCAAGCTATTGGCAGAAAAAGCACCCTATGGGTTTAAGCTTCCCATCAACTCACTAAACAATTTCACACTTTTTAGGCGCTGTTCAATAGGATGAATTGGCATAGAAACAATAATTTCATCAGCTTGGGTGGCTTGCAAAAACCCATCTAGCTTGTCGGCTACCGACGCTTTTGTTCCCACCATGGCATAGCGTAAAACACTTGCTAGCATAGCTTCATCGGCTGGGCTGCAGTTTTCTTTAAAGTTTTCAGACGGTTTCGAAAACGGCTTATTCGCGCCTTGGCGCAAGTGTATGAATTGCTGTTGAACCGAAGTAAACAGATATTGCGCCTCTTCTTCAGTGTCTGCCATGACCACCATGACACCCACCATCGCGTAAGGTGCGCTAACTTGATCAGAGGGCTGAAACATAGACCGGTAAACATGTAAGGCATCGAATAACTGATCGGGCGCAAAGTGAGAGGCAAACGAATAAGGGAGGCCCAGTTGCGCCGCAAGCTGTGCACTATACAAGCTCGAGCCCAACAGCCATAAAGGAACATGAGTATTTACTCCAGGTATGGCTACCACCTTTTGCGATGGATTAGGCTGCCCTAAATATGCCTGCAGCGCTTGAATATCACTGGGGTAACTGTCTACCGAATCTATCCCATTTCGGCGCAGGGCTTTTGCCGTAGCCATATCGGTGCCCGGCGCTCGCCCTAATCCTAAATCTACACGATTAGGATACAAGGTGGCTAAGGTTCCAAATTGTTCAGCCACCACCAAAGGCGCATGATTAGGAAGCATCACGCCTCCCGCCCCAATTCGTATGGTGGAGGTTGCTTGCGCAATGTGACTTAACACCACTTCGGTGGCTGAACTGGCCACACCGTGCATACCGTGATGCTCAGCCAACCATACTCTACGATAACCACAGTGTTCAGCCTGCTTAGCTAATTGCCGCGAATGTTCGAACGCCGCTTGAATAGTGGAGCCTTCTGCAATAGGGGCAAGATCTAACAGTGAGAAAGGGCGAGACATGTTACTCCTTAACCTGGTTTACTGGATATACCCCGCACGACGCATCACCGAGGTAGTTTGATACTGCGCTGTTTTCAACGCCTCTGATACTGATACCTGTTTCGTTAGCGCCATGTTCACTTGAACGCCCACTAAATGTCCTATTGCGGTAAATTCAGCAATAGGCACAAACTGCTTACCAATTGCTGACGCACTAGTATCAGTATGGGAAAGTGCGCGTAACGCTGAATACTCATAGGATGCCGATGGGATAGCCCGTTGATAGCTCTCGTCATAAGTGGAGTGACGCGTACCAGGAAGTACTGCATATAAACCGTAGTTTTCTCTTAGCGCGTCATTCAACGCTTTCGACGTTAACCATAATGCCAGTTGTTGCGCAGCTTGTTTACGCTCACTGCTTGCTGGCACCGCAAAGTTCCAAGACCAAAACCATTGAGAACCCCTTTTAACTGTGCCAATAGGCGCTTGTGTTACCCCGACATTTTTCGCCACACTGGATGTTTTGGGGTTTAAAATGCTACCACCTAATGAGGAAGCATCCACGAAAAACGCAAGCTTTCCTTCGGCAAACAGCGCCTGATTCTCTTGCCAGCCTAAATCTTGGTGATTAGGTGGCCCAAAGTTGCCTAGCAAATCAATATACGTACTCACCGCCTTGTGCCACTCTCGCGTGTTAATTTGTGGCTGCATTTGTTGATTAACCCATTGCCCACCATAGGTATTGACCATCACAGAAAGCAGGGCCATATTTTGCCCCCAGCCCACGCGGCTTCTAAGACCAATGCCATATACCTCTTTTTCAGGCTGATGCAGCTGCTTCACCATTGCGTACAATTGCTCGTAAGTCAGTGGCGACTGTATATTAAGCCCCGCGTTTAATAGCAAGTCTTTGCGGTAATAGGTTAGGGTGGTTTCAGCTACAAAAGGTAAGGCATAAAGTGTCTCTTCATACGTATTGGCAGTAAGCGCGGCGCCAATAACATCATCGATATCATAGCTTTCGGGCACATCGGCAAACGCTGCTAACTGGCCTTTCTTGGCCCAAATAGGCACATCATAATTCCCAAGCATAACCAGGTCATAGTTCGCCTGGTTCACTGCAACATCTCCTTGCAGGCGCTTCCTAAGTACAGTTTCATCCATGACTCTCCAATCGATTGCAAGCTGTGAAAACGGCGTGTCATGGCTGCTTAAATACTGTATTACCTGTTTGATGCCATTAATATCCGGCACACCTACGGTTAACGATGATGACGAAGGCGCCGCCTCATACATACCGTATTGCTTTAAAACTTCCTCTATTTCACCCCTAGCTTCTAGCGCATGATATGCCTCATTAAAGCTTTCTATAATATTTGCGGCATTGGGAGTGTCTTTTGATACCGCAAGGAAAAAAGGATGATCACGACTAAGCGCTTCTATAAAACGGTACTGCCCTTGCAAATGAGGGCGTTCGTTAACCAAGGTTTCTTTCACTAAATACTCATCTGCGAAAATCATGTCTACTCGGTCAAGCGCCAACATATCAAGTAACGAAGAAAGGCTGCTTACCGCGATGGTGTCTATGTTACTTGCGTCAACCAATGCCTGTGGTATCGGCGCGCCAGTGATATAGCCTATTCGTGTTAAACCAAGACGCAAAAAGTGGGCGTTAATATCGCCATTTTTGACGGGGAGAATCGTGTCTACCTGGGTTGCAGCCGGTACCAAATAGCCTATTTTGGTGCCCGGTATGGGGTTTGAGTAATATAAACTGTCTTTGTGATCCTGATTAGAGCGCAGAGGAAAAACGCCTGCGGTTTTTCCTTGGGTAGCCATAAAAACAGCGCGGGTGTGAGGATAATGCTCAAATCGAGTGGAAATCGATTTCGAAGCAAACGCACGGCGAATAATTTCATTGACGTAACCTGCTTGAGGGTTATGCTCTGAACTAAAAGGACTGGCGTTTGAGGTGGAGAATATAAGAGGTTCTGCGACAACGAAAGCCGGCAATATAAGACAAAGTAGGCATAGAAGTGGGCATACACTGAGCCTCAATGCGCGTAGGCAAACATGACCGTTAATAAATTCATAATTAAAGCATCGCCCACGACTAAGTAGCATGATTCCACTCTATCTGCTCGAACCCTTCCCTATTATTAACGGGAATCTCGAAAAAACAACACATTAAATGAAACACTATAAGATTGACGAAGCCTATAATCGCGTAGTTTGGGTGATATAGAAGGTGTGACCATGCGCCTGAAAAATGGCTAAACAGGCACATCTTTGCGCTTGTTTAGCCATCGCGATGAATTAGGTGGGGTTTATTTTAACAAGCCAGTTGTGTTTATCTTCCGCTTTACCCCATTGAATATCATTAAGGGCTTGGCGCAGCTTCATGGTCACTGGGCCCGCTTCACCGTTACCTACTTGGTATTCTTTTCCATTGTGAATAAAGGTTCCCACTGGCGTAAGCACTGCTGCGGTGCCCGATAATGCAGCCTCAGCGCTTGGCTTGGCAGCACGCTCGAGTAGTTCTTCAACAGTAATATCACGTTCGCTTACTGTCATACCGTGATCTTTGGCAAGCTGTAAAATAGTGGCCCGCGTTACACCGTGTAAAAAGCTTGTATCCAAGCCTTTAGTGATGATTTCGTTACCATCAACAAGTAAGAAGTTAGCTGCACCGGTTTCTTGTACGTCACCGTTAGGGCAAAACAAGATTTGATCGGCTTGCACGTCTGCTTTTGCTTTCAATATAGGAGGGAGTGCGCTGGCATAGTTACCACCGCTTTTCACCATGCCCATGTGTGGCGCGCAGCGCATGCCTGTTTCATCAAGCAACAAGCGCAGCGGTTTTAGACCACCAGCGAAGTAATCACCTACCGGCGATAAAAGCACGTACAACATAGAGGTAGCTGAGGGTGCTGCCGCTTTACCAATAGACGCCTCGGTACCTATGTGAGTGGGACGAATATACATAGAACCTGGAGGCTCAGGAACCTCAGCGCTGTACGTAGACACGATGTCGATAATCATTTTTTCAACTTGTGCTTTGTCAATCTCAGGCAAGTTGAGTAAACGGCTGCTTTGCGCAAAACGTTCGATATTTCTATCCATACGGAAGATATTAATACTGCCGTCTTCGTGCCTAAATGCTTTCAAACCTTCAAAACAGGTACTTGAGTAATGCAAGACATGGGCACCCGGGTGCATTTGTATGCTGTCTGCACTGACAAACTCAGTCTCAGTCCATGTATCGTTTTCAAAGCGGGTAAGCGCCATCGTGGGCATGAATACAGTACCGAATACGGCCATTAGTTTTTCCTGTTTACGTCTACTCAAAAAATACACGAGAGAGTTTACCAAAAAATGGTCGTATTGCTAAAAGAATGTCCAATGATGAAGCATTATTTCGCGATAGGGTTTTGGCAAGGTATGCGTACGGGCGCATCGGCAACGCCATGACTGAATGGCAGCGAGGCTGCTATCTTGCGATAGCAGCCTCGTAACATGCGCGATTAGGTTTAAAATCGTGTTAGAACTGTGCTTTAAACGCTACACCAAAATAACGGTCTGCGTCCCTTGGAATTTGATAGCGAAAGTTATCACCGCTATACGTCGTCGCATAGCTTTCATCAAGTAAGTTTTTGGCGATTAAAGACACTCGGAAAGCATCATCTTTAAACGACATACCCACGCTAGCATTCACCATGGTGTAGTCAGGCAGTAACGAGGCCGCGTTGAATTCGCCGGTATTACCCGGCAGGTCTGAGTACTGCTCATCGGTATAAATGTATGACGCATTGTAGTAAATGTCGAAGCCATACTCGGTTTCCATAATATACTCTGCTGATAACGAGTATTTAAGGTCAGGGGAGAAAGGCACATCTAAGCCAGAGCGATCAGTACAGGCATCAGCGTCTACTTCAGCAGGGCAATTAAACTCGTCGATTTCAGCTTTGGTGTAAGCCACGCCACCAATCAGAGTAAGATTGTCCGTCGCATTGTACATAAAGTCTAGTTCAACACCTTGGGTGGTGACGTTACCCGCGTTAGTTAAGCGAGTAATACAGGCACCGTCAGAACAGTCAAAGTTGTTCGCCTGAAAGCCTTCAATATCAGTGGAGAATACAGCCACATTTAGTAGTAAATCACGGCTAGCGTATTTATAACCAACCTCATAGGCATCCGACTCTTCTGCCCCAATAGGTCTGCCATCATTCTCGGGGTTAAAGTTGTAATAGACGTTAAAGCCTGGACCTTTATAGCCTTGCGAATAAGTACCGTAAATCATTTGGCCTTTCGCGATATCGTATTGAATTCCAACACGACCAGACAAATTGGTTTCATCGACACTCCCTGCAGCATCAGTATCTAATGTAGCAGGGCGCACGCCAACACCCGTGCGGCCATATTCATCGTTGTTCACACGCCGGTGGGTGTAAGACACTTCGTCATCGGTATAGCGCAATCCAAAAATTAAACGCATGTCATCGCTAAGATCGTAAGTCCCGTCACCGTACAAGGCCCAGTTGTTAAACTCTGTGCTCATGTAAGCTGTGGCCGACACAATATCATTGGCGTTACAGCTTACACCCAATGAATCAGCATAAGCGCCTAAATCAGATAACGCGGTTGTTAAGTCGTCACCGGAAAGGTTGTTTTCCGCATAATTGGTCAATGCAGCATCTAACTGCCCAGCATTGTTTTGACAACTCGCGTCACGGGTAAAGCTTCGCTCGGAGTCCATATTCCAGTAGAACAAGCCGGCTAAGAAATTGAAGGGGCCAGACAGGTTAGATGCAACGCGGAACTCCTGTGAAAACTGACTCCACTCTTGCGGGCCCACATCATGTAATTGGAAAGGTGCGCCAAATACCGGTTCGTTACTGTCCCCCGCAATGGAAGTGAAATCGCCCTCACGGTATTCGGTATTTTCCCACGAACGCTGTGCAGTAATTGAGGTGTAAGTATAGTCACCCACGGTTTTGTCTACTTACACAGAAAACGCAGCATGATCATCGATGGTTCGCGACTCAAAATCATGATCGATTTGACGCTGATCCAAATCGATATCAGCGACACCATCAACAATGCCATCACTATTTGGCGCAGCTTCTGAATCAGGGTTACGACCACTTGGCAAGCCTTCTAAATCGGCACAGCAGTCATCGTCTGCGCTATAGAATTCGCTAATAAATTTAACCGTTAAATCGTCTGCAGGCTCGTAAAGCACAACCGCACGTGCCCCTTCACGATCGTAGCCATTTACCATTTCATTGTTGTAGACATTTTTTATGTAGCCATCAAACTTGCCTTGGAAGACCGTTAAACTGGCAGATAATTCATCGGTTAAGCCACCGCTTACCGTCCCTTTCATACGGTATTCATTGTCTTGATAAAACTCAGTAGAAAGGCTGCCGGTTAGCTCTTGTGTAGGATCTTTCGTAGTAATATTCACCACACCTGCCGACGCATTTTTACCAAACAGCGTACCTTGCGGGCCTCGCAACACTTCAATACGGTCAACATCGTAAAGGTCGGCAAACGCTTGACCCGAGCGCCCTAGTACGACGCCATCCACGACAGTAGCGACACTAGGTTCAGCGGCAATACTAAAAGAAATGGTGCCAATGCCTCGCACGGTAAGTGCGGAGTTTCGAGTAGTGGTGCCTTTTCGGAAGCTAACAGAGGGGACTAACGCTTGAAGGTTTTCAACATTGTTTGCGAAAGCGGATTCAATCTGGTCGCCCCGTAGTACGGAAACCGCAACCGGTACATCACTGATGCTCTGCACACGTTTTTGTGAAGTTACGACGATTTGTTCAAACGACTTATCATCGTCTGGCGCTTGTGCTGGCTCTGCTTCTTGCGCGTAGGTGTGGGCGCTAACGAGCAGTCCAGACGTCATAGCAAGCGTGACCGCTTTACTTATGATTGATCGCTTTGTATTCATGTTGTTCTCCAGGTGTTTCGCTTATCACATGTAGGTTTACGACACGTGTTAATGCCCGCCTTATTAAGGGGGTGATTTATCGCAAGCCCATCACGCGTGGTTTTTATTGTGCGGCGTAGAATTAGAGTACAGCGCTACGCAGTGCGTTTATGAACCTTGTTTATTGATATAAGATATCTTGCGTCTAATGTCTTATATAAGAGTTATTAAGTTAAACAATTGTTAAAGAGTTTGCAAACGTTATGTTAATTTTTTTGTGTTTTTTCTGTACAGCCCCGTAGAAACGGGGCGAATACTTATAGACCAGGCGTAGCAAGACGCTTTAGGCCTCGCTCGTATTTAAAGCGCCACCACTTCAGGCTAAAGCCGATAGCGACAAAACAGGTGCTCCATAACGCGAAAAGCGATGGAATAAAGAGATTGCTAATGCCGCCAACAAACCCCACAGGAGAGAACATGAGATAGAGGGTGACAATCAGGCCTACCAGCACGATGGCGCAGGGAATAGCGTAACGCCAAGGCGTCATATTCACTTCCGCTTTAGGCGTAAAGTGCCAGGGGGTTTGCAGGGGGTACAGACGGCCTATAACCAGCATAATGGCGAGCTCTATGGCAAATAAGATGGCATAGATGTGAATAAAGTTAATGTCTACTTCCCACACGAACTTAAGTAGACCATAAGCAATAACATGGAAAATTATCGCCACTTTTGCCGCTAAAGCAGGTACCCGTTTGGTAAATAAGCCTACCAACACAATGGTAATAACAGGAATGTTATAAAACCCGGTAAAGATACGAATAATTTGCCACAGGCCCTCAGGGGCAAACATTAAAAGCGGAGCCGTAATAAATGACAAGACAGCAATAACCAAGCTGGTTATTTTGGCCACACGAATAAGCTTCTCATCTGTCACTTTGTCTTTTTTCAGAGGCTTATAAACATCTAAACAAAACAGCGTGGCAGCACTATTGAGTAACGAGTTGAACGAACTGAATACTGCGCCCAGCAAAACAGCCAAAAAGAAGCCAGACAAATATTGAGGTAGTACGTCTTTCACCAAATGAGGATAGGCTAAGTCGATGGTTTGTAAGTTCTCATCTTGATATAGATGATACGCAATCACACCAGGTAGCATCATCATAAAGGGCACTAGCACTTTAAAGTAACCAGAGAAAAGCACACCTTTTTGCCCTTCTACGAGGTTTTTAGCCCCCAGAGTGCGTTGAATCACATATTGGTTAGTCCCCCAATAAAACAAATTAGCGAGGATCATGCCGGTAAATATGGTGCCAAAGGGCACAGGATCGTCACGACTGCCTATGGCATTCAGCTTTTCTGTTTCTGTGGTGGCAATGGTCGATAACCCCTGACTGAAACTGCCATCACCCAGCGCGATTAACCCCAATACAGGCACCAAGAGCCCTACAATTAACAAACCAATACCATTTATCGTATCTGAAACCGCCACGGCTTTAAGACCACCAAAAATAGCATAGAGCGCACCCACGGTTCCCACAACAATAATGGTAAAGACCAATGACGCTTCATAGCTAATATTGAGTAACCCGGGTACATCAAATAGCCTTAGAACAGCAATAGAGCCTGAATACAGCACTGAAGGAATGGTGACCAAAGAGTAGCCCACCATGAAAAGCACCACCGTCATTCTTCGCACGCTGTCATCGAATCTGTTGCGCAAAAATTCAGGGAGCGTTGAAAACGCTCCCGCCAAATAACGGGGGAGAAAAATTAACGCCATAATGATGGTGGATATACCTGCGGTGACCTCCCATGCCATGGCGCTCAAGTTATAGCCAAATGCAGAGCCGTTTAGCCCGATGAGTTGCTCTGCAGACAAATTAGTGAGAATCATAGACCCAGCAATAAAGGTACCGGTAAGCCCTCTCCCAGCGAGGAAATACCCATCTTGAGTATTCACTTCGCCTTTGGTTTTCATGTACGAAATTACGGCCACAATAGCCATAAACGCCATGCATGATAATAGGGTTAGGGTGATATCCATGTACGACTCCTAGGGCTTATGCCGGCCAAAAGTGGGTGTTGGTCATGTCCATATCGGTATGCTGAACATCAGGTCCCATCACAATCTGCTTACCTTTTCGGATAAACACCGCCACTTCATCAAGGGCTAGCGATTCCTCTTTGTACTGACCTCCACCTACGGTTTCGTCTGTGCCCAATCGCACCCATTCACCTTCAGGAAGGTAGTATTTTATTTTCCCACCAGGGACCACACATGGCACTACGAGCAAATCATCGCCGCACATAAATTGCTCTTCAAAGCTATGGCATACGGGCTGTTCTGGGAAAGCGAGTGCCATGGCACGCTGCACAGGCAAGCCCGTCTTCGATGCTTTTTCAGCCGTTTGCTTTAAATAAGGAATAAGACGGTAACGCAGCTTTAGCGCGTCAAACACGGCTTGGGATGCTTCATCGCCGTACGACCAAGGTTCGCGAGGGCCGATACCATGAAGGCGCATATGTGCGCTAAATACAGACGCTTGTGCCCAACGAACGTAAAGCTCTGCATCACGGGTATCTTTATAAAAACCGCCAATATCGGTAGCAAAGAAAGGCCCACCAGACATACCCCATGATAAACTACCGCGAATACTGGCAGCTAAACCATGCCAATCGGCCTGTGGGTCGCCGCCCCATTGTGATGGATAGCGTTGGCTGCCCGTCCACGCTGAACGGCTAAACAAAAACGGCCCCGTTTTACAGTATTTTTCAGCCGCTTCGTAAACACAGCGGTTGTACAACATACTGTAAACATTGTGCAGACGATTGCCTGAGTCACCGCTGTACGACACCATATTGTCGTCTTCTAGCTGCTCGCCAAAATCAGCCTTAATCATATCTACACCCAGTTCAAATAACGGCTTGTGCGAGGTTTTCCAAAATTCGTAGGCTTCAGGATGAGTAAAGTCTAAAATGCCAGAATCAGGCAAAGGCGTAAGCACTTCACCAAACGGACTTAAATCCCACTCGTAGCGATAAGCTTCGCCGGTACGCTTGTCTTTAATTAACCAGCCTTTTTCTGCGGCCTTTTTATACAATGGGTTTTTCACTGAAATCATTGGGTATTCCCATACGCAAATTTTAAAGCCTAGGGATTTCAGTTCATCAATAACCGGTTGCGGGTCGGCGTAGCGTGTTGGATCCCACTCAAATGCAAAACGGGTATCGGTATCTTGCCAAGCGCGGCCATCTAATGTGATCACATCGCAGGGCATATTTTTTTCGCGGACTTCCCTTGCCACCGACAAGAGTTCTTCTGCGTCTTTGTAGTAGGCCTTTGACAAAATAACACCAAGACTCCAAGTAGGAGGCGTTGGGGCAAAGCCTGTTAGCTGACTATAAGTATTAATGCTTTGCGCGGGACTATCTTGGTGATAGATGAACATGTCTAGCACCGCATCTTCAACCAGACACACATAAGCGCGCTGCGACCAAAGCGCGTAGCCTACGCCATGGGTAACAGGTGCAGGGGTATGTACAAACAGGTTCCAGCCTTCGGGGCTCCACGCATAAGGGGTATTTTTGTAGGATTTCTCGGCATTCACGCCCAGCGCATCATGATTGTACGAACGTACTAGCTGCCCCCGTTTATCTAACTTGCCCCATTTTTCACCTAAACCATAAACAGCTTCGTCGTAGTTAAGTTCTAAACTGATTAACCAACCACTGTCGGTTTTTGCAAAAGGCGGCAGACGATGTTGGCGCACAAAATGACCATCCGTCGCGCTCTGCTGTACTAAGGTGTCGTTCTTGTACAGTTTAAAATGCAACGGAGAAGCATATAGCTCAAGACGGTAATCGCCCCCTGTTAACGTGCTGTGGGATTTATCGCCTTTAAGGGTAAGCCTTTCATTTTGTGGAACCGTGCACAGCATTTTGAATTGATCATCTTGGCTTTCACCTGCTTGAAGGCGCATTCCAAAGGCGCTAATGGAAAGCTTGAGTTCGCCATACTGGGTAGGAACCACAAGCGTGGTATCGTTTGCAAGAAACGGCTGCGCTGTGATGTCGGCAGCCACAATATCATTCCAATTTGGTTCAATTAGACTAAACGCGTTACCCATTTATACATTACCTTTAATGTCTTATATAAGACACAAGTTAATGAAATGTAACTCGAGTGTCAATCACGAATGATAAATTTATGAAAATTCCGATCACATATACAGAAATTTTTAAAAAGAGACATTCCGTACAATCAGGGTAAAACCACTTAAAGAAAGCATACTTAGCGCTAATAAGCGAACAAAAGACGCGGGTATGCGAGCAGCTATAAGACGGCCAATACGAGTAAATATTAAAATAACAGGCACGGCGCACAGGGTCGACACAAAAATTTCTTCGGAAGGCAGTGTTCCAAAAGGCACAATGGCTAGCCTCAGCAACGAGGTGACGCTAAACACCGCCAACAAGGTAAAGCGAATTTCATGAATGGGCCAATGTTGGCGATAGCATTGAAATACCACCGGCGGACCAAAGGTAGAAAATAGCCCCCCAAGCAAACCGCCCAACGCTCCCGCTATTGTAAATCCGGTCGCACTACCTGAAGGTACGCTATGTTTACGTTTTGCCAGCAGAAGGCCACAACAACTAAGAATCGCCACTCCAAGGATGATGTTAAGCCAGGTTGCCATGCCAGCCGAAAGGTATTCTAGTAATGCATAACCCACCCCCATCAAGGGAATACCACTTACGAGTAAAAGCGTAAATGCTCGCCTGTTCACTTGCTCGGTATTTTTAAGTACTAAGCTTACCGAGTTGAACAGACTTAAAAAACTCACCACAAAGGTGGTGGCGGTAAGCGGCATAATATTAAACAGGGTAAAACTCGATACCACCATAAGACCAAACCCAAAACCGCTTAAGGTTTGCAGAAGCGTAGCCAAACCAAGAAGCGCAAACATGGGGAGGAGTGTTTCCAGTAGCATCTCGTGTTATTCCTTCGATGTATGTGATTTATATTAAAAATGCGCTATAACTCTTGTGTATGATATAAAAACAAAAACTAAGCATTGGGTTACGGTTACATGTCTTCATCACAATTCGACCACAAACTTGGCGGTCCAAGCCTTGCCTTCCAACCTCTTTACCAGCAGGTTGCTGAATACATTAAGCAACTTATTGTAGAACGCAGGTGGCAACCGGGCGAAATGCTTCCAAGTGAATTCAAGCTAGCCGACGAATTTAACGTAAGCCAAGGCACTGTAAGAAAAGCCCTAACCTTGTTAACCGACACCAAAATAGTTAATCGCCGGCAAGGTGTTGGCACATTTGTATCTGAGCACACCGCACAAGATGCTTTGTTTCGCTTTTTTCCATTGCAAGCCGATGGAAAGGGAGCCGACTTACCCAAAGCCGAGCTTTTGAATAAAGCGTTAGCAGAGCCATCTGAAGCTGTTCAACGGGCATTATCTTTATCACCTAAAGATAAAGTCGTTAAGCTAAACCGCAGACGTATTCTTGATAACGAGTTCTGCATGCTCGAAGCCGTATATTTACCCGCCAAGCTTTTTGCCGATATTGAAAAGCGGGAAGATATTCCTCATACGCTGTATCACTTTTACCAAACCGACTATAACCAAACGGTATTTAAAACCCGTGACAGCATTAAAGCGGTACTCGCGTCAAAAAGTGATGCGAAAAGCCTGAATATCGAAAAAGGCACGCCTTTACTTCTGGTTACCCGAGTCACCGAGTCGATTGACGGTACACTCATAGAATACCGTGAAAGCAAATGTCGTACTGATCACTACCATTACCAGGTTGAATTAGATTAACTTTTTACTTTGCAGAAAAAGCGCAATCACATACTATTTTAGCCTCACACTCATCCGCTTTCTAATCTTTATCTTCGCTTCTCTCGCGAGCTGCAACTCCTGCTAATGCCGCCTATCGCATGCTTTCGCTGATTAGGGTGAGGTTAGACTCCCAGCAACCATTAAAAGATCCAGCTCTATTTGTTAACACTTTGTTGACATCGCTGGTTACGTATAATAACTTATGTCTTATACAAGACTAAAGTGTTCTTTGTGAGGTTATACCTAACACCGCAATTGAAGTAAAACCCTTTAGATTAAATTTTCGACTGACAAGGTGATATACGCGATGAAAAATATACCCGAGGTGGGATTTGGCTTTTGGAAAGTAGATAAAGCCACATGCGCCGATACAACCTATGAAGCCATTAAAGCTGGCTATCGCCATTTAGATTGCGCCTCCGATTACGGTAATGAAAAAGAAGTTGGTGAAGGGATTAAACGCGCTATCAATGAAGGTTTGTGTACCCGTGAAGAGCTATGGGTAACCTCGAAACTTTGGAATACTTTTCATGCGCCGGAACATGTGAGCTTAGCACTAGAAAAGTCACTGAGCGATCTTCAACTGTCGTATCTTGATCTTTACCTTATTCACTTCCCTATCGCACAAAAATTTGTTCCTATTGAAACGCGCTACCCACCTGAGTGGTTTTACGACCCTGACGCTGCAACGCCCACGATGGAACTAGCCCCCGTTCCTCTTTATAAAACTTGGGAAGCCATGGAATCCTTGGTAGATAGCGATAAAGTGAAGCAAATAGGGGTGTGTAACTACAACACTGGCTTACTTAACGACCTAATGAGCTATGCACGCATTAAACCCGCCATGCTGCAAATTGAGTCTCATCCTTATCTTACCCAAGAGCGTCTCATCCGTTTAGCGAAAGACTATGGGTTGGCAGTAACGGCATTTTCTCCTTTAGGCGCGCTATCTTACCTTGAGCTGGAAATGGCAGATAAAACTGAATCAGTATTACAGCAAAGTGTCGTCAAAGCGGCGGCGGAAGCGCATGGTAAAACCCCAGCGCAAGTCGTTTTACGCTGGGGTATACAACGTGGCAACGCCATTATTCCTAAAACTTCAAAAGTTGAGCGCATGAAAGAAAACCTTTCCTTGTTCGACTTCACGCTAAGCGACAGTGAAATGCAGGCAATTTCTGCATTGAATATAAACCGTCGATTTAACGATCCCGGGCACTTTTGTGAAGCTGCCTTCAACCGTTTCCACCCTATTTACGACTAGGAGTAAGCTATGAATAACGTCAATGATACTGCTGCGGTAAAATACGCACGTGTGCCTACTCAGCACACTTACAACGACGATGTGTTTCCGCAAATAGTTGTAAATAATGATAATTGTAAAACCGTGGCGGACACTGTTGAGTTTGTTAAAGCCAATCAGGCAGAGCTTGAAGCCCAACTAGCAAAAGCCGGAGCCCTGTTGTTTAGAGGTTTTCCCATCGACTCGGCCGAAACCTTTGACGTTTTTTCTGCCGGCTTTGGTTACCCGAATTTCACCTATCAAGAGTCGCTTTCTAATGCGGTGCGCATCAACTTTACCGAGCGGGTATTTACCGCCAACGAAGCACCAAAAGACGTAGAGATTTTCTTACATCACGAAATGGCGCAAACGCCTATTTCACCCAGCAAGCTGTTTTTCTTCTGTCAGTACGCCGCTGACGAAGGTGGGGCAACGCCGCTTTGCCGTTCAGATAAATTATTTGAAGCACTAAAAGCAGAAAACCCTGAATTGGCTCGTGACTTTAAAGAAAAGGGCCTTAAATATACCACCACCATGCCCGCCGCAAACGATGCAAACTCTGGCCAAGGTCGCAGCTGGAAAAGCACGCTGAGTGTTGAAAGTGTGGAAGAAGCCGAAGCTAAGTTACAAGAATTAGGCTATAGCTGGCAATGGATGGACGATGGCAGCTTAAAAGCCATTACGCCTGTTTTACCCGCTGTCATAGAATTAGATGATGGGTCTGAAACCTTTTACAATCAACTTATCGCCGCCTACATGGGTTGGAAAGGCGTAAGAGAAAACCCTTCTTCGGCAATTACCTTTGGTGATGACAGCGCCATTCCCAAAGAAGGCTTAGAGAGAGTGGCGGAACTTTCAGAAGATTTCACCTTCGATCTAGAGTGGCAAGATGGCGATGTCGCTATTGTTGACAATTATCGCGCTATGCATGGTCGCCGCCCCTATTCCGGGGATAGAAAGCGAGTGGTATTGGTAGCACTTGTAGCCTCTGAGCGATAACCATCATGAATGACATAGCAGTAAAATGTAAGCACATTTGGCCGGGTCTTGGCATCGCCACCATCACTGGAATGGCCGCGTTGTTTTTAAGTGAACATTACAACGCCCCTGCTATGTTATTTGCCTTACTACTTGGTATGGCAGTTTCATTTTTGTATCAAAATAACACCCCCTGTGCTTGTGGCATCGACTTTACCGCCAGCACGCTTTTGCGCGCGGGCGTGGTATTGCTGGGGCTGCGTATTGCCTTAGGCGATTTAGCCGTTTTAGGATGGCAAACTGCGCTGATGTTAGCGATGGCTATTTTTACCACCATCATACTTGGGGTAGTGTTAGCCAAATCTTTGGGGTTACAAAAAAGGTTCGGTGCCCTCACCGGCGGCTCTGTGGCTATATGTGGAGCGTCAGCCGCACTGGCTATTTCGACGATATTACCTAAAGGTGAAAACCACGAACGAGATACGCTGCTCACTGTTATTGGCGTGACGGCCATGTCTACCATTGCAATGGTGTTATATCCCATAGTGGCAGCCCAGCTTGGCATGTCTAACAACGAAGCCGGCATATTTTTAGGGGGCACCATTCACGATGTGGCGCAAGTTGTGGGGGCCGGTTACTCGGTTTCAGAAGACGCGGGCGATATGGCTACCCTAACTAAGTTAGTGAGAGTGGCAATGCTTATGCCTGTGGTGCTGATTATGATGCTGGTAGTCAAACGGTTTTACACCGCCAGTACGGCAAAAAACACCGCTGATGTACCCAAAATGCCCATGTTTCTTATTGGCTTTGTCGCCTTAATGCTACTAAACAGCTTTGTCACCCTACCTGAGTTTGTCATCAGTACAGGCACCGAAGTATCACGCTTTTTTCTGGTGGTATCCATTACTGCCATTGGCATGAAGTCAAACCTGGGTAAGTTGGCAGAAGTGGGCATGCTGCCTATTGTGATGATTATTACAGAAACCCTTTGGATAGCCCTTCTGATTCTCGGGTATCTATACCTAATGTAACAATATTCGCCCCAGATCAATGAGGTAAAGAAAGTGAAAAAACGTGGTTTACATTCACTGTATGCAAAAGACCCAGTACATGCCGATGAAGCCGTCTTTGGCAGAACCAGTCACCATGTAACGCGCCGAGGCTTTCTGTCTGGCTTAAAGTCGTTGTCTGTGTTGCTTGGTGCCGAAGTTGTATATGGGCAATTCATGCCCGCAGGGCTTATCCCTGCGGCATTTGCACAAACCGACACTCCTTTTACCATTGAAGGTAAAGACGGCCTGGTTGTGCTTAACGACAGGCCAGTTAATGCAGAAACCCCAGCCCACTTACTTGATGACGCGGTGACCCCCGCATCCCGTTTTTTTGTTCGCAATAACGGCATCGTGCCTGAAAGCCCTGACCCAAAAACATGGACACTCACCATAGAGGGTGAATCTGCAGCGCAATCTAGAACCTTTACCCTCGATGAATTAAAAGCCCAATTTAAACACTACACCTATCAATTGACATTGGAGTGTGGGGGCAACGGGCGCGCCGAGTTTTCCCCTGCTGCCACGGGGAATCAGTGGACCACAGGTGCAGTGGGTTGCCCTTCTTGGACAGGCGTACGCCTAAAAGACGTACTTAATGCTGTGGGCGTGAAAGACGATGCCGTCTACATAGGCTATTACGGAGACGACCAACATTTAAGTCGAACCCCTGGTAAAGCCGCCATTTCTCGCGGCGTGCCCATGAGTAAAGCGATGGAAGATGAATCGTTAATTGCCTGGGCCATGAACGATGCGCCCCTGCCATTAATGAACGGCTATCCATTGCGCTTAGTGTTTGGTGGTTGGCCGGCGTCGACCTCAGGCAAATGGCTTAAAAAAATAGTGATTCGCAACCAGATCCACGATGGCGCAAAGATGCTTGGCAAAGCCTACCGTACGCCGTGTAAACCTGTTGCGCCGGGTACTAAAGTTGCCGATGAAGACATGTGTATTATTGAAGCTATGCCGGTTAAGTCGCTTATCACTTATCCCCAATCTGGCACCGCACATACTTTATCTTCGTCTCTGGAAGTGCGTGGTCACGCATGGTGTGGTAGTGCAAGCGTAGAAAAAGTGTATACCTCCATTGATTTTGGCCAGACCTGGCAACAAGCAAGGTTAACTCGCCCCAAAAACCGCCATGCCTGGCAACACTTTAAAACCACCGTGACTTTTCCTCAGGCAGGCTACTACGAAGTGTGGGCAAAGGCGGAAGATGAAAACGGACGGGCACAACCTATGGTGCTGCCAGGGTGGAACCCTAAAGGGTATTTAAACAATGCCTGTCATCGTATAGCAGTAAGCGTAACGGCCTAACAACACAATAAGTGGAGCTATCTCATGCGTAATTGTCGTTTACTGATTGCCTTGCTAATGGGGTTAGCGGCGTCTGAATTGGCTATGGCTCAAAAAAGCCCGACGCCCCACACCACGCGTCAACCTAAAGTAGACCCGCAATCTGGCCTAGTGATAGCAGAAGGTTACAATATGGTCGCTGCGCATTGCAGTGCATGCCACTCGCCGTCGCTCATTACACAAAATGCCATGAGCCGTGAGCGTTGGCTAGAAACCATTCGCTGGATGCAAGACACACAAAAGCTTTGGCCGTTAGGTGACGCAGAACCTACCATTCTTGATTACCTTGCTACCTGGTACGGCCCTAAAACGCAATCCAGAAGGCCTCCTCTTGCCCCACATTTGATGCCGAAACCCTAACCACAGTTTTGTGTCGGGCGACGCTATTACAAGTCACCTTTCTAGCAACGCGCAGGTCCTATACAGTTAGGCCCTTAAAGTTTAAGTTCAGACAGACTTGTAAAGTCATCAGGACGACGGTTTCCTTCCCAGATAAGTTTTCGTTCGTCATTGTTTATTGGGTGTTCATTAATGCTGGCAATACGCCGTTGCATTAATCCCTCAGAGTTAAACTCCCAATTTTCATTGCCGTAGGCACGAAACCATTGCCCGGTTTCATTCTGATACTCATAGGCAAAACGCACAGCAATTCGGTTGTTGGTGTGCGCCCAATATTCTTTCACTAATTTGTAATTAAGCTCACGAGCCCATTTTCGGGTTAAAAAATCCTCAATCTCTGCAGTACCTTTAATGAATTCAGCCCTATTTCGCCATTGGCAGTCTCCGGTATAGGCAGCAGACACACGCGCTGGAGAGCGGCTATTCCACCCATCCTCAGCTAAACGAATTTTTTCAATGGCGGTTTCTTTGGTAAAAGGGGGAAGCGGTGGTCTCATCAATTTATCCTGCAGAATTTAGGTTGCGGTAAGTATGATGGCTTGCGTGAATTAAATAATTACCATATTTTGAAATTTATAATTTCACTATATGAAATAATATGAATGTAAGACAAGGGGTAATAAAAAGGGGGCGTGGTGGATAGAATTCAAGCCATGACGGTGTTTGCCGAAGTTGCAAAACTGGGCAGCTTTGTAAGTGCGGCTGAACAACTCTCTATGTCAGCACCAGCGGTAACCCGCGCTATTGCCATGCTAGAAACGCAGCTAAATACGCGGTTATTCCATCGCACTACCCGTCGCATTAGGTTAACAGAAGCAGGGCAACAGTACCTGAGTGACGTTAAACGTATACTCGCTGATATTGCCCAAAGTGAAGCCGCTATTGCCGGCGTACAATTACTACCCAAAGGCACACTACGTGTTACGGCGCCCGTATTGTTTGGCGAGCTTTATGTCACCCCAATTATCGTAGATTTTTTGCGAGATTTTCCCGAAGTCAACGTACATGGCTACATGAACGACAATGTGGTTGATTTAATTGATACGAATATCGATGTGGCTATTCGCATTAGTAAACCCAAAGATTCTGGGCTGTACGCTACTTCTGTTGGCCACGTGCAAAAAGTAACCGTCGCCTCGCCAGATTATTTAGCTCACGCACCTAAATTAACAACTCCAGAAGACTTGAAGCAACATACTTTGCTGTACCCTAGCGACTTTACCGAACCACCTGTGTGGAACTTCAAGCGAAATGGAAAAACAGTTGCTATTCGACTACAACCTAGGTTTGAGTGTAACCAAAATCGCTCAACCATTCGCGCAGCAAAAGCAGGGTTAGGAATCACACGCCTAATGTCTTATCAAGTGGCTGACGCCATAGAAAGCGGTGAGTTAGTCAACGTGCTAGAAGAGTACAACGATATTAAGTTGCCGATACAGGTAGTTAGCCTTGAGGGACGACAAAACTTAGAAAAAGTAAAAAAGTTTGTGCACTATGTGAAAAACGCACTCGCAAAAGATACGTATTTAAACCCCTGAACTGTCAGTACTTTTTATTTTTAGTCCGCTCATAGGATTCAACACAAATAATGGGGTGTTGTCCACCAAAGTGGAGTCAGCATCCAATTTAAGTTCTTTCTCACATCCCTAGGAAACATTTGGTCATGGAAAACATAAAATGGGACGTTTTTCGAATCCCAATACGCTTTCTCGATTATTAGTTTTCGCCGAGTGGCTTCATGTTGCTCAGCTTTTTCAAACGGTTTTGCTTGGATAACAATACGAGGAACATTCCAACCAGCATAATCAACGAGTAAATCATTGGTCATCACCATATCACCGTCTTGCGACAGAGGATGTGGAAAGTTTTTCTGATTAGCAATTGCACGAGTTTTTTCTGGGTCTAACGGAAATTGCTCGCGTATATCAACTACGTTGGGATGATGCTCAGCTAAGAACGCTGGGAAAAACTCATTAAGTGAAAAGAGTTGCAGAACACGCCCTGCCTTTAAGCTGGGCATACGAACAGATAAACCGTGTGATGGCACTTCACGCACGTGCAACCATGGCTTGTAATCTTCATTACGGCCTTGCCCACGACCTTCTTTATCCCACTTTTGGTATTTCCTTGTATTTTGAGCATAGTTCGCCATCCGCTTTACCTCCAAATTGAAACGGAAACTGTAAAACCAGACTCAATCCGTGAGTCATTAGCAGTTTTTACGTGATCAAATTATAGCAAAATGAATCGACCAAACTTTACTAGACAGATTTTTGTTTGAATTCTTCTAGCTTTTCATAAGCCAGTGGAGGCATATTATTCGCTTCACCATGCTTGCGTCTAGAGTTATAAAACATTTCGATGTAATCGAATATGTCGGCTCTTGCATGTTCACGTGTTGTATAAATTTTTCTCTTTATTCGTTCTCTCTTGAGTAGCTGAAAGAAGCTCTCTGCGACGGTATTGTCGTGGCAGTTTCCTCGACGACTCATGCTTGCCTTGAGATTATGCTCTGTTAAGAAGTCACTCCACTCATAGCCTGTAAATTGACTTCCTTGATCTGAATGTATTAGTACCTGCTTTTTGGGCTTTCGTCGCCATACTGCTGCTAGCAGTGCCTGAGTAACGAGTTCTGATTCCATACGAGAACTCATCGACCAACCAACCACAGCGCGAGAGTATAAGTCCAAAACGACGGCAAGGTAGAGCCAGCCTTCATGAGTTCGGATGTAGGTAATGTCAGTGACCCAGTATCTGTTCGGTGTAGCAACCGTGAATTGCCTATCAAGCACGTTATCGGCAACAACCGCAGGCTTACCGCTGAAGTGTCCTTTATGCTTTTTATAACCGACTTGTGCCTTTATACCTTCTAGCCTCATCAATTTCGCTACACGATGTTTGCTGCAAGCTTCGCCTAAATCCTTAAGGTCACTCGTGATTTTTCTGTACCCATAGACACAGCCACTTTCTAGCCAAGAATGCTTAATTAACCCCATCAGGCGCTCGTCTTCTAACTGTCGCTTTGATTTGGGTTTAGCCACCCATGCATAAAGGCCACTTCGCTGTATTGAGAGTGCTTCACACATGAGTTTTATTGGGTAATTCTTGAGCCTAGCTTTTATGAACGCGTATTTTTCTTTGACTCGCCCGCGAAAAATACGGTGGCTTCCTTTAGGATGTCGCGTTTATAGAACGTCAACTGTCTTGACCGGTACGGCGTCAATTATCTTGACCGGTTGTCGCTGAGTTATTTTTCCTGTTTTATTGCTGTTTTTCTTCGATAGCTTTCTCCCTGTAATTGAATGATATGTGAGTGATGAACGAGCCGGTCTATAGCTGCAACTGTCATGGTAGTATCGGTGAACAATGCATCCCAGTCTTCGAACGATTGATTGGATGTAATGATAAGGCTGAACCTCTCATAACGGTGCGCAATGAGTTCGAACAGCACACTGGTTTCTTGTTCTGTCTTTCTGATATAGCCGATGTCGTCCACGATTAGCACTTGGTATTTATCCAGTTTATTCAGCGCATCCTGGAGTTTTAGTTGCTGTTTGGCGTCTTGTAGGTGTTGCACCAAGGCGGTGGCCGGATAGAACTTTACGCGGGTTCCAGCTTCTATCAGGCTGTAACCTAATGCGCTGGCGAGGTGGGTTTTGCCTACACCGCTAGCACCGAACAGTAGTAGGTTTGTGGCTTGTTTAACCCATTCGTGGGTATCAGCCAGGTCATGCAGGCGCGCTTTACTAATGCCTTCTATGGCATTGAAGTCGAAGCCGCCAACGTGTTTGCCTGAGGGCAAGTTTGACTCTTTTAGGTAACGTAATTGTCGCTTGTCTGTCCGACTTGCTAGCTCCATATGGCACAACTCACTTAAGTAGTGTTCGGGTCGCCATTGTTCGTGCAGTGCTTTTTCAGCAAGGCTCTCCCAGTGGTTTCTGAACTCACTTAAGCGCAAGCTTTTTAGCATCAATGGCAGTGAAGCTGTATTAGTCATTTCGACCTCCTTGCAACAGTAGGGCATACTGTTTTAACGAATGCTGCCCCACTTGGAGTTGGGGTATATCACGTGTTTGTTGCTGGAAGCGCTCTTGGCAGTCAAACAGGCTGGGCAGTCTCCCCGTATTCAGTTGCTGCATGATAAAGCGCCCCAGCCGTATTTCGTTATCTTTTTTGCTGGCAAGGTGAAGCACTCTGACGATATAACGACAGGCATCATCTGCTTTCATATTGCCGTTAACATATTGCCAGATGCATCGGTAATCCTCGTTAGGTAATAGCTCGTCGCGCCACTGTGAACACCGGAAGGCTTGTGGCTTTTTAACCAGAGCATCTATGACGTGTTTGTAATTGACGCTGCGTTTACGCGAACTGCCTTGCGCATAAACGCGCTCTAGGGTGTAAGTCAGTTCATGACCGAGATATAAGGCTAACCTGTTATCATACACTTGTACCCGCAAGCGACTGTCTATCAGGCGGGAAGGCACTGTGTAGGTCACGCGTTTAACATTGATAGTGCTGGTGCGCGAGACGCGCACATATTCTATTGAGTAATTGACGCTACCCACTGGCGGCAATGGCTGTAATTGTCGCTGCTCTTTGATAAAGGCGGTGTTGATACGCTTGTTACGCCGCCCAACTAAATGCTGAATAAAGCCTTCGTAGTCATCGCGACAGTTAAAATCGAACGAGCCGTGTATACGCAGCGCTTGTTCTAACTGCGCTTTGATATGTCGATTGCTAGACTCGATAACACCATTTTCATGCGCTACACCGGTATTATTACGTGTGGCCGTAAAGCCGTAATGCGCCATCAACGACTTATAGCGTTCGGTAAATGCCTCGGCATTGTCATGGTTTCGGTACGCCGCACTTAAGCTGTCAGTGCGGACTTCTTTGGGCACGCCACCACTTTCTCTAAACGCTTTCTGAAGGCTATCGGAGAATGCAGCAAAGCTCTCACCGCCATAAACCACTTGGCAATACTGCCAGCCGCTGACCGCTAGGCGATAGTTAAACAGCATGTGCTTACACGGCTCTCGTCCTATGGTGATAGGAGATTTGACGTGGGTAAAGTCACATATTCCCAGTAGTCCTGATTCGTGATGCTGCAAGAACATCACATCTTTAGCGCCACCGTGCAATTGTCGCCACTTCTTAATTCTGCGCTCAAGCGTACGTCGTGCTGTAGTTGGGAAGTCGTCACTATGTGATTCACATAGATGATCAAATACGCCTACCGGCGTGATCAATGCATCTTGTTGTAAGATGGGAACAACGACACTCTCCCACACCGCTTCAAGAGGATCGGGTCTTGTACGCCATTGGCGTTTTGCTTGATTAGGTTGGTGACGACCATTCTCGATTCGTCTGGCGGAGCTAACAGATATATCCGCTTTACTGGCGGCCACTTCCTGCGTGAAATCCTTTCTGAACTTCATATATAACCTGACTTGCTTTTCTGTGATGTGATTTCCCGACACGCCATTCTCCTCGAATTATCGTGTCGAACCTTAACAGAACAACCGGTCAAGATAGTTGTCGCTCAACCGTTCAAGTTAATTGTCGCTTTATACGCGTTCCATTGTTACGCGCTTAAGCTCTCTTTCTAGCTGCTTAATTCGGTCGGATTGTTCTTGAGACTGCCTATGTTCTTCACTGTCTGGGCCGTAGGTTTTTATCCAGTTATACAGCGAACTGCTAGTCACTCCCAGCCTCTCAGAAACGCTTGCCACCGAATAGCCTTGGTCGGTAACTTGTTTGACGGCTTGTATTTTAAATTCTTCTGTAAATCGCTGAGACATCTTTTCTCCTTAGTACACATAATTATAAAGCAATTAAGTGTCTAGAGAAGTCTGGTCGATTCAGTCGTGAGGTATGCCAGTAGTATCTCCAAGTTTTTTGGCGAAGTCTAAGTCAACAGCCACCTTTCCTTGAAGAAATTCGTTGATAAAGGTTTCTGTAATACCTAATCGATTGATTATATCTTCTCTACTAACACCATTAGCATTACTCTTGAGTAAAAATAAATGGGCGTAAAACACCGATGGGTGGAGCGAGCCCTTGTGATGAGGAACACCGATGAAACCTTCCTGAGTATGATCATCTAGAAATATTGCTCCTTCAACTAAAGCATCAATGTCGAGTCGCTTATTTTTCATCAGATGAGAGCCTCCAATAGCACGAAAATATAAGAGAGCGAATTCAAATTTTAACACAAAGAAAGGCGTAACATTTTAACCGTCAGCTTTAAAATAGATATACCCTAATATTACCAAGTTAAAAACAATGTCATCTTCAAATTTTCTTTATTTTTTAAAGAGTTAATCAAGATCAATACTTATGAAAAAAGCGCCTGACTTGGCGCTTTAATAGTAGAAAACTAGCTGTAAATTGGGGATGGTAACTCAGGGTATGCCCGGTATATATGCACAAATACCCGCTCTGTAATATCAGAGATTTCATCTTCTTCATATTGCTCAACAGGTAACCCTGTTTTCTCATCGTAAAGAAAATCAAAAATTTGCTGCCTTACGGCATCACGAGCGGACTCTTTTTGTTGCCAATTAGCTACTTTGAGCCTTTCAGCTTTAAGTGTTGTTAGCAGAGCTATTGCAACTTGCTTTATTGTTGATATTTCTTTTTTCTGTAAACTTGGTTTGCTGAGTAAATCAAACAATACTAATGATTCTTCATCAAGCCCTTCTCGAATTGCTCTTTTTTCTTCATGCGAAAGCTCTTCATTTAGCTTTAAAAGCGCTTCGAAGGTTTTCTCAATAACAACTCTATCTTTTTCTTGGTTATATTCCCTCACCAATTGCTCATAGTGCAATTGATAATCTGTACGTAAAGGGTTTTGCATCATTAGCCGAGCAAGCTTTTTCTCTACAGCATGCTTGAGGGATTGAACTGTTGTATTTTTACGCTCTGAACGTGCAAATTCTTGACGAAGACGCTCAAAGTCAATTTTACTGATGTCGTAGATTCGTTCACTATCAGGCTTTGATTCACTTACCTTATGCGTTGTATCTATTGTCGCGTCTACAATCCCATAAAGCTCTTTCATGATATCGGAGATGTCAGCTTTTTCTTTGTCTGACTGTAAGCTCTTGTAAAGAACATTTATTGCATCGCGTAAGTCTCGGTAAGAATTCACACCAGGAACATTGATACATGCTTTAAATTTACTGAATACCTCTCTGGCCATCACCTCAAAACGTTTTCGAGTTTCATCGTTTTGATTGATAACTTCCTTTGCTTGAGCAATTACCGCATTTTTAGCAAAACCAGTTTCAGTTACTATTAAACTCAAATCAAAATCGTACTTTCGCAAAAACTCAGCTACGTAATTTATAGATTCATTTAAACTTTCTAATAACTCTTCATTAGGCTTGGCTGGTTCTTTCTCTCCTTCATCACCACCGTGGCCTTCGTCACCGGCACCTGCAAAAGTAGCCAATGCCTTCCGTAAGTTTTTCAAGATCCCGCAATAATCTACAATTAGGCCATTATTTTTACCTTCAGCCACACGGTTTGCCCTAGCAATGGCCTGCATAAGTGTGTGTGCTTTCAAAGGCTTGTCTAAATAAAGTGTTGAAAGTGTTGGTACATCAAAACCTGTTAACCACATAGCGCATACCACAGCTACTCTGAACGGATGTTCTTTAGACTTAAAGGCTTCTTCCATATCCAATCTAGAACCATCATCGAGCTCAAATCCAGTTTTAAGTAGCTGCCTATGGGGTTTGATATCCAAATCCCATTTCTCAAACTTAGCAACTTCTCCTTGCTCTTCACTAACCACAACTGCCATCAACGTCTCTTTCATCCATGCCAATTGCCTTTCACGCCAGGCTAGATCTTGTTCATCACTCGCAGCACTGAGTTCCTTTTCTTTGGTTTTTATCTCTTCTTTCCAATAGAATTCGATAAGTTTATGCATACGTACACACGTGATTTTATCAATACACACAAACATTGCTTTTCCCGTTTCCCAGCCATTTGAATAATGACTAACAAAGTCACGGGCAACCTGATCCAACCTACTTGTTGCTGTTATGATGTGGTAATCGCGCTTTAACTCTCGCTCGAGTCTTTGCTGAACATCTACATCCTCTATTTCCAGTTCATCTAGCTTTTCGGCTATGCGCTCATTAATGCCTTTGGGATCCGCAACCGTGTGCTCATTCCCATCATCATCGGTAAATACAAGTTCCTCGCCTCTGGCATCATAGTACAATGGCACCGTAGCATTATCCTCAACAGCCCTCTGGAAATCATAGGTTGATATGTAATCACCAAAAACCTTCTTAGTAATCTCATCATCTTTAAATAATGGCGTTCCAGTGAATCCGATGAAGCTGGCATTTGGTAGTGCATTTCGCATGTTTAAAGACAAGGTGCCATACTGTGTTCTGTGAGCTTCGTCGGTTATTACGATAATATCGTCACGCTCTGAGTAAGGTTTTTTAGGGTCGACTTTTTCATTGAATTTTTGAATGAGAGTAAACACTAAGGCTTTCTGCTGGCCGATCAGTGCTCTGAGATCTTTGCCGCTATCCGCTCGACAAGGATCTTTATCGTTGTCCACTAAACCACAACCTGCAAAGGTTTTATATATTTGAGTATCCAAATCTTCCCTGTCAGTCAGCACAACAAAACTGTAGTTTCCACCTAATTTACGATGAACCATTTGTGCAAAGAAGACAATTGAGTAGGACTTGCCAGATCCTTGTGTATGCCAGAAAACTCCTAGCTTTCCTAGACGTTCATTACGGTTTATCACTGCATCAATAGCACGACTTACACCAAGGTATTGGTGATTTCTAGCAACAATTTTTACTAGTTTTCCTGAACTCTCATCAAATAATGTAAAGTTCTCGAAAATATCCATCAAATTGCTTTTGAAACAGGTCCCTTTTAATAAAGTTTCCATATCCACTACACCTGATTCATTTTCTTTCAGTCGCTTCCAGTCATTGAAATGTTCAAACTTACTAGAAATTGAACCTATCTTGGCATCGATTCCGTTTCCTAGAATAATAAATGCATTGTGATGAAATAGGTGAGGGACGGTATCTTTGTAATCAGCAAGGTTTTGTTCATAAGCTGCGCGAATATCTTTATGAACATTTTTAACTTCCATAAACACAAGGGGGATGCCATTCACAAATCCAACAAGATCAGCTCTGCGTCGATATATATCACCCTTTATCCAAAATTCACGAACTAACAAGAAATGGTTATTTTCGTAATCATCAAAGTCAAACAAACGGAGACGTTTTTTAACGCGATCCCCTTTTTCATTTTGGAAAGTCACCTCAACGCCATTTTTATGTAGCGCATACTTCTCTTTATTGGCAACCACTATATTAGTTGACGAAGACGCTTCACAAACAATACGAAGCGCTTCCTGGTAAGCAATATCAGGTAAACCAGGGTTAAGCGTAATTAGTTTCTCGCCTAGATATCGTGTCAGTACAGTTTCTTGTTCGGAAAGCCTACCTAAGTCACCCTCTTTGCCAAGCTTTTCATGCATGCCATAAACTGATTCATCCCAATACAATTCATTGAGCAAATATTCCGCAGTGACTTCCTGAACTAACGTTTCTTCTGTCATGGCCATGAAAAAATCCTTCTATTTGCTATTCTCAATTTTATAACGTACAGGCCGATTAAGTTTTTTTACAACCCCTTCATCTTCAGCTCGCTTCAACCAATTTGTAAGTTGTGACTTATGAAGCTGGGTTTGTTCGATCAAATCTTCTAGCTTAATAGGTTCTTGTGCCAACCTATTAAGCTCTTCAATGAATAATTGATAAAAATCAATAGAACCAGCTTTGGACTCTGAACTACCAGAAATGGTTTCGTTTGAAGAATCACCTTGCTCTTCTGCTTCGATCACTTTTTCTTCTGAAGTATGTTCAGCTTCGAGTTGAACTTGTTCTATTGGAGCCTTGACTTCAGGTTCATCTAGCAATCTTGGCTGCTCAGGCATAGAAAAGAGATCCGCCTGTTCTATTGAGGATTGCTCTACATGCCTACTTGCAATGTTAAATAAGTCTGAGACAGCAAAGTTAGTAGTATAATCCTCTAACCAACGGCCACCTTTACCAACCAAATCAGCATTTGCAGCATCTTTGTCGTTAGTTTGTTTTACCCAAAGTGGCACCCATGCTTTTTTTAAATTTTCTTCCGCACCGTTAAGTGTGCCGCCTTTTTTACCTGAGTGTATAACCAAGGAGCTATCCGCCAAGCAATAGATATATTTGTTTCTTGCCATGGCATTGCCAGCACTAAATCCTGCTTCAGGGTAAAAGGGGGATACCAAAACTGCATGGCCATCCATTAAACCTTTACGCCATTTGCTGCTTGTAGCTGCTTTTAGAAGGCTATCTGCCATAACGCCTATAACAGCGCCGCCTGTTCGAACTGCGCCCAACATAGCAGTTTCATCAACACCACGAGCGCCACCTGATACAATGGCAATATTCTCAAAGGCTGCTTTTGCACCTATTTCATCGGTGAAGGCTAAGTCACTGTCACTCGCATTGCGCGAACCGATAACGGCCAATCCCCGCTCATTTAATAAATCTTTATTACCGCACCCAAATAGGACTGGGGGAGAGTCATTCTTCAAGCGTTGTTTAAGCCGTCTTGGGTATTGCGGGTCAGAACGTGTAACGACCCATAAACCTGCTCGCTGCCATTTCTCCATTGCAAGAGCTAAGCTGTGGCCTCGATTCAATAGCTCAATAATGCGCTCCGCACTAATTCGAGAGTCAAACCAACCTTTCAATAATGGTGCAGGGTCTTGCACCAACAAATCCGCCGGGGTAATGGACTTTTCTTTAAGCCATAAAGCAAATCGCCCCCACTCTGCATTAGTCAGCGGTTTAGTTTTTTCACTGCTCGCTTTCGAGAAGTAGCTTGTCAATAACAACGTTGCTTGCGCTGTTGATGACAATGTTTTGGAAATACTCATGAATCTTTTACCGATGATGAAGCTAGAGCAATCGGATAAACCAAACCACTACCAGCTTGTTGTAATAATGCAGCTATCACTGTTAACGTCCAACCAGAGTCAACTATGTCATCCACTAATAACACAGGCTGATCTCGATAAAGTTGTGTCACTTGGAACGCACCATCTAAGTTACGGCATTGGTGGAACCGATTTTGCTGCCCTTTTTGTTGTTGGTTGCTTTTAACTTTGCTAACCGCATCTACAAAAGGTAAACCTAATCTTGCGGCTAGTCGTTGAGCAAAGTCTGGTACCAATTCAGGATGGTTCCTAGAAGGTACGCAGCATATCCATTGAGGTGCAGGGTTAGGTTGCCAGCGTTGTTGTATCATTGCAGCCATAGCTTCAACCAACTCATCGCAGAATCGACCATCATGCTTGTTATCTGCAACCGTTCGACCCCATCCAGCATCTCCCCATCGTGATAGCACACGCCCTTCTTGTGCTCTAATTTGCTGTGGAAGATTTCCTCTGAACCCATATTCTTGAAACGCATTTGCCGCGACCTGAACGTTTGGCTTAATGACCATTTCAGCATGTTTTAAAAATGTGCCAGCTCGATGCACTAGAGCTGGTTCAATTGCAACATCTACAACAGCTTGTTCAAGACAAGAAGCACACTTGCCGCAAGGAGTAGGGTCATGATCATCTAATGCACAGCGTAAAAATGTCATCTTACAACCAGCATCTTGAATATACGATTGCACTTCTTGCCACTCTTGAACTCTTTGTCCTGTTAAATGAGCAATTCTGGCATGATCCATTTGGTAGCGAATAGGTGTTCTTAACCAGCGGCTACCTTCTTTAATTACTGGCGCGGGGTTTTCGACACTAAGCAACTTGAGCACTTTTTCAATCTGGCCCTGACGCAAGTTAGTTTGCTCTTCAATATTACGAAGTGAAAGTCCATCACTCTGTTCAAGTATGTTTAATATTTCGTCAACCTGTTGGCCTGTAGGGAAGGCTGAATCTCTAAAGAATGCATGAATATCTTGGTCTTCAACTCCCGACATAAGCACGCCTAACGCGTGTTCAATTCCACGACCTGCACGCCCAACTTGTTGATAATAAGCAACAATAGAGCCCGGCGCTTGATAATGAATAACAAAGCTTAAATCTGGTTTGTCATAACCCATACCCAAAGCCGTCGTTGCAACAAGCACTTTCAAGTCGTTATGTAAGAGTAACTCCTCAAGGTGTTGCCGGTATAAGTTACTATTTTCAAACCCTTCCGCTTCTACACTGCCATGGTAGGCTTTTGCATCTATGCCATTCTCACATAGCCAATTAGCAACTTGCTCTGCGTCTCGCACTGTTAGGGTATAAACAATACCAGTGCCAGATAAGGTAGGAATCAATTGTGCAAGCCATGCTAAACGAGATGCTTGATCGGGGAGTGTCATTGCTTGTAACGCTAAACTTTCTCGTATTAACGGACCTCGGTGAATTTGAATATCACCAAGCTGCGTTTGTATATCTTCAACGACTCTATCATTTGCAGTAGCAGTAGTACCTAACACAGGGGTGTTGGCCGGTAGCTGGCGTAAAATATTAACAATGCGCCTATAATCAGGGCGGAAATCGTGACCCCAATCCGATATACAGTGGGCTTCATCAATCACCATCAAGGCGATACGGTCAGCAATAGGCTGTAAGACAGTTTCAATGAAGTTATCGTTGGCTAATCGCTCTGGAGAAATCAGCAAACAATCTACTTGATTATTAAGAATACGTTGAGTGACAGATCTCCACTCATCTGTATTAGTGGAGTTCATGGTTTCAGCAACGATACCTAAACGCGCAGCAGATTCAATTTGATTGCGCATCAGCGCTAGCAAAGGCGAAACGATAATGGTCGGCCCCATACCGCGATCACGAAAGATTTTGGTACTGATAAAATAAACCGAGCTTTTACCCCAGCCAGTTCGCTGGACTACTAAGAGTTTCTGACGATGGTTAACGAGTGCATCAATGGCTTCCCATTGTCCATCTCGAAATTCCGCCGTAGGATTTGCCAACGCTGTTTGCAATAATTGTTGTGCTTGTGCTCGGTTCATTATCATTCCTTGATTTAAATAGTTAGTTCGCCGCTCATTAATTTAGGCAGCAGTAAGTCGCGGGCTTTTGTTAACGATGTATTTTGTTTCTCAAGTAGGAACTTCTGCTCAATTAACGGCGCAACGTTTGATCTAAATTCTTTTTGCAGAAGCTCGGATGGAACCAATAATTTTGCACCACCCAATATTTGAGCATTTGCGTTTGGCTGTGCTGCTCCACCAGCATTACCGCGAACAAAATCTTTGTACTGCTCTGACTCCATAAAAATACCGAGAATCAAGTCGTCAACAATAGATTTGTTAGGTGAAAACTTAACCAAGTAGGATGCGTAGATTACAGGCTCACTCAATGAAGGCATCCGTTTAGCATAACCCACGGTTGCCCCAGTTCTGGCTACAACAATATCACCTTCTCCAAGCTGGTATTTCTTTGTTGTAGCTTCGTCTGCCTCACAGTAGGGGACGTTCGCCCAACTAATAGAGCTAGGGACGATATCTGTAATTCTCAAGAATTTTGGACCAATAGCATCTTGATTAGCACTTGCAGTATAACCGTAGGAGGGTTTTTCACAACACTCTGCGACAGATAATCGCGTCCACCCCTCAGGCACACCATCGGTAATATTAACTTGCTCATGGCCAGGAAAGCGCAGATGAACAAACCACTCCTGATAAAGCAGGCGAGCTGATTCTTCCAGTAACTGGATACGGCGGCGATTGTTTTCAATGAGATCGTCATAGGACGATATAAATTCTGATGCTCTAATCTGTTCAGAAATGTCAGGACATGGGATCTTAACCGTGACCAAATCTCTTATGGGCAATTGAGGTTGAGCAGCTCCTGATCTAATTGAATCTACCTTCTTTAGAAAGAGTTGAGATCTCAGGTATGAATATAGAAATGGTGCATAAAACTTATTTTGATCAACTCTAAGAATTACCATTCCTGAGTTAATACGCATATTTTCATAGGGTATGCTTTCATTGAAAAAAGCACTATTTCCAATAGTCCCGCGTGTCGTTAAGACCACATCATTCCGACTCAGCTTCCCTTTTCTAAGAGCGCTATCTTTTTGCTCATCTATAAATTGAACAGTATCGAATTTGAAACCGCTCTTGGTAACATTGGTTGCACTCAAAAATACGCAATACCCTTTTTCATGAAACTCGTTTTGTTTTGGGTAATTCTTACCTCTGTCACCGTCTATAACATCAATAGGCAACTCACTTAAAGGCAACTCACGCCAACTCATAACCCCAACTCCTCAAAGTTACGAGCAATTTTTTCGGCGAGCTCTACGGCTTCGTTATTTAAGCCTTGCAGCTCAATATGAATGTCACGTAGGGCTTCTTCAAAGTCGAAATCTTCATCAACTTCCTCTGGCGCGACACCGACATAACGGCCTGGCGTTAAACTCCAGTCGGCTGCTTCAATTTCTGTTTTATCTACCAGCTTAACCAAGCCCTCAACATCGCAAAGTTTACCCTCTGGGAATCGGCTTAATAACCAGTGCGCTTGCTTATAGAAGTAACGTACTTGTTTGAGTTGCTCTACGGCCAGCTTGCGAGCTTCATCGGCGGTTTTCTTTAGATTAGTGCGGCTACGGCCATTGAGTAATGCGTTATCCCAAAGTTCGCTTTCTTTCGCTTCATTGGCTTCAGCGAGTTCGATAACGCGAGTTGCCAGTTTATACGCTAAATCGACTTCTTTAACTAAGTTGCGACTTTGATCCACCAGCTCTTTTAAGCAGGTATCCTTGTCCGTAAAACTCAATAAGCTTGCAGCATCGTTGAATTTATTGCTGCCCCATGAGTTTTGCAGTTCCTTCGTTAAAGCTTGGAATGCAGCCCAACCATGCTCTACAGAGTCTTTTGCATTGAGGAAGTCTTGATAAGGTTCGGTGTTTACCTTGTCCTGTTGCAGCTTTTCCATAAACGGCTTAAAGGCGTTATTTAGCTTACCTAATTGCTCTATAAAATCTGGAAGTGATTTACATTTTGGCTCTTCCACACTCTCGCATTGACCAGCTTCAAGTAGCGACCTTTTAATGTATTGTTGAACCAGTTCGATAAATCTTTGGCCTTCACCACGATAAAGCCAGATTATCGCGGTTAAGTTTTGCTGTTGCTCAGGGCTGAAGTCATAAATTTTTCGAGTGACTTTACGGTATACATTACGCGCGTCCAGCATGAGCACTTTATCGTTTAAATGCTTTGGCTTATTTTTATTTAGAAACCAAAGCTGACATGGAACTGAGCGGGTATAGAAAAAGTTACCGCGAATATCAACCATGATATCTACATGGCCTGTTTTCACTAATTGCTCGCGTACCTTAGCTTCATCTCGCCCAGCACTGGATGCCTGAGAGGACATTACAAACCCTGCTTTGCCTGTAGCGTTTAAATAGCTGTAAAAATACTGGATCCAAAGATAGTTACCATTGCTGACTTTTTTGTTTTTATTTACACCAGGCAAGCCAAAAGGTAAGCGACGTTTATCGCCTTTTATCTTGTCGGCATCAACTTCGTCGACGTTAAATGGCGGGTTTGCCATTACATAATCGACGGTACCAAATAATCCTTCATGTGGGTCGTTGTAGTAAGTAATTGCTGATTCGCCACCTTCTACGTTTCCCTCTAACCCGTGTACCGCTAGATTCATTTTGGCCAGGCGTGTTGTCACACGGTTTTTTTCATGCCCAAAGAAGGTCAGTTCATGAGGGTCTTGCGCATGGCGTTCCATAAAATGTGCACTTTGAACAAACATGCCACCAGAACCACAAGCAGGATCGAATATCTTACCGTGGTCTGGCTCTAGCACATTTACCAATAATTGAACTAATGACACAGGTGTGAAGAACTCGCCTCCATCATGAGCCCCTTGATCAGCAAACTGGGTAAGGAAGTATTCATAAATACGACCAAAAATATCACCTGTCGCCTTTTTTAATTCTTCAGGGTTTAACGTACGCAAAAGCATGCCCAAAACATCATTTGGAATATTGTTATATTCCTGTTTGGGAAGCTGATTACGCAGATTGGAGTAATCAGCTTCGATAGACTCCATGGCATGGATAATAGCTTCAGCGCGATTATCGGCATCCTTCAAAGCTATCAGATAATCAAACTGTGCTTCTGTTTTAAGGTAAATCGCGCTTTTTTTAGAAAAGTCTTCTTTCGTTAGAGCACGGGTTTTGCCGCCACGACTCGGCAAGGTTGCGACAATGTCATCTTTAACTGATAAATAACGGCTGTATGCGTGGCGTAAAAAGATCAGCCCCATTACAGGTAAAAAGTACTCATTACTAGCCAACTCAGAGTTGGCGCGTAGGGTATCAGCCGATTTCCACAGGCGTTTTTCTATTGCTTCAATGTTTTCCAGTTGTGCCATGGATTCTGATTCCTAATTATTTTTTGATTTATTTGGGTCTTGTTCATTGGCTCGATTGTGTTGTTCGGCAATATATTGCTCCAACTCACTTTGCTTAAACCGCCAAGAGTTACCTACTTTAAAACCAGGTAGCTCGCCGCTTGCAGCTAGCCGGTAAATGGTGCGCTCATTAACTTTTAGATAGTCAGCGACGTCTTTAATAGTCAGAATAGGGTCACTCATGACGAGAAATCTCACCAGTGTCGAAAAAGTACAATTGAGTTCAGTTTACTCTTTTACGTATGTAGATCAATAAGTGAGGTGATGAATGGGCAATTAGAGGTCGGGGAAGAACTTTTTTAAATCACGGTGCAAATTAGCGGGACAGTCACCAATAGCTCGCCAGTATTCAACAATACCTTTAATCTTTTTTAAATCAGCATGATTACTGTCATGCATAATTTTAAGTAACTCTAATGTCGGCATAACTGGAACTTCAAATTCTTTTGCAAGTTCTGTCATATCTTGGTCGTCGGTGACAACTGGAACGCCTAGCTCTAAAGCATAAGCGATATATAAAGCATCTACTCTCGATGGACCAGGTAGTTCGGTTTGAACAAAATCCCAAATAAAATCAAAGTTAGTGAGAATAGCTCTTTTTTGCTTACGACCAACAGTTGGAAAGCTTTTGCGATTTTCTAAATACTCTTCCTCGTCAACCCAAGGGAATTTAGAGTTTAATCGCCTATTAGCTAGCTCATCATTTAATTCAGGCAGGATATATAAACAATATTCATTGTCGCCGAAAGGCACAAATAATAGTGGTCGTATTGTTTGTGCTAATCTGAGGTAAGAGTTGGTATCTACAAGTATCTTTGATTGAGGCATTAAGTTAACTCAGAGTGTATGCTCCGAGCATCGAGCAATGGCATGTCCATAACCACTTGTACATATCCAGGGCCCTTGTTTTGCTCTTTTAGGTATTTTCTAAGTAACTCGAAGAAAGGTGTCTCAAACGCGTTCTCTGTTTTATTTATAAAATCTCGTGCATCGAGCTTCTGAATATCACCTAATAACGCATCACTTAAGTTATGAAAGCGTTTGTTAAAATTAGTGACTGCACCAAAGAACGCCTTACTTAACTCAATTTCTGGTAAACCTTTATATGCCGCGTATTTATTGGTTTGCCCTAAAACGGTATAAGGCGATATGGTTTGCTCGTCAGCCAACTCAATTACTTTCTGTATTTTTGCAGCGCTAGTTCTTTGCTGGTTTAACTCTGTATATGCTTTTTCAGCAAGAGCAGATGGAAATAACAAAGCGCCAGCAAAATCATCCGCAAAATCTTCTGCATCATCACCAGAAAGAGAAGGAGACAAACAGTGGCCAAGTTCATGTGCCATCCAAAACTTAAAATCATGGATGTTTGTGTCTAAATTTAGATAAACCCAAGTTGTTTGAGAGTCAGGTAAGTGGATATGTATAGCATTCTCATGACGCTGCTTTGTACCCCACAAAGCAGGAACCACAACGGCTTGAAGTTCAGTAAACCTGCGAATTAAATGGTCGAAGTCAACTGTTTCAATTTCACCTAACTTAATATCTGTACGAACTTTAGACGTTACTTGACGTAAGTAGTCATAATCACGGTTCGGTGATTTTAGCACTGGTGGCATTTCCAGTGTTTCAAAAGGTAGGTAAGGTACTAGGTGACGTAAAAAGCGACCTATTTCTTGTGCTTTTTCTATATGATGATCTTTCGTCTTTGCACCTGCTTTTTTGCGAAAAGCAATCAGTGGAGCGTTCGGCTCATCGTTTATTACAAGCTCTTCAAAACTTAGCTGTAAGAGCTTTGCAAGCTTCAAAAGTTTATTAGGTCTTGGGAAAGATTTGGCATTTAGCCACTGTGAAACAGCTTCTTTTGTTACGTCCAAAGACTCAGCGACTGCGGTTTGATTCAACCCAGCTTGTTCCATTGCATCTTGTGCGCTTTTGATATTAAGTCTCTTTTGCATGGCGAGCAGTATATAGCGGAGTCAAGTTTTGTCAAGTTTACAGTAAGTATACATTGTGAACAAAAAACGGCCACATATCGTGACCGTTTTTGTTTCGTACTTTGTACCAGTAGCGAGCTTATAAGTTTCGTACTTTCAAATTTGTTGCGCACATTAATCAATGTTTCGAACATTATTTAACGTGCACATTGTCGTTACCAGTTACAGATCACTCCACCGTAACACTTTTTGCGAGGTTTCTTGGCTGATCCACATCCGTCCCTTTAATTAACGCGACGTAGTAAGACAACAGCTGTAGCGGCAGTGTGTATACAATGGGCGCAATAGGCGCATCACAGTGTGGTACGTCGATAACGCGCATGGTCTCATCGCCCGCAAAACGGGCATCTTTGTCGGCAAATACGTACATGATGCCGCCCCGCGCCCGCACCTCTTCCACATTCGATTTTAGCTTTTCCAGTAGCTCGTTGTTCGGCGCTACCACAATCACCGGCATTTCTTCATCGATAAGGGCTAACGGGCCATGTTTAAGTTCACCAGAAGCGTAAGCTTCAGCATGAATGTAAGAAATTTCTTTAAGCTTAAGGGCGCCTTCCATAGCAATGGGGTACTGATCGCCGCGACCTAGAAACAGGCTGTGGTGTTTGTCGGCAAATTCTTCGGCTAAGTCTTCTATGCCTTGCGTGATGGTCAGCGTTTCTTCTAATTTTGCGGGCAAGCTGTGCAACGCACTAACAATGTCTTGCTTGTCTTGTGCGGCCATGCCGTTGTATTCACCTAGCGCCAGTGTCAGCATTAAAAAAGCCGTTAACTGAGTGGTGAACGCTTTGGTTGAAGCAACACCAATTTCAGCACCCGCCTGTGTCATAAAGGCTAAATCTGACTCGCGAACCAGGGAAGAACCTGGCACGTTGCAAATCGCCAAACTGGCGTTGTAACCTAGCTCTTTGGCTAACCTTAACGCGGCTAACGTATCGGCGGTTTCGCCCGACTGCGAAATAGTAATCAGTAGGCTGTCAGCATGCACAACCGATTTGCGGTAGCGAAATTCTGAAGCAATTTCTACATTGCACGACACATTGGCATATTGCTCTAGCCAATACCGCGCGGTCATGCCAGCATGATAACTGGTACCACAGGCCACAATTTGCACATGCTTAACCTTAGACAATATGGCATCAGCTTCTTTACCAAAGGCATCACGGGTTAGCCCACTTTCCCCCAGTCTGTCTTTTAGTGTATTGCGTACAACTACCGGCTGTTCGTGAATTTCTTTAAGCATGTAATGGCGATACATGCCCTTATCACCAGCGTCGTGCTCTACATTCGACTCTATGACTTCTCGCTCTACAGGACGTCCGTCTTTATCAAAAATCGCCACGCTTCTTCGGGTAATTTCAGCCACATCGCCTTCTTCTAAGAAGATAAAGCGGCGGGTTACAGGCAATAGTGCCATTTGGTCAGAGGCAATAAAGTTTTCACCTAACCCTAAGCCAATCACAAGGGGGCTGCCTGAACGCGCGACCACAACACGGCTGGGGTCTTCTTTGTCCATGATAACGGTACCGTATGCACCGTGGAATTCTTTCACCGCGCTTTGTACCGCACGCAATAGTGTTTCACCGGTTTTTAACGCCTCGTGCACTGTGTGGGCAATGGTTTCAGTGTCGGTATCGCTGCCAAACACGTAGCCTTTTTCTTTCAGGGCATTACGTAATTTCTCGTAATTTTCAATGATACCGTTGTGAACCACGGCTACGCGCTCATTAGAAAAATGGGGATGTGCGTTGGCTTCGGTTACGCCGCCATGGGTAGCCCACCGTGTGTGCGCAATACCCGTTGTACCTAATGCTTCGCCCTGGGCCACCGCATCGGCTAACTCTTGCACCTTACCTGTTCGGCGAATGCGAGTTAAGATGCCATCGTTTTGCAATAGGGCAACACCAGCAGAATCGTAGCCGCGATACTCAAGTCGTTTTAACCCTTCTAGCAGAATTTCAACTACATTACGTTCGGCAACAGCGCCAACAATTCCACACATAATTATTCTCCACTTGGCGCAGCAATTAATACCGTCACGCCCTGATTTTCAATTTTGAGTTTGTCTTGATTGCTAATACCGTCATCGGTGATCAACACAGAAATTTGTTCCCAACCTAATTCTAAATTCGGCATTTTATGGGTGAGTTTTTTCGAACTGGCGAGTATAACAACCTTACTGGCAGCCGCCGCCATTGCGCGAGTGACGCCAATGAGCTCATTAAATGTTGTGGTGCCTCGATTGACATCAATGCCTGCTGCGCCAATAAATGCAATGTCAAAACTATAGGCGCTAACCAGCTGTTCAGCCATAGCGCCTTGAAAAGACTGTGATTGGCCATCCCACGTACCGCCCACCATCAACACTGTGGGCTCTTTTTCACTTTGGGTTAAAAAGTTCGCCGTAGAAAGCGTATTGGTCATAACGACTAAGTCATTTATCTGTGTCAAATAGGGCAACACAGTGGCGGTAGTAGAGCCACAATCGATAACAAGCTTGGTACCAGGCTTAACTAATTCGGCAGCCTGCTTACCTATTACGCTTGTTTTTGGGTTTTCTGTTGGCTGTGGTGGTGCGCTTCTATGAAAGCCTTTAGCCGCTGAAGTGTCGGTACTCGGGGAGGGCACGGGCACTGCTCCACCAAACTGGCGAATGAGAACACCTAGCTGCGCGAGGGCAGCTAGGTCTTTTCGAATGGTCACTTCAGAGGTATTAAATTGCGCAGCCAGCTCTTCAACCTGAGTTTGACCCTGTGCATTTACCCACGCCACTATTTTCTGGCGACGTTCCTCGACTGACTTGCTGCTCTTCAACGCACCCTCAATATTTATTTTTACTTTCAAAACGAAAGATATAAGTTTTAAACTGAAAGCATCGTAAGTTAAAATGAAACTTTGATCAAGGGCGCTGTTTAAATATACGTCAGTGTTTTACCTGTTTCACTGGCCTTTATCGCCAGTTCCATCACCCGTATAACTGGGATAACGGTGCTGGCATCAGCGGGTGAACGCTCTGCATGCTCAATAGCATGAGCAAGCCGAGTGAAAAAAGTAAGGTATTCACCTTTTTGGGTAGGAATAGTCTGTTCCACCACGTCTCCGCTTTCATTGACTAGCGCTAATACGCCATCCTGTGTGGGTTCTGAGGTCGCCCAACTTGCATCGTCAAAAGGAAGGCCAGCACGTAATTGGTTTTCCTGAGGATCTAAATGGAATTTACGGAAGCTGCCTTTAGTGCCCTGTAAATCATATCGCAGGGTGGTGCCCGCCTGAAAAGCGCTACTGCCTAGCTTAATCATTTTGTCAGTGTAATGAAGTGTTATGTCGAAGGTATCATCTGATTGTCCACCTTCTCGTAAGGTAAGTATGTTTGCAGACACTGCCTTTGGCTGGCCAAACAATTGTAGTGCTTGATCGATCAAATGCGGGCCCAAATCCCAGAAGATACCACTTCCGGGACCTGCATTTTCTCGCCATCTATTCCTAGGTACAGGACGAAATCGGTCGAAACGACTGTCCAATCGTTTAATGTCGCCAAGGGTACCTTCCTTGATTAACGCTGCCAGTGTAAGAAAATCGCCATCAAAGCGTCGGTTTTGGTAAACACACAGTTGTTTACGCTGTGCGTTAGCCAGTGCAACGAGTTCGGTGGCGTCTTGGCTACTTAAGGTGAAAGGCTTTTCTACTAACACGTGACAACTATGTTCTAACGCTATTTTAGCTTGAGGCGCATGAAGATGATTAGGGGTAGTGATCACAACTAAATCCACGTCATGAATTTTAAGCGCCTCTTCTAGTGAAGCGTACACTTCTGCGTGAGGTAAAACCGCTTTAACCGCGTCTGGCTTAGAAGAGATAACCACATCAACAGAAAACTGTGGCAAATAATTCAAAAAGGGTAAATGAAAAGTGGTGGCGGAGAATCCAAAGCCAACCAATAAGGTAGAAATCATTTCAAGAGCCTATGTTAATTGGAGACCATTTTGTAAGTGAGTATACACTATCAATATACCGCAAGGATGTAAAAGCAAGAAGGCTAAGTAGGTTGAAGGAGAATAGATAAGAGGCCTAAAAGAAAGAAAAGCGAAACCAGCACAGCTTCGCTTTGGTGTATTTGCCACTCTATTAGAAATAGCCTGACTTTACTTCTTAGTTGGGCGAGGCCAATTTGCAATATTGCGCTGCTTGCCGCGGGCAACCGCAAGCGCATTTTCATCAACCTTCGAGGTTATTACTGACCCAGCTCCAACCGTGGCGTTATCGCCAATGGTGACAGGCGCCACCAGCGATGAGTTTGACCCAATAAATGCATTTTGCCCAATGGTCGTTTTAGATTTATTAACCCCATCGTAATTACAGGTAATCGTCCCCGCTCCAATATTGGCGTTAGCCCCTACGGTGGCATCACCTAAATAGGTCAGATGGTTGGCTTTGGCCCCTTCGCCAAGCACGGCTTTCTTCATCTCAACGAAGTTACCCACCTTCGCTTTGGCGTGCATTACCGCACCAGGACGTAGGCGAGCATATGGCCCTACTGTGCAGTACTCACCCACAAGCGCTTCTTCAATAATTGAATTGGCTTCTATTACCGTATTATCGGCAATTTCGCAGTTGCGTAAAATACAGTGAGCACCAATTTTTACGTTGTTGCCTAAAATTACCGTCCCTTCAACTATCACGTTGATGTCTATTTCTACGTCTTCACCCGTAGTGAGCTGGCCACGTAAATCGAATCTGTTTGGGTCGGCAAACGTTACGCCATTCATCATTAATTCGTTTGCATGGCGACGTTGTAATGCCCGTTCTAAATGTGCCAGTTGCAGGCGATTGTTAACCCCTTCCACTTCTACAATATCTTGCGGGTGCGCGGCATTGATGCGCTTGCCTTCTTTCGCTGCCATGGCAATAACGTCGGTGAGGTAATACTCACCTTGGGCATTATCGTTACTTAATGCGTTTAACCAGCGTTTCAAATCTTGACCCGACATCATCATCATGCCGGTATTAATTTCTTTTATCTCGCGCTGTGCATCGGAAGCGTCTTTATGTTCAACAATGGCGGTAATATTGTCATTTTCACGAATAATCCTGCCCATGCCCGTTGGGTCGTCAAGTTCAACGGTTAACAACGCCAAATCGCAACGGCTTTTTACCTCAATAAGCTTCGCCAGTGTTTCTTCACGAATAAGAGGGGCATCACCGACTAATACCATAACGTCTTCGTCGTCGCTGATGTGAGGCACCGCTTGTTTTACAGCATGCCCTGTGCCCAACTGTTCTTCCTGCAAGCACCAATTGAGGTTGTCGCCCTGTAATGCCGCTTTCAGCTGCGTTTTACCATGGCCATAAATTAAGTGAATATTGTTTGCATCCAAGGCGTCTACGGTATTGATAATACGCTGCACCATAGGTAAACCTCCTACTTTGTGCAGCACTTTTGGTAATGCAGACTTCATGCGAGTGCCTTTTCCGGCCGCTAATATCACCACTGAAAATGCCATTTCATTCCTTTCACATTGTTCGTATTGGAAACTGGATATAGTGTAACGAAGGATTCCAAAGAATTCAGCGATTCATTTTAATCCTTCGTCCATAAGTCTAACCTACGCTGAACAGCCTAGCAGTTCATTAAAGCAACAGGTATACTCACTCCTTTATTTGTATTCGTTCAGTCAGGCAAGGGAGTATGCGTAGTCTGTGAACACATTTCGAACTCTTCACCGAAGTCTTCTAGTGTTATTTGCTGTTGTGGTCATCGCAATCGTGACACTTGTTCACTTTAGTGTATCTAAAATCGTAGCAGAGCAAAGTCGGGCCCAGCAACAATCACTGTCGCCGGCTATTTCTCTTATTGTCGAACAACTTTTAAAACCCCTTCATACGTCTGAGGCATTAGGCCATTCCACCGAATTAGTGCATTTGATGGACGGTGAAACCTTGGATGAAGACGCCATTTTTGCCAGTTTAACTCGGCTTGAAGAGAAATTTGGCCTGTCTTTCTTTATTGCCAGCGAAACTAGTCGCAAGCTTTATAATTCAGACGGCAGCACGCTTGATTTAATTGAAGGCGAGGTTAGCTGGTATTTTAAGTATCGCGACTACCCGGAAGATGCTGTAGCCGATATTGGTAAATGGGAAGATACCCATTTTTATATCGACATTAAAATTTACGACTTTGACGGAAAATTTCTCGGCTTTTTTGGTATTGGCAAAAGCCTTCGTAGTTTCTTAAGCGTATTTGATAGCTACAAAAAGCAATACGGTTACGATTTCCTTTTTGTCGATGGCAATGGCGATATTATGTTGTCTTCCGACCCCAAATTAATTGCCACTTACTCTGATTTTACGAACCTCTCTGAATTACCTTGGTATGCCAGTTTGCCACTCAGCGTGCGAAACGATCAAGCGCTGAATAATAAGTTGGTGACTATCGATCAGAAAGATTATTTAATCGCCGAGGTAAAGCTAAACCAATTTGGTTGGACGGTATTTCTGTTAAGCCCGTTAGAAGATAGACAAACAGAGATCTCTCAGGCGTTTATTTTCAGCGTCGTCACCTTATTAGTGGTGATATTTTCGCTATTCCTGCTTATCTACAACTTGCTTTACTATTTCCGCCGCGACATGCAGCCTGACATGGTTGTGCGCCATGCGAATAGATTGCCTGACAGAGCGGCCGTTGAGTTGATTTATCAGTCGTTGTTGAAAGAAGAAAAGTCGATAAGCGTTGTACTTGTAAGCTTAGATGACTTCTCCCATATTTCCGACGCATTCGGCCGCAATACTGCCGATGATATACTCGACAAAGTGGCGGGCTATTTGGCGGATAACCTACGAGAGCAGGATGTACTAGGTCGTTGGAGTAGCGAAGAATTTATTGTTTTGCTGCCACAAACTGGCCCTCATGAAGCGTTTGATACAGCACAAGGTTTACGCCACGGCATTGCAACCTTGCCGCCACCAATAGGGCAAAACTCACTGGAACTTACCGCTTCATTCGGTATTTCGTTTACGGCGTCTACCCGCATGTTGAACGAAGTGACTGCCCACGCAGAAGACGCCCTTTATCAAGCTAAACGAGATGGCAGTAACTTAGTTCGCATGCAACTTATTGATTAATGTCATTACGCGTCTTTAACCCGCCGGCGTAATGGCTTTTTCTGTATAGCGTTAACCACACCTGTGGTTAGCGCTACGCCAAACAAAATCATTAAGCCACCAATAATGGTTTGTAACGACAAGTGTTCGCGTAGGAATATAATTCCCCAGATAATGCCAAATAAAGGCACAAGATAGGCAACGGTTATTGCTTTGGCTGGGCCAATATCTGCAATGAGCTTAAAGTAAAGAATGTAAGCAATACCGGTTCCAGCCACCGCCAGTGCAATGGCATTAAACCACGCGTTAAGGCTTGGCATGGTGTCAGGCAAGGTGGCTAACGCAAATGGCGCAAGCATGACAGTGGCCAATGCCTGACTTCCCGTCGCAACCACAAGCGGCTTCACCCCTTGCAGCCATTTTTTCATCATGCTGGCCGCCAAGCCATAGCCCATGGTAGCCAGCAAGGCGGTAACGATAGGTAAAAAGCTAATGTCTCCCTCGCCCAACTTCTGTTGGCTTATAATGGCAACTCCAACAAACCCCACCGCCAAGCCAGCAATAGCACTTTTTGTAAGTTTGTCACCTAGCCAAAGCCATGCAAACAAGGCCCCAAACATAGGTGCCGTGGCGTTTAATATGGCATTAACACCCGCTTCTAAATGCAAGCTACTGTAGTTAAACAGCACAAAAGGTACTGCTGTGTTTGCCATACCCACCAAGGCAATCGGCACCCAGTAACGATAGATTTGGCGTACCCCGCCCATAATAATTAATATCGGTAAAAGGACACAGGTTGCCAGTAGCGTACGTATCGCCACCAGCACATAAATACCGAATTCGGGGGCAGCCACGCGCATAAAGATAAATGAACCGCCCCAAATTGCCGCTAGTATCAGCAACGCTACTACATGCTTTATTGCCATAACACGCCCTGTGCTCCCTCTAAATTGAGTAAAAATTGTTTACGACTAAGTCCACCAGCATAACCGGTAAGTGTGTTATTGCTGCCGATAACACGATGGCAGGGCACGACAATGGCTATGGGGTTTTTCCCATTTGCCATGCCCACTGCACGTACGGCTTTAGGGTTTCCTATGGCATTGGCTATGTCGGCATAACTGGCTGTGTCACCGTACTTTATTTCACCTAGCGCTTGCCATACCTGATGCTGAAATGGGGTGCCCTTGGCCGCTAAAGGTAAATCAAACTGCGTCAGTGTACCTGAAAAATACCCGTTTAATTGCTTACAGGCCTCTTGCACAATAGCATTGTGTTGCGCGTTCGCGGTTGGCGCTGAAACAAAGGCAATGGCGGTGACACCACTGTCATTGGCGGTAACTTCAACAATGCCTTGCTCACTTTGAATATGCCCTGCATAAAAATTGCTGGGTTGCTGACGTTGTAGAGCCGATGTCATCGCTTACTTAACTCCCATAATTGTAGGGTGAGATAACTGCGCCAAGGCGCTGCTTTTTCCGCTGAAACCGGATATTTCGCCGCCATTTTTTTAACAATAAGATCGCCCGCTAAATACACATCAGGATCTTTCTCCCCACGCATCTTAATGTAATCTAGTGTCCATTGACCAACACCTTTTATTGCCATAATGGCATCATCCTCTGGGGTGGTACCACTTGGTTGTTGAGCAAAGAGCGACGCAAAAGATATCAGTGCTTGCTTTCGTGCATTAGGCATTCTCAAAAAAGACACATCACTGCTTGCCACCAGCTGCGGCGATGGGAATGCAAAGCCAGGGCATGTAACGGTACCTATGGGTGAATGCAGTTGCTTGGCTAACAAGGAAGCTTGCCCTATGGCCGCTTTTACACTGACTTGTTGCCCCACTATGGCCCTACAACCACTTTCAAATACGTCCCACGTGCCCGGTAAGCGGATACCGTCATCAATAAGAGCTAAAGGTAGCCCAGCACCATGAAGGCTGGCTTTAATCAATTGTGGGTCTGCATGTAAATCCAGTACGCCTTTTATCTTTTCAATAATACTGTGTAGCCCGTCTAACGAAGGCAAGCGCAATTCGACATCAAAGCCATTGGCATGGGCATTATGGGTCGCTTTTATTCGCCCCACTTCCCCCTTCACGCGAATATACCTTTGATAGCTATTATCGCTAACCGCTTCCACGCCCTCAATGGCACGCATCTTTAAAAAGTCTCGGACTTGTGGCCAATTGTACGGGGGAAGATAGGCCAGTCTAAGTGTTACGGTGGGTGCATTGCCCTTTACCGATTTACGCAGTGCTGAGGGCGTTGTTTTACAATACTGCTGCACGGCGCGCTGCAACTGACGAGACGACCCATAGCCAGCACTTAAGGCCACATCATCTACCGTCATTTCGGTTTGCTGCAATAACTGCTTGGCAAACAAAACACGATGTAAACTTTGATATTGCTTTGCCGATAGCCCAAGCCCACTTTGCAGCAGCTTGTTGAGATAGCGTTCACTAATCCCCAATCGCTCCGCTACATGACTGACAGGTTGGGAAGGAATATGGCTTAGCAACGAGATACCCCTTTTTACGGTAGTGGTGACACCCTGCCACGCGAATGAGCTTGGCGCGCTGTCGGGCCGACAGCGCAAACAGGGCCGGTACCCATGATGCAAAGCTTGCGTGGCATGCTCAAAATACTCCACGTTTTTTTCTAGTGGTAACTTCGCTGGGCAGATTGGACGGCAAAATATGCCGGTAGACTTCACTGCCACAAAAAAGCGGCCATCGAAGCGACTGTCTCGGCTTAATCTCGCTTGTGCGTAAACACGCCATTGCTCTTCAGTATCGCTTGCGCTGTTGGCTAACATTTATTGTGCACCTAATTACAAAACGAACAGTATGAAAGAAGTGTATCGCGGTTTTCGTGATGGTGTGCGACAAAATCGGAACTGACTATTATTTGAGGCAAAGTTGATAAACTGATGATGCATACGCATAATGTAGAAAAAATAATAATGCCAGCACCCCCACGGGCGTGCCCCAACTGAGCGAAATCTATGCTGCACACTTTCCGCTACGGGTATCAACGCCTTTTCTCTTTCATGCCTGTGTTTTTCGCCTTATTGTTGATGTGGTTAGCTTTACCTGCGCATGCCGAGAAGTGGTTAGACGATTACGCTAAACACGTTAAGCAACAAGCTAACAAGTATAACGTACCAGGCTATGCCTTTGTTTATTACGAGCAAGGTAAAGTTCCACAAGTATTTGTGTATGGTTATACCCATAAGGGCGGTGAGCGTATTAATGAAAATACGGTATTTAGGCTCGCGTCTGTATCTAAAACATTTACCGCGTTACTCACCGCCAAGCTGGTTGAACAAAACAGGCTAAAGTGGGAAACCCCAATCTCCACACTATTGCCCAATATTTCATTTGAAAAAAATGGCATGCAGTCGTTGCAGCTACAGCATATTGTGGGGCAATCCAGCGGCTTTATTCCCAATGCGTACGATAACCTAATTGAAGCTGATTACTCTCTTGAACGGGTGTTAATGTCCCTCTCGGAACTCACCCCCTTGTGCCGTCCAGGCGAATGTTACACCTATCAAAATGCCTTATTTGGCGCCTTGGAATACTATTTCAGCAATAACAACACCTCGTATTCTAGAGAATTGCAAAACCAGATTTTAACGCCGTTAGGCATGAGTGCGTCTAGTGCAGGTAAAGGCGGCTTATTAGCGTCTGCGTCTTGGGCTCACCCTCACATTGCCATTGCCCGTAATCGCTGGCGAGAAGGCAGAGTAGAAAGCAATTACTACCGTTTCTCCCCCGCCGCTGGCGTTAACGCCAGTATTCGCGACATGACCATTTATCTTCAAGCGCTGCTGGGCGAATTCCCTACAGTGATTTCAAAACAGATGATTGAAGAGGTGACAACGCCACGGGTAAGAACGCAGCGAGAAATAAGGCGTAGAGGGTGGCGTGGGCACTTAAATGACGCCCATTATGGTTTAGGTTGGCGGGTTTACGATTTTGATGGCAAGCGCATTAACTATCATGGTGGTTGGGTAAAAGGGTATCGCGCAGATGTTGCCTTTGCACCAGATTACAGCGTAGGGTATGTGATGCTAATGAATGCGGAATCTAACATGATTAACACCACTACCGCCGAGTTTTGGAAACGCTATTTTCAGCAAGCCGAACAACAGTAGTTCAGCTTGCTGTGTTACTTAGATTAAGGCTTAAGGTACGTGTAACCGCTTAAACAATTTTCATAAAAATCAGTCCAGCGTACGCCTTCTCTTGGATTTATGTTTCCACTAGACACGTGTCTGTCAATCAATCGTTTAACGTCTGACGCCATTGCCCGTGGATTGTATTGCATAATATTCAACACATCTTCCACAGACGAACCTTTCACCACTTCTTCAATGTAGAAGTCTTCTGGATCATCATCGTAACTAAAGATATGCACTTCGTTTAGGCGCCCAAACAAATTATGCATGTCTCCCATCACATCTTGGTATGCCCCGGTTAAGAATAGCCCCACATAATAAGGCTCATCTTTACGCAATGGGTGCATAGGCAACACATCGGTAATTTCACGGCCAATGGTGAATTGATCAATTTTACCGTCACTGTCACAGGTAATATCCACCAGTGAACAGTTCACCGACGGCTTCTCGTTCATTCGCGTAAGAGGAACAACCGGCAAAAGTTGGTCTATTGCCCACGTATCCGCCGCCGATTGAAACACCGAGAAGTTACACAGATATTGTGATGACAAGCCATAATCTAGCTCTTGCAGCTCTTCAGGTACGTATTCCTCTTTGCGGTACCATAGCTGTAAACGCCCCATAATGTCCCAATAAAGCGTTTCTATTTTTGCCAATTCTTCTAGGGTAATCACCCGGAGCTTAAAGGCATCCAGCGCCTGCTCTTTATACTGAGACGCATCGTTATACACTTCATGCATGTTAGTTTGACTGTCGAAGGTTTCCGACAACTCACGCATGTTTTTCAAAAAGAAGTGTTCACCTTCTTTTTCGCTTGTATCTATTTGCGCCGAATTCGACTTAATTTCACCGACAATTTCTGTAATAACACAGCTGTGGTGCGCGGTAATCGCCCGCCCACTTTCACTTACCAAATTGGGATGAGGCACGCCTTCTAAGTCGCACATTTCCTTCATGCCGTATACCACATCAGCGACATATTCTTGCATACTGTAGTTACGGGAAGATTCATTGGTGGAATTACTGCCGTCGTAATCGATGCCCAAGCCACCGCCAACATCAACATAATCAAGAGGGAAACCCATTTTATGAAGGTCAGCATATATGCGAGCCCCTTCCGTCATGGCTTCTTTAACTGCACGAATGTCTGTTAGCTGGCTACCAATATGGAAGTGCAACAGTTTTAAACAATGGGCCATACCCTGTTCTTCAAGGTAGCGAGCCGTTTTAATGATTTCAGTAATGGTTAAACCAAACTTCGCTCTTTCGCCGCCAGAACTTTCCCATTTACCTCGGCCTTTAACCGTCATTTTTGCGCGAACGCCAATGATAGGATCAATCTTTAGCTCTTTTGAAATTTTAACCAACAGCAGAAGTTCGCTGTATTTTTCAACCACCACAACCACTTTACGCCCTAGCTTTCTACCTAGTAACGCTAAACGCATAAACTCATCGTCTTTGTAGCCATTTAAGATGGTTAATGAGTCTTCATTGGTATTCATGGCAAGTACAGTAAGAAGTTCGGCTTTTGAACCGGCTTCCAAACCATAGTTAAACGGCTTCCCGGCTTCTACGATTTCTTCCACCACTTCGCGCATTTGGTTAACTTTTACCGGATAAACACCTTGATATACGCCGTTATAATCGGCCTCTTTAATGATGTTCCTAAACGCATTGTTCAAACTCGACACTTGCGAACGCAATATATCGTGAAACCTAACGACCACTGGAAATTGCACGCCTTCTTGACGAATTTCTTCAATCACGGCTTTAAAATCGATGCGGATACTCGGGTCATCGGGCACGGGGGTAACATGAACGTTGCCATTTTCACCAACTTGAAAATAGCCGCCACCCCACTGAGACACGCCATAAACGCGTTCTGCTTCTTCAATGCTCCAATCAGACAATGTTGTTCACCTTGTAAAATGCCCCGAGTTCATGCTCGGAATTAATGCGAAATAGGCGCGTATTATAGACAACACAACCTGCTGTGCTACGTAAAATATCTATGGTCGCGACTAATTTTGTTTATCGACTTGGTTTTGTTGTAACCACTGCGACATGTGCGATACCAGCGGCTCATTTTCTAACACCTTCATATGCGCTAGAAAATCACTGGAACTGTAGGTACGGGTAAGCTTGACATGTTGCTCATTAAAAAATTTATTAGCAATATGATCAACCTTCATCCCCTGTTCTTCTAGCCATACTTCACAGCGCTGGTTACGCCTGTCTAGATGGATAGGGGCTTTAATTCTCTCGGTAATTTCAGAAAAAGGCACAACCCACCCGCGCATATCCACAGCGATATTAAAGGACTTACCTTTTTTAGCATTGAGTTCGTTGGCTAATGCTGAAAGATATTGGATATTGGTCGCCATGTCCCAAACACCACGTAAGGTAATGCAAATCCAATTATCCAGGTTTTCAATTTTGTAAGGCGGTTGATACATCTACGTCAGGTCGCTCTATAGAAGATGGCGAGAAAGCAACGCATTATACTAAAGTTGTAGATGATGTGTGTACATAAAGTGCCCGCAATTTTTGGTCACTTTATCGTCCATGAGGCTTGGTTTACTATAAAAAAAACGCCTGAGAGGAGTTTTATTTATCCTTATCAGGCGCTTAGATTTTCATGCCCACCAAGTTTGATGGTTTAAGGGTTTAGCGCTGCATAACTACCCAGTAAAAGGGATACGTTAATCGTCGCCAAACTCTCGAACAATGCTATTAATGGTGTCTTTCGCATCACCCAATACCATGCGGGTGTTATCTTTAAAGAAAAGTGGGTTGTCTACGCCGGCAAAACCTGCGTTTGCTGAACGCTTTAAAACAAATACGGTTTTAGCACGATACGCTTCAATAACCGGCATACCGTAAATAGGGCTGCCTTTCATTTCTTTTGCCGCAGGGTTAACCACGTCATTCGCACCAATTACAATGGCCACGTCATAGTTTTCCATACGCGGGTTCACATCATCCATTTCGTATAATTGGTCATAGGGCACATCGGCCTCAGCCAATAACACGTTCATATGGCCCGGCATACGCCCAGCAACCGCGTGAATGGCATATTCAACGGTACAGCCATTCTCTTCTAGCAACGATTGCATTTCGCGCACCGCATGCTGAGCTTGTGCTACTGCCATTCCGTAACCAGGGATAACCAATACTGACTGTGCGGCTTCAAGTACATAAAACGCATCCTGCGCAGACAGTACTTTAATCTCACCTTCAATTTTTTCACCTGCTTCAACGGGTTTAGCAAAGCCAGAAAGAAGCACATTCATTAATGAGCGATTCATGGCCTTACACATAATGTTGGTAAGAATAAGTCCTGACGCACCCACCAGCAAACCAGTAACAATCAAAATGGTATTGCCTGTGGCTAAACCTGCTGCCGAGGCTGCAATGCCTGAATAGCTATTTAGTAATGCGATAACCACGGGCATGTCTGCACCGCCGATAGACACAGTGGCCCATAAGCCGAAACTAAGCGCTAGGGCAATGGCACAGTATAACCACACGGTGTTTTGAGGGTCGGTAGTAAACAAATACCCCACCACTATCATGGCAATAATATGTGCAATACTTAACTCTCTTAAGCCAGTGAAAATAACCGCTTTAGACGTCATCTTACCCGAGAGTTTGCCCCATGCGATGACAGAGCCAGAGAAGGTCACGCCACCCACTAAAACAGTGAGAAACAGTGTCACAAAGGTAAATACACCTGTATTTAGCATGGCCAGGTCGCTCATGCCTGAGAGCGCAGCCCAACCTAGTAAAAGCGAAGCCATGCCGCCAAATCCGTTGAACAACGACACCATTTCAGGCATGGCTGTCATCTCTACGGTTTTTGCCTTCCAAGCGCCAAACGCGCCACCGATGACGACGCCGACTACGATCCATTGATAGCTAATAATGTGTTGATCGAGCAGTGTGACAACAACGGCAATAAGCATGCCCACGGCAGAGACAAAGTTGCCCCGTTTGGCCGTATCTGGGTGGCTAAGTAATTTTAGCCCTAGAATAAATAGCGCCGCTGCAACAACGTACGCAAGATTAATTATGGTTGCTATATCGTTCACTTGCGCACTCCCTATTTTTTATCTTTCTTTTTGAACATGCTTAACATGCGGTCGGTAACAAGGTACCCGCCCACCACGTTGATGCTCGCTAAGGCTACTGCGGCAGTGCCCAATACCGTGGTTAACCAAGAATGGTCACCACCCGCTGCTGCTAAAGCGCCCACAAGGGTAATCCCTGAAATTGCATTTGAGCCTGACATTAGCGGCGTGTGCAAAGTCGCGGGGACTTTTCGAATAAGCTCGAAACCTAAGAAGGCAGCAAGTAGCACAATGAAAAGTAGGTAAATGATTTCCATAATTAGGCTCCTTTATATGCGTTTAATAGCATCTCGTTGGTAATTTTACCTTCGTGTGCAATCACGCACCCAGCGAGAATGTCGTCCTCTAAATTCAACGCAAACGTTTTGCTCTCTTCATCAAGGAATTCATCGACAAGGTTGTAAATGTTGTTGGCATACATATCAGTGGCGGCTTTCGCCACAAATTGGCTCCAATTGCCGTTACCAATCACCTTCACACCATTGATTTCAACCGTTTCACCCGCTACAGACCCTTCAACATTGCCGCCTGACGTTGCCGCCATATCCACCACCACACTGCCGGGTTTCATTAAGGCTAAGGTGTCTTTTGATATCAACACGGGAGGCTTGCGGCCAAATAACTGGGCGGTTGTAATCACAATGTCCGAGTTGGCAATCGCATCACGCTGCGCCTCTTGCTGCTTGGCTTTTTGCTCCTCGGTAAGTTCTTTGGCGTAGCCGTCTTTAGTTTGGCCGGTTTCACCGATGTCTATTTTTAAGAACTTACCCCCTAGCGACTCTACCTGTTCAGCCACAACAGCACGGGTATCGTAAGCCAATACATTGGCTCCCAAACGCTTAGCCGTTGCAATCGCCTGTAAGCCCGCTACGCCGGCTCCAATAATAAAAACTTTCGCAGGTTTGATGGTGCCCGACGGCGTCATCATCATGGGTAGGATTGAAGGAAGTTGATTGGCCGCTTGCATCACCATGACATAGCCAGCCAAACTGGCTTGCGAACTTAACGCATCCATCTTTTGTGCCCGTGACGAGCGCGGGATCATTTCTACAGAGATGGCCGTTAACGCCTTTTCTGCAATAGACTCAATTAGCGGTTGTTGAAAGAAGGGGTCAAGATGGCCAACCACAATGGCCCCTTTTTTCATCACCGACAATTGGGCTTCACTTGGCTTGTTCACACTTACAAGCATGTCCGCAGATGATAAAGCATCATTCACGTCATTAATAATGGTTGCACCAGCATCTTCATATTCGTTATCAAGGTAATGAGATAATTCGCCACTTCCCGCTTCAATGTTCACCTCTACGCCCTTTTTACACAGGCGCTGCACACTCGCAGGCGTTACTGCACACCGTCGTTCCACATTTATTTGTGGTGTCGATGTTTTTGATTCATTTAAAACAATGATTTTCACACGCATCTCCTCCCATTCAGGCTCTATGAGAATGACACTGATCGATTGAGATCAAGCCATTTAATTCACTTATTATGAGCATTCTTTTGGTCAATTGAATGCCAGATATACACGTTTACCACGTTCTTTTACGTCGGCCTTCCTGTTATAGAAGGCGAAAAAGTCGGCATTACGGTGGGCAATCTACGTCAAATATAAATCATCAACTAGTATTATTTCGATACGATACATAACTAATATTTATATAGAGGTGGCATGATGTTAACTTAACTCACCCATAAATGCCACCGGTGGCATTTATCTTTATTTATGTTAACATAAGGTATATTTGGTTCGAATACATAGTATGGCGAAGATGGATAGGTACCTGATCCCAAGCGTTTTTCAGGCAATACAATTGTGTGATTTGCTAGCGCAAAATGCAGAAGGGTTAGCGGCGGCCGAAATTGAAAGCGCCTTGTCGCTACCACGTACCTCAGTGTTCAGGTTATTGAGAACGCTGGTCAGTGAGCGGCTTGTAGATAAACGCGGAAAGCGCTATTACTATGGGAATAGAATATATGAAATCAGTGCTTCTAATGCCCAAAGCCAACAGATTCAACAAGCCTTAATTCCCGCTCTAGCGCCGCTAATTGCAAAAACCAATAAAAGTGCCATTTTAAGTATTCCAGGGGGCTCCGCGGTATTTGTAATAGACGTGCTAGATGGTAGCCCCAACCGGGTCTCATCCATTAGGCCAGGCGCCAAACTCCCGCTGTTTGATTCGGCGCCAGGACATATTATGTTGGCCTACCAGAATCAATTTAGTCTGCCTTTCTACACCAGTAAATTAGGTCACTTTGATAAAGCATTAGCTGAAAAGATTAGCCTGTCCACCTGCACGCGAGGCTATGCCGCCGTTTATGATAACGCGCTTGGCACCACCTGTGTATCGGTACCTGTTTTTATCAATCATGGCGAATTAACCGCCATGCTCGCGATTGAAATCCCCGGAAAAGAGGGGTCGACGAAGGCACTGCAATTTTGGAGCGAGAGCTTAAAAGAAGTCGCAACTTTAGCGTTCAACCATCAACTAACCAGCAACTCGGGCCTAACGTGAAAAACATTATCTATCTATTTTTGCTGTTGAATGTAATGGCATGCTCAAGCAGTTTCAGCACCACTGAAACGCCCCTCGCCTTTCCCGGCGCGTTAGGCTTTGGCAAATACACTCAAGGAGGAAATGAAGGGCAAATTGTCGTGGTAAATACACTCGCCGATAACGCTAAAGACCCGATAAAGGGTAGCCTTCGGTGGGCTGTAGAACAGCCTTTCCCGCGCTTAGTGGTTTTCAATGTCTCTGGGGTTATTGTGTTGGAAGATGAGTTAAAAATATCTCACCCTAATATCACTCTTGCCGGTCATACTTCTCCAAATGGCATTGTCGTAACAGGGGCCAGCACCACCGTAAAAACCCATCAAGTCATTATTCGGCACATGCGATTCCGGCCGGGTCATTTGATGAAAGAAGGTGATGCTCTCACGGTGCGAAACTCCAGCGATGTCATTATCGATCACTGTTCGTTAAGTTGGTCCAATGACGAGGTAGGGTCTTTTTATAATAATCAGCGATTTACACTTCAACACTCAATATTATCAGAAAGTTTAAACAATGCAGGGCACCATAAAGGGAGCCACGGGTATGGCGGAATATGGGGGGGCGCGAATGCTAGCTTTACCAGAAACCTGTTGGTGAGTCATACCAGCAGAAATCCTAGAATTAACGGTTGGCGCTTAAACGCTCCCTATGAGCAGGCACGTGAATTCGTTGAAATCACCAATAATGTGATTGCGAACTGGGGAAGCAACAGCATCTATGGCGGGGAGAACGGGAAGGCTAATATTATCAACAACTTATTTATTCCTGGCCCCGCCTCTCGCAACCTCTGGTTTTATCAATTATGGTACGAAAAAGCCCCGCTCACCCGAGTATTCCTTCAGGGTAATCACATGAAAGGCCACCCTAAGCTTCGCGAAAAAAACCAATTGGGTGTGGTGGTAAAAAATGAAAGAAAACACTCTAAAGGGTGGCACAAAGCGCTAAACATCCATATTGCAAAACAGAAAATTCCACACTTAGAAACTGAAACCGCCTTATTGCCGCTGCCAACGAATGAGGTTTGGTCAACATTAATTGAAAACAAAGACGTGGGCGCTAACCTTAGCCGCAGCGGACTGAGAGCGGACATGGTAGATGAACGGATATTCACCTCTATAGAAACCCAGCACTACGGCAATAGTAACGGGATTATTGACAGTGAAACCCAGGTTATTAACTGGGAAGATTATAAAAAATCCCTCGATAGCCAGAAGGCTATTAGTTCAACTTCTCTCTCGCCGGAGGCATGGAGAGCCTTAGCCCTACGCTAGTCCAAAACTTCAATAAATATTCACATATAAACTTTAGGTTAAAAACTCGTTAAAATAGTGTGCATTATGTAAAGACTGAGCCATAATGCCACCGGTGGCACAACTGCGGTGTGGATAGTCTGTGCTAATAATAAAACTAAAGGAGTGCTCAGCATGCACATGTTTAAATGGACAGCATTAGCGCTGTCTGTATCGGCAGCATTTGCAACGATGGCGCAAACAGCCAACCCTATACCTAATACAACCCCACAAGAAAACACCACTCAACCGCAAGAAGGAGACGAACAAGACATAGAAATTGTAGAAGTTAAAGGTGTAAAACAAGCCGACTTAAAAGCCCGTGATTTAGAGCGCATGAAAGACGGTTTCAGTTCTGTTATTTCAACAGATGACTTGGGTAATTTTGTCGATCAAAACGTGGCTGAATCGTTACGTCGTTTACCTGGGGTAACACTTCAACGGTCTGAAGGCGAAGGAAAGTTCGTCACTGTGAGGGGTTTAGGCCCAAGTTTTGTCTCTGTAAACATGAACGGTGCGCAAATGTCTGGCGCAGGTGAGGAGCGTAAAGTTGGCTTAGATGCGCTACCAGCAGATTTATTGGGCACCATTGAAGTACTGAAAACACTGACGCCAGATCAAAACCTTAACTCCATTGGCGGCACCGTCAATGTAAAAGCCATTTCGGCTTTTGACCGTGGTAAAAATACGCTAAAAATTAGAGCTCAAGATGCGTATTCGCAAAAGCGAGGAGCTCACTCGCCCAAATTCAGTTTAGATGGCACGCAATTCTTTCTCGACGATACCTTCGGTATTGGATTTGCCATATCTCATGAAGAGCGAAAAACCCTTATTGATGAAACCCGTCATCACAGCACAAATGAAATGAAGTTTTATAAAGCAGACTTAGGTAAAACGGATGACGAAATTGCTGCCGGCGACGAAATTTTAGCACCAGCCCAATTGGAGTATAGAAGGGAAGTAGCGGGACGAACCCGCCAAGCTGCCGCGCTCAATTTAGAATACAAGCCCAATGCGGATAGCTACTATTACGCTAAGGGCACCTACACACAATTTGAAGACGACGATCTCGCGCAGCGTGAATTCTACGATTTTCAGGATGCAGGTTCGGTAGGCAACAGTGAAATTGTCTATGTGAACAGTCAAACCAAGGAATTCATATTAAGCGATATCGATGTATTCCATCAGCACTTTATCCAAGAAAGTGAAAACAAGACGACTACCTTTAGCCTAGGTGGCGAAAATCGCATTGCGGAGCGCTTTGTGCTTGACTATGAGTTTGCGCAATCTCGCTCAGAAGAAGACTCTAGTGGCGATCGCCGTGTACAATTTAGAGAACGAGATTTAATCGTCTATGGTCAAGGAAGCCGGGATACAATAAGTGCAAAAATAATGTCGGCCGAGGATGCCGCCGAGATTGCGGGCCTCACTTACGACCCAAGCAACAGTATTTTTGGCACGTCCGGAAGTGGTAACGGATTTGAACTGTCAAATTATCAGTTTGATAACTTATTCTTAGAAGACGGTAAAAGAACCGATGAAATAAAAACGGTTAACTTAAACCTTCGTACAGATATTTTTAATGACTACCTTAACTACATCAAGGTTGGCGCTGAAGTAACCGAACGAGATCATGTTCGCGACAAAGACCGCTGGAGCTTCGACCCCAACCCAAATGATTGTAATGATGATGCCGCCTGCATTGCCGCCGTAAACTCAACCTTGGCTGATTATGACAGCAGCATTCCTTCTGACAGCAACTTTCAGCTACCGTTTGAAAGCCGAGCCACCGTGGATCAGATTGTCGATGCCACACGACAAACCGTGGTGCCAGCGACGAATGGTGAAGTGTCGATAGAAAGCACAAAAGGTGATTATGCCATTGTAGAGGATACTAAGGCCGTATACGCCATGGCAGAATTTCCCATTGGCTTAGATGCTACCCTCATCACTGGTGTGCGATGGACAGAAACTGAGTTCTCATCCACTGGGTTTATGTCACTGGAAAATGACGACTTTGAATTTAATGGCGCTGGCGCCGGTGCGTTGGATATTGCGATTCCTTTGCCAGAGGCAGCGATTAAATACAGCGAATTCTTTCCAAGTGCACATATTAAGTGGGAGCCTTCTGAGAACATTTTAGTACGCGGTGCAATTTGGACCAGCTTCACTCGCCCCTCCTTCAAACAAGCCCGTGCCTATGCCATTTTTGATAGCGACATTGAACTTTGCCCACCGGGTACAGATGATTGTGACGACAGCCAAGGTGGCGCATCGTAACAACAACTCAGTCAGTACGTATTAGGTTCAGACAATGCGTTAGATGTTGGTAACCCCAACTTGCTTGCGATGACATCGGTAAACTACGATGCCTCGGTAGGTTGGTATCCTAGCGAAAACCTGTTTTTAGAGGCTGCGGTCTTTTATAAAGATATTGAGAATTTCATTGTTGATGTAAATGGTATCGGGATGTCTATCGCTGATTTACCCCTTACCCTACCGGTGAATCAAGTCACAGAGTTTGTTATTCCACAAGATCTCTATCTAAACGAAATCAATGTGACGGTTAATGGTGAAAGCGCCAAGGTATATGGCGTTGAGCTTAGCTATAACCAATATTTCGACAATGGCTTCTTTCTGCAGAGCAACGCAACACTTCTCAATAGTGAGGCCGTGCTTGATGAGTCAATTCGACAGGGCAAAGTGGCGCTGCCCGATCAGGCTGACACCACGTTTAATCTGGTGTTCGGCTGGGAGAGCCAGACCTTCTCAGCACGTCTTATCGGCAACATCCGCTCTGATGTTTTGGAACAAATTGGCTCTTGCCCAGTCACCGCTGACATAAACGACCCTAAAGGTTGCAAAGTGTGGGGCGATCAGTACCAAGCCGATGTGAAAAGCCTCGACTTTAAACTTCAGTACGACGTCACCGACAAGGTTCAGGTGTATTTTGACGCCATCAATCTAACTGAAGAAGCAGACTTACGTTACTTCCAAGGTAATGCCTTAAGCGGCGGCAATATTCTTTATCAAAAAGAAGAATATGGCAGAAGTTACCAATTAGGTGTGAACGTTAAATTCTATTAATTAGTTCGTTCTGAGCCATTGGCTCAGACATTGAAAATTTCAATGCCAACGCGAACTGATTAATAGGGTACGCGTGGCATTTCATGGAGGTTGAGTCAATGAAACTCACTTATGTTGCTGCCCTTATAGGTAGTGTTTTAGTTATTGCTGGCTGCGGAGAGAAAAGTACGACTAACGTAAAACTGCCGCCAGATCCTGCGCTTACAGGTGTTTTTGTGGATAGCCCAGTCAGTGGGCTTAGCTATAATTCTGCGTCCGTTGAAGCCGGCCAAACCGATGAAAATGGTGAATTCTCGTACTTTCGAGGCGAGCAACTCTCATTCTATATTGGGGACTTAGTCTTTCCTGAGACCCCAGCATCAAGTGTTATATCTCCGCTAGATTTATTTGCTACTGACAATGCCTTTAACCAATCGGTGGTGAACACTATTAGATTGCTACAGTCGCTAGACACAGATGGCGACCCAACAAACGGTATTACGCTTAGCGCTGATGCTGCAAATGTGGCAACTGTCACCTTAGAAGAGGGCGAAACCCTCACTGACTTTTTCAATCAATCGGATGCAGATTTTGCCTCCGATGTTGAAGTTTGGTTACCTGCTGCAGGCGGGGCAAGCAACACACTAATAGACAAGTCAACGGCACTGTCGCATTTCGTCAGTTACCTTGAGACCGAGCTAGGTACACTCTTTCCTAATACCTTCGATGTCACTAAATTTACCGGCGACGTGTATGCTCCCTTCATAGAAAATAGGCAAGTGACACAGCGGACATTTACGTTTACTCCAGTCGATGAAAATAACTTAGCGGGTGACTTTACATTAGTGACCGGGGATGAAACGCTCAGCGGAAACTACGAATTCGCTTTTGGCAGAAAAGTACTGGTTTTACATGCACAAGAAGAAACCCATTACCTCATTTCACGTGCCTACAATACCGTAAATGATGTCTATAGCCTGTGTTTAATCAGTGCTGATGACGCCACCCCGATTGCTACCTACGTTGAAAGCTGTTTATCAAATGAGGACCCACAAGCAGCTGTGTTTGCCTTTACCCAAGCACAAGCTGACGCAGAATCAATAAGACTTGAAGAAGCTGCCAATGCGATTCAAGCCGCTTTAGAAGAGAACTTTGATACCGATACCGATACCTTTTTCTCATCCTCATACAAGCGACTTAGCGATGCGCCCGATGCAGGAGCGCTCTACTATGTTACCGGCGGTAGCCCGCTTGTGGATGCCTCAACAGGCCAGTTAACACTAGAAGGCGATCGCTTTTCTATTGGTAATGCGGCTGCAAATCCAGGGGCCAATACCTCAGGTACAGATACCGTTGGTCAAGGTATTTACAACCTAAGCGAAGGCTTTACGATTAGCTTCGATATTGTCGCAGTGGGCAGTGCTGGTAGCTTTAGCTTGTATGTTGACAACAACACCACAGGTCAAGACAATTCTATTCATGGCGCCGCGTCAAAATTTGTCAGTATCTCTCTTAGCGACGGAGAGCTTGAAGCCGGTACTCGCTATTCATACACGTATGAACCAGGCGATGATGTGAATGGCGGCGACCCTGCTGCATCCGATGCAAAGATTCTAGATAACACTGTTACTAACAGTTTCTTCCAGCTTCGAACCGACTCAAGTGGCTCAATTACCCTAGATAATCTTAAAATTGAGACCGTTGCAGATGCGGTTGACGTACCCACTGCACCAACGGAGCCTGAACCCACCGAACCTGAAGAACCGGTGATCATTCCTACTACCCCACTGCCTCTAAGTTATTCGTTTGCTGGCATTAGCGAGGATATCTTTTCCACCAATTTTGCTGCCATCGAAACCGCTGACGGAGTTAGCGTACCAATGTTAACGAAAACAGGGGGGCAGGTAACCCAGGTTAGCAATGGTATTGAGCTAGACGGTGGTCGTTTCACACTAGGCAATACTACACCCGATACTCAAAGCTCCGCAGATGATACATCAGTGAACGGCGCCCTCGATTTGAGTCGACCGTACCACGTCATCTTTGACGTAGTGGCTGCAGAAGATACTGAAGGCGATAACAAGTTCCAAATCTATGTGGACAATAACACCTCTGGCAGCGCCAATTCTTACCTAGGTGGAAGCTCTCGTTTTTACAATGAGCTTGTCACTAGTTTAGTTGCTGGCACCACTGTCACCGTGGAAGGGCCAATCGCTAGTCAGAACTCGTATTTACAGTTTAGAACTGAAAGCGGTTCGAGAGTGGTTATCGACAATATTCGCATTGAGTATATTGCAGCTAATGTGTTGCTTGAAGAAACCTTTGAAACCGACGTTGATAGCTTCTTCTCGCCAAGTTACAAAGCCACAGATGGCGGTGCTCAAACACCGTTTTATAGTATCACTGGCGGAAGCTCTGGCCTTACCATGAGCGACGGCTCACTTACCATAGATAGTGCACGCTTTACGCTGGGTAACACCACGCCTGATGTAGAGACAAGCGCAGACGACACTGCGACCACAGGTATATTAGATTTAAGCCGCCCGTACATGATTAGTATGGACATTATTAATGTGGAAGATACCGAAGGTGATAATAACTTCATCATCTATGCAGACAACAACACCAGCAGTAGCAGCAAGTCAATCCATGGCGGCGACGCCAAGTTCTTCAGTGAACCTATTACCTCACTCACTGCCGGTCAACGATTATCTATTGAAGGTTTTGTGGCCACTTCGTCATCATTTTTACAATTGCGTACCGAAAGTGGTGGCGTAGTCACCATTGATAATCTCGTGATCACCTACTTGGATGATGGATCCTCAAGCCAAGCGTTTAGCTGCGACTCTGCCCCCACGCTTTATTTTTGTGATGACTTTTCTTCGGGTTCATTCGATAACTTCGACCTATTAGCCAATGAAAGTGGCAGTAACGGTGCGCAAGGTAGCTTCGATATACTGGATGATGATGGCAATAATGTAATGCGATATACCGCAGGAGGTGAAGGTGGGGAGATTCTCTTAGTTAAAGACAGTGTACTCACCGACTTGCCTGAAAGTGGAGATTATTTTGTGGAAGCACGAATTCGTCCACGCCAAAATAGTACCACCAGAAACAAGCAAATTTTTCTACTTGGTCGATATGACAGTGTAGGCAATTGGTTTGCAGGCGGCTTGAACGTGCAAAATGCTAGCACCAGTACCCAAGTTGAAATAGCAGTGAGCAAAGCGGGCAGTATTAGCCGACCTCTACAAAAAAAATCGCCCATAGAAATAGGTGAAAAAGACGGTGTTGACGGCACTTGGTATCGAGTGCGTATAGACATGGTTGGCGATGAACTAACCGTTTATCTCAATGGAGAAAATCTGGGCTCAACCACCGATTCCAGTTACAGCGCGAAAGGCTTAATCGGGCTATTCACTAACAATCGCTCATTTGAATTAGATGACTTAAAGGTGGGAGACCCAAGTGAAAGGCCTGTACAGCTTACGCTGGACTACGCCACCAATGCATGGGAAACCACGACCAGTGAGGACCCTCTCTATGTTCACGTCACTGCGGTAAAAAGTGATGGTATTACTGAAGACGAATTTTCAGTCATAAGCAGTGATGAAAGTGTGGTTAGCGTAGAGCAGGATGGCTCGCTGGTTGTGCTAACCGCAAACGCGGAGGGTAACGCACAAGTCACCTTCACTTCTGGCGAAGACCCTGCATTATTCAAAGTGCTAAGCGTGACTGTGCAAGAAGGTTTTACTATGCCAAGTGCCACGTATGGTGACTTGTTTCCCCTCACCACGCCCTTTGCAGGCCAACAAAATGCGTACCTCGACGGGCTCCTCACACTTACGTTTGACGATGCCCCGACCCTTGGCACCTCCGGCGAAGTGCGTATTTACAAACAAAGTGATGATAGCATTGTAGACGTCATTTCAATGGGTGGTGACATAGACGCTCTTGGGTATCATGGGCAAGACAAACTGCGTCATGTAAATTACCTTCCTATCAAGGTGGAAGGTAATCAGCTTATTGTTAAACCTCACAATAATGTATTGGAATATGGCGAAAGCTATTATGTAGCCATTAGCGACGGTTTGGTCACTGACGCTTCACTAAATAGCCAACTTTTTAACGGTTTGGGTAAAACGGCAAATTGGACCTTCACAACGCGGGAAGCCGCTCCTTCAGGCACCCAACTTTTAGTGGATGATGATGGCGAAGCAGATTTTCGTTCATTACAAGGCGCATTAAACTATGTCATGGCAAACCTTCCTAAGGATCAGCCTGCAACCATTACCCTACGGGATGGTGAATACGAAGAGCTTCTCTTTTTACGCAATCAAAATAACGTCACCATTCAAGGGGAAAGCAGAGACAACACCCTTGTTTATTACGCCAACTACGACAGCCTAAACACTGGCAGTGGAAAGTCTTCGCCCGTGGGCGCCACGGTAGCAGAAGGGGGACGAAGCGTGTTTCTCGTGGAGGGCGCAGATAACTTAACACTTCATAACTTCACCCTGAAAAATACACACACACGTAGCAACGCCTACTCCAATCAAGCTGAAGCCCTTTATTTCAACAATGATGATGGACGTTTAAGTGCGGTGAACATGAACTTCATCAGCGAACAAGATACATTGCAACTAAAAGGTTATAGCTGGTTTTATGAGACCCTTGTTGCTGGCAACGTGGATTTCATTTGGGGTTATGTGAATACCGCGCTTTTTGAAAACAGTGAAATTCGTACCATTGGTGATTCTAAAAATGGCAACCCAGATGAAGATACCGCTGGCGGCTACGTGTTACAGGCCCGCGTGCCAGACATTGACCACAAGGGATTCATTTTTCTAAACAGCCGTTTCACCAACGGCCCCGGCCCTCTTGGTAATGGTGTATTGGATAATTCTACTTACATTGCCCGAAGTGGCGGCAGTGAAAACTACTTTGATAACATTACCCTTATCAATAACCGATTTGATACTCACATTGCGGATATCGGTTGGGCGGGTGAGGGCGTGCGTGATCAACCCGCCCCCAACCCGGTTACGGCAACGGCGAATGCGGGATGGCGAGAATATGGCAGTATGGATTTACAAGGAAACGCGCTAAACCTTTCTACCCGGGAGTCTGCTTATTTGCTCACTGAAAGCGACGTCAGTTCACTCACCACCCGAGAGGCTATTTTCGCCCATTATGACAATGATACTGGCTGGCAGCCTAGCGTACCTAGTGATCCGGTTGTGACTGTACCCGATGTTTCGGTGTCGCAAGGTTTCGCCCAACACAATTACACCCTGACGGGCGGCGCGGGCGGCACTGTAGTCACCGTGAATACGGGGCTTGCATTGCAAGCGGCATTAGACGACGCAAAAGCAGCGAATACCCCGGTGACCATATACGTCGATGGCACCATTACCGACGCCAACAATGGCAGCTCGGGGGCGCCAATTGAAATTAGAGACATGAACGATGTTTCTATTATTGGTGTGGCCAGCCGTGGAGAATTGGACGGCATCGGCATACTGATAAAACGTGCCAACAACATCATTATTCGCAATCTGAAAATTCACCACGTATTAACTGAAGGAAAAGACGCCATTGCCATTGAAGGTGATAATGATGGCTCAACCACCAGCCATATTTGGATTGATCACAATGAACTGTACAGTACCCTCAATGTAGACAAAGACTATTACGATGGTTTAATTGACAGTAAAAGAGGCGCAAAAAGTATCACTATTTCCTATAACTACCTGCACGACCATTGGAAAGGTTCGCTGCACGGTCATACGGAAACCGATACTGACAGTGCCAATACTGATCGCATGATTACCTTCCACCATAACCGGTTTGAAAACATCGAATCCCGATTGCCACTGTTTCGCTACGGTGTAGGTCATTTATATAATAATTACTATAGCAACATTACCTCTACCGCCATCAATTCACGACAAGGCGCTGAGTTACGCATTAACAATAATGTGTTTGAAAATACTCAGAACCCCATCGTGTCTTTTTATTCCGATGTGGTTGGCTACTGGAATACATCAGGAAACGTGTTTGGTGAGGGTGTAACCTGGACAACGCCGGCTGACGGCGACGTGGTTGCGGGGCCAGAGGCTACGCCAACATCCAGTTACGAAGTGCCCTATGAGTATCAATTAGATGATGCCGATAAAACCAAAGCGATTGTCATCAACCATGCTGGAGTGGGTAAAATCAAGCAAGATCCTGAATCTATTCCAAGTTTATAAACCCTGTAAGATGACAAGCCCTTAAGTGAAAAGCTTAGGGGCTTTTTTGTTGCCGAGCTTAGCGGTATTAACTAAGGCCTATGCGTAACAAGAAAACCCAGCACACTCGCATTGTGATAAAGATGCCCGTACACTAGCCGTTTTGTGGTTATCTTGGTGGGGTTAATATGAAAATTTTGCGTAATATGCTAGGTAGTACCAAAGCACTCATTGGTGTTTTTGCCCTACTGTGTTTGCAAAATGCGTACGCCATTGATGCTGGGCAATATTACTATTATATTTCTGAAAAATGTGTTCCCAAAGGCCCTCAAGAACCGAAAGCGCGCGCCGCCGTTACCCCAGATCTCTGGCTGTTTGAGGTATCTCCTGCCGGCATCAGTGATTACTACGTTCATATGAATACAGAAGCCCTGAACCAATACACTGACGAAGGCAAAAGCTATTTAGCCGAACTGGAGACCGAGCAGGCATATAACGCTGGGCACGCTAGCGAACAGGGCACAGGCGTTACCCACAACTTTATGCTTCAGCGAGAGGCCATTGGATTAACCGAGCTCATCGACATACTAAGCGGCTTTTCACAGCACCAAAAAGAGAAGGGCTATTACTTCCGCAAGATTTTGTCATTAGACAACCAAAACGCACGCTTTAAAGCCGTGACCAAGGTGCAACTTGTGGATGTAGGAATGGAGGATAAAATGTTCGTGGCTGGCTATGTATCAAATTACTATTTGCTGGATAGTAAGGGAAAACCAGACACAGATGCCTTTATTTCTGTTGATCATAAAAACGCCCTATCTGAGGCTATCCACCCCTACAAAAGCCCGTTCAACCAGTACACGAAAAACGGAATTTGCGGCGAACGCTGGGTGCCCTAAAGGGGCTAGCCGTTTCGATATAGCGTCTTTATCAAATGATAACCAAAACGGGTCTTAACTGGCCCGTGCACCTTTAACACGTCTTTTTTAAACACCACATCGTCAAACGCTTTTACCATTTGGCCCCGACGAAATTCCCCTAAATCGCCACCCCGTTTACCTGAAGGGCAGGTAGAATGGCGTTTTGCTAACGTAGCAAAGTCTTTACCCTTTTTAAGTTGTTGCAAAATGGATAACGCTTCTTTTTCTGTTTTCACCAATATGTGAAGTGCGGATGCCGTGGCCATATAAGAACCTTAAAAAATCACTATTGCGCCATTATAACCTACTCCACGAAAGCCTTCATAACTGGGTTTAGTTATTGTTTTTGATTACCCTGACTCGCAAAGTCTGCTACGCCTTTTTGGGTTCGGCGAATGGGTTGTATGGTGCCATCTTCATTAAAATAGAGGTATTCAGCAGCAACGTGCCTTTGTCGACCACAGGTAGAGTCAATGTCTAACCAACGGTGGTAAAACAGTATCCATTGCCCCTGATAACTTACAATAGAATGATGATTGTTGCTGTTCGCCTCTTGTTCCATTATCACCCCGTGGTAAGTCCAAGGGCCTTTGGGCGACGGGCTGGTGTAATAGCTAAGTTCGCGATTATTTTCAGGCATAGTAAAGTAATATAAGTCTTCCCGTTTAAATACCCAAGGCCCCTCCATTTTGGGGGTATACCCCCCCATATCCATCTTTTCCAGCTTACCTTTAATACTTCGCATGTCGTCAGCCATTTCTACCACATGATAATCAGCGCCTTGCGCGTGAACATATAAGTACGCTTTGCCATCATCGTCGATAAATAGACTGGGGTCGTTAGCATAGGGCTCGCGCCATAAAGGCGCACCAATCATGTCTTTAAAAGGCCCTGTGGGGGAGTCACTTTCTGCCACGCCAATCCCCATCCATTTAGTGCTTTTTTCAGGGTTTTTTCTATCTTTGTGGCCTGTGCCTGCGGGAAAAACTAAATAATACTTTCCATTTTTATACGCGGCATCTGGCGCCCAAGCGTAGTTGTCTGCCCACGCAATTTCGTCTAACGATAAACTTGGGCCATGATTCGTCCAGTTCACTAGATCGGTAGAAGAAAAGGTATACCAATCTTGCATCCAGAAGTCTTCTTGGCATTCCATATCGTGTGAAGTATATAAATAGAGACGGCCGTCTTCCCATACGTGAGCCGACGGGTCTGCAGTTCTTAGCCCTTCACCTAATGGCAGCGGGTTTTGAGCAAAAGCAAATAACGACGCCCCCATGAATAACCCCAAACACGATACCTTGAACATGCGCCCATTCTCCTAGCAACATAAATAAATAGTAGACCAACTACATTCTCACTAAGCGGCTATGCGGGCTAATACTTCTGTTAAAAATATTCAAATAGGAATAATCACTCGAACCTACAAGTTAGACCTAGCTTCACACTTAACCGGTTACTGCGAAAAACGGCTTACCTGATAAACATAAAACCACTGAGGTACAACAACTTGAGGGTAAAAAGCATAGGGCTTTAATTAAAACCCTGTAATAGATGATCGCTTAGGCTTGAATTTACGTTAATTAACCGTCACCCCACCACTGAGATTGGCCTGTGTTTAATTTATTTAAATCTAACCCAACTAAAAAATTACGCCGACAATACGACAAGTTGCTTGAACGCGCCATGCATGCTCAGCGAAACGGCGACATAAAAACCTATTCTATGCTGACTGCAGAGTCAGAAACGCTTTACAAGCAAATTGAAGCGATTGAAAACAAAGATCGTGCTTGATTGGTTCGTGATAATCCACAGACATAGCAATAGACAGCGCGATTATGTTTAAAATTGAAAACCCAAACACTTGTCGCGCCCAGCCGTCAATATTGATGTCGCGGCGGTATCCCCGAAGTGCCATGAACAACCACCACAAACTGGTGGTACACGCCACAGCCATAAAGCCTATGCCCGTATAACCACTTAATGGCAGCAATAAAACGACAAGGGCAAATACTGCAATATAAAGCACTATGTGTTGTTTTGCTTTGGCCACCCCTTTAGCCACCGGCAATACAGGTATATTTGCCGCTTCATAATCTTTAAAACGGAAGATAGCAATGGCATAGGAATGCGGCATTTGCCAGAGGCTAAACATAACCAGCAAGATTGCCGCGGCAGTGTCGAACTGGCCGCTTACAGCACAATACCCCACTACAGGTGGTACCGCGCCGGAAAGGCTTCCCACCAAGGTACCGTATACCGAGTTCCGCTTCATGTAGAGGCTATATAACCCCACGTAAATGATGTACCCTAAGGCAGTAAAAAACACGGCGGTCATATTGGTGTAAATGACAAGGATGGCAAAGCCGAGTACACCTAAAAACAGGCCATGGAAAAACGCAGCGGTAAGGGACATTTCTCCCGTTACCGTAACCCGAGTTTGGGTTCGCTGCATTTTCCTGTCGATATCACTGTCGATACAGTTATTGATGGCGCACCCAGACGCTACCACCAGCGATAGGCCCACCAAAGTGGCTATCATTAGCATTGGCTCCACATGACCTTTCGCTGCAAGTAAGAATCCCCCAGCAACAGAAACTAGATTCCCGAAAATAATGCCCGGTTTCGTTACGGTAAGGTAGCGTTTGAATGTCGCATTCATTGACTGTTTGCCTTCTAACTTAAGCGTTCATTAGTACATCATCATGGCGTTAGACTCATAAATTATCCAAATAGATAAGCCAACGACCATAACAATGATAAGCGCACTGAATAAAAACGAAAAAGTATTGGCTCGCCCTTCGTCAGTGACAAAATTAAGATGAAGGAAGTATTTCAGGTGAACCCAAATTTGAATTAACCCTAAGATAATCACGCTCCAAAGCGTGGTCACCTTTGAAAAGTCGCCCTTCATGACCAACACAAACGGGATAACCGTTAGAACCACTGAAAGGATAAACCCCACCACGTAGGATTTAACGCTACCGTGGTCTTCATGCGATGCCTGCGCTGGCGCATCTTGATGCGCTTTGCTATGTGAATCGTGTAACGCCATTACATTGCCCCCATTAAATAAACCACGGTAAATACACAAATCCAAACAATATCGAGGAAGTGCCAAAATAAACTAAGGCAACTTAACCGCGTTACCGTATGCTCGGGTAAGCCCCGGCGGCTAACTTCAATGAACATCACCGTCATCCAAATAAGACCGGCGGTAACGTGCAAACCGTGTAGCCCTACTAGGGAGAAAAAGGCCGTCAAAAAAGCACTTTGCTGTGGCCCGTGCCCATGGGTAATGAGATGATGAAACTCATAGACTTCCATGCCAATGAAGCTTGCACCTAATAGCCATGTTACGGCTAACCAGGCTAACGCAGCCCCCCTGTTTTGTTTGTGAGCACCAATCATTGCGAAGCCAAACGTGATGCTACTTACTAACAGAGCAGCGGTTTCCACCGCCACAAAATTGAGTTCGAATATGTCTTTCCCTGACACGCCGCCAGCGGTATTCATAAACAATACCGCGTAGGTGGCAAAGAACGAGGCAAACAACAAGCAATCGGTCATTAAATACAACCAGAAACCAAATACCGTGTTGTTTTCATGAAGCCCGTGGTGTTCGTGATCGTCGGTGTGCATGGTGGCTGTTACTGTATTCATGCATTTGCTCCTGTGGTATTTGCGCCTAAATGCGTTTGTTCAATACGCTCTATCTCATCTACCTGAACGTAGTAGTCCACATCGCGGGTGTAGCAACGCTTAATAAACACACCAATTCCTGCCATTAGCCCTACTATGGCTAACCACCAAATATGCCAAATTAACGCAAACCCCATCACGGTAAAGCTCATGCTCATAAACACACCTGCTGACGTGTTTTTAGGCATATGAATAGGTGAATACTGCTGTGGCCGTTGGTAAGACTCCCCCCGCTCTTTCATGTCTGTCCATGCATCAATGTCCTGGATATGAGGAATGTGCGCAAAATTGTAAAATTGCGGCGGGGAGGCTGTTGACCATTCCAGGGTATGCCCATTCCATGGGTCGCCAGTGGTATCGTTTAGCTTATCTTTATTTTTAAAGCTGACGAACAACTGAAGCAACTGGAAAAAGATACCGATTGCAATAACGAACGCCCCCACCATGGCAATGTATAACCAGATATTCCAATCTGGATTATCGGTATGGTTAAGACGGCGTGTCATACCCAAAAAGCCAAGCACATAAAGGGGCATGAACGCCAAAAAGAAACCAATTTGCCAGCACCAAAACGCTGCCTTACCGGTTTTTTCATCTAGCTTAAAGCCCATGGCTTTAGGGAACCAAAACGCGAAACCTGCGAGGTAGCCAAATACAGCGCCGCCGATAATTGTGTTATGAAAGTGCGCAATCAAAAATAGACTATTGTGAAGCACATAGTCGGCACCAGGAATGGCAAGCAATACGCCAGTCATACCGCCAATGGTAAAGGTCACCATGAACCCTAAAGTCCATAAAACAGGAACGCTAAGGACTAAACGGCCTCGGTACATGGTAAATAACCAGTTAAAAAGCTTCACCCCAGTCGGCACAGCAATCACCATGGTCATAATGCCAAAAAAGGCATTGACGTTGGCGCTAGAGCCCATCGTAAAGAAGTGGTGCAGCCAAACTACGAACCCTAAAATGGCAATAGCACCAGATGCGTACACCATCGACTTGTAGCCGAAGAGACGTTTTGCAGTAAAGGTTGAAATGACTTCCGAGAAAATACCAAACGCTGGCAACACCAGAATATACACTTCCGGGTGTCCCCACGCCCAAAATAAGTTGATGTACATCATGGAGTTTCCACCCGCTTCATTAGTAAAGAAGTGGAAATCCATATAACGGTCAAGGGTTAACATGGCCAACACGGCAGTTAAAATTGGGAAAGACGCAGCAATCAAAATGTTCGCCCACGTGCAAGTCCATGTGAAAATAGGCATTTGCATCAATTTCATGCCCGGCGCACGCATCTTAAATACAGTGACTAAAAAGTTAACGGCAGTAAGTAGCGTGCCGAGCCCGGATATCTGCAAGGCCCATATATAATAATCGACCCCCACCCCGGGACTAAACTCTAACCCCGCTAACGGCGGATAGGCCACCCAACCCGTTTTAGCAAATTCACCTAAACCTAACGAGACATTCACCAAAATTGCGCCGCCAGCAGTCAGCCAGAAGCTCAAGTTATTCAAAAACGGGAAGGCCACATCACGGGCACCAATTTGAAGCGGCAAAATGATATTCATTAAGCCAATCATGAATGGCATTGCCATAAAAATAATCATGATCACGCCGTGAGCCGTGAAAATTTGGTCGTAATGCTCTGGAGGCAGATACCCTGGCGCGCCATTAGTGGCCATGGCTAATTGGGTTCGCATCATAATGGCATCAGCAAAGCCACGCAGAAGCATAATCATCGCCAGTACAATATACATAATACCTAAGCGCTTATGATCGACGGAGGTTATCCAATCAAACCACAAAGTCCCCCATTGTTTATGCTTAGTAATAAGTGACACTATCACTAATCCCAATACAGCAACCACTGCGAGGGTCACCATAATAATGGGTTCGTGATAGGGCACAGACTCTATCGATAATTTACCTAAAAAAGACATAATTAGTGTGTAACCTCTTTATGATGACCATTGTCCATTACCGCTGTCTCATGCATGCCTTCAGCGGCGTGATCTGGCTTTGCGTAAAAGTCCATAGAACCGTGGTCTGCCATATACTTCATGACGATATGGTGAAATAAGCCATCTTCCACGTCGCCGTAATAGGTAACAGGGTGATACTCTGAGGGCTGCGCCAATACCTTGTAAGACGCTTGACTTAAGGTTTGTTGCTGTGACTTAACTTTGCTTACCCAAGCGTCAAAATCAGCGTCAGTGGGCGTAGCAATAGCGTTAAATTTCATTCCCGTAAAACCAGCACCACTGTAGTTAGACGATATTCCCTTAAATGTACCTGGCTCGTTGGCAATAAGGTGAAGCTTGGTTTCCATACCTGCCATAGAATAAATTTGGCTTCCCAATTGCGGGATAAAAAATGAATTCATGGTGCCTTCCGATGTAATTTTAAATTCCACCGGTTTATTGGCAGGAAACACCAACTCATTTACCGTCGCGATGCCTTGCTCCGGATAAATAAATAACCATTTCCAGTTAAGTGATACCACTTCAACGGTAAGATGCTCACCTTTTCCTTCTAACGGAGCGTAGGGATCGAGGGCGTGCGTCGAACGCCAGGTTATGACCCCTAAAGCAATAATAATGAGAATGGGCACCGACCATACCACGGCTTCAATTTTGGTCGAGTGCGCCCACTTTGGGGTGTATATTTCAAAGTCACGACTGGCGCGGTATTTCCACGCAAAATAGAGCGTTAGAACAATGACAGGAATAACAACAAGCAGCATGAGAATGGTGCAAAGAATAATAAGGTTCTTTTCATCCACCCCCACTTGCCCTTTCGGATCGAGAATACCACCACTGCAGCCAGCCAGTGTTAGCACGCAAATAGTGACAAGTAATTTAAAAAGGTTACGAATAGACAAAATGGTTTCCTATAACCCACACGTTAAACGGCGATAGCTGCATGCACGCGCTTTACGCAAGGTACAGCTGGTTTAAAACATCAGAAAAAACATCACCACCCTGCCTACTCACACAAAGGGAAGTTCGGCATTCAGGTTTCAGATGTATAAATTTAAGACGGTTAGTTAAAAACCGGAGGGGCTCGACTACCTAGCTTTTGAACAAAAGGCTGAGGAAATGTAGGGCAAGGGTAAGATAAAGAGCGACGTTTTTTGGCAATTGGCGCTTTAGCTATGGCAATGGCTTTAACCAGTAGGCCACTTAGCACCAGGGCAATGGTAGGTACCATGAATTGAGAAAGCGTATGATTGGCAAACGCTATAACAAAAGGCTCTATAACAAGGCTTTCGTTTAACGCACTCACAAATTCCGCAGAATCTGCCATAGTGCCGCTAATCACTAATACCACATTTAGCAACAAGGCCGCATTCGCCAGGCACAACACAGCGCCTAAACCACTGGTGTAGTTAAAGGTGTGTTTGACTGATGCATATAATCCACTGGTAAAAGTGGACAATGGGGTTGCCATAAAAAGTATTAGCCTCAAATGAAAACGCGCTAAAGCAATATCTTGTTGTCTCAAGAAGAGTAAGACAAGCCGAGGCAGGGTAATGGTAAAAAACGGCAAACACAACCAAGTGGCTGTGAGGCGTTGAACGACATTGCAATACAAAGTTAGAAGGAGGGTTTAGAAAAAGCACAAATTATTTAACACTTCGCCTAGCCGCTGCGATATTACTTTCCGCGCCCTCACTCCCCATCAACCCTAACAAAAACGATAGCTATCGCGGACACTTCAATATTCTGCGATAGCACGAAGAACGTGCATTGTTAAAATTATGATAATAAAGCTAAGAGGTAACTTTCGCTCGGAGTAGGAATTTGATGGGTATCAAAATGCGTTAATCACCATTTACCGTGCGATGAAAGGTAGCATTTTTAAATGCTCATGCGGTGTCTCACTATTAAAAAGCGGTCATCAATGGACTGTAAACAATACGCCTGAGTCACTCGAATAGATTTGGCTTGCAACACCGTTGACTTATATGGATAGATTCAGCTGGGGTACGCATTTATACGTTGGTAATCCAGTAATTGTACGTAAATGCACAATCTTCCATAAGACAAATCCCGTAGCATCAATCTCATCGTTTTTATCCAAGTTCACATAAAGCCTGAGTTTTACAGTCTTTGTGTCACCCCAAACTTTGTGCAGGAGCCACTATGAGCCCGTTTTTTTTAAATGATGAATTTTTTGATAGTTTAGAGAGCTCAATACAAGAAATAGAACACGCTAATACGCTTCCGCCGTTATGTTATACCGATGCCACATTCTTCGATTTTGAAAAACGCGCGTTGTTTGATCATGAATGGCTATGTGTAGGCCGTGAAGATTGGGTTCCTAACCCGGGAGACTTTTATACTACATCTGTAGTCAATGAGCCTATTGTCGTAGTACACGATCGCGACGGTACTATTCGTGCGATGTCTTCAGTTTGCCAGCATCGCGCCATGTTAGTCGCTGAAGGTGCAGGAAACACCAGAACCTTCACTTGCCCCTATCACCATTGGGTGTACAACTTAAAAGGTGACTTGATAAACGCACCAGCAATGGAAAAAACCTGTAATTTCCATAAAGAAACAACGGGGCTGCCCAACTTTAAATTAGAAATATGGCATGGATTTATCTTTATTAACTTTAACAACAGTGCCGAGCCGTTAGCACCTCGATTAACCGCATTGGAACCTATATTGGCTAATTACGAAATTGCCGATGCAGAAGGGCCGGCCCCAGACCGTGATATTCAATATTCCTTTAGCTGGAAAGTGATGTTTGAAAACAATAATGATGGCTATCACGCCAACCGTTTGCACCAAGGTGAGTATCACGATTACATTCCGTCAGAATTAGCCAAATTTCCCGAGTCGCTACCAAAGGAGACGGCTGGTTTTTACCGTACCAATGGCACATTGCACAAAGATGCGAGCTTTAATCCAACACAAAAAGCGCTCATGCCGATATTTCCAAAATTAAACGAAGAAGAACGTAACCGAATGGCGTTCGCGAACTTGCCGCCTAGCTTGTCCCTCGTACTTACCTGTGACGCCGTAATTTACTTAATTCTTCGCGCTGATGGACCTGAAAGTCACCAGCTTGACTTGGGTGTACTGTTCGCCAAAGGTGCCATGGATGATCCAGACTTCGACAAAAAAATGGAAATGGTGGTAGAGCGGGCACTTGATATCAACGCACAGGATATTCATGTAGATGAGCTGGTACAAAAAGGGCTTCGCTCGCGCTACGCACCTCGCGGCCGCTATTCATGGCAGGAAGGCGCACAACGTCAGTTTAATACCTGGTTAGTCCCCCGCTATCGCGCGCAGTGGGAAAAAATGAAACGCAAGGGTCAGTAATTCAGGTTGGTGCAATTATGGAAAAAATAACGTTTACGCTCTCGGTACATAGTATTCGCTACGAAGGAGCAAGTACTCGCCTCATTGAATTACGACCTCCAGCGGGAACTTATTTACCTCCCGTGGAAGCTGGCGCGCATATTGATGTTCACATCAGCCCCACTATCACTCGGCAGTATTCATTATGTAATACTCCCGGTGAGACCCACCGATATATTATTGGAGTAGCACTAGACCCTTGTAGTCGTGGCGGCTCTCGAGCATTGCACGAAGTCATAAAAGAAGGTGACACTCTCAACATCGGAGGCCCCCGCAATCACTTCGAATTGCTACAGTCTGAAGATCACTCAGTATTAATTGGCGGTGGGATTGGCATCACCCCCCTGTTATCTATGGCTTTGCAATTAGAGGCGCAACAACGTACTTGGTCGTTGCACTATGCTGCAAAAAGCGCAGATCTCGCACCATTATTTCACACCATTAGCACACTTGCGAAGCAAGCCAGGTATGGACAAGTCAATGTGTACTTTAGTCAACCAGTGTCTCAACGTATGCAAGTGTCAAAGATTATGGCCGATGCACCTAAAGGCAGCCATTTTTACTGTTGTGGCCCGTTAAAATTATTGGATGACTTCGACGCTTGTAGTGAAGATTATCCTTCAAATCACTGCCACAGCGAACGCTTTTCTGGCGACCTTGACGTGGCCAAAGGTGGCTATACTATTGTGTTGGCGCGAACAGGCAAAGAAATCTACATTAAGGAAGAACAAACTATTTTAGACGCGTTGAAAGCAGAAAAAATGAATGTGACATATGCGTGCGCTGAAGGGGTCTGCGGAAGCTGTGAAGTTAAAGTATTAGAGGGCACACCTGACCATCGAGATGATGTGTTAAGCGAAAGCGAAAAAGCTCGTAACGATACTATGATGGTATGTTGTTCAGGTGCCATTTCAAAGCGATTAGTGTTAGACCTTTAGTAAAAATAAAGTAGTCAAGCAAGCCCTTTTCCTTAAGTAGCTTGCTTGGCGCATTGTGATTAACTCGCTATTGCGTTTTCACTATGCTTACGTCGGTATTCGCGTGGTGTAATATCAAACTCGCTTCTAAACACTCTGCTAAAATGACCCGCATCGTTGAACCCCCATCTAAAGCAGATATCCGACACAGATAAATGACGATACTCAGGATGTCCTAGTTCAAAACGGCATCGTTCTAGGCGCCTAGCTCTTACATAATTCACAAAACTGGTGCCGCTAGATTCAAACAACTTCTGAATATAACGTTGCGATACATGGTTTTGTACCGCCACCATGTTGAGTGATAACTCTGGATCTGCCAAATTTGCATCTATCATATTACATACCCGCTTGAACTGATCAATTTTCGCGGTACTGCCAAAATCCAAAACGCCACTTTGGTGAATAAGATTGCTAATTAAAAACTCAGAAAGAGCGATTTCAATTGGCCGTAAGTCAGTACTGTCTAATTCGTCCATGTTGTCACACAATGAGGAAAGCATAGTGGCAAAGACTTTGTTTATCCCAGATTCACAAGGCAAGTAGCCTACATTCAGTAAATTCAGATTCAACAAGCGTTTGTGAATTAGGTTTTCCGGTACTTTCATGTATAAAATTTTAAAATCAGAGTGCACTGACAGGGTCATGTCTAAGCCCGTTGGCGCATAGATGATGGAATTGACTTGGGCAGGGTACTGGGCACCCTTGTACTTTAGTGAAAAGTCACCTTCTAACAACAGTGCCAACCAAAACGAGAATGGTTGTTCTGAACATTTCCCGGATATCTCCATAGGAGAACCAGATAGAATGGAGAACTCAATACCTAAAGGGGTATCAATGGTATTAATGTTGCCTCGAAACTTCGTGTTACCCGTTTGAAATTGACAGGGCGGCATAAACACTTTATGCATCGCTTGTTGCCAAACATTAGAGCGTTCAACCATTGGACAATTATCGGTAGATACCTTCCAAGAGCTCATTACTGCACCTCCTTCGTATGCAACGTTTAAAGAACACGACCAGTCAGTACGTACCCGATAACACATGTTAAACAAAAAGCGAGAAGGCTGGTCTATTAAGACCCTTTGGAAGTGATTACGCGTAATCTAAATTTACCTTGCCTGTTAAAATCACACTCACGGCGGCGTCGTTTATTATGTTTTTTGACGCTCTATATTTTTTTATCGCCAGTGTGGTTGACAGCATGTTTAGGCTGTCGGAATGTAAATATGCATATCGTATACTGACTAGCCTTTATACTCAGCATAAACCATACCATCAGCAAGCAATTGTTTTTCAAGGAAATTAAAAACAAGAACAATAAAAATTGCACCAAATTTGTACACTTTGACACCAGTCTATAAAGATAACTGCGCGAATTAGGGGCAAAAAATGTGCTCAAGTGTCCAATTTAGCCTTTGATTGTTTAAATCCCGTTATCCGTGCAGCAAACATTTAATAAATAGTGTTTTTTCATATCCTTCGTTCGTACGCTCATTCCCTAAAAGTCATACACATTTGAACAATTATAAGCAAATAAACTGGCGTAGTATGAAGATGAAGCTAAGCAATTTGCGGTTTTTTTAGAGCAAGTTTGCCGATATTCACGTGAAGAGATTGGCGAGGAAAGCGGAATAAATATGCGTGTCATTGCTTGCGTTATAGATTAACGAATCACAGCGTATTTATGGGACTCCTATAACAAAACAAACGGCTGATGCAACATGGCTCCTAAGTAAGCCTGTTCATACGACCGCCTTAGCTGTCGCTTCTGCAACCTTTCAACAAGAGTAATCACCACCTAAAAAGACAAGATTACCAATATTAGAGGAAACATCATGCAGGAACTACATTTTAGAAAGACCTTGATTCAAAGTGCGCTACTTTCCATCTTTTGTTCTACCTCTGTCGCTTTCGCTGCGGAAGATGCGGAAGATAAAAAAGTCCCCGACGATGTAGAGACCGTAACTATCACCGTTGATCAGCGCCGCGTTAATTTACAAGATGCCCCGCTGTCTGTTACAGCGGTGAACGGTGAGTTAATGGAACAGGCTAATATTACAGATGCAACCGACTTAAATGGTTACGTTCCTGGACTTCAAATTAATAAAAGTGGCGGCTCAGAACGGATGGTTAGTATTCGTGGCGTAGGTTCGCAAACTCCGGAGAATTTTTTTAGCAATCCAGGTGTGTCGTTTCATATGGACGGCGCGTACATCACTAATAACATCGCGTTAAATATGGGCTTTTTAGATGTAGAGCACATTGAAGTACAACGCGGTCCTCAGGGAACAGCATTTGGTGCAGCCTCTACCGGAGGCACACTCAATGTCATTAGTAAGAAGCCTGTGTTGGGTGAGTTTTTTGGCGAAGTGCAGGCGGGCTTTGGTAATTACAACTACAATCAAGGACAAGTCGCTGTTAACCTACCTCTCGGCGATGATTTTGCGATTCGTGCCGTGGCGCAAACCACCAGTCACGATGGTTATGCTGAATCTAACGGCATTCCTGGTGGCTATGAACTCGACGATGCCAATAATGATAACAGTCGAGTTTCAGCCAAATGGCAAGCGAGTGACGATTTAAGCGTGGTCTTCATTGCTCAACATTATGATGCCCATAATAATGGTGCCGCGTTGAAAGCCATTGATGATCCTAATTCAGACCCGCGAGTGGTTTCACAGGATTTTCCCGCCAAGTTTGATATGACCATGGATGTCACGTCCGCCATTGTCACATGGCAGCTATCAGGCATGACCTTCAAGTCGATAACAAGCTACCAAAACATGGATCATGCCCAATCTTTTGATGCAGACAGAAGCACCATTGATAATTTTGGCGGGTACGATCACGTAACGACGTGGGCAACATCGGCCGAGACAGTGATGCAAGAAATATCACTAAGTTCTGATCCGGGCCGTTTTTTTGAGTGGGTTATTGGCGGTATTTACCTCAACTCAAACAGTGACCAATACGTCAATGAATACGCCGGCACCGATCCCGACGATGTCACTAGCGTTCTGCCAGCCGACACTGATCCTAGTTCACTTCCTGCTAATTTATCTTATGCCGAAAACTCATCTTTAGAACGCACATCGTGGGCTCCATTTTTACAAGGCACATTAAATGTTACCGACGATATGCAAATTATTGCAGGCATTCGTTACAACGACGATAGCTTTGAAGGCTTATCCTCTACCTACTATGCCACACCTTCACCAAAGAAATTTGATACCGATGAAGTCACAGGCAAAGTTGCGGTGAATTACACGTTGTCATCAAACAATATGGTGTATACAAGTTTGTCTCGTGGATATAAACCCGGCGGTATTAATAGCGGCGCTATTAACGCGATGGTAGTAAGCACCACCATAGAGCCGGAAATTGTGGATGCCTTTGAAGTAGGTAGCAAAAACCAGCTACTCGACAATAAGCTGAAGTTAAACGTATCGGCGTTTTACTACAAATACAAAGATATGCAGTACATTCAAGAAGACCCCATTCCCTATTCAGGCGGACTTGGGAATATTCCAGAAGCAAATATTTGGGGGATAGAAGCAGAGGCCTCGTGGTGGCTATTTAACGACAGCGTTCAACTTGGCATCAACGCCACATCGCTGCACGGTGAATATCCCATGGAGTACTATGCATTAGACCGTCGAGAAGCCGACGCTGCTGGCGCCGCTGCGCTTGCAAATGGTGATGCGCCTTACGCTTGGAGCTACGAATGGTTTGTTGCCCGAGGTTCAGCCACGGTTAACGTGGAGGGAAATACGCCACCAAACCTACCTAAATTGGCTGGCGGCATTAACGCCACTTGGTTTGGTGAATTAGAAGATGGCCTTATCACTGCGCGTATAGAGTACCTATACCGAGGAGATTATAGTGCCCGTATCTTTAGTACTGACGTCGATCAAGTCAACAGCTACGGTCTCGTCAACATGTTCCTTCAATATGAACCTGACGATGCAAACTGGAAAGCTTGGATCACTGCAACCAACCTTACTGACAAAGCGGCAATTGCTGGACGCTTTGTCGATCCGTACGGGAGCGGCGTGGTTAGTGATGAATACGTTGCACCTCGCCAAGTGATTGCCAACTTTAGCTACAATTTTTAAGCCTATTTGGTCGGAACATTTTTGTTCTGGCCATTCTCCTCACCCTATTTAAACCTTTATACAACCCACAAACAGGTGCTACATGAGCAAACCGAACACACTGATATTTGTTGATTTGACCTCCGATGATCCCGCTGCCGCTGGCGAATTTTACGCTGATGTTTTCGGGTGGGAAAACGACCCTAGGCCTTATGGTGTCTTCCACCGTATGGTTCCGGGCGGCAACATGTATGATAGTAATGGTAACGAAACAACTATCGGTAATTTTCATTTAGGCATCCATAAAGCCGACAACACTCGCCCCCACCCTAATAATGAAGGTGCTGACCCCAGAGAAATTGCAGGCCCTGGCCGCAAAGCCCGAGTATGGATATTGGTGAGCGACGATGACACCATGGAAGACATCCTTGAGCGGGCGGTATCGAAGGGCGCGAAGGTACTTTGGAAAGACCATTTTTGGTACGAATTTAATGGCTTTAACTCTGCCTTTGAAGACCCATGGGGAAATGAAATAATACTCTGGGGAAAAGGTGGAGCTGAGCCTCAAATACCTGCGCACTTTACCACGGAATAACACTAAGCGCTCCATGCCGTACGTCAATCAAAGCCCCATTACTTAGATGATATTGGGGCTTTTCTCGTTCTCGTATTATGGCATTGGCAATGGCGTCTTGAAGAATGCGATATTTGGAGTTTAAGGCGTTGTAAAAAAGAAAGCCACTACTTAGGTAGTGGCCAGCGGGATATAACAATTAAATAATGAAATCATCACGAGAATAATATACCCCTCATTTGAGACGATTAAGTCGCTTAGTATGCGTCAAGAGACTTTACGTTCAGCCACATTGCTATTATCAACCGCGATAGGACGCTCTCCTTTTACCCATAGTCTATGAGCCATTCGCTGGTATTTCACGTCGTCGTAGCGAGTACCCGTGTGTAATGTACAACGGTTGTCCCACATCAATAGGTCACCTTTTTGCCATTTGTGTTGATAAACATATTTTGGTTGAGTTGTGTAATTAACCAATCGCTCGACGAGCGCCATGGCTTCTTCATCGTCCATACCCAAAACATGTTTTACAGTGCCAGTGCTTACCCATAACGCTTTACGCCCATCAGAAGGGTGTACACGTACTAACGGATGAATCACATCGGGGTTTTCTCGACGCAGTTCATCGGTGATTTCATAGCTGTTAAAGTCACGATTTTGGATAAAATGCACCAGTGAATGGTGAATTTTTAAAGTGTCTAAAAAGGCTTTTTCATCGTCGGGTAAATCATTGTAGGCCGCTACTTGATCTGCTAATAGTGTATCTCCCCCCTCTTCTGGCACAGTCACCGCATACAACATAGTGCACATTACAGGTTCTTCCTTGTACGAATAATCGGTATGCCAACCTAATCCATCATTATGCGCGCCAATGGGCTCGCCATTCGCATCGACCATATTGGAAATTTTGAATATATGCGGGTAATTAGGTAAGCAGAACTTTGTCTGCGTATGCAGTTCTGGTTCACCAAATGCCTGAATAAAACGCATTAGGTCATCTGGCTCCATGGTTTGGTTGCGCAGAACAATAGCGCCATGAGCGTGAAATGTGCGAACAACTTTTTGTAGCAATGCCTCGTCAGCATGTTGTAAATCTACATCAAATATTTGCGCGCCAAAATTGTCCTTCAACGGCGCAATCATTAATCCCGTTTCAGGGCTTTTACTTGCTTGTTGCATTGCAAACCTCTTGGTATTCAATGTTTCTAGGTAGCGCGCCCACAAATGGCAAGCGCAGTCATTGCGTAAATTAGAGCACTGTCGGTTAAATCTTTGGGTGTCGGGCGAAAGCGAGGCATACCCGACGTCACTGCAGGAATGCGTTGCATGTTAAACACATTGTGATCACGCCACATGCTTGAATACGCTGGATGAGCCAATGTAAGCGCTTCTCCCTTCACGGCTGAGGTTGCTTGACTCAGGGATTTAACCAGAGGAGCCACCTGTGCCTCGTCTGCAGCGAAGCCGTGGCGAACGACCACGGGCTCAATGTTGTAGCCCGTCAACCCTAAGCTAGCCAACAACCGATTAAGCTCATGGTAAGGTTGTGACGCTGTTTGTTTTGCAGTCAGGCCTACTTCAACATATATAGAACATACATCTGTACCAGCACCAAAAGTCAGGGGCGAACCGGCTTTAATAGCGTCAATTTGCACTTTCGGAACAGATTCTCCGCCACGACTTTTATAGTGATTCGTCTGTTCATAAGTTTGTGCCCATTGGTGCACCGCATCTATTACTTTCCCTAACTGGTAAATAGGGTTAGGGTGATCATTAGGGTCTGGAGAGTTGTCTAATATTGGGGTGAATACGCCTTCGCCGAGCAATTGAATGCGAAATAGCGCATAGCCATTACCCTGCCAAGTGACTCCCCAATCACACCCTTCCGCTGCAATAGCATAGTCTGCTACCACCCCTCCGTGATGAAACAGATAGTTTGCGCCAATATCTTTACCTAAATAGTCTACACCTTGCCATTCTTCCATCGGCTCTGGGCCAATTTCACCCGGGCACGCAGTAAGATATAGCTTTCCAGATAAGTCTATACCTGCTTTCTTTAGTGCCTTGGCCGCCATCAAAAAACAACTCATGGGGCCTCGATCGTTACTAATGGGGTAACCTCGGAAACTGCCGTCTTCTAACCAACATTGCTGCCATTCCGGATTTGCCAAAGTTTCAGGTCGATATTTGTGCCTGTTAATATGCTCATCGTCGCTGGGGCTTTCCGTATCTAAATGAGCAGTAAACAGTAGGTTTTTTCCTAGTCCCTTGCCCCCGTACTCACCAATAACATTCTGCCTATGGGCTACGGCTCCAGTCGTGCGGGTTGTAAACCCTTCCTCAACTAGCCAATTGCGCACAAACTCACCCGCTTGCGCTTCTTCTCCAGAGCGACTAGGAATATTGCCGAGACTGAGCGCTAATTGCGTTAGCTCTTCCGTTTCAATGGCACTAGCAATAGCTGCCTTTTCCTCGACGGTAACCGTGTAAGGCGTTTGAGTATCTGGGTTAAATAGCGATGTCATTGTGTCCCCCATATTGCGTGCACACTTTGCGTGTCAGTGAGCAGAGCAAAGCTTAATGCCATTGATCTTAAACTCGCCTGGTGAAGCTCGTCTTCATATGCAGCACATGCATCACTTACCACAAATACATGGTAATCGTGGTGAAACGCATCACGCACGGTAGACTCCACACAGCACTCTGTCGTTATTCCAGTTACCACTAGCGTGTCTATACCTTGAGTTTTAAGCCAACTATTTAGGTCGGTTTGCCAAAATGCACTGTAGCGCGTTTTCAATACTACCTTATCGCTTGGCGTCGGCATGCACTGATAGAAAGCTTCACCTTGTGTCCCTCTACGACAAATTGCTTGCTCGCTTGTAGAGTCTTTTCCCTGTCGAGCCATCCATTCGCTCCACGCTTCAGAGTCTGTCTCAGGGGAAGTTTGTAGCCCTATGAACACAACAGGCAGCCCAATTCTGTGTGCATCTTCCACAAGTGAATTGATATTTGAAATGGCCGGAGCCAACCGTGACATGTCTACTCCATATTGGCCTAATAAGCCCTTTGGGCTTGCAAAGTCGTGCTGGACATCTACGATGCATAAAGCCGAACGCTCAGCACTTAGCCATGTGGGTTTTGATGGGGTCAGTACGTTTTGTTTGCTAGCCATAATGTGCTCTTAGCACTGGCAGAATTTCCTCGCCGAATAAAGTTAACCCTTTGTCATAGTCGTCAAAGTTCAGCATTACTCCGTCCATTTGGGTGTTGTCGAGCATACTAATTAGCTGGTCTGCGACCGAAGCAGGATCTCCGACAAGCTCACGACTCATAAAGGCACCTTGCGCACGTATTACCATGGCATTATCTTTTAATGCTGGGTCAATACCGTAGGAGCGCATCATTCCTTCTACTGCACCAGCATCTTTGCCCTCGCGATATGCCTGAGCTTTCGCGAGTGCCTTTGTATTGTCTTTGTCTAGCACAAGAGTTGCCATGCAGTAGCACTTTATTGATTCGTCATACTCTTTGGCAATATCACGCGCCATTTGAGTAATAGAACGCGTTTCTGCATCATCCTTACCACCTACAAAACATGCGTCGGCATTCCGTACAGTAAAGCGTAAACCACGCTCAGACTGGCCTGCACACACCGTGAATGGTTTTTTCACCGGTTTAGGCTCTGAAACACAATCTTCTAAGGTGAAGTACTTTCCATCAAAATCTACTCTAGGCTCAGTCCACAAGCGATTAACAATGGTGCTCCACTCTTGTGCGTACACGTACCTTTCATCATGGTCAATATCGTCGCGCCACGCGCCCATTTGATTTAATTCATCTCGAAACGAACCCGATACAATATTTAGCCCAGCCCGCCCATTTGAAATTTGGTCTAATGTGGAAACCATTTTTGCCACTGCACCTGGGTTCATCAGTAAAGTATGCACTGTGGCAATAATTTTGGCGTGCTGTGTAGCCTCTGCAAGTCCTGCCATCATGGTCATAGACTCTAATGAACAACCCCAATGATTGGTCTCGCCACCATAACCACGCCATTTTGCCATGGACATAATGAAATCCATGCCATATCCATCGGCTAACATAGCCGCACGTTTATTTTGTGCATAAGATCCATCTAGGGTGGGTGTGGCTGTTGATACGATCCAACCGCCATTCGCAATTGGCAAAAATACACCAAATTCTTTTTTAGACATGTTATAGCTCCTTAGCTGCAGTGAGCTGAGTATCATTATGAACAGTGGGTGGCGAAACAGAGGCGGTTTTTCCCGCCTCTTTCACTAGCTTTGGTGGACGCATAAAGGACACCACAACGAACACTACAGCCGGCATAGCCCCAACCAGTAAAAATGGCGACACAAACGACCCAGTAACATCGCGCATCGTGCCGCAAATATAAGGGGCACTTGCGGCCACGGTGGCAAACAGGTTTAAAGTTGAGAACAGTTGTAAGTATGGGCCTGATCCAAAGTAGCGTAGGATCAATACTGTGCACGACAAAAACGTGAGACCAAAACCAAAACCAATTGCTATTGCATAAATCACTTGAATGAAAAGGCTATTGCCGTAGCTAAGCGCAACCATACCACCTGCCAACATTAATAAAGCGGCCTGCAACATTGTTTTAGGCTCAAAAAACTCAGCAATAAAGCCACCAATAACCCGAGACATCGCATTGCAGAATGCTTCTAACGACAGCATGGTGCTAGCTAGCGCAAAGGTAACGCCTATTTGTGTTAAGTGGGACACAGAGAAGCTATTCACTGTTGTACCTACCAACAACACACTGGTGTAAGCCGCACAAATTGCCCAATATTGCGGCGTGCGCAATGCGTCGCGAAAGCGCCAAGTTTCTCGGGTTTCATATACGTTGCTTTGGGTTGTTTTTTCTTCATCTTTAGGGGGAAGTTTTAAACGAGTAGCATCGGTAAAAGCCAATGATAGCCACATGAGCAACACAGAGGACGCAATTAGGGTAAGTGTAATAATCCAATGAAGTCGCCAATTGCCTAATGCGTCATTGGCTAACCAAACAATAAGGGGGCCTGCCACCCCACCAAGCCCGCCCATGGTGTAATAAAACCCAAAAGCCGTCGAACGCTTAACAAAGAAGTGGGTAATAATATACGTGCCGGGTATCGCGCCTACAAAGGTGTAACCCATCCCCACTAAAATACAGCCTAAGAAGTAGGTTGCTGGAATGTGTGTGGCATACAAGGTGAGAAAACCCACAGTCAGTAAACACAAACCCACAAAAAGGGTTTTGGCGATACCCCAGTTTTTAATGGTAATGGATGGCAAATAACCACTCACACCGCATGCCATGGCAAGGAAGGTAAATCCAAGCCCTGCAGTGGTCCATGTCCACTCTAATTCATTGACCATGAAAGGAATCACTACGCCTAAAGAAGAGAAAGTGGACGCACTGATTACGAAAAAGCACCAACTGAAAGTAAGCAAAATGAACCACGATTGTTTTTGGGCACTGATTTTAGGCATAAGTTATTTCCTCGTTAGCCTGACAACATTAGCAGCGTTACAATTCAGGCCCTAGTCGCTAAAAGATGAAATCGGCTATTACCAATCCCATGTATGGCAGGGTATAGTGTTAAGGTATCACTAGTTGAAGTACTACTTTTGTCTATACCCGCCTAACTTCTTGGCAATTTATGCAAACGTGAATAATTCCGGCATTTTTAGCCTTTCATCGTGCTATTTGCTGTCAGGTTCGCCTTTATTCATAACACTTCTTGGTATTTTCACGTGAACGCCTTGTACCGTATCGACCACCTGCGTTACCGTAAAATCGCTGCCCACACTCATAAGAGAATACGCATCGTCTTTGCTTAATCCTCTGTGTTCGCTTAACAGCTCAAGCATATCAAGGGAGGCATTTTTCATGGCGATATTCAAATCCTCGTCAAATCCATGAACAATAAAATAATTTGGTGTCTCAAGTAGTGGCGATGGGAACACAAAGTCCTTTCGTAGAATAATTTGCATAGTAACGTCTAAGGATGCTTCTATCGCTGTACCACTTATCTCTCCGTCACCCTGAGATACGTGAGGGTCACCGATGGAGAATAGTCCGCCCTCTACTTGCACTGGATAGTACATGGTGGAGCCCGCCCCAATGCGCCAGTTGTCAATATTACCGCCGTGTTTACCCGGAGGAATGGTGCTAACACGGCCTGATTTGTCTGGCGCTACACCCGCTGTCCCTAAATGAGGACGAACCGGAACACGTACACCATTTAGCGCTTTGTGACGTTCGCACTCCGGACAATGGGTTACGGTGCCCGGCGTTTCATATTTACCCTTAAAGTCGTAGGCATAGTGTCCATGCGCCTGCATGCTTGCCGAATCTAGTCTATAAATTGTTACCCGCTCCTTCTCACCAAACTCTTCATACAAATGGCCCCAGTTGGCCGCCAAATTAGAGCCATAGGAAAAGCGAGGACGCATAGAGAGATAACGCACTTCTAGCATGTCGCCGGGCTGCGCGCCTTCTACATAAATGGGGCCTGTCATCAAATGTACACCCGGGTTTCTGTCGTCTTCAGGTATGCCCGCCCATACTGCTTTTAATGCATCATCCATCATAAGATCCGGCGCATCGCCCGCGTGGTGGGTCACGGCCTCCGCTTGAATAATGTCCCCACTTTTCACTTTAATTGCAGGAGCTTGAGTGGCTGAAAAGTAGCCCCAGTGGCAGTTTTCTACGGTGGCTTTTAAGGTGTGCAATGCCGAAGGATGCTTGCGGTCAGCATTGGTCAAGTCATCAATTTTTAATAATGCCATGAGGCGCTCCAGTAAAAGGTGAGGTTAGTATTTATTGGCGTATGCCCTTATTCGTAAATAAAGATTACTGGTGCTCCTCCCCAACTTCTTGCTTAGATACGCCCAGAAAGTTGGCCAAAATCCCCCGTTCACGTCGCTATAATGCAATACCTTACTGCAGTATGATGGTGGTCATATCTAACGAGCCATATTCACAGTATTGTGATTTAAATGTAACATTATCAGTAGGTTGACGAGCACCTAACACGTATAGTAAAGGAAGGTAGTGATCAGGACTGGGGACAGCTTGCTGAGCTTCTGGGCCGAAGGCTAAATAATCTACTGCGTGTTCCGGTGTGTTATTAGTCACTGCATTACGAATATAGTCACCAAACCGTTGTGCCCATGGATAGGTGGTATTACGCGCATTCCAGTTCATTACACCTAAATTGTGGACAATGTTTCCACTGCCTAAAATTAGGTAACCTTGCTCACGCAAGGCGGCTAATTTCTTTCCAATATTAAAGTGGTATTCGTTGTTTTGGGTGCGATCGATGGAAAGTTGTACCACAGGGATATCTGCCTTAGGATATACCTTAGACAATACACACCATGTACCGTGGTCAAAGCCCCAACTCGTATCTAAGCTAGCATCTTCTTCGACTAGTAAGCTAACAACTTTATTTGCTAGCTCAACGCTTCCAGGCGCAGGATATTGCATTTCATACATTGCGGGAGGGAAACCACCAAAATCATGTATTGTGCGAGGGTTTTCATTGGCAGTTACCGCGGTTTTGTCGATATACCAGTGGGCTGATACACAGACAATACCTTTAGGCGTCGAAAATTCACTTGCCAAGTTGTCCCACATTTGTGTAGCTGGGTTATTTTCCAAGATGTTGCCTGGACTACCATGACCAATAAATATAGCTGGCATAATAGTGTTGAGTTCACTCATCGTTGCTTACTCTTAGCGTTGTACTAGATGCCATTACGCTATCCCGATAGACCTGCACAGTCTTGTATAAACCTGATTAAATAGTTGATAAAAAACGCCTAGCAAATTCAAGCAATGGCACTACATGCGTAAATTCCCCAGTTCTTTGGGCGTAAACAGACAAGAATCTCCTACACGGCTGACATACCGTTTACATGTTCATATTCAAACTGTGGGAAAAAGTCATGAAAGTAGCGGTAATCTGTGGCAGCCAACGAAAATCATCACAAACTGCCAAAGTAGGCCAATATGCGGTAAACCACTTAACCGACCTTGGTCACGACACCTATTTTTTAGATCTCGCCGTGCATCCGCTGACAAATTTCGACGATTCTTTTTGGTCTGAGCCTTCAGGCACATTGCAAACGCAATGGCAACCCATATCAGACGAGTTGAAAAGCGCCGACGCGCTTATTGTAATTACCCCTGACTGGCACGGGATGGTACCCAGTTGCTTGAAGAATTTCTTTTTGTACTGTGGGGTAAAGGAAACAGCAAATAAACCGGGGTTAATCATTGCGTTGTCAGCGTCAACCGGTGGCTACTTGCCAGTGGCAGAACTACGTATAAGTAGCAGTAAAAATAATCGTATTTGCTGGATACCAGACCACCTAATTATTCGTAATGTCAAAGCGTGCTTTAATACGCCACGTCCCTCGGAAGATAAAGACGATACCTATATACAGGCTAGATTTTCCCACTCACTGAGTTTGCTATTGCAATACGCAGTAGGATTAAGCGGTGTGCGCGAAAGTGCTGTCGCCGATTACAAAACCTATCCTTTTGGCATGTAACAGTCGCTATAGACTCATTGAGACCGGAGTAAATCATGGCATCTAATACTATTAGTATTACCCCACTTACACGCAATATTGGCGCTGAAATTGGCAATATAGATTTAACCAAGCCCATAAGTGCAGAGGTAGAAAATCAACTCAAAAACGCCATAGCCCAATATCAGGTCATTTTTTTTCGTGACCAAAAAATTAGCCATGAGCAACACATGGCGGTAGGGCAGATATTTGGCGATCTCATTATTCATCCCGGAGCAAAAGGAATAGAGGGCTACGACAAAATTGTGGCTATACACGCCGATAAAGACTCTAAATACATTGCAGGAGACAACTGGCATTCTGACTTAAGCTGTAATGCGCAGCCTCCGATGGGTTCAATGTTGTACATCCACACGCTTCCAGAAGTTGGCGGCGACACGCTTTTTTCATCCATGTATGCTGCCTATGACGCGCTATCTCCCGCTATGCAGCAGTATTTAGAGGGATTGCAAGCAGAGCACGACGCAAATCACGTATACCATGCTATTTATGGAGATTACGGAACGGCTTACCCTTGTAATGTTCACCCAGTAGTACGTACTCACCCCGTTACAGGTAAGAAGGCTATTTTTGTTAATGCTTCCTATACCACCCGCATACTCGGTGTATCTAAAAACGAAAGTGATGGTATTTTAGCGATGCTCTATGAACTGACCAAAGATCCAAACTTTCAGGTGCGATTTAGCTGGCAACCTCATTCAATCGCCATATGGGATAACCGTTGTACTCAACATTTTGCAGTATGGGATTACTTCCCCGATACCCGTTCAGGATACCGCGTGACCATTGGTGGCGATACGCCTTATTAGCTAAGCACGTGCAACTATGTTGCCGAGATAATTACGATGTCGGTAGACAATCTGAATTTCGCCAAGATGATGCAGTCACTACTTCTGTACAGTTTCGTATCGTTAAAACTCAATGCATATTTACATGGCTAGCGGAAGTTAGCGTAGGTAGATTAATAGGCGGCCTTTTTGGCGTTGCTCTTGATGCCTATGCTGCAATCACCATGTCATATTGAATTGAGTATACATAATGAATACAACGCTTCTAAAGGTTTGCGCCATATGTGCGGTTGCCGGCATCAGCGGCATACTGCCGCTCCCCACTCTTGTTAAAGCCGTTGTTGTCGTTGCGGCACTCATTGGATTGTTATTAATAAAGACAGAAGACGGCGAATAAAAAAGCCACCAAGAGTTAACTTGGTGGCTTCTTATATATGTCATGTTGTTGATGTTAAAAGCTATGCCTTTAAATCAACAAGCGAGACGGATGATTACATCATGCCGCCCATTCCGCCCATGCCGCCCATATCAGGCATTGCAGGCGCAGCTTCTTCTTTAGGTAGTTCAGCTACCATTGCTTCAGTAGTGATCATTAGTGAAGCAATTGACGATGCGAACTGAAGTGCAGAGCGTGTTACTTTAGTTGGGTCAAGAATACCCATCTCAAGCATGTCGCCATAGGTATCGTTACCTGCGTTGTAACCGTAGTTACCTTCGCCGCCTTTAACTGCGTTGATAACAACAGAAGCTTCAGCACCGGCGTTAGACGCGATTTGACGTAGAGGTGCTTCCATCGCACGTAGTGCAAGCTTAATACCTACAGTTTGGTCTTCGTTGTCGCCAGTTAGCTCGCTAAGCTTAGATGCGGCGCGAACGAGAGCAACACCACCACCAGGTACTACGCCTTCTTCAACCGCGGCGCGCGTTGCGTGTAGTGCATCTTCAACACGGTCTTTCTTCTCTTTCATTTCAACTTCGGTTGCTGCGCCCACTTTAATGACTGCAACACCGCCTGAAAGCTTAGCAAGACGCTCTTGAAGTTTTTCTTTATCGTAGTCAGATGAAGACTCTTCAATTTGACCTTTGATTTGAGCACAACGGCCTTCAATCGCTTCTTGGTCGCCGTTACCGTCAACAACAGTGGTGTTATCTTTGTTGATAACAACGCGCTTAGCAGTACCAAGGTCTTCGAGTTGTACTTTTTCAAGCTCAAGACCAATCTCTTCAGAGATTACAGTACCGCCAGTTAGAATAGCGATGTCTTGTAGCATGGCTTTACGACGGTCACCAAAACCAGGTGCTTTAACCGCTGCCACTTTAACAATACCGCGCATGTTGTTAACGACTAGAGTAGCAAGCGCTTCGCCTTCAACATCTTCAGCGATGATCATAAGCGGCTTACCTGCTTTCGCTACACCTTCAAGGGTAGGAAGTAGTTCACGGATGTTAGAAATTTTCTTGTCAACCAATAGGATGAACGGGTTGTCTAGTTCAACAGTGCCGTTTTCTTGGTTGTTGATGAAGTATGGAGATAGGTAACCACGGTCGAACTGCATACCTTCAACAACGTCTAGTTCGTTTTGAAGTGCTTGACCTTCTTCTACAGTGATAACACCTTCTTTACCTACTTTTTCCATTGCTTGTGCAATGATGTCGCCTACTTCTGCGTCTGTGTTTGCAGAGATAGTACCAACCTGAGCGATAGACTTGCTGTCTGCACAGTCAGTAGAAAGCGCTTTAAGCTCTTCAACTGCAGCAATAACAGCTTTGTCGATACCGCGCTTAAGATCCATTGGGTTCATACCCGCAGCAACGCTCTTAAGGCCTTCAGTTACAATAGCTTGCGCGAGTACTGTTGCAGTAGTAGTACCGTCACCCGCTTCATCGTTCGCCTTAGACGCGACTTCTTTAACCATCTGTGCGCCCATGTTTTCAAACTTGTCTTCAAGTTCGATTTCTTTCGCTACAGATACACCATCTTTAGTAATGGTAGGGGCACCAAATGACTTATCTAGTACAACGTTACGGCCTTTTGGACCTAGGGTTACCTTAACTGCGTTTGCTAGGGTGTTAACACCTTTAAGCATTTTTGAACGCGCGTCATCACCAAAACGTACTTCTTTAGCTGCCATGATTCAATTCCTCTCTAATTCGGTTAAACGTTAGTTGTTATTACTCAACAATCGCAAGAATGTCGCTTTCGCTTAGGATTAGAACTTCTTCACCATCCAGCTTTTCTGTTTTAACGCCGTAACCGTCATTGAAAATAACGGTGTCGCCAACTTTAACGTCTAGCGCTTTTACGTCGCCGTTATCAAGAATACGACCGTTACCTACTGCGATGACTTCACCGCGAGTAGATTTTTCCGCTGCAGAACCAGTCAGAACGATGCCGCCTGCAGATTTACTTTCTTGCTCTGCGCGTTTAATGATTACGCGGTCGTGTAAAGGACGAATTGCCATTTTCAAGTCTCCTGAAAATTCCACTATTCAAGTTTATGTGATTACCGGTATTCAGTTGTCTGAATACCGAATGCTTGGGATGCCCATTTCTGGGCAGTTAAAATCTTATCTGCGAGGATAAATGGGGGAGTGTCCTGACAACTTCAAGGGTTTTTACATAAAAAAATGTAAAAAAATTGATTTTAACGTTACTTCAATCGCTTATCAGGATCGTTTTGCGTTTTATCAGCAAACTCGCCTTCGATGACGTCACTGTCGTCACGCCCGCTATTACGCTGGCCGAAGGGGCCATTGCTTTGCTCAAATGGGTTATGTTGCGCACCTTGCTGATAGTTGAACCCGCCAGCGGAACCCGCACTACCTGGCACGACAACCCGCATCTTCATGTGTTTGCTTACTTGGGCAGCAAGAAAATGGCGTGAACCTGGTAGCGCAAATAAAAAACCGAATATGTCAGTGATAAACCCTGGCGTTACCAGTAATATGCCCGCCACCACTAGCATGAGCCCTTCAACTAACTCGTTGCCGGGCATCTCATTGCGCTGCATTTTCGCTTGCGCGGTTTGCAAGGTATTTATTCCTTCACGTTTAACAAAGTATGCCCCTATAAACGCGGATAAAATAACCAGCCCAACCGTGTTCCAACCACCAATAATGTCGCCAACATGTACCAATAGTGCTATTTCAACTATCGGTAGAATGGCAAAAAGTAAAAATAAAACCCGCAAAACCCTTCCTCTTTCTAACGTGTCATAGTCAGTTATAAGGGCTAAGACACTAATAACAAGCAAAGGTGCAATGGTTTCGGTTAATAGGCAAGGTAAAGCGACCGATGACGAATATGGTAAGCTTGGTTTATGAAAGAATAGGCCGCACATCCCGGTCTAATCAATCAGGTCAAATGAGGAGGCGAATAATGTCGTTACGTGTGGTTTTGTGTACGGCGCCAAATAAGGCGATTGCACAGCAAATTGCGAATTCCTTGGTGGCTGAAAAGCTTGCTGCATGTGTCAATATTATCAGCGGTATTGAGTCGGTGTACGAATGGCAAGATCAAATCGAAACCGACCAAGAGTACCAGCTAATCATAAAAACCGCCTCCACTTGCCTCGACAATGCCTTTCATTGTGTTTGTGCGTTGCACCCTTACGATGTGCCAGAGTGGATAGTGTTAGATGCGTGTGCAAGCGAACAATATGGCATGTGGATGCGTAACGTTCTAAACAATCACTAAGTATGTGTAACAATAAAAATAAAACAAAGACGAATTAACCATGATAAAAATGAAAAATCCCATGCTATTGTTGCGCACACTAATGTGTCTGTTAGTGGTACAAGTCAGTGGGCCAGCATTTGGGCAACTGTCTAACGACTTCGACGACCCTTTCGGTGATGAACCTGAATATTTGCCTGTGGATCAGGCATTCATGTTCGACTTTAATCAAGATCAACAAGACTTAACGGTAAGTTTCACCATTGCAGAGGGTTACTATCTATACAAAAAGCAATTTAAATATGTCGCGAAAAATGCCGAGATAGGGGAAGCCTCTTACCCTAAAGGCAACATCATTGAAGATGAATTTTATGGTGAATCTGAAGTTTTTCACCAGCAAGTAGACATTCATATTCCCCTTACCCAGGTATCGGCAGATGGGATAGTTAAAGTACGTTACCAAGGTTGCGCCGAGGCAGGTTTGTGTTACCCGCCAACGGTAAAGGTGGTGTATGTAGACGCATTGGCGAAAAGTCCCGCGCACGGGAGTACGGCAACAAGCGAGCAGTACTCTTTGGCAGATAAGCTAATCAATAAAGACAATCTTGCCCTCACGTTACTGCTGTTTCTAGCCCTAGGTATTGGCCTGGCTTTTACACCCTGTGTATTCCCCATGTATCCCATTGTGTCGGGTATCGTTATTGGCCAAGGCAAACCCAAAGGGCTATCACACTCATTTTGGCTTACTTTTGTGTACGTTCAAGGCATGGCAATTACCTATTCTCTGTTAGGTGTCGCGGTGGCGGTTGCAGGGGCGCAATTTCAGGCTGCCTTACAACACCCCGTGGTGTTAAGCGTATTTATTGGTTTATTTGTACTATTAGCTGTTGCTCTATTTGGCGGGTTTGAGCTGCAACTGCCTGCAAAATGGCAAGAACGATTAACCCATTTAAGTAACAACCAAACCGCAGGTAGCTTTGCCGGTGTGTTTGTGATGGGTGTACTTTCAGGGCTAATTGCCTCCCCCTGCACCACGGCGCCGCTCACTGGCATTTTGTTATTTATCGCCCAAACGGGGGATATGCTACTGGGGTTTGCCTCGCTTTATTTGCTTAGCTTAGGCATGGGTATTCCGCTTATTCTTTTTGGCATCACTGGCGGAAAGCTATTACCGAAAGCAGGTAACTGGATGAATGTGGTAAAAGTCACCTTTGGCTTTATGATGTTGGCCGTGGCCATTGTGTTTATTGAACGGCTGTGGACAAGCCCATTATCAGATTTCATTTGGGCGGCCTGGGGCTTTGGTCTGTTTGGATATTACTGGTATATCAATCGTCACACGCCTGCCACCAAGGCAAAATTGATACGCGCCATTATCGTCGCCATGGGTATTATGGGCAGTGTGTCGGTGGCACTCCATGCGGGCATTAACGCCGAATTGTGGGGCGAGCAAAAAGCCCACCCTACGTTTCAACAGGCGAGAAATCTCGATGAACTTTACGCGAATATTGCACAAGCTAATGCCGAGGGTAAAACCGTGATGGTGGACTTGTACGCAGACTGGTGTGTAGCGTGTAAAGAGTTTGAAAAATACACCTTCCCCAGCGAAAACGTGCAAGAAGCACTTCAAAACACGGTGTGGATGCAAATGGATTTAACCGATAACACGCCAGAGCGGCAAGCGGTGTTCGACAAGTTTGACGTGTTGGGTTTGCCTACTATCTTGTTTTTTGACAATGAAGGAAACGAGCTTAAACGCGCCCGAGTCACCGGCTTCATGAAAGCAGATGCCTTTGCCGCCCACGTTAACTCATCGGTAAATAGCGGAGCTTCTCGTTAATAAACACGAGGAACCGCTAACCAACTTGTGTTTTTAGGGGCGGCGTTACCCCAACGTATAAGATAATTTTTCGCCATGACTTGGTCTATTTTTAGCTAAGTCATGGCGCTATAACGCCCTTACTGCCTACCTTTGGCGAAATCGTCAGCGCTACTTTTCGGCTAACCTGTACTCAAAACTTTGCACCGAAAACACCTGATTAGACCAGTATTTTGCTGCGAAAACTTTCACTTTTACTATAATCGGTTGCTAATTCAATAAACGAGCGGAATTATTGGCTTTTTTTCGTGCAACTGTCACATTTTTTTGTTGAAATGACATTTAATGTGATTTTTTAACGAAGATAGCAGCAAATTCAATGAATATTTTGTTACTAAATGGCCCTAACCTAAATATGTTAGGACAACGTGAACCTGATAAGTACGGCTCGCAAACCTTGCAAGACATCGTGGATGATCTTCAAGCGCAAGCTGAGTCAAGTGATGTTACGCTTAGTCACTTTCAGTCGAATGCTGAGCACGAGCTTATTGACTGTATTCACAATGCAATGGGGAACATAGATGCCATTATTATTAACCCTGCTGCTTTCACGCACACCAGTGTAGCCCTTCGCGACGCACTGTTAAGTGTCAGTATTCCATTTATTGAAGTGCACCTGTCTAACGTACACGGTCGCGAACCGTTTAGACACCACTCCTATTTTTCTGATGTTGCAGCTGGCGTCATCGTTGGCTTTGGCGCAATAGGCTATTCACTTGCGCTAACTGCAGCAATCAATTTACCGAAATCGCAAAATTAACGCAGAGACAGAACATGGATATTAGAAAAATTAAGAAGCTAATCGAACTTGTGGAAGAATCTGGCATTGCCGAGCTAGAAATCACAGAGGGCGAAGAGTCAGTACGTATTCACCGTGGTCCCACCGGCGTTCAAGCGCCTATGAATTATAGCTTTGCGGCGCCTCAAGCGCCACAAATGGCACCGCCACCAGCGGCGCCTATTGCAGAAGCCCCTGCTGCTGTAGAACCTGCTGCGCCAGAAGGCCACGTGGTTAAGTCTCCTATGGTAGGTACCTTCTACCGCGCCTCTTCTCCTACTGCTAAGCCGTTTGCCGAAGTTGGTCAACAAGTCAAAGTTGGCGATACCCTTTGTATCGTTGAAGCAATGAAGATGATGAACCAAATTGAAGCTGATAAAGCCGGTGTGGTGAAAGCCATTCTGGTAGAAAACCAAGATCCAGTAGAATTCGATCAACCTATGTTCATCATTGAATAAGTGAGTGCTGCATCATGCTAGATAAAGTACTTATTGCTAACCGCGGCGAAATTGCGCTACGTATACTTAGAGCTTGTAAAGAGCTAGGTATAAAGACAGTAGCTGTGCATTCAACCGCGGATAAAAACCTAAAACACGTGTTGCTTGCTGATGAATCTATTTGTATCGGTAAAGCATCTGCCACTGAAAGTTACCTGAACATTCCCCGTATCATTGCCGCCGCGGAAGTGACTAACTCTATTGCTATTCACCCTGGCTACGGCTTTTTAGCGGAAAACGCTGACTTTGCGGAAGCAGTAGAAAAAAGTGGCTTTATTTTCATTGGCCCCACCGCCGAAACCATCAACTTGATGGGTGACAAAGTGTCGGCCATTAGTGCAATGAAAAAAGCGGGTGTACCTTGCGTACCGGGCTCAGACGGCCCTCTTTCCGGTGATGAAGAAAAGAATAAAGCGATTGCTAAGCGCATTGGCTACCCAATTATCGTAAAAGCTGCCGGTGGCGGTGGTGGTCGCGGTATGCGCGTGGTTCGCAGCGAAGGTGAGTTGGTGAAAGCCATAGAAACCACCCAAGCGGAAGCTGGTGCAGCGTTTGGGAACGCCACGGTTTACATGGAGAAGTTCTTAGAAAACCCACGCCATGTTGAAATTCAAGTGTTGGCTGACGGTCAGGGTAATGCCATTCACCTTGGTGAGCGTGACTGCTCAATGCAGCGTCGCCACCAAAAAGTCGTTGAAGAGGCGCCAGCGCCGGGCATATCCGAGCAAATGCGAGCCAAAATTGGTGACCGATGCCGCAGAGCTTGTATTGAAATAGGCTATCGCGGTGCAGGTACTTTCGAGTTCTTATACGAAAACGGCGAATTCTATTTCATAGAAATGAACACCCGTATTCAGGTAGAACACCCTGTCTCTGAAATGATTACCGGTGTAGACCTTATTAAAGAGCAACTTCGCATTGCCGCAGGCCAACCACTTTCAATTGACCAATCGCAAATTCAGATTCGTGGCCATGCTATTGAATGCCGTATTAACGCGGAAGATCCTGAAACCTTTATACCAAGCCCAGGTCCCATTGATATCTTTCACGCACCAGGCGGTTTAGGTATACGCTGGGAGTCACATATCTATTCTGGGTATGTAGTGCCACCGTATTACGACTCTATGATTGGCAAGCTTATTACCTATGGTGAAAGCCGCGATGAAGCCATTGCGCGCATGCGTCACGCCCTAGATGAACTTGTGATAGAAGGCATTAAAACCAATATTCCTTTGCAACGTTCGATTATGGCCGATGAAAACTTCTTCGCGGGTGGAACTAACATCCATTACCTTGAGAAGAAATTAGGTATGTCATAGTACCGTTTTTATCCCCCTTAGCGTCGTCTCTTAAGGATAACGAGACGGCGCTTTTTCGTTTTTTCCTTCCTCAAATACCTCTCACTCCCATTTTCTGTTTTTACGATTAAAACAATCAATATTTAAGATTTTTCTTATTAAGAGCAAAACTCTATACTGATTCCATTGTTAGCCCTCCCTGCTAACAGTGAAGCAATTTTGTTTCTAGTTGTGTTTACCCTCATTGGAGTCCACCTCCATTTCTTGCCGGTGTCTATCACCGGCTTTTTTTTGCCAAAATTAAAATCATTTAATAGGCTTGGGCAGTATCTAATCTATCGCGCGTAAACTTATCATCCATGGTGAAGCATAATAATGACAGGTAATCATCCCAAAGCAGTAGTCATGCCCTTTGCACTTTTGTTCGTTGTCGTGAGTATTTGCGGTTGTATGCTTTTTACGCCCGTATTAGCTAGCTCAGTCGTGTCGCAAAAGCTCGATCTTCAATATCGATTTGATACGCGCTCCGACCGACCTAGTCGACATCAATACCGTGTGCGCTATTACCCTAGCTTATCCTTTGGCGATCAACGTCATTGGTCACTCAATGGATTCATAGTCAGCGGCGACGATTTTGCTTCTAGCCATAATACCCTGGGTAGTGATAACGCCGATTACCTGTATGCCCGCCGCGTTTTTGTTCGCTATCAATCTGATTATGGAAAAACAGAGATAGGCGTAATACCGACTTACAAAGGGCGAGTTTCTTCAACGGGGTTATCTAAAGATGGATGGATCTCCGGCATCAGAAACGTGTTTCAATTACAAGACGACAGCGCCTTTGAAGTGGTTGTCGGCCAACTAAGCGACACCCAAGCAAATCGCGCGTTGTCTTTAGGGGGCGAAGAAGATTACGTAGAAATAGAGTATTCCGCCAACATGGGGAAAAAGCACAGTTATGAAGCCAGTATTGAGCGAATGACAGCGCAAAACTTTATACGGGGAGAATATCGCTACCAGATTACCCCGAGCCACACCGCCTTTTTTGAAGCGATAAAACGTCTTGACGATGCTAGCGCGAAAATTGTGGTGGGTTTGTCAGGTTCGCTGTCACTTTATCATTATCCCCTTGAGTATTTTTCTCACTACTCTCATGTTGATGACGACTTCGGCGCCCGTGCAGAACTAACTGAAGATTTTCTTGGCACAGGACACGGTGTATCGCTGGAAGTCAGTGGAAACCTGGTCAGGCATCATCACCTTGAATGGTTTAGTCGAATCGATGTTGTAGACAGTGTCACCAGAGTAATGGCGGGAATAAAACTCTCTCTGGCTCAAAATTAAAAAAAGGCCCATCAAACGATGGGCCAAACAGCAAGAACGCGTACGCACTTTAACAGTGCATAATAGATACGCCACCTGGGCTTATTGTGTTCACCAAAGTAAATTACGTATTTTTAACCTTCACACCTTTCATATGCCAGCGCGATTTATTAGTATTGATAGTGAGCACTATCAATAAACGCTTTGGTTTTTAATAGTGCTCACGCCGTTCATGTTTTTCCATTTGTATTGATTAAGGTAGAGAAGGTTTCTTCAGTGCCCCAGAGATATACACAACTAAAAGATCAACTTCCTGTTTCTAGACTCACGCTTAACGTGCTGCTCGCCTTACGGCTGATGTATGATGATGTAAACGACGTGGTAAAGCTCGACAGTGATATAGAAGAACTCAAACACTTTCCAGAAAGACTCAGTGACAGTTACCGTGCGGAATGGGAAAGCTACGTTCGTCGCGCACTCGTTAACGAGTTTAAGCAACATGGCGACGCGTCACCCGCCACTTTCATCGCTTCAATTATGGAACGGGTAGAGGCTGTACAAGCATCAAACCCTCGCTATGCCGCATTAATGCCTATTATCGAGCGTGCACAACAGGTTAATCACGCTGAAAATACGCACCTTTTTCCGTCACCATGGCGGCAACAAATTATGGCGCTACTGCTGCCGGTTACCGCGGTTACGCCGCCAGACAAAGATAACTCATAATTCCCATTACGCTTTCTTATTAGCACTTTTTACTTTGTATTGAGAAGGGCAATACCCTCTGTCTACCCCTGCTGGACGTAAGCTGGCGTGCTTCGTTTTTCGTCCTGACACTCGTTCTCGCCAGTTCTTAAAGGTCTTATGCCTGAGGTGCGCTCGCATCAACGCAATCACTTCTTTTTCGGGTATTCCATACAAAGCCTCTATGGCTTCAAATGGCGTGCGATCTTCCCACGCCATTTCAATAATTCGAGATTTGTCTTCTTCGCTGTACATGGCAAAACAACATTCACAATTAGGTACTGCTTTTACGCATTTAGGAATATTTTGTTCACTACACCCAATGATTAAGTACTACTTTCATCGTCTTTTTCGAACGCCAACTTGAGCAGTTCCGCGGCGGCTTTAGCGTCGCTCAACGCGCGGTGATGCCTTTCCATCTTAATATCAAAATGTTGGGTTAAATTTGCAAGGGAATAAGATGTTAAACCAGGATATGTACGTCGCATTTCGCGCACTGTGCACATTTTAGGCCGGCGATAGGTGTGCTCTAATCGAGCAAACTCTTGTTTAATGAAGCCATAATCAAAATTAACGTTGTGGGCCACAAATACAGCGTCTTCCGTGAAAGCATTGATATCTTCTGCAACATCGGCAAACACCGGGGCGGAGGCTACCATTTCATCTGAAATACCCGTTAAACGCGTTATATTGTTTGGAATTCGCCGCATTGGGTTAATTAAGGTTTGATACTGAGCAATCTCTTCACCCGCCACAAGCTTAACCATGCCAATCTCAGTTATCCTATTATAACTGTTGTTACCACCCGTGGTTTCTATGTCGACCACCACGTAAGGTTGTGCTGGATCTCTCACCCAGTTCACTGTGGTAACCGCCACTTCAAATCCTGCCTGCTGTAAGCGTTGAATAGACACCAGCTGGTTACGCCGTAATTGGTCGCCAGGCGCTTTAATCTCTTCAAAACGTAGGGTGTTATCTAACACCATAATATCGGGAAAGCCATCTCGTAAGTTTTCGAAATCTCGGCTCATCATACGCAATAAATTAAATATTGTGGGCAACTCTCCATGCGTTATCAGGGCGTCTAGGGGCGCGAGTAGGCCGCTTGACCACATAAATAAGCTATTCACCTTCCCGTAATGTTGGGTAGCCATTTTGTGTATATGGTGGCGTAGCTTTTGTTTGCTGTTTAGTGCAGTAAGCAACGACTCTATGCTATTTTCAAATTTTGTGTAGAAATTGTTTTGCTTAAGAGAAAGCGGGCGACGGTCAAATTCTGTAACCAGTGTGTCTTCTTCATAAAGCTGCTGCCAAAATGTTAACCCAAACAAGCTGCGCCAAAGCCGGTTTTCGGTACGCCAACCTTGCACGCCTTGTCTTGCATAATAGGCTAAAACGCCCCGCTCTACTTGTTGGTTTTGGCTAACATCTATATCCAGAGATTTGCTTGCGTTACGCAGCATATCGGTCACCGTACTGGTGCGCTTCTTGTGATATTTTCGTGCATAGAAATCCTCGGCGAACGCTAACAGCGTGTCTGATTGCGGGTTGTCTATAATGTGCTCTAGATGCTGTTTTACTGCATCGGTATCGCCCGCTTTGTAGGTTTCTCTAAGCCATTTTTCTTTTGCTTTATCGCTTTGTGCCAATTTAAGAATATCGAGAGCTTTTAACTTATCAAACTCCATTAATTTCATGCCCAAAGCATAAATAAATTGGTCTCGATAAAATGCAGCCGACACACTCTGTACATCAGGAAAAGGTAGCTTGGCTACTCCAAGTAATGCCGCTTGATCGTAATAGGCCAGCTTGCTGTAGCGATCGGCGTAAAACCACGCCGCTTCTGTATCTTCTTTGCTGTCAAAACGCGCGCTATTGCCAACCGAGTCAGACCGCGTACGCATGACACCCAGATCGCGCATTGAAAACTGATTCAGCCGACTTTTGGTATTGCCAAAGTAAACAAACAGTAAAAAGCGCAGAGCATTGTCAAACAAGCATACTAAATAATGGTCTAGTGAAAAGCGATCAGGCCACCCATGTAGCGCAATTTCTTGGCGCAACCTTTCAACTAATTTGGATTTGGTGAGTGCCGATAACCCTTGCGTACTCCCGTAGGTAGCCATGAGTTCGATAATGGCGTCTTTCGTCAGTACGCCCGCCATATCCTGTACCGAGGCATGGGATAAATCACCGAACCACCCGCTTTCAATAAGGCTATCGATTTGCTGTTGCGGGAGTGATATTTCAGCATAATTAAATTGGCTACGATCGATGACGGCGTACTTGCGGTTGGCAGCACGCACTACAATGCACTGTTTATCTTCATCTAAGGCGCAAAAGCGCGTAATAAAGGTATTGGCCTGCTCGGTCAATAAGTGGCCACTCGCCCCATCAAAGAAGCGCAAAAATTCATGAAAGTGGGTTAAATAGTATCGGGGCGGTAAGTCTTTTCGCATTTTAAGGCACTGATCATCGAAACCACCAACAGTGTATATTTATACAGCACACTTAATCAACCCTTTACTTTTTAGCAATCCAGAGCCGCTTTTATCGCGTAAAAGAATAACTCGGGAATTAATGGCGGTGAGAATAATGAGTTTAACGCGTTCCATGGGGTTTTCATGCCCCTATTGCATGGCGCCCAATGAGGTAGAAATAGATGAGATCAACGACGTTGGTCAAGTTCAGGTATTAGATTGCCAAGTATGTTGCCAGCCTATCGAATTGAGAGTGTTCCAACAGGGTGATGACATTGATTTAGAGGCGACCTGCGAAAATGAGTGAACCATTTAATACCTACAAGCTTGACGATATCACCACCATGCCTCAACGCTATCGGGCAAACTTTATCAACAGTTTATCAGGCTTTAAGTCAGCGGCACTGCTTGGTACCACTGATGGAAAAAGTCATAACTTAGCGATTGTAAGTTCGGTGGTTCATGTAGGCGCTAATCCCCCTTTACTCGGTATGATAATGCGCCCCCATACGGTACAACGAGACTCATTGAACAATATTAAACAGCAAGGTGTGTACACCCTCAATCATGTTCATACGCAATGGGTAGATAAAGCCCATCAAACCTCAGCCCGCTATCAACCACAAGAAAGTGAGTTTGAAAAAGTAGGGTTAACGCCCTGGTTTAGCGATAATTTCAACGCACCGTATGTGGCTGAGAGTCATATAAAGATAGGCTTGAAGGTAGAGCAGCATTTTACGTTGTGTAACCAAACAGAGATGGTGATAGGGGCAATTAAAGAAGTACACCTTAATAAGGCCATGATGTCTGAGGACGGTTATGCGGATATCGAACGTGCAGGTAGTGCCTGTATATCTGGCCTTGATAGTTATCATAGTACCCACCGCATTGCGCAGTTTAGCTATGCGAAACCTGACACACCGTTAACCAATAAGTAAACTTTATGGGTGCCATTCATGTCTCATTCATCTAAACAGGCTATAGTTAGATGAATGAGATTTAATCTGGATCAATGAAGTTATTTCGTATTTAGCCGATCCTGACAATGCGCGTTATAGTATAATGTAGTGATAGAAAGAAACCTGCCTACGGGCAGGTTTTTGCGTTTAAAGCCTTGAATAAAAAAGAATCATTCTCGTTATTATCTCACTTGGAGAGAATTATGAAATCTGTAAACCGTCGCGACTTTTTGAAGTTGTCAGGGACAAGCTTAATAGGGCTAACCTTAGGTAGTGTTGCACTTCGCGCTCAGGCGCAAGAGCAACTTCAAGCGGATGATCCAACAGCCAAAGCACTTAACTACACCCCAGCCTCAACGGTTGACGGCGCACAGTGCAAAAATTGTATGTATGTACAAGGCGCAGATGGTGAAAACTATCGCCCTTGTGCGTTATTCCCCAATAAATTGGTTAATGCAAATGGTTGGTGTAGTGCTTGGGTTAAACGCCCCAGCTAAGACAGTGACAACAGGGCAAGTTAGTTAGCCTTTAGGTAACTGGCGTAGCCCCATATCAGCGAAAAGCCCCATTAGTGGGTAATGCCAGTCAGTTAAGCTGACTGGCATTTTTTCTTTTTGAGAGGATATTTCTTGGGTTTTGGCTTAACCCATCTTGGATAACACCTGTCCTCGCGC